>JAABUT010004902.1_pt1 | contig 10311 bp, 10 predicted proteins | sample 5559281 | NCBI WGS metagenome assembly JAABUT01 (sample SAMN10711880, study PRJNA513359) | rock metagenome | isolation source: Antarctica rocks | place: Antarctica: Victoria Land, Ricker Hills nord | collected 2016-01-04 | reverse complement strand
CGCGGAAAGGAGGGCATCGCCACCAGCGCCACGCCGTCGTCAACGGCAGAAGTGCCCACGTAAGGGGTGATGGCTGCCGTATTTTAGGCGACAATTCCGCTGCCTTGACAACGACAATCTACAACCCGGATCGCCGCCACCGCCAGCGCCGAGCCCAGCGACGCCAGCGCGCCGACGGCCAGGGTGACGGGCGCGGTGAGCAGCGGCACGAGCAGCCCGCCGAGGCTCGGCCCGGCGAACTGCGCCGTCGCCTCGCTGGCGCGCAGCGCGCTGTTGCCGTCGACCAGGCGCTCGCGCGGCACGACCGTCGGCAGGAACGCCTGATAGGCGACGACGAAGAGGATCGCCGCCGCGCCGGCGAGGAAGGCCACGACGTAGAGGTGCGCCAGGTGGAGCCGCCCGACGAAGGCGGCAAGCGGGATCGTGCCAAGGGCCGCCGCGCGGGCGAGGTTCGCGGCGATCAACAGCGGGCGTCGCCGCCGCCGGTCGACCCAGACGCCCACGAAGAGGCCGAGGAGGAGTGCGGGGGCCGCCTGCGCCACCGTCAGCAGGCCCAACTGGAACGCCGACGCCCCCAGGGCCACCGCCGTCAGCGGCAGGGCCAGCAGGGTCGCGTGGACGCCGAAAAGGGAGATCGTATCGCTTCCCCAGAGCTTGAGGAAGTCCGGGTTGCGCCAGAGGCCGGACATTCGGGTACGCATCGCCACCTCCTGGGATTGGGTGCCCCATGCGGGGCAAACAGCAAGAGCGCCAACACAAAGTCGGCGCCCTCCCAATCCCAGACGAGCGGCTATGGCCTGATGTCCCTGGGCTCCCTCGCGGCGTTCGCTGCGGTGCTCGCCAGCTGCCCAGGGCGTGTTGTCCCACCAGTGTAGCACTCTATGCCCGATGCGCAAGGGCCACGCCCATCGCCATGCCGTGAGTCCGTGGCATATCGGCTCGTAAGCGGAGGACTTGACATGCCCAGCTCCACAGACGACATGCCGCATGAACTCGCGGCACCTCCTCGACTACCACGCCGCTGCGCCGCCACCGACGATCCGGCCGACCTGCCGCGCCTCCAGGTCGGCGGCTTCGGGGCGACGGTGGAGGCGTACGCCCTCGACGACGACCCCGGCGTGCGCGGCCAGACCCGCCTCTGGCTGGTCTCGCTCATCGCCTCGCGTCAGGCGGTCGAGGCCATCTGGGCCGCGCTCGTCACCGGCAAGACGGCGCTGCTCAGCACGCGGGCCGTCGGCCCCGCCCGCCCCTGCGCCCTCGCGCCGGAGGGGCCGCACGGCTGGCCGTCCCCGATCGTCAGGCTGCGCGATTCAGCCCTCGCCCACTGCCTCGTCCACCCGCGCTCCGCGCACTACACCAACGACCGCGCCGACTTCCTGCTCGTCCCCCGGCTCGACCCGCGCGGGGCGGAGGCCAGCGCCGATCCGCTCGTCGCGGCGCACGCTTGGGCGACGCTGGCGGAACAGCACTTCCGCTTTCTCAACCGGCGCGTGGACATGCCCCTACACCCCCTATGGGCCGACTGGCTGTGGGTGCGCGCGGTGCGACTCGGCGAAGCGCTCGAACTCGACTCCTACGGCCTCGCCACCTACCGCTGCGTTCCCGACGTGGCCGCGCTGACCGCCGACGTGCGGGCGCATGTCCGAGAAGGAAAGCTGCCGGTGCCGTGAGATGGGCGTCGTATCGTGGGCGCTGCCAGACTCACGAGCGCTTGAACGTCCACGATAGCGAGCGAGGGATGCCCGCCTATCAAACAAGAAATGTTGCGTTCAATCCTCGCATGAATGCGGTGCACCTACCCACGATCGCGGTCCGGAACCTTCGCTCGCCAGGTGATCATCGGCATTGAGGACCGCGCAGCGCTCTAATGAGAGGCAGCCGCAGCCGATGCAATCGGTCAGCCCGCGCCAAAGCTGGGTCAGGCGCTCCCAATCCTCGGCCATCGGCACCCGCTCCGACGGCAACCTATTCAACTCGGCGCGGATTTCTTCGAGCGTGAGTCCCACCCGCTGGGCGAAGACGATGAAGGCCACACGCCGCGTGATCGCGCGGGGGTAGCGGCGGTGCGAGACGGCGGTTCGCTCGGCGTGCAACAGGCCGCGCGCCTCATAGAAACGGAGCGCAGAGGTGCTTACCCCGGTACGCTGCGCCAGTGCTCCGATTGTCAGCAACTGCCTGGTATCTTTCATGGTCGGTACATCATAGCATCAGCCCCTCTTGACTTCAACTGTAGTTGAAGTGCTAGGTTGAAGGCCTGGGCGCGTGACGGGATTTTCTCCCACTCATGCTCTGCCGATACTCCCCGCGAGCGCGGGCCGTGCCCGCCGTCAGGGTGGCGCTTAGAAACCGAATCCACCGTCCGTGCCAGTGCTCGGGCACATACGCGAAGGGTGTCGATGGATAGCACATGGTTCGCACGATCGCCGTTGCGATTCTCCTCGTTTCGCCGCCTTTGGCTTGGCATGGTGATCTCGCGCCTGGGCGACCAGTGCACCATCATCGCCCTGCTGTGGTTCGTCCTCGAACTCACGGGCTCGGGGGCGATCCTCGGCGCGATTCTGCTCTGCCTCAGCCTACCGGCGATCCTCACCAGCCCGCTCCTGGGCCGGTGGCTCGATCGGCAGCAGCCGCGCCGGATCATTTTCATCACCAGCCTGGCTCGCGCGCTGGTGATCGGGGCGATCCCGGCATTGTACTGGCGCGATCTCCTGACGCTTGGGGCGATCTACCCGCTCGCCGTGCTCGCAGGCGCGCTCTCACCCGCGACGACGGTGGGTATCCGCGTCGTCCTCCCGCACTTGGTGCCGGATGCCGAACTCGAGCGGGCTAATGGTTGGCTCTCGGCGAGCGGTCAGTTCTCCTACTTGCTCGGTCCGGCCCTCGCCGGATTCCTCGTCGCCACCCTCCATGGCCCGGGGGCGATGCTCCTTGACGCCGCAAGCTTCGTCGTCCTGGCGGGGCTGGTACGCGCTGTGCCGGACATCGCGCGGACGCCACCGACCGTCGCAGCAGGGGAGCGCCATGCCTGGCTGGGGTTCGGTGCGCTCCTGGCGCTGCGGCCGGTGCGGATCATCACGGCGATGACGGCCGTGTTCTTCTTCGCCTATGGCCCCCTGGAACCGGCCCTGCCGCTGTACAGCCGGGACGTGCTCGGCGTCGGCGCGGCGGGGTATGGCCTGCTGTGGACGGGCTACGGCGTCGGGGCACTGCTCGGCCTGCTCGCGATCCCGCTGGTCGCTCGCCGCCCGCGACCCGGTGTGGCCTTCGCGACGATCGCCGTCCTCTGGGGCCTGCTACTCGCGCCGCTCGCCTTCCTGACCGCCCTCCCGCTGGCGATGCTGTCCATCGGCCTGGCGGCCTGTGCGTGGGCGCCATACACGATCGTCGAAACCTCCCTCTTGCAGCGACTGGCCCCGCCACATCAGCGCGGCCAGATCTTCGGTGCCCGCGAGACCGTGACCGTCGCCGTGGTCCCGCTCGGGGTGCTTGCGGGTGGCGTGCTGCTGGGCGTGTTCTCGGCATCCGTCGTCATCGGGGTTTCGGCGCTCGCCTGCATCATCGTCGGCATCGGCGGTTTACTGTCGCCGACACTCCGCTCCATCACACGCGAAGCTCAGGAGCCCAACATCGTAGGGGCGGAGGTGCTTGTATCCGTGCCTCACGGCGTCGAGTAAATCGATGCCCGGCGTGGCGCTGTAGCCAACCACGCTCGGTCCCTCTTTGGCCTGACCGTCGTCTTGATCCACCGCACGCTGCGCTACCACTGTGCTTCCACATTGAGGAGCGCGAACCACTTGGTGTGCTGCACGAGCAGATCACGCCTCGGACATGAGGAGGACTCTATGGCACGCCCAGCCAGCCTCGTCAAAGGTGGCTTCTACCCAACACCGGAGTGCGTGGTGGCCGCGCTCGCCCGGCTGCTGCCGCGTCCCGCCTTCGGCGGCAGGCGCGTCGTCCGCCTGCTCGACCCCTGCGCCGGGACCGGCGAACCGGCCGCCGCGATCGGGGCGGCGCTCGGCGCGCAGACGTATGGCATCGAACTGAACGAGGTCCGCGCCGCCGCGGCGCGCGGGCGACTCGACCGGGTGCTCGGCGGCGACGCCTTCGCGACCCGGCTGTCGAACGGGGCCTTCTCGTTCCTCTTCTGCAATCCGCCGTACCACGACGATGAGGAGAAGCTGCGCCTGGAGCACCGCTTCCTGCAGCACCTCAGTCGCGCGCTCTGTCCCGGCGGGCTGCTCCTCTTCGTCATCCCCCGGCGCCGCCTGGAGGTCTCGGCGCGCTACCTGGCGAACCACTACGAGCGGCTCGCCGCCTGGCGCTTCCCCGACCCGGAGTGGTCGGCGTTCGGGCAAGTCGTCCTGGTCGGGGCGAAGAAGCCCTGGGTCGTGCCGGACCCGGCGGTCGAGCGGCTGGTGCGCGCCTGGAGCGTCGAAGACCTGCCCGTCCTGCCCGACGACGCGACGCTCCCCCCGGTGCCGACCGTCCCGGCGGGGGCGGTGCTCTTCGCCAGCGCGATCCCCGATCTCCAGGAGACCGCCGCCGAGTGCCGTCGCGCGGGGGCCTGGGCGCTGCCGCAGGTGGCCGAGGCGCTCTGGCCGCCCGACGAGCGGCCGGTCCGCCCGCTGATGCCACTCAAGAAGGCGCACCTCGGCGCGCTGACCGCCAGCGGTTTCGTCAACAACACCTTGCTGGAACACGAGGGCGAGCGGGTGCTGGTCAAGGGGCGGACCGCCAAGGTGCTGGTCCGGCGCGAGGGCGGCGACAAGCGCACGATCGTCGAGCGGGAGAAGCACGTCACAACGATCACCGTCCTCGATCTCGATACCGGCGCGCTGTTCACCGTCGGGCAGGGCGAGCAGAACAGCGGCGCGGCGGCGTCGGTCGCCGCGGCCAACGATAAACCAGACGAGGATGCTGCCTGAGCCCGCCTCGCCCAGCGCGTCCCACGCGGTTGCAGCGAGAGGAAATCGGTCACCCCGAGGCGCTACGCCTCGGGGTATTTCCATGCACGTTTGCGTGAAAGGAGGGCTACCGCGCCATGCATACGCCCCCCGGCCCCATGTCCTTGTCCACCTTCCTCGACCGCTACCGCGCCCCGATCACGCGGGCGGTCAACCGCACCTACCCGCCCCGCTACACCGCCGCGCTCGCCCCGACGCTCGGCTTCGACCTCGCCCGCCTGGGGCGACGCCCGCTCGGCGCGCAGGCCCACGCCATCCGCGCCGCCGCCCTCGCCCTGCGCGAGGGGTCGTCCGCCACGATCGTCGGCGAGATGGGGTGCGGCAAGTCGTTCGTCGGCGCGGCGGCGGTGTTCTTCTCCGGTGCCAAGCGGGTGCTTGTCTTGTGCCCGCCGCACCTGACGCGGAAGTGGGTGCGCGAGATTCAAGCGACGGTGCCTGGCGCACAGGTTGCCATCGCTCGCACGATCACCGACCTGGAGCGGCTGCGCGCGGCCGATGCCCGGCCGACGCTGCTGGCCGGGCTGCCCGGCCAGGTACCCGCCACGCCCGCGCCCAGCTTCGTTGTCCTCAGCCGCGAGGCGGCGAAGCTGTCCTACCTCTGGCGACCGGCCGCGATCGAGCGGCCGATTCACCGGGCGGGCGCGGCGGGGCAGCGCGAGCTCTGCTGCCCCGACTGCTTCGCGCCGATCGCGGACGACGAGGGTATCCCGCCGACGCGCGCGGAACTGGCGACGAAGAAGCGGCGGTGCCGGGCCTGCGGCGGGCCGCTCTGGACCGCCGACGCGGCACCGCCCCCCGCGCACGCCCAGGGCCGCCCGGTCTTCCCGTCGCGCGTCGCCCTGACGGCGAATCTCCCCGCGCGGGTCGGCCCGCGCAAGTACCCGCTCGCCGACTACATCCGTCGCCGTCTGCCGGGTTTCTTCGACCTGCTGGTGGCCGACGAGGTCCACGAGTTCAAGGGGCGCGGCTCGGCGCAGGGGCTCGCGGCGGGGGCGCTCGCCGACGCCTGCGGCAAGACGCTGACCCTCACCGGCACGCTCATGGGCGGCTATGCCAGCACGCTGTTTCACCTGCTCTGGCGCTTCAACCCGGCCATCCGTGCGGAGTTCGGGCGGGGCGACGAGGCGAAGTGGGTCGCACGCTACGGCATCGTCGAGCGCATCACGACCAAACCGGGCGACGACGAGCACCAGGAGGACGGCCGGCGCTCGAAGCGGCGCGCCTACGCGGTGCGCACTGTGGAGCGCCCGGGCATCTCACCCGCGGTCCTCTTCCACCTCATCCCGACCACCGTCTTCCTGCGGCTGGCGGACATCGCCGCCGACCTGCCCGCCTACACCGAGCGGGTGGCCACGGTGTCCCTGGACGACACGCCGAGCGTCCGCCCCGACGGCGCGCCCGGCCCGTCGCAGCGCGAGGCATACACCGCACTCGCCGAGGAGCTGACCCGGACGGTGCGCGAGGCGCTGGCGCGCAAATCGAAGCGCCTGCTCGGGGCCTACATCCAGGCCCTCTTGGCCTACCCCGACGCCTGTACCCGCGCCGAGACGGTCGTCGACAAGCGCCACGCCACGGTCGTGGCGTCCGCCCCGGCGCTGCCGGACGGCACCGTCTACCCGAAGGAGCAGGTCCTCCTCGATCTGGTGCGCCGTGATCGGCTGCGCGGGCGACGGACCCTCGTCTATTGCACGCACACCGAGACGCGCGACATCACGCCCCGGCTGCGGGCGGTGCTGGAGCGCGCGGGCTTCCGCGTGGCGGTCCTCAAGGCGGTGGTGAAAGCGGAGGCGCGCGAGGACTGGATCGCCGCACGGGTCGCCGAGGGCGTCGAGGTGCTGCTCTGCAACCCGCGTCTCGTCGCCACCGGCCTGGACCTCCTGGCGTTCCCCTCGATCTGCTGGTACCAAACCGATTATAGCGTGTACACGATGCGCCAGGCGTCGCGCCGGTCGTGGCGACCCGGCCAGCGCGTCGCTGTCGAGGTGAACCTTCCTCGCCTACCGGGGGACGCTCCAGGAGCGAGCGCTGGGGCTGGTCGCCGCGAAGGTCAAGGCGGCGCTGATCGTGGAGGGGGAGCTGCCCGACGACGGCCTGGCGGGCCTCGACGCCGACGAGCACGACCAGATCGTCGCCCTGGCGAAGCGCCTGGTCGACCCCGACGCGGCCGACGACGCCTCGCTCGAGGCCATGTTCGCCGCGACGCGCGCGCTCGAAGCCGCGGCCGAGGAGACCCTCGACGCGTCGCACCGGCTCGATCTGGAACCGGTGCTCGCCCGCCCCGCAATCGAGGCGACGGAGTGCCTCGAACACGCCGCGCAACGTGACCCGTCCGCTGCCGCTGCGACCGCGCCCCCATCCCGCCGCACCGCCCAGCTGGCCCTTGACCTCGCCGCAAGCGCCCCGTCGGACGCGCCGACGGACATCCCCGCCGCGCGGGAGCCAACCGTGCCGCCACCGATCGGTCGGGTGGTGCGCTTCGAGGATCTCGCCGCCCTCGCCCGGCCGCGCGCACGTCGTCGCAAGGGTGCGCCGGTCGGCCAGCTCGACCTCTTCGCCTCGTGATCACCTTGACCGGCACGTCGTCGCAAGTGTCCGCCGCCGCGAAGGGCCTTCGCGGCGGGCGCGCGATGCCCACCAGATGTCGAGAGGAGGTGCCCATGGGCGTGACACCGCGCCAGCGTCGCCCCTGGCTGCCCGCGAGGATCGCACCCTCCGCGCCTGCGCGGGCATCGTGCCAGTCGCCACGGTCGCGGCACGGCTCGGCCGCTCCCGCCCCGCCGTCTTGGCGCGCGCGCGGGTGCTCGGTCTGCACTGGTATCACCCGCCCCCCGGGCAGCCGCATCTCGGCCACACCCTCGGCGACGTGGCGCGGCTGCTGGGGGTGGGCGCTTGCACGGCGCGCCGGTGGATCGAAGCGGGGTGGCTCCCGGCAGTGCGGCGCGAGGTGCGCCTCGGGCGTCACGCCCTCTGGCTCGTCTGGGACGACGACCTGGCGCACTTCCTCAGCGAGTGCCGCCCGGTCTACGAATCCGGGCGCATCCGCAACCCCGATTGGCGCGCCTTCGTCGCCGCGCTCCCACCCGAGCGTGATCCCTGGCTGACGCCATGCGAAGCCGCGCCGCTCATCGGCTGCACGGCGCACGGTGTTCGCAAACTCATCGCCTCCGGGCGGCTCGACGCTCGCCGCTGGGGCGGGCGCTACTACATCCGCCGGAGCGCGCTCACCTCCCGCTCCGCGCCCCTCCGAGATGGCCAGTCCGACGCGCGCGACGCGGCCTCGGCGGCTGTCACATCATGCCCGCCGCTGTCGCTGCCTGCCTGCGACGGCGCGTGAGCGCATCGAGAGCGCATCGAGAGCGCAACCTGAGCGCAATGCTTCCCTACGCTGATCCCATCGCGCCGACACGTCGCCGCACCGAGCGGCCGGCGGCAGCGGCCGACGCGGAGAGGAGCGTGCGATGACAGGGGCGACAGGCGAGCGCCTGCTACTGACGGTGGAGGAGGCGGCCCGCCGCCTGGGGATCGGGCGCTCGCTCGCCTGGCGCCTGGTGCGCAGCGGCGAGCTGCCGAGCGTGCGCTTGGGGCGGCTGGTCCGCGTGCCCGAGCGGAACCTCCAGGCCTGGCTCGACCGGCGGTGCCACGGGAATGAACGCTGAAGGGCGAGAATCCGACGAACTCGACGATAACGGGAGAGAGACCATGGCGGAAAGCAAGCGGCGGCGTAGCAAGCGTTCGAACGGCGAGGGCTCGGTCTTCCAGCGCCGGGATCGCGGCACCTGGGTGGCGCAGGTCCCCGTCGGCTACTACCCCAACGGCAACCTCAAGCTGAAGCGCTACACCTGCGCCACGCAGGCGGAGGCGCGCGCCAAGCTGCGCGCGGCGCAGGACGCGCTCGACCGGGGGGCCAACCTCGGGTCGCCGACGCAGTCCCTCGGCACCTATCTCACTGCCTGGCTGGCGGAGGTGGTCCGGCCGGGCCTCGTGCCGAAGACCCACGAGGGCTACGTCTATATCGTCGGCCTGATCACCCCGACGCTCGGCAAGATCCCGCTGGATAAGCTGACGCCGCAGCACGTCCAGAAGCTGCTGAACGATCTCCTGGTCGGGGGCGGCGCTGGCGGGCGGGGGCTCTCGCCGCGCACGGTGCAGTACGCCCGAGCGACCCTGCGCCGCGCCCTCGGACAGGCCCTCAAGTGGGGGCTGGTGACCCGCAACGTCGCGACGCTGATCGACCCACCGAAGTCGCGGCGCGAGGAGGTGCAGCCCTACTCCGAGGAGGAGGCGCGGCGGCTGCTCGACGCGGTCGCGGGCGACCGGCTTGAGGCGCTCTACACGACGGCGCTCGCCCTGGGGCTGCGGCAGGGCGAGCTGCTGGGCCTGCGCTGGGAGGACGTCGATCTCGCCAAGGGCAAGCTCCAGGTCCGCCAGCAGGTGCAGCAGCTGCGCGGACAGCCGCCGATCATCAAGGCCCTCAAGACGCGGGCCAGCCGACGCGACCTGGACCTCCCGGCGGCGCTCGTCGAGCGACTCGTCGCCCACCGCGAGCGCCAGCGCCGCGAGTTCGCGGCGCAGGGGCGAGACTGGCCTGGGGCGGGGCTGCTGTTCCCCTCGACCGTCGGCACACCGCTCATCCCGCGCAACCTGACGCGGCACTACAAGCGGCTGCTGCGCCGCGCCGAGTTGCCGGAGCGGCGGTTCCATGACCTGCGGCACACTGCGGCGTCGCTGATGTTCGCGGGCGGCCTGGAGGCGACGGCGGTGCAGCGGGTGCTCGGGCACAGCTCGATCGCGATCACCAACGACACGTATATCCACCTGATGCCGCGGACGAAGCGGCAGACGGCGGCGGTGATGGAGGCGTTCCTGCGCGCGCCGCGCGAGGGGCACGACTGACCGGCGGCGGCCTATGGCGGGGGCAGCGATGCGGGGCGGGGGCGACATCGCCCCCGCCCCGCCGCTTGCCCCGGCCGCCGCAGTGTCCATCGCCCGCGAGGCCATGCGCTGCCCGTTACTCACCGCGTTACTCACCAAGGGGCAAAAAGGCGGGAGCGAGGTCGCTCCCGCCTTGCGGTTTTCCCAGCTATAGCAAGGAAATTCACTGGTGACCCGAGTGGGACTCGAACCCACAACCCACTGATTAAAAGTCAGTTGCTCTGCCGATTGAGCTATCGGGTCGTGCGTGTCGTGGGAGAAGCATCGCGGAGCGGCGGCACGCGATACCCATTGTAACAAGAAGAGGGGCACGGCGGCAAAGGGTGCGGTGCGGCGCGACGCTGGTCGCCGGAGAGCGACGCGACGGGGTACACTCGGCATGGCGCATGAGCGTGTAACCGGAGGACTGGTGGGC
>JAABUT010004901.1_pt1 | contig 10312 bp, 8 predicted proteins | sample 5559281 | NCBI WGS metagenome assembly JAABUT01 (sample SAMN10711880, study PRJNA513359) | rock metagenome | isolation source: Antarctica rocks | place: Antarctica: Victoria Land, Ricker Hills nord | collected 2016-01-04 | reverse complement strand
GAGCCGGTCATCGACCAGTCGCCGCGGCGGGGAAGAAACCCGCGTCGACATGACCCGAGACGATCGGCTACGGCCGCTTCAACCAGCTGCAGCGACACGCGGCAAGGTTCTGAGACCAGGTCTTACTTGCTTGTTCACCCGCCGTCGCTCGGCCCCGGTCAAGGCGAACAGCGGTGAGCTGAAGTAAGGAAACAGCCCGTTGCCGGACTTCCCCATTACCCGGAAGCCACGGACGACCAGAACGGCACCGCCGAGCATCAGCACGGACCCGGCAATCTCTCGCCACAACGGCACCGCGTGATGCCTGGCCGCCTGGTGGGAATGATGGCCGGCCAGGAGAGCCCCGACCAGGCCGCCGATTACCGCCAACACGGTGACGCACACGACAGCCACGATGATCAGCCGCTTTCGCCGTCCCGCGTTGCTGCCGTCGTCCTGCCCCGCAGCCATTCGGGACGCGGCCTCCCACCGCTGCGCCCCGCTGTGCCCTCGCACGCCCACCGTCGCCTCTCCCGTTGTCCACCGACTCCGGAATGTATCGCCTCAGCAGGGCTGGGGAGGGCAGATCAGGACGAGTGGCCCGGTGGCGGCTCCCGTCGGGAGCCGGTCAGCTGTTGCTGGCGCCGCGTCCGGTCTTGTCCTGCAGCCGGTCGATGTGCTCGGAGGCCTGAGCCTTGGTGAGGTCGGCCGGAAGCTGCTCGCCCGCCTCACGCGCCAGGGTGTCGAGGTAACTGCGCTGGGCTCCGGTCATCGGCTCGTCGCCGGTCACCCACTCGCTCGGGTCCTTCTCGGTGGTGCTGGCGTTGCCGGGGCTGTCGGCGCCGATGGTCTCGCCGGTCGGCTGGTCTGAGGTACCGGACTGGTTCGGGGTATCAGTGCTCATGCCCTCACATTAAGCGCTCGGGCTTCCGCCGTGTCGGCGATCCCAGAGGTTGCGAGCCAGAACCGCCGACCCGCGCCTATTGACCGAGTGGTCTAGTCCAATTATGGTGGCGTCGTTCCCGCGCTGAGGCGGACCTCCCATACCTGCGTATCGCACCCGGCCGCTCTGCCCGGCCCTGTGACGAGGACGGACGGCAACTCGTGCAACGCTTCCGATTGCGCAACGCGGTGGTGCTCGGCGCCACCAGCCTGATCCAGCTCGCTCTCGTGGCACCCGCCGCGACAGCGAGCCCGACGGCGCGAGCCGGCACGGCCGCTCCAGCCGCAAAGGCCAGCACCGCTAAAGCCAGCGCGCCCGCTCCAGCCGCGAAGAAATCCGCACCCGCCCACAGCCGCAAGATCGCGATGGGCTTCTTCGAGCAGTGGAGCATCTACGGCCGGGGCTTCAGCCTTGCCCAGGCCGATCAGGAAGGCGAGGTCAAGAACCTCACCGACCTCGTCTACGCCTTCGGCGGCGTGCTGCCCGCCCAGGGCGCGACGACCACTCCGGACGCGACGAGCAACCCGGTGACGTGCCAGAGCGTCGATGCCTGGGCCGACTACCAGACCCCCTACCTGGCTGACGTCAACGGCGGCAACCCGGTCGGGAACAACGGCCTGGCCGGCAACTTCCAGCAGCTCCGGGAGCTCAAGGCGAAGTACCCGGGTCTGCGGCCGATCATGTCGCTCGGCGGCTACACCGGCTCGAAGTTCTTCTCCGACGCCGCCGCCACGCGGGAGTCCCGGCAGGCGTTCGTGGCTTCGTGCATCGACACCTTCGTCAAGGGCAACCTGCCCGGCCTCACGCCCGGCGCGGCAGCCGGCATCTTCGACGGCTTCGACCTCGACTGGGAGTACCCGGCGAACAACAATGGTGCGGCCGGCAACCACTACAGCCCGGACGACACCCGCAACTACACCCTGCTCGCCGCTGAATTCCGCCGGCAGCTGGACGCCCTGGGCCACCAGAACGGCGCGACGTACCGGCTGACCACCGAGCTGCCGGTCGGCCTGCCGAACGCCAGGGATCTCGACATCGCCGGCCTGGCCCGCTACGTCGACGACGAGGTGCTGATGGACTACGACTTCCAGGGCCCGTGGACACCGCAGGGCCCGACGAACTTCGAGTCGAACCTGTTCAGCTCGCCGTTCTCGCCCAATACCACGGCCGAGCCCCGGATCAGCGTCGAGTCCTCCGTCCGGTACTTCGAGAGCCACGGCGCCCCGGCGAGCAAGCTCGTTCTCGGCATTCCGTACTACGGCCACGGCTGGACGGGCGTACCCGCCGGCCACACCGCCGGCCTGTACCAACCGGCGACCGGGCCGGCGCAGTCCCCCGACATCACCAAGCAGGGCACCGAGCTGGCAGGCCTGGACGGCACCGACCCGGCGGGCACCACCGACTACTACGAGATCGTGAACCAGCCGGGCTACACCTGGCACACCGACCCGATCACGCAGGCGAGCTGGCTGTACAACCCCACCACCAAGACGTTCTGGTCGATGCAGAGCCCGCGCGAGGTCTATGAGAAGGGCGTCTACATCGGCGTCCGGGGATTGGCCGGCGCGTCGGTGTGGGACCTGTCCGCCGACTCGAACAACGAGCTCACCGGCGCCCTGACCAAGGGCCTGAGTGTGTTCGGTCGATAGCTGCGAGTAGGTTTTGCGGTACGACGGCTCCCGCCTGAACGTTCCAGCGCCACGGTGCACAACAGAGCGCATCGCCCACTGGTTCTCGAACAGGCGGGAGCTGCTTGTTTACCCAGGTCACCGGTAGTGCACATCAGCGTCGGCGTCCCTGCGGGACAGCGTACGGATCGATGCCCGCGTCGTAGCCGCTAGAGCCAGCGACCGCCGACCATCACCCGCCGCAGCCGGAACTCCTCGTCCAGGTGCACCAGGTCGGCGTCCAGGCCGGCCGCTATCCGGCCACAGCGATCGGCCAGTCCCAGCACCCGCGCCGGATTGCCGGACGCCGCCGCCGACGCGTGCTCGATGGACAGCCCGACCTCGACCACGGCCCGCCGGAACGCCTCGTCCATCGTCAGGGTGCTGCCCGCCAGCGAGCCGCTGACGGTGCCCACCGCCTTGCCGTCGACCACGGTCACCGGCAGGCCGCCGAGCGAGTACTCGCCATCGCCCACGCCCGTCGCGCTGATCGCGTCCGTGACCAGCACCAGGCTGCCACACCCGGACCGGACGGCGAGGCTGATCACGGCCTCGTGCACGTGCATCCCGTCGTTGATCAGCTCGAACGCCGCCCCGGATTCCAAGGCGGCGACGGCGGCCCCGGGCTTGCGGTGGTTGACCGGGCTCATGGCGTTGAACAGGTGCGTGGTCAGGCTGGCGCCGGCCGCGAAGCCCGCCGCGGCCTGATCGTAGTCGGCGTCGGTGTGCCCGACAGCGGCCACCACACCGGCCTGGACGAGGTCGGCGATGACGTCCAGCGCGCCGGGCAGCTCGGGCGCGAGAGTGACCGTGCGCACGAAACCCTGGCCGGCTTCGAGCAGGGTGGCCATCGCCTGCCGGTTCGGGCTGATCACGTGCTCGCCGTTCTGCGCCCCGCACCGGTTCGAGGACAGGAACGGCCCTTCCAGGTGTGCGCCGACGACCCGTACCCCGTGCTCGTCCGGCTTGCGGGCGAGGTCGGCGATCCAGCTCAGCTGCTCCGACATCGCTTCCAGCGATCCGGCCATCAGCGAGGCCAGGGTCCGGGTGGTCCCCCGGCTCTGGTGATAGCAAACGCCTGCCAGCAGGTCGTCGGCGGATGAGGTGAAGTCGTACCCGCCGCCACCGTGCACATGCAGGTCGATAAAGCCGGGCACCAGCCAGCCGCCGCCAAGGTCCTCGCGAGCTCCGGACGGCACCGGTCCGGTACCGACCTCGGTGATCAGCGCTCCGTCGACCCCCGCCCAGCCGCCGTCGCGCACCCCGTCCGCCGTGACGACGCGGGCGCCGGTGAGAACGGTCATCCCTTCACCGCACCCGACGTCAGACCGGCCGAGATCCGGCTCTGGAAGATCACGAAGAGCACCACCACGGGCAATGAGGTCAGCGTCGCGGCCGCCATCAGGCCGCCCCAGTCCGCGCCGTGCACCGGGCTGGACTGGAACACCAGCAGGTAGATCATGGAAGTCTGCTTGTTGTTGTCGACCAGCAGGGTGTTGGCCAGCACGAACTCGTTCCACGCCAGGATCCAGCCGTACACGCCGGTCGCGATCAGGCCAGGGCTGACCAGCGGCAGGATGATCTTGTAGAACGTCTGCCCGTGGCTGCAGCCGTCCACCAGCGCGGCCTCGTCCAGCTCCTTCGGAATGTTGGCGATGAACGTCCGCAGTGTCCAGACGGTGTAGGGCATGGTGAACATCAGGTACGCGATGATCACGCCGATCAGGGTGTTCTTGAGCTGGAGCCTGTCCAGCAGCAGCGACATCGGAATGGTCAGCGCCAGCAGCGGGATCATCTGCACGATCAGCACCACGAAGATGAACACCTTGCGGCCGGCGAACCGGAACCGCGCGATGGCCAGCGCTCCGAAGAAGCCGATGACAATGCTGATCAGCACCGCGGCCAGGGTGATCACCACGCTGTTACGCAGGTCGGCACGGAACGTCGGGTCGTGCACGACCTCGCTGAACGCCCGCAGGGTCGGGTGCTTCGGCCAGAACTGCGGCGTGAGCGCGTTGATGTCGGAGCTGGTCTTGAACGAGGTGACCAGCATCCAGTAGATCGGAAAGCCCAGGACGGCCGTGAGCACCATCGCCAGGGTGTTCCAGCCCCAGGTCGCGTACGTCCGGCGGGAGCGCCTGCGTCGGGCCGGAATCCGCGGCGTGGTGGCCACCGTGGCGCCGCGCCCGGCCATCGGACCGGTGCTCACCGGAGAGATTTCGGACGAGCTCGTCACGGTGGTCATTCCGCATCTCCGATCCGGAAGAGTTGCTTGATGTAGAAGACCATCACCACGAGCAGGCACAGCATCATCAGCACGCCGACGGTCGCGCCGAGGTTGTAGTGGCTGCTGCCGACGCCCTGGGAGTACATGTAGATGCCCAGTGTCTGGTAGCCGGGTTCCGGATGGCCGTCGCGCATGAACCAGATCTGGTTGAACACGCCGAAGTCCCAGATCACCGACAGCGTGGTGAGGATGACCAGCAGCGGAGTGAGGAACGGCAACGTCACGCTGCGGAAGGCCTGCCAGGCGCCGGCGCCGTCGACGCGGGCGGCCTCCAGGATCTCTCTCGGCACCTGTGTGATGCCCGCGTGCAGCGAGATGGCCAGCAGCGGGATCGCGCCCCAGATCACCACCGCGGTCACCACCGCCAGGCCCTGGTGTGGGTCGGCGAACCAGTCGTGGCCCTGCATGTGCACACCCGGGATGGCGTTCAGAACGTAGTTGGCGGCGCCGTACTGGCTGCTGAACATCCAGTAGAAAACCTGCGTGGACACGGTCGAGGGCACCGCCCAGACGAACAGCAGCACCCCGGTCAGGACGAGCCTGGCCCAGGTCGACACCCGGTTCAGCAGGATCGCCATCGCCAGTCCGACCAGCAGGCTCAGCACCACGTTGATCGCGGTGAAGACCACCGTCCGGGTCAGCACCGTCCAGAAGGTCGAGTCCGACAGCACGCCGGTGAAGTTCTTCAGCCCCACGAACGGGGTCGCGCCGCCGCTGTGGAAGAGCGCGAACTTTCCGGACTGCTGCTTCTGCAGTGACAGCTGGATGATCTTGACCAGTGGCCAGGCGGCGACCGCGGCCAGCACCAGCGACGCCGGCAGGATCAGCAGGTACGGCAGGCCGCCCGAACGGTAGCCACCGCTGCGCCGGCGCGACCGGCGACCGATCAGTGGCGCCGGAACCGGGGTCTCGGTCATCTGGCTGAACTCCTGTCTTCGGCGCAGGTGGAGCGGGAGCGTGCGGTCAGCCGCCGAACGCAGCTCGGGCGGCCCGGCGCGCGGAATGCGGGAGAGTCCGCGCGCCGGAGCCGCCGAGGGATCAGCTACCGCCGTTCAGCGTGGTCGCGATCTGAGCGTCCGCTGCCTTCGTGGCATCGGCAATGGTGGCCTTGCCCGAGGCGATCGACTCGAGCATGTTCTGCAGCACGTTGCCGGACTCCACGTTCGCCCAGTTCGGCGTGTTCGGCACGAACCAGGTGTCCTTGGCGGCCTCGCCGGTCGACTTGTTGGCGGCACCCGCGGCCTCGTAGACGTTCAGCAGCGAGGTGGCGTTCGGAATCGCGAACTTCGCGAGCGCGGTCTGGCTGGTGCTGTCGGTGTAGTACTTGATCCAGGTCGCGCCGAGCCCGGCGTTCGAGGCTTTCTGCGGCACGGCGAGGTCCGAACCGCCCAGGAAGGACGGCGTGTACTTACCGGCCGTGGCGCTCGGGACCGGGAAGGTGCCGAGGTCCGGGGCCAGTGCCGGCTTGCCGGTCTTCGGGTCGGTGATGGAGCCGACCTCCCAGCCGTTGCCGAGGATCGCGCCGGTGTGGCCCTGGGCCATGATCGCGTCCTGGTCGGCCTCGTCCTTGGTGGTGCCGCCCACGGAGTACGTGGTTGCCAGTTTCTGCCACTCGGCCAACCCCTGCTGGGCCTCCGGGCTCTCGAGGCCGCCGACCCACTTGCCGCCGTCCTTGGCGGCGATCTTGCCGCCGGCGCCGTAGACGAAGGACATCGCGGCGTACCAGTACTTGCCCGGCATGTAGAAGGCGGAGAAGTGCGGGTCGCCGGCGTTGGCGGTCTTGACCTTGTCCAGGTCGGAGTTCAGCTCGTCCAGCGTGGCCGGCGCCGCGGTGATGCCGGCCTTCTTGAAGAGGTCCTTGCGGTAGATGACGACCCGACTGCCGGCGTAGTACGGCACCGCCTGCAGCTTGCCCTCGGGTGAGGTCGCCGAGTCGGTCAGGCCCTGCAGCCAGTTGCCGGAGTTGTCGAACTTGCTCTTGGCCGAGGTGAGGTCGGCGAACGCGCCGCCGGCGATGTAGGACGCCGTCTGGGTGTTGCCGAGCTCGACGACGTCCGGAATGGCGGTGGTGCCGGCGAAGGTGGAGTCCAGCTTGGTGGTGTAGTTCGACCACTGCTGCCACTGCACGTTCACCTTGGCCCCGGTCGCGGCCTCGAAGCGGTCGTTGGCCTGCTTGACGACGGCCGGCCAGCCCTTCTGCGCGTCGCTCTGCAGCCAGACGGTCACGGTCTTACCCTTGCCGTCTGTGCTGAGGACGCTGTCGTCCTTCTGGCTGGTGGTGGACGATTTGCTGGAACTGCACGCGCTGACCGCCATGGCAAGGGACGCCGCCAGGACCGCTGCGCAGCTGAGTCTGCGATTCACGACCGTCTCCTTCGAGATTGGTATAGACGAATTTTGCAAAGTATTGGCCTAGACCATTCGGGGTGTCAAGGGGTTACGACCAGCCCGGCGTGCTGTTACCAGACCGACACCCGCTGCTTACCTGAGAGCTTGGCGAGCCCGCATCGCGACGTACCGGACCTCATAACGGCGATTTCTCAGAAACTTACGTGATCCACAGCTTTACCCCCGCACAATGCAGGGGATGACTACGCCCTCCTCGCCTTCCTCGAAGTCCCACGTGAACCCTGCCTTGCATTCCCGTGTCGTGAAGCTGCTGGGTGCCGCTGTCGCCTGCGGTGCGCTCGCGGCTGCCGTGCTGCTGCCCGTGATCGGTGGCGTCGGGTTGGCTGCCACCAAGGTGTCGGACCAGTTTCTCGGCACCCCGTGCGATCTGGTGATCACGCCCGCGCAGCAGACCACCACGGTGCTGGCCTCGGACGGCAAGACGGTGATCGCCCGGCTGTTCGCCCAGAACCGACAGGACGTGCCGCTGACGGCGATCCCGCAGTCGGTGCAGGACGCGCTCATCTCGACGGAGGACCGCCGCTTCTACTCCCACCACGGGGTGGACGTGCACGGCATCGCCCGCGCGGCGCTGCACAACGGTGGGGGTGGCGGCGCAACCCAGGGCGGTTCCACGCTGACCATGCAGTACGTCAAACAGGTGCGTTATTACCAGGCGGCGACGCCCGCTCAGCGCCAGGCGGCCATCGACCAGGACCTGCACCGCAAGATCCAGGACGCCAAGTGCGCCATCGACCTGGAGAAGCGCTACAGCAAGAAGCAGATCCTCGACGACTACCTCAACATCGCGTTCTTCGGCGAGAACTCCTATGGCATCCAGACCGCCGCGCAGACCTACTTCGGGGTGCCCGCGTCCAAGCTGACCGTTCCGCAGGGCGCGATGCTGGTCGGCCTGGTGCAGAGCCCGTCCCAGCTGGACCCGTTCGAGAACCCGCAGGGCGCGCGCCAGCGGCGTGACCAGGTGCTCGACAACATGGTCGGCACCGGCTCGCTGACCGCCGCGCAGGCCGCGAAGTACAAGACCCAGCCGCTTCGGCTGTCGGGCACCAAGGCGCCCCCGGTGCGCGAGGGCTGCGCGAACTCGACCGAATCCATCGCCAATGTCGGGTTCTTCTGCGACTACGTCATCGACTGGCTGCGGAGCCAGGGGGGCCTCTCGCCGCAGACCGTGCAGACCGGTGGCTTCAAGATCGTCACGTCGCTGGACGCACACTTGCAGAACAGCGGCCAGCAGGCGGTATGGGGCTCGGGGCTGGACCCGAACTCCCCCACCGCGCTGGTCATGCCGTCGGTCGATCCCAAGACCGGCCGGGTACAGACCATGATCACCAGCCGGCACTACGGCGTCGGCGCCGGCCAGACCACCGTGCCGCTCTTCACCTCGGCCTACGCCGGCTCCGGTTCGACGTACAAGTACTTCACCGCCCTGGCGGCTCTGAAGCTCGGGGCGCAGCCCGACTTCACGCTGACCACCGGAAACAACTACACGGTGCACAACTGCCCGGTCGACCCCAACAGCAACACCCCGCCGTACAACGTGAGCAACGCCGGCAGCTACAACGCCACCCTGCCGCTGTCCGACGCGCTACCGGAGTCGGTCAACACCTACTTCGTCGGGATGGAGGACCAGTTCTTCGGCTGCGACCTGTCCCCGATCGTGCAGACGGCGCTCGGGCTGGGCATGACCCACCTCAACGATCCCGCGCCGAACTCCGCTACCGAGAGCGTGGCCGAGGCGACGATCTCGCAGCACCAGACCGGTTTCACCCTCGGGTTCTCCAGCACCTCTGCTCTCGAGCTCAGCGTGGCCTACGGGGCGATGGCCAATGACGGCGTCTTCTGCCCGGCCGACCCGATCGTGTCCGTCACCGGACCCACCGGCAAGGCCGTCAGCTACAAGAAGCCCTCGTGCAGCCGGCAGTTCAGCCCGCAGATCGCCCGCACGATGCTGAACATGATGACCACCGACACCACCAGCTACAAGGGCACGGCCTACCGCTACTTCCAGGACTGGTACGCCCGGGGCGGCAGCCCGATCCCCTCCAAGACGGGTACCGACAACGACGACGACAAGCTGCCGGACGGTGGTAAGGGCAACTCGGCGCTCTGGTACGTCGGCGTGACCCCGAACCTGGCGTCGGCCGCCGCGCTGGTGAACCCGACGTCCCCCAAGGCGACCATCACCGGCCTGCCGGACAACGTCTCGAACAACGGCAGCGACGTCTTCGGCGCCTACGCCTCCACGTACTGGCTGGACGCCTACGGGCCCACCCTGCAGGCACAGAGCTGGACCTGGCCCAGCCCCACGGACATCCCCAATGCCATGACCGTGCCGGATGTCATCGGCCAGACCGAAGCCGCGGCAACCGCGACGCTGTCCCAGCAGGGCTTTACCGCGGCGGTGTCCACGGTGGTCTGCGGCAGCCCGGAGGCCCCCGGTAACGTCGGTTACTACGCGCCGCAGGTGGCCGCTCCCGGCACCAGGATCACCCTGTGTCTGAGCAACGGCATCGCCCCGAACGGCTACCAGCCCCGCTACGTCAACCCCTCCGACGGTTACGGCAGTGGCGGCTTCAACGACGGTGGTACCTCGAACGGCGGCGGAACCGGCGGCTTCAACGGCGGTGGCAACTCCAATGGCGGCTGGATGTCGTCCTCGCCCAGCTCCTCGCCGACCGGACGCTGACAAACCCTCCAGGCCCGCGCTTCCGGCCACCAGTCGCACCCGGCGCGCCTCGTCGCGGCGACCGCAAGAGTTTCGTGTGCGATCTTCGTGCCCGAGCGGGGTCTAACCCTCTGACGGTGGGTCCGAGGCATGCCCTGACAGTGGGTATCCCCACCCGGTCCGAGCACAACGCGACCAGCCGACACGACTGGCTGCCGTGGCACCACCCGGATGCCCTAGTGTCGCGTGAACGATGATCTTTGACCGCCGGTTGCTTTGGTGAGGATTTCGTCGGCGGTTTTGGTCCAGGTGAACGGCTGGCAGCGTTTGTTCCAGGCGTCGATGTAAGTCTCGATTGCGGC
>JAABUT010004900.1_pt1 | contig 10315 bp, 7 predicted proteins | sample 5559281 | NCBI WGS metagenome assembly JAABUT01 (sample SAMN10711880, study PRJNA513359) | rock metagenome | isolation source: Antarctica rocks | place: Antarctica: Victoria Land, Ricker Hills nord | collected 2016-01-04 | reverse complement strand
GGGACCTACATCGACGGCTGGAACGAACGCGCCCACCCATTCACCTGGACCAAAGGCGCCGACGAGATCATCAGCCACGCGAAACCCTCACCCCACCAGAAGAAGACTTACGACCCGCGACACTAGTGGGATTGGCCCACGGAGACAACGGACACGCCCTCCACCGCTACGATGAGCTCGATCCCCGTCGTGTTGAGCACCGATCAATCGGGAAGGATCGTCAGTCATGAGCGCCACCATGAACAGCGGATTGACCGATGCGTTGATCAGCACCCGTAGGTTCTTTACGAGGAACCAACCAGTCTCGCCTGATGGCCGCACCCTTCTCAAGCTCGGTGGGCGTTCTGGAGACTCCTTCTACCGGGACCGCTGGAGTCACGACAAGGTGGTCCGGTCCACCCACGGGGTGAACTGCACCGGCTCATGCTCGTGGAACGTGTACGTCAAGGACGGCATCATCACCTGGGAGACCCAGGCTGTCGACTATCCGACAACCGGCCCGGACAAGCCCGAATACGAGCCGCGAGGCTGCCCCCGCGGCGCGTCTTTCTCCTGGTACACCTACTCGCCGACGCGTACTCGGTATCCCTACATCCGCGGTGTTCTGCTCGAGATGTACCGGGAATCCAAGGCCCGGTTGAACGATCCAGTGCTCGCCTGGGCCGACCTCACCGAGGACCCGGAGCGGTCGGCCCGCTACAAACGGGCGCGCGGCAAGGGCGGCCTGGTGCGCGCAACCTGGGACGAGGCCATCGAGATCGTCGCTGCCGCCCATGTGCACACGATTCGCAAGTGGGGCCCAGACCGGGTCGCAGGGTTCTCGCCCATCCCCGCCATGTCGATGGTCTCGCACGCCTCGGGGGCGAGATTCGTCAACCTGATCGGCGGGTCGATGCTGAGCTTCTACGACTGGTACGCCGACATGCCGGTGGCCTCTCCACAGATGTTCGGCGACCAAACCGACGTCCCCGAATCCGGTGACTGGTGGGATGCCAGCTATCTGATGATCTGGGGAACCAACGTTCCGGTGACCCGTACGCCCGATGCGCATTGGATGGTCGAAGCGCGTTACCGAGGTCAGAAAGTCATCGTTGTCTCGCCGGACTTCGCCGACAGCACCAAGTTCGCCGACGAGTGGTTACCGGCGGAGCCGGGCACCGACGGCGCGCTGGCGATGGCGATGGGGCACGTGATTCTCAAGGAATTTTACGTCGATAGCCAAACGCCCTACTTCAACGACTACGTCAAGAAGTACACCGATCTGCCGTTCCTGGTCACGCTCGACGAAGCACGCGACGCTGCCGGCGAGGCCACGTTCACCGCGGGCAAGTTCTTAACCGCGTCCGACCTCACCGACGAAATCGAGACCGAGCAGGAGAACGCCGAGTTCAAGACGGTGCTCGTGGATTCAGTCACCGACCAGCTGGTCGTGCCGTCGGGCACCTTGGGCCATCGCTATGGCGAAACCGGTGAAGGCAAGTGGAACCTCGACCTCGGCGACATCGACCCGAAGCTGTCGTTGATCGACAGCGCCGATGCTCTGGTCCCGGTCGACATGCCGCGCTTCGATGCCGGGCAAGGCAACGTGGGCGTGATCCGGCGCGGCGTTCCGGCGCGGCGGGTGGCTGGCCGGCTCGTCACCACCGTCTTCGACCTCATGTTGGCCCAGTACGGCGTCGGACGGCCCGGACTTCCCGGCCAGTGGCCCACCGGCTACGACGATGCCAGCTCCCCCAACACGCCGGCCTGGCAGGCGACCATCACGGGTGTTTCGGCAGAGGCGGCGGAGCGGATCGGACGCGAGTTCGCGCAGAACGCCGAGGACTCCAAGGGCCGGTCGATGATCTTGATGGGGGCCGGCACCAACCACTGGTTCCATTCCGACACCATCTACCGAACCTTCCTGACGATGACGACGATCACCGGCTGCCAAGGCGTCAACGGCGGCGGCTGGGCCCACTACGTCGGGCAGGAGAAAGTACGTCCGCTGACCGGGTACAACCAGCTGGCCAATGCCCTGGACTGGGTGCGACCTCCGCGCAACATGGTGCAGACCGCCTACTGGTACCTGCACACCGACCAGTTCCGCTATGACCAGTTCGGCGCGGACACGTTGACGGCCCAGACCGGAAAGGGCCAACTGGCAGGCAAGACCACCGCCGACGTCATTGCCCAGTCCGCGCGACTGGGATGGATGCCTTCTTATCCGACCTTCGATCGCAATCCACTGGTGATCGGTGCTCAAGCTCGCGAGAACGGCCAATCGGCCAAGGACTACGTCGTGGACGAGCTGAAGGCCGGGCGGCTGAACTTCGCCGCCGAGGACCCCGACGCGCCCGAGAACTTTCCGCGGGTGTTGTCACTGTGGCGGTCCAACCTGATCGGCTCATCGGCCAAAGGCAACGAATATTTCCTCAACCATCTCCTCGGCGCGTCGCACACCATCAGCGCCGAAGAAACTGCAGAGCGTTTTCGTCCTAAAGAGGTGAAATGGCATGACGATGCGCCCATCGGCAAGCTCGACCTGCTGACCACCCTCGACTTTCGGATGACGAGTACCACCCTCTATTCGGACATCGTGCTGCCGGCAGCGACCTGGTACGAAAAGCACGACCTGTCGACGACCGACATGCACCCGTTCGTCAACTCGTTCAACCCGGCGATTTCACCACCATGGCAGTCGCGCACCGACTGGGACGCCTGGCAGAAGATCTCCCAGGTCTTCAGCGAGCTGGCGGTCCGCCACCTCGGCAAGCAAACCGACGTCGTCGCCGCACCCCTGACTCACGACACGCCCGATGCAATGGCGTCACCGCACGGGCGGGTCCGAGACTGGAAGTACGGGGAGTGTGAACCGGAACCAGGGGTGACGATGCCCAAGATCATCGAGGTCGAAAGAGACTACACAGCGATTGGTGACAAGATGCGCGCGATTGGGCCGCTCATGGACACACTGGGAGCGACAACCAAGGGCGTCACGTTCGATCTGACCCAGGAGATCGCCGAGCTCAAGGAGAAGAACGGAACCGTCCGAGGCGGTCCCGCTGATGGCCGGCCCGACATCCTGCGCGACATCCAGGCCTGCGAAATGATCCTGACCCTGTCCGGAACCACCAACGGACATCTGGCCACCGAGGGATTCAAGACCCTCGAGAAGCGCACGGGCAGGTTGCTGCACGACCTGGCGTCGGAAAACGAAGGAAAACGCATCACCTTCGCCGACACCCAGCACGGGCCCGTACCGGTGATCACCTCGCCCGAGTGGTCCGGATCCGAGTCCGGTGGCCGGCGCTACTCGCCGTTCACCATCAACGTGGAGCGGCTTAAACCGTGGCACACGTTGACCGGGCGGCAACACTTCTACCTCGATCATGACTGGATGACCGAACTCGGCGAGGGGTTGCCGATCTTCCGGCCGCCGTTGGACATGACCGCGCTCTTTGACGAGCCGGAGATCGGCGCCACCCCCAGCCAAGGAATTTCGGTGCGGTACCTGACGCCGCACAACAAGTGGTCGATCCACTCCGAGTATCAAGACAACTTGTTCATGCTCTCCCTGTTCCGCGGTGGGCCGGGCATCTGGATGAGTCCCCAGGATGCGGCGAAGATCGGGGTCAAGGACAACGACTGGATCGAAGCGGTCAACCGCAACGGCGTGGTCGACGCCCGCGCCATCGTCTCGCACCGGATGCCGGAGGGGACGGTGTACATGTATCACGCGCAGGACCGGCTCATCGACATGCCACTCTCGGAGACCACCGCCCAACGCGGCGGCAGCCACAACTCCCTGACCCGACTGATGATCAAGCCGACGCACATGATCGGCGGCTATGCGCAGCAGACCTACGCGTTCAACTACATGGGTCCGACCGGTAACCAACGCGACGAAGTCACCGTGATCCGTCGTCGTAACCAGGAGGTGACGTACTGATGCGGGTTCTGGCGCAGATGGCGATGGTGATGAACCTGGACAAGTGCATCGGGTGCCACACCTGCTCGGTGACGTGCAAGCAAGTGTGGACCAACCGGTCCGGTGCCGAACACGCGTGGTTCAACAACGTGGAGACCCGACCAGGTCAGGGGTATCCCCGGACCTACGAGGACCAGGAACGGTGGAAGGGCGGCTGGACGCTGGGCCGCCGCGGCCGACTAAAGCTGAAGGCAGGCGGGCGCCTGAAGAACCTCGCCACCATCTTCGCCAACCCCAACCTGCCGGGCATCAACGACTACTACGAGCCGTGGACCTACGACTACGAGAACCTCACCACAGCCCCGGCCCAGGAACACCTGCCGGTAGCGCGACCCAAATCTCTGCTCACCGGTGAGAACACGAAGATCACCTGGTCCTCGAACTGGGACGACGACCTCGCCGGGTCCGTTGAACAGGGCCACAACGACCCGATCCTCAAACAGGTCGGTGACAAGGTCAAGTTCGAGTACGAGCAGGCGTTCATGTTCTACCTGCCCCGGATCTGTGAACACTGCCTGAACCCTTCCTGCGTCGCGTCGTGCCCCACCGGGGCCATCTACAAGCGCGAAGAGGACGGCATCGTCCTCGTCGACCAGGACCGGTGCCGGGGTTGGCGACAATGCGTGTCCGGATGCCCCTACAAGAAGATGTACTTCAACCACAAGACCGGCAAGGTCGAGAAGTGCACGTTCTGCTATCCACGCATTGAGCTCGGCCAGCCCACCATCTGCTCCGAGACCTGCGTCGGACGGCTGCGCTACCTGGGCCTCATGCTCTACGACGCCGATCGAGTCCTGGAGGCGGCATCCACCACGGACGAACACGGCCTCTACGAAGCTCAGCGGAACGTCTTTCTCGACCCGAAGGACCCTGAGGTTATCCGCGAAGCCCGAAAGTCGGACATTCCAGAGGATTGGATCGAGGCTGCGCAGCGCTCACCGATCTGGGCATTGATCAATGAATACAAGGTCGCCCTACCGCTGCATCCAGAGTACCGCACGATGCCCATGGTCTGGTACATCCCGCCGCTGTCCCCAGTCGTGGACGCTGTCGGCGAAACCGGCGAGGACGCCGAGCGCAAGGACAACCTGTTCGCCGCCATCGATACGTTGCGCATCCCGGTCGAGTACCTCGCGGGGCTGTTCACCGCCGGTGACCCCGTGCCGGTGAACAATGTGCTGCGCAAGCTCGCCGCGATGCGCTCGTACATGCGCGACATCAACATGGGTTGGCCCACGGACGAAACGATCGCGGAGTCAGTCGGGATGACCGGTCAGGAAATCAAGGACATGTACCGGCTCTTGGCCATCGCCAAGTACGAAGAACGCTACGTCATCCCGACTGCCCACTACGAAGACGCGCACAAGCTGGAGAACATCGCCACCGAGTGCTCACTCAACGTCGACGGCGGGCCCGGGATGGGCGGGATGGACGGTTCCTTCGGTGATGAGCCCAACCTGGGCGCCGACCCCGGGGTCGGCTCACCGGTCGGCCCGGGACGACCAGAGGGCGTGCGGATCAACCTGGTGGACTGGGACGGCAAGGGCACCCCGGACGGGCTCTTCCCCGACTCGAAACACCGTTCATGAGCCCACGCGTACCGACCCTGAGATACTCCACCGACGAGCTCACCCGTACGTGGCAGTCCGCCTCAATCTTGATGGACTATCCCGACGAGAGCCTTTTTTCGCGTCTGGATCTTCTCACCGAGGTCGCCGCAACCCTACCGGCGAAACTCGGCGCCAACCTGCAGGCGACGATCGACCACCTTCGCAGCCGGCCGTTAGGCGAGTCTGAAAGTGAGTATGTCGATACTTTCGATACCCGCCGACGAGGCTGCCTGTTCCTCACCTATTTTTCCAACGGCGAGACCAGAAAGCGGGGCCTCGCGCTGCTTCGCATCAAGCAGGTGTACACCAGAAGTGGTCTGATCCTGACCGAGGACCAGCTACCGGATCATCTGTGTGTCGTGCTGGAGTTCGCGGCCACGACTGATCAGCAGGCCGGCCTGAAAATGATTCTCGACAACCGCGCGGGTCTCGAGCTACTCCGCCTGCATCTGCGTGAGATCGAATCACCGTGGAGTGGCGCACTGGAAGCCGTGTGTGCCACGCTGCCCCCACTGAAGGGTAAGGACCACGAAGCCGTCGAACGGCTGATCGCCGAAGGCCCCGAAGATGAGCAAGTAGGCCTCAGCCCCTATGGAATGCCTGATTTGTTGCCGATCCCCGGAGGGGCATGATGAACAGCGTCTGGGACGGTTTCCTGTGGGTAATCTTCCCCTACATCTGCCTGACCATCTTTGTCCTGGGCCACATTTGGCGCTACCGGTACGACAAGTTCGGCTGGACGTCCCGATCTTCTCAGATCTACGAGAGCCGCATTCTGCGCTGGGCCAACCCAATGTTCCACTTCGGTATTCTGGCGGTCTTCTTCGGACATGTGATGGGACTGGGAATACCCGAAAGCTGGACCGAAGCCGTCGGAATTTCAGAAGGTCTATATCACTTCTTTGCGGTGACCGTGGGTGTGGTGGCGGGCGTTTTCACCATCGTCGGACTGATCGGGCTGCTCTACCGCCGGCGCTTCACGAAGGCGGTGCTGGGCGCGACGACGAAGATGGACAAGCTGATGTATCTCGTGCTCACCCTTGTCATCCTCGGTGGCCTGGTCAACACCGGTTCTGGTGCTATCGGGAGCTACAACTACCGCGAAGGGGTCTCGGTCTGGTTCCGGAGCATCTTCTTCTTCAACCCCCAGCCCGACCTTATGGCGCACGCCCCGCTCAGCTTCCAGTTCCACGGGTTGGTCGCCATCTTCCTCTTCGCGCTGTGGCCGTTTACCCGCCTGGTACACGTCTTCACCGCTCCCTTGGGTTACATCTTCCGGCCCTACATCCTCTACCGCAGCCGCGATGCACACGAAGGGTCCCGCGAACGCCGCCGCGGCTGGGACAAGGTCGACACCATCCCCCGCCGGCGGTAGCAGTGACGGATGATTACTGCAGCACGCTAGGGCCGCGGCTCCGCGGGCTGCTCAGCCTGCAACCCGACGTCAAAGCGATCACCGCACCCTTCCTCTACCAGCTGCACGCGACCGCCGCGTGGGTCATCTGGAACGGGTGGCCGCTCAGCTGGCTCGTCCACGCGTGGAGCTACCCGGTGTGGTACGTGTGGCAGCCCTACATCGTGTACCGAAAGCGGGTTGCCATCGTTCCGCACGAGCCCGGCACCTCGGGGCGCCGCTGGCGCAGTATCGGTACCAGGTACTGACCGTGCGCGAGTCCGACCGCGGCGGGATTGCGGTCGCTGTCCGAGATGCCGTGTCGACCCTCAATCCTGGCTATTTCGCCTTGGTGATGGGCACGGGCATCGTCTCCGTGGCGATGGGCAACAACCACCTGACGGGGTTGTCCCTGGCGTTGTTCGTGGTCGCCGCCGCAGCGTGGGTGATCCTGGTGGTCCTGCACTGCTGGCGGTCGCTGCGCTTCTGGGGTCTGCTGCGGACCGACTTCACCGATCCCCGCCGCGGGTTCGGGTTCTTCACCTTCGTCGCGGCCACCGACGTCCTCGGCACCCGGTTCGTCCTCGCGGGCAACCACCCCGTGGCCATCGGACTGCTCGTGGTCGGGGTACTGAGCTGGTTCGCGCTCGGCTACATCGTGCCGTGGACGGCGGTGCTTAACCCCTCGATCCGGCCCGCGCTCACCGGCGCGAACGGGACGTGGTTCATCTGGGTGGTGGCCAACCAATCCGTCGCGGTGCTGGCCGCTGCCCTGGAGCCGACGGTCGGCACCGGACGACGCGAGCTCGCGCTGGTCGCCGTGTTCTCCTGGGCGGTGGGAACCTTCTTGTACGCGGCCGTCGCGGTCCTCGTCATCGCGCGGTTGCTGCTCTACCCGCTGCGTCCCATCGACTTCACCCCGCCCTACTGGGTGGCCATGGGCGCGACCGCGATCACCGTGCTCGCCGGTGCCCGCATCGTCGGTATGGCCGATGCCCCCACGGTCGCCGCCACCCGGGGCCTGATCGCCGGGGCGTCGGTGATCTTCTGGGCCTTCGGCACCTGGCTGATCCCGGTCCTGGGTGCCGCGGCGTGGTGGCGGCACGTCACCCACCGCATACCGCTGCGCTACGACGCCACGATGTGGAGCATCATCTTCCCGCTGGGCATGTACGGCGTCGCCGCGCACTACCTCGGGATCGCCGACAACCTGCCGATCATCCGGGTTATCGGCGAAGTGGTCTCCTGGATTGCCCTGGGCGCGTGGACGGTCGTCTTCGTGGCGATGATCGCGCACCTCGCAACTACGCTGATCATCCGTCCGCTGCACGCCAGGTGATCGCCAGGTGATCGCCTCGACACTGCCTCAGCTCAGATCGCGTGGTCCCATCACGCTGGCAAGCGATACCCGCCATGAGCTACCGAAGGAGGTGCCAGGCTGGGGACTGTGACAACAGCCAATGTAGGGGAGGCGTCACGCTGGCCAACCCCAGCGGAGATGCCTCCCTCACCTGCCTCACCTCATGATCCCCATTCGCCGAGGGCAACGCACCCCGCCAGGTCCGGTACAGCCTCGGGCGGATCCTGGACTGTGCGCGACAGAGGAGCCCCCTATCCGGGGGGCAAGGGGAGCAACGGTGACCAGCCACGCCAGTCCGGTGCCCCGCCGGTCTCCGCTCTCGCAGCCCGCTCACGGTGGCGGTAGCGTCCCACCGGTGGCGGGCAACACTGAGACAACACCCCCAACAGCGCCGAAAGGCACCCGGGTGCGGCGGGTGTGGCACGCCCAGCTCGGGCCCGGGCAACGCTCCGCGGTGATCGCGTGGGCCATCCGCGCCATCCTCAACCGGGCCCAGCGATCGGCCTGATCGACGCCGACGCAGACCTCGACGTAGCCGTCACGCTGTGCACCGGCTCCTGGTACGGCCGCGCCCTGGCCGAGCCGCTGCCACCGCCAAACTGGCCAGCCCGCACCGCCGCGCTCGTCTGGCGCGCAGTCGGAGGCGCACCCCCAGAAGCTCACACGTAGCGCTGAGCCGTCCCACTGACCGATCCGCTTACGGCTGCGGCGACAAGCCGGTCCCGGTGCCACCACTTACGATGTTGGGGGTGCCAGTAAGAATGCTGTCACCAGCCTCGAACCGCCCCAGCAGCGATTGTCATGAAGTCTTCCGAGCGGTACGGGTGCTCTTTGTCTTCGGGGCCTTCGCCGTCACGGCGCCGCCGGGGACACAGCACCAGCTGCCGGATTCACTGCGCTGCTGCGGATACGGGAGTTCCGGTGGTTGTAGCTGGCGGACGCCCAATCCCTGCTGGGTGATCAGCTGGCCAGGGTGGCGCTGTCGGTGTTGGTCTATGACCGCACCGGCTCAGGGCTGGTCACCGCGGCGGTGTACGCCCTGACATTCCTACCGGCCCTGGCGGGCAGTGTCCTGCTGGGTCCGCTCGCTGACCGCCTCCCCCGCCGCGGCTTGCTCGTCGGCGGGGATCTGATACGCGCGGCCCTGCTCGCGGCGATGGCCCTGCCCGCTCTGTCTGTGCCCGTCCTGTCCATCCTGCTCGTTGCCACCGTGTTGGTCGGTACCCCGTGGAAAGCGGCGGCATCAGCGCTGGTCGTGGACATCCTCACCGTCGAGGACTACCCAACGGGCCTCGGCCTGCGGACCGCCACCGGGCAGGCCGCGCAGATCGCGGGCTTCGCGATCGGCGGTATCGCCATCGCCGCCATCGGTGCCCGCCGGGCACTGGCTCTCGGTGCCGCCACGTTCCTCATCTCCGCGGTCGTCATCCGCCTCGGTGTGCGGACCCGTCCGCCCGCCGCACACCCCGATGACGCAGCGCCAGGACCACCGCAGCGCTGGCTGCATGGCGCCGCCACCGTGCTGGCCGACCGTCGCCTGCGCCTGCTGCTGAGCTTGGCTTGGTTGCTCGGTCTGCTGGTGATTCCCGAGGGATTGGCCGCCCACTACGCACAACACCTCGGCGGCGGAGCCCGCACCGTCGGACTGCTCCTGGCCGCCGGACCTTTCGCCCGTGGCCCGTCAACCGATGGGGCGACGGGCCGCATCAACCTCGTCCGAGTGCGCTCCTGGATCAGGGCCCGCTCAATTTCATCTCCGCCAATGACCTCGAACCCCGTTACGCCAGCGTTCCCATGCACGCATCGTGCACGGGGTCCGGATGGAAGACCGCGGATACGTTGTGGCACTTTATTTTTCAAGTGTCTGTATCCGTGGTGAGCCTTCTCACCAAATACGCATCGCCGATACCAATTAACTACGGTGGGGATGTGCAGCTAACCCGGTTCACCGATCTCGCGCTTCGTTTGGTGATGCGTCTGGC
>JAABUT010004899.1_pt1 | contig 10315 bp, 7 predicted proteins | sample 5559281 | NCBI WGS metagenome assembly JAABUT01 (sample SAMN10711880, study PRJNA513359) | rock metagenome | isolation source: Antarctica rocks | place: Antarctica: Victoria Land, Ricker Hills nord | collected 2016-01-04 | reverse complement strand
TCCTTGAGGTAGTCCACGACGGAGTCATCGATGAAGTCCTCGACCAACAACAGGACTTCCTCCGCGGCTGCTAGCGTTGTCCGGGCGCCGTCGAGAACGGGGATTTCGCTGCCCTCGACGTCCAGCTTGAGGACGAGGACGTCCGGCACCGATGAGGCGAGCTCGGCGTCGATCGTTGACACTTGTACCTGCTCGAACTCGGTGCCTTGCACCCATACGGGGGTCAGTCCACTGCCGCCGGGTTCGCGCAGATCGAACCGCAGCAAAGCCGATCTGACCGAGCCGTCTCCTAGGGCAAGCTGCCGCACGGCGACCAAGGTTTCAAGGTCATTGTCGCGCAGATTCTTGCGGAGTAGCTCACAAGAAGATCGGGACGGTTCGAAAGCGACGGCGCGGATGTCGCCATGTCCTCGGAGGTGGTTGATGACCGAGATGGCGTAGGTTCCGACATCTGCACCAACATCCAGGAACTGCACACTGCGTCCGGCGCTGAGGAACTCGAGGAGCCGCGCCAGCAGGTGGTCAAGGTCAGGCCGCTCGAAGGCAGGCGAAACGCAGGCGGCGTCGATAGTTCCTGGGCGAATGTTGAACACCCCGAACACTGTGCTCACCCGATCGAGGCGTAACCAACGCAGGGCCAGCGGCGGTCGGCCCATCGCGCGGCACAGGGAGTAGACGATCTCATAGATGAACAGGCGGACCCGGGGGGAATGAACATCTCTCCAAAAGAACATTGTCTTCGACAGCACATATGTGCGGACGAACGCACGTCGATGAGGGCCCGTGAAGCTGAAGACCTTGCCGACTGCGGGCTGCTGCGCAGGGGGGTTGGTTGTCATGAGTCTGCTCCTCGGGGGGCATCGCGATCGTCGGTCAAGCGTGGAGGAGACCAGCTTGGATTCCTGGAAATCAGGGGTGCCCCGTCAACGAGAGCGCCACGGTACGGCCGGGGCGGCGTCGGATGGCCAGCGCGAAACCTCGGACACCAGGGCGGGTTGGGGAGAACATTCTGCAGCGTTAGACCTGGGATTGGTCATGCGAAACGAGCCCGGAGAGCGTGGTCGTTTAGCAGTTCGGCGTAGATTTCGGCGTAGGCACGGCACATTTGTTCCGCGCTGAATCTTCGCTCGACTGCGTCGCGCCCATTTTGTGAGCGCTCTTGCCATGCGGCAGGGTCGGTCAGTAACAGGCGGACGGCCTCGGCTGCTTCTTCTGCCGCACCAGCGGGCACCTGCACAAGGACATCGGAGAGCGCGGCTAGTTGAGGCAGTCTTGTGGCTACGACGGGTCGCCCCGTGGCCAGCGCCTCAACCACAGTCAAGGGGACGTCCGCTTTGCCGCCGTCTAGCCGGGGGGGATTGAACAGGACTACGTCAGCGGCGGCCAGGGCGTCCGTCATTGCGTCGATCTTGCCGTGGACCTGCACGTCGGCTAGGCCTGCGCCGCGGGCGGCGGCTTCGGCCGCGGCCAGCTCGGCGGAGTGGTCCTGTCCCGGGCGGGTGCGCAGCGCCAGCACCAGGCGCACGTGCAGGCCGCCCCGCGCTACCCGCGCCGCAACCTCGATCGCTTGATGTGTCCCACCATCGGGCCCAGCGTGCCCCGCGAAGAAAAGCACGAACGGTGTTGCGCCGTGCCGCGGGACGCGTCGCCACCGGGTGAGGTCGATACCGGGCGGGATGACGCGCACGTCGGGATAGCCAGCGTCCCGCAAGTGATTGGCTGTGACGTCTGAGAGCGCGACGGTAACCCCGAGCGGACGGTTGCCTTTCAAACAGTCCCGGGAGACGACACCGGGCACTGTGAGCACCACGGGTCGGTGGCGCGGTGCCCATTTCGACCGGGACCAGGCAGCGTAGCGGGGTCCGATGGTCATCACCGCGTGTACGAGGTCCGTCGAACGCGCCAGTCCAGGAACCCGGAGCGCGACTTGCGTTCGCTCGAGCATTCCCGGCGAACCCGTTCGGGAGAACACGGGCACACGGCGTCCTGGTGCCGGTGAGGGGCTACCGGCGCGACCGAAGAATGTGAAGTTCAGCTCTGGTAACCCGCGCACGAGCCCCAACGCAATTTCTTTGTCCGCACCATCGCGGCCGTCAACTGGGTGGCTGGTGAGCAGCAGAACATGTCGCACGAGCATTCTCCAAGTTTCATTCAACTACTCAATTCGTCAATTCGTCACCGATTCGACGGTGCCCGCCAAGCTGGCCGCTGTGCAACGCAGGCCTTCCTCCGCCTAGTGGCGGTGCAGGCCCCGCTCGGACTGGGTGGTTGACGCGAAGCCTGGCCGGGTCAGAGGGGTTTGTGCGGCTGTGCTTACCCGGACGCATCCTGACGCGGATGTGGTCAGTCACGCCGCCCGGACCCATCGATCCGAGCGTGGCCCTCAGACTCGGTGTCGCGGTCGCGGATTGCGGCGATCAGAGCACAGGCCAGTTGCTGGGACGACCGTCCCTGCGTGGACAGCGCCAGCACGGGGCCCCGTCCGGTTGACCAGCGCTGGTAGGAGGTGCGCGTGAGCTCAAGACCTCGCGTGGTGTGCTCGCCGTCGCGCTGGGACAGCACGTCGCCGCCGGCGTCGAGCAGGACGACAGTCGTGAACTGTTGGAGGAGACGTTGTAACCGTCGCACGGCGTACGCGCCCTCTGGCAGGTCATGCTTGACGAGTCCGTCCAGCGGGGTGCGGTCGGTGAGCAAAAGCACCGGGCAGCGGTCGGAGCGGCGCTTGCGCCTAATGCGCCATAAAGTGATCTTCAATCGCAGTGCGAGTTCCGTGGTGTCGGCGTGGGCGTGCAGACGCTGAAGCGCGGACGGTGGTAGTCGGTTTGATTTCTCTGAGGTCTCTAAGGCGATCGTCCCACGTCCGCTGACGGTGTTGCGCAGGCGGCGTGGTAGGCGCCCACGCCGGCAGACGACGCACCCGTACAAATAGGTCGTGAACACGGGCAGCCCCTCACTGTGGGCGCGGACGGCGGTGTCCTTCAGCAAAGTCGACTTTCCCGAGCCGTCTGGACCGGAGAAGCCGATGATGCGGATGTCGGTCATGCTGTTTCCCTTGTCCGCCGCACGCGGCGGGCTTTCGCGAGGAGCAGGGGTCCGCGCAATACGCCCTCCCGCACCGCTGCACCCGGTCGGCCGGTGGCTGCGAGATGCAACACGTGTTCACTGAGCGCACCGGACGCCCGCACCGGCAGCCGTAGGGGCACGGGCGGCGCCCCACCGTCGTCGAGTACACGCACCACCTGCCGCACTACCGTGACGACACGCCGGAATCCGCGTTCCCACCCCTCGCGGCGGCAGTCCGAAGCGGCCTGCTCGATCAGCGTGTCTTCGAGCAGGGGACGTAACGCCAGTAGCTCGGCTAGGTCGACCGCGAGGTTCTGGAACAGCGCATGGGCCACCCAGATGCGCAGCTCATCCACCCGCGCGGGGACGAGCCACAACCCCGTGTCCAGCGCTCGAGATCGAAGCAGGGTGCCATCCACCGAGGGCACATCCCACCAGGAGGCTTCGCGGTGCAAGTGCGCGGCAGGCCCTGCGCGCGGGTAGACGAGCACCTTGGTGCGTTCGAATGGATGTCGTGAGGTGCGGACGCCCCAGCCGTTGAGTGCCCTCAGCGCGTCTGGGATCGTGTCGCCGACAACCAAGTCGAAGTTTGAATAGACGTGATCAGCGCCTGGTACGCATTTAATGAGTACGGGGTCCACGCCGTGGGCGCGTAGCCGCCCTGCCGCCTCGGTCAGCGCGGTGTCGAAGGCGGCGGTGGCGATCTCCACCCGGCGGAGTTCCGCCGCCAGCGCCAGGGGGTAGCTGCGCGCCAAAGCACCCTGCACCTGGTTGGCGCGGGCGAGCGCGAGCGCAGGGGTGAGGTCCGAGTCCCGGTCGAGTGGGGTCCGGCCAGGCCACACGGCGTCAAGAACGTCATGTAGCGGTGTCCTGAGTGGCATATCCGAGTCTCCGTTCACGGCATTAGCATTGGTGAGCCACCTGAAATCGGCTGTGGATCCGCCTTCTTGGGCGACCGCGCCGGGCGTCTTGCGCTGTGTCAGTAGTGGGTAGGGGACTGACGTGGACGATCCCTGTTCTCACTGCCTGTGTGTCGAGGGGGAGGTGACCCGATCCGGCACAGCGTGTGAGTGGACCGAGTCCTTGCCGACCATCCCCCCTTCGCCGCGCTGGCACACGTCGCGCGGTGTGGACCGGGGCGAGTGCACACCACACGATCACGGCGACCGCGGCGGTGGGTAGACCGCGGGCCTCGGTGGTTCTTTACGGACCGCGAGGAGGCGGAGCAGGGACACAATTCCGATGAGCACGGCGACGGACATCCACAGTGGTGGCCAGACCCGCGTGAGCAGGGCCGCCGCCAGCAGCAGGGCCAGCATGCCCGCATCGCGCCACCACGTCGCCACCATCGGCCAGGTCTCACGCGCCGCGGCGAGGAGTAGCGCAGCGGTAATTGCTGGTCCGACCGGCGCCGCCACGGCCAGACCGTGCAGGCCGCCGAGGGCGAAGCCGACGATGAGCAGGGGGATGGCGGCGGTGAGGGCAGCGACCTGCAGCAGGGTTGAGGTACGGAATTGGGCGCCCGCCTGAAACCATGTGGTGATGACGTTGACGGCGCCGATGCCGACCCCAGCGAGCGCGGTATAAGGAAGGAAGTCGTTGACGAGCGCGTACTTGGGCGGGAAAACGAGACTGAGAATGGGCTCGGGCGCGGTCAGGAGCACGATCAGGAAGCCCAGCCCGAGAAACCCGTAGGTGCGGAGGACGGAGGCCATGACGGCCCTGGCAGAGGATCCTCCGCGGGCGAGTGAGGCGTAGACGGCCGTGGCGAGGGAGCCGCCGAGGAACAGCGGGACGCGCCCCAAGATCGCTGAGGCCTGGTAGCTGCCGGCGGCCACCGGGTCGACATCGAGCACGCCGACGAGCACCACGTCCAGGCTGGAGAGGACGGCCACGAGTCCCTGGACCCCGACGATTCCGAGGCTGGTGCGCCAAAGGTGCCCCAGGCGCAGGGCAGAGCGCTGCGGCCGCAGCTCGTGCCGGATGATCACGAGCCCGACAGCGGCGACGAGAGCCGCCGCGAGTGCCGCCCCGGCGAGCGCACCGGCGACCCCGGCTCCTGCGGTCACGAGCAGCAGGCCGAAAGCCACTTTCAAGGCGACCTCGACGAGGCGAAGGACGCTCAGCGCGACGAACCGTTGATCCCCCTGGAAGGCACCGGCTGGTGTGGTGACGACAAAAACGGCGAAGGCAGCGGCGGCCGCCCAGGCGGCATCACCGGTGCTCAGGAACTGGCTGGTGACCGCCACCACCACGACCGCCGCCACTGCCCCCTGCAGGACGTTCGTCACCAGGGAAAACCAGATGACGTCGCGGCGGGCGGCGGGACCGGAGGCGGTGGCGAACACCTGCGCGACGACCCAGGGCACCGAAGCTGTGGCCAGGGTGCCACAGACCAGCACCATGCCCTGCGCCGCGGCGAAATTGCCGAACAGCTTCGGCGCGAGCAGCCGTGCGAGCATAAGGGAGTAGCCGTAGTTGCCCAGCCCAACCACCACCTGCGCAGTAGTCAGCAAACCAGCGCCGCGCATGGTGCTGCGCACAGCACCACCCCCAGCCACCGACGGTGGCGCCGAATTACGCCTGCGTTTGCTACCTCCCATGCGAGGGTCGCTCCCCCTTGTTGGCCGCGATCAACTGGGCGTAGTCCTGCAACGAGGCGTTCCCCCGTTGCCCCAAGTCGCTCCCACTCATCCAGAACAGACCTCCCAAGTTCAGATGGCCTACCCGTTCAAAGCAACGGCGCATATCGTCGGCGCTGTTGTTCCCCGTGTTCTCTGCCCACACCCCGACGTTGTGGCGGCCCGCGAGAGCAGCAAGGTAAACACCCGGACTGGTCGACCCGGCGTCCGCACCCTGATCGGGCGGATCGAGCCAAGTGGTGCAGACTGCCGCACCTTTTATCTCGGAGAACGACCGCAGCTGACGCTCCCAGTCCAGACCCTCGCATAGGGTGCCTCGTCGCTCACCGCGGCTGGCCCCGCCAAGCCGACCCTCGATCGCCAACTCAATCTCGCCGGGTCGCACACCCCACGACGGCTGCAGCACCAGCAGCCGTGGTGCCGAACCGAAATACCGACGATAAGTGTCGAGCTGCCATCGTCCGTAGCGGGCCAGGGACTCGAGGTACCACTCCAGAAACGTTGCTGCCTCTTGCTGTGTCCCCTTCCCGGGGTAGAACTCCGGCACCGGTGACGAGGCCAGCGCCGCAGGTCCGAACGCCCAAAACGTAGTGCCAGGCTCCTTCTGCCGCATGGGTGGGTAGTGCAGCTCTCCCCGACCCAACCCGCCCACCCGGATACCGGCCACCGGGAGATCGGCAACGCGCGCCGCCAACCGCTGCAAGTAGGCGTCCTGAGCCGCGCGGACGTTGTGGTTGAACACCGCGTCGGCAACGTCGTCCCCGGGGCCACCGCGCCAGGGCGCGCCATCCTGGTCGACGAACCTCGTTCCACCCGGCAGGTCGAACACCCACGACGGCGGGTACTGCAGACCGGTGTCCAACGCCAGGTGCAAGCCGGCGCCGCTCGCGGCCCGGTGGCGGTCCTCGATCTCTCGCAGGTAGCCCTCGTCGAGGCCCGGCCCGTGCGGCTCGGCGCGTTTCCAGTCGACTGAAAGCAAAACCGCGGTCAGCCCGGCCTCGGCGAGGGCGTGGTACTGCTCAGGGTTCGCCTCCAGCATCCCGAACACGGGATGATCGAGCACGGAGGGATCCCAGGGGCTCATCGCGGTGGTGTGGAGACTACAACCGGTGACGGCTACGCCGAGGCCTCCACCGGCGACGATGGCCGCCTGCAGTAAGCGTCGACGGGTCAGCAGCAGTGGGCGCCCGGCCGGCGGGGGGTTGTTCATTGCCCAGCCCACTTCGTTGCCCGCTTCGCCGTCCCGGTGTGCTCGGTCACTGCCTGCATGTACACCCTTTCCTGCCGCTCGGCGACGTCGTCCCAGTCGTAGCGGCGCGCGTGCGCGCGACCTTGCGCACCCAATTTCTCGACCCTTACCAAATCGCCCGCCAAGGTCGCGAGTGTCTCGGCGAAGGCAGCGACGTCGAACGCTGGCACCAGCACACCGGTGCCGGGGACGACGACCTCGCGCAGGGACGGAATCTCGAAGGCCACCACGGGCGTGCCGCACGCAAGAGCTTCTGCGGCGACCATGCCGAAGGTCTCAAAACGTGAGGGCATCGCTACGACACGGGCACCGGCGATCAGCCGGAGCTTGTCCGCACCGTCCACCCGCCCGGCGAAAACCACCCGATCCGACATACCGAGGCGCGCGACCCGCGTCTGCAGGGCTTTCCGGTCAGGTCCATCGCCGGCCAGGACCAGCTGACCCGGTAGCCGATCATGCACGGCGGCGAAAGCGGACAGGAGCAGGTCAAGCCCCTTCTGCGCAATCTCCAGCCTCCCCAAGAACAAGACATCGTTCCCCCGCGGGGCGGTCACGGTGAAGGCTGCGGCGGGTACCCCATTAGGGATGACGGTGATCTGCGCCGCGGGGTTGGTCGCGCGAAGCCGGGCCGCAAGGTCACCTGACATGGCGATGAAGCGGCGGTGACGCCGGACACCGCGCGCTTGCACCAGATGGAAGGGCAGATGGTACTGCCGCGCCTTCTCCTCGGCATTGAGCCACTGCACGACCGCCACCAGCGGCCGCCGGATCCATAGCTGCGCCAGAACGCTGCCGATCGGGGCGGCGAAGTCTTCAACGAGGAGATCCGCGCCGCGGCGCCGGGCCGAAAACGGGAGGAAAACGAAGTAAGACAAGATCCCCCCCCAGTAGCCCAGGGGCAGTCCCACCGGCACATAGCGGACGCCCCCCTCGACGCGTTCCCGGGCGCCCCGGTAACGGGTGACCAATACGGTCAGGTCATGACGGCGTGCCAAGCGTTCATTGACCTCCCGCGTGCGTACCGCGCCACCCCCGCTGCCGGGTTTCCGCCAGTCCTCAAACGCGAGATGCACGATTCGCAGGCGCTGTGGGGCAGTGCCGCGCTGCGCGGATCCGATGTTCACGCGCCGCTCGACCAGCAGGTCGACCCCGAAGGCGAGGCTGATTTCATCCACGTCCAGTAACCCGACCCGTCGCTGCACGAGACGGCTGGCCATGGAGCCACCCGACGCGCTGTTAAAGCAGCGGACTTCTTAACACCATGAGCCAAGGTTCGCGCAGGGCAAGTGGGTGCAGCCAAGCAACGCCCTACAGCAACCGCTTTCCGCTCCCCCACCAGGAGGTCTCCGCTTCGCTCGCCCGCGGAGAGCGGGTGGCACACCCATCCAGCCCCGAACTCGTGCCGCCTGGGCAAAGACTCCGGCTTGGTCATCAGCACGACCGACCCTCGCCCACTCCGCAATCGGGCCCCGATACCTGAAATCGTTCGGGCAGCCGCCCGAGGGTCGGTCTGGCCGCACCGGGGCGCCTCGACGTCCACCAACGAAGGGGCCGACACGGCGTCACGCCAGCTGGAAAACATCGATGCGTCCATTGCCCCGCACAGTCGTGGAGAAGACTGGGTGTTTGCTGCCGACCACAGCGGCCAACGCGTCCGGGGTCGTGAACGCATAGCCCTGGGTCACCTGCTTCTCGAAGACGACGAGATAGCGCACGCCGCGACCCTGCAGACTCGCGGGAGTAGAGACGTCGACCATGTCGTAGCGCCGGAAAATTTCCCGCTGCACGGAGTTCGTGACGCCGACCGCAGTGCCTGGCGGCACGTGCTCATACATCCACTGGTCGACCTGCTGGGCGCCGTTGTCCGCGGTGGTGTGCACGATCACCCAGTTGGCCAGGTCGGAGACCACCCACACCATAGCGAGGGCAACCACCACCTTGCGTGCACGCTCACCTGGCCTTTTCCACTGATCCCGCAGCACCACCCCAACGGCCAACGCGGCGGGAATGAGCAGGTAGTAATAGAACTGCTCCTCATTCGCGCCGAGCAGCACCGAGTAGGCCAGCAACGGTATGGCGCCGACCCCGAACGCGGCCAGTATGCGACGCTGCACGGTGCTCCCGCGGACCAGCAGCCACAGCAGGGCAACACTTCCCACACCCATCAACAGGTAGGTGGTCCAGAATTGGGGTGCGTTGCCGATCACCGTGCTGAGGAAAGACGGGGCCTTCGGGCTGTTGAACCCGCTGAGCTGCTGCGCACCGGCGGCACGCCTGAACCCGGACGTGCTCTGCCTCCAGAATTCCGCGAAGTTCCCGGTGAACAGCACAATGAGTACCCAGCTGCCGTAGGGCACGGCCGTTACCAGTAGAACGGTGAGCGCCTCTCGGCGGCTGACCACCCACTGGCGCCACATCAGGATCGCGAACGGCACAGCGGTGACGAAGCCCGCGAACTCTTTGACCAACACGCCGAAGCCGAACAGTAAGCCGATACCCACGATCGTCAGGGCGCGCGGACGGCGGCTGGTTGGCAGGTGCAACAGGGTCAACCAACCGGCGAGCACGAACGCCATGGCCGAGGTTTCCAACAAGACGAAGCTGTTCTGCCGGATGAACCACGGACTGACCGCGAACAGGATGGCGGCCACGACCCCGGCTGCAGAGCCGGACACGCGACGACCGAACAGGTAGAGCATGAGGGTGGTCACAGCGGCGAACACCACGTTGAGGTAGCGCATGGCGAATACCTGCTGGAAAAACCCGCCCCGAATATTCAGCAAATGGATCCACACGGCCTCGAGCAAGGAATGGCCTGGCGGGTGCAGGAAGAACAGGTGACCGTTTGTATACGGCAGGTGCCCGCCGGCCACCGACTGGCCGACCGCCGTGTAGAAGCCTTCGTCGATGAACAGGTCGTAAGACGAGGGCAGATTGACCACCCGCAGAGCAACCGCCAGCCCTACGAGGACCAACGGCACGGCACAAATTCCGGCACCCTGCCACACGCGGTTGCGGGAAAGCTGCCGCGCGGGCGATGCGTGGGCACCGCGGGACAGCCGGCCGGTGGGCGGTGTGTTCGCAGTGGTCTCGACGACGGTCACCGTGTGAGGGGGGCTGCCGTGCCCAGGAATGTGGCCTCAGCGGCTTGGCGCGGGCAGTAATGAACCGAGCCAGGAGGACGATAATTGTGCGGGGTGCCGAATCCGTTCCAGGTGAGCAGATCCATTGGCCGAGCCAGTGTCACGGTCAGCCCGTCGCTGATCGCGCCACCACCGATCCGCTGCACCAGACGGAGCGCATCGTTCTCATCCGCTCCCGGCAGAAGTATCCTGAACGGCTCCACCACCTCTGAAGTCAC
>JAABUT010004897.1_pt1 | contig 10317 bp, 7 predicted proteins | sample 5559281 | NCBI WGS metagenome assembly JAABUT01 (sample SAMN10711880, study PRJNA513359) | rock metagenome | isolation source: Antarctica rocks | place: Antarctica: Victoria Land, Ricker Hills nord | collected 2016-01-04 | reverse complement strand
CTTCCAGTCGCCAATCAGCCGGCGCAGCGTGTCGATCTCGAGGTTCAGCGTCATCGGGTGGGCGTCGATGAAGCGCTGCGCGATGGTCGACTTGCCGCTGCCCGGCGGCCCGTTGAGCACGATGAGTCGCGGCACGGGACGGAGTCTACGAACCGCGGTCAGCGGTCCGGACGGACGAAGGGGAAGGCGAGGGTCGCGCGGATCGGTGTCCCGGTCAGCATCATCACCAGCCGGTCCACCCCTAGACCGAGGCCACCGGTGGGTGGCATGGCGAACTCCAGCGCCGCGAGGAACGCCTCGTCGACCTGCATGGCCTCGAGATCGCCAGCTGCGGCCCGGCGCGACTGCTCGGTGAGTCGGGCACGCTGATCGATCGGATCAGTGAGCTCGGAGTAGGCGGTCGCGATCTCGCTGCCGAACGCCACCAGGTCCCACCTCTCGGCCAGCCTCGGGTCGTGTCGATGGGTACGCGTGAGCGGGCAGGCGTCCAGCGGGAAGTCGATGTAGAACGTCGGCTGCTCGGTCTGCTTCTCGACCAACGCCTCGTACAGCGCCACCACCAGCTCGCCGGCCGAGGCGTCCGCAGGAGTGTGCACCTCGTGGACAGCGCACAGTGTGAGCAGCGGTTCTCGCGGCGTGTCCGGCGTAATGCCGGCGCCGCACGCCGCGCTGACCGCGTCATGCACCGTCATGGTGGGCCATGGGCCGCTCAGGTCGACGGTCGATGCCCGACCGTCGGACCCTCGCCGTAGCGCTATCGGCGCCCCGTGGACCTGCCGTGCCACGTGCAGGATCAGCTCACGTACGAGCAGCTGCATATCGCGGTAGTCGGCGTGCGCCTGGTACACCTCCAAGGCGGTGAACTCCGGGTTGTGCGTTGCGTCGGCGCCTTCGTTTCGGAAGTTGCGGTTGAGCTCGAAGATCCGGCTCATCCCGGCGACACACAACCGCTTGAGGTACAACTCCGGGGCGATCCGCAGGTACAGATCGCTGTCGTAGGCGTTGCTGTGGGTCCGGAACGGTCGCGCAATCGCTCCGCCGTGCACCGCGTGCAGCATCGGTGTCTCGACCTCGGCGAAGCCGCGTGTCAGGAGTTCCTGACGCAGCGCGGAGATCGCGGCGCCGCGCGCCTGCAGGTTTGCCATCGCAGCACTGTTGACCAGCAGGTCGAGGTGTCGGTTGCGGGCGCGTGTCTCGGGGTCGGCGAGTCCGGTGTGCTGGTTCGGTAGCGGGTGCAGACACTTCGCGGCCATCGTCCAGCTCCGGATCAGGACGGACAGCTCGCCGCTGCGGGAGGCGACCACTTCACCGGTCACGCTGACCTGGTCGCCGAGGTCCACCGCCCGCTTCCACAGGTTGCGGTCGACGGCTGGCGTTTCGGACGCATCGAACATCACCTGGATCGAGCTGTCAGCCTCGACGAGGATCGCGAAGCTCACCCCGCCGAGGTCGCGCAGCGCGTGCACCCGTCCGGATACGGACACGTGTGCTCCGGTGCGCTCCCGCGCACCAAGGCCCTGGTGTGCCGCACGCACGGTGGCGATCGAGTGAGTTCGTGGGACGCGGGCCGGGTAGGCCGACATGCCGGCGACGCGCAGGCGTTCGATCTTGTTCAGGCGGGTCTGCTGCTGTTGGCCGATACGTGGCCCGGTCTGGACGGCGCGCGCGGCCCGCTGCGCCCGTACCGCGTCCGCCAGCGGCAGGCTGCCCCCGTCGGGGAGGGGAACGGGTGCGTCGCCGGTCCCGGTGTTGGCCGGACGCGGACCGGGCAGGAACCCTTCGGCCATGCCGGCGGCGATCGCGGCGCGGCTCAAGGTCAACGACGAGTCGTAACACAGGAATCGGGGCAGCCAACGGGGCAGATACTTCGCGTTGGACCGATACAGCGTCTCGAGCTGCCAGACCCGCGAGGCAACGGAAAGCACGGCTCCTGTCCAGCGCATGATCGGCCCGGCGCCGACCTGATCGACCGCGCTGAAGATCGCACGGAACATGGCGAAATTCAGCGATACGCGGCTGACCCCCAGCTCGGGGCACTGCTCGACGAGCCCGGCGACGAGGTACTCGATCAGACCGTTCTGGGATTGGCGGTCGCGGCGCATCAGATCCAGTGACAGGCCGCGCTCGCCCCATGGGACGAAGGACAGCAAGCCGCGCACGGTGCCCTGCGTGTCGTGCGCGGTCACCATCACGCACCGCTCGTCGGTCGGGTCGCCGAGCCGGTTGAGTGCCATGGAGAACCCGCGCTCGGTAGCGTCGCCGCGCCACTGCTCGCATCGTTGGGACAACATCGCCAGCTCAGGTGCGGGGATGTCGCCGTGTCGGCGGACCTGCAAGGTGTACCCGGCCCGCCGGATGCGGGTGACGGCCTGTCGAACAGGGCTCATCGTCGGCCCGGTCAGGCTGAACGAATCGACGTCGATGATCGCCTCGTCCCCCAGCGCCAGGGCCTTCAGCCCGGCCGCGACATAGGCATTCGCACCGGACTCGCTGGCCGAGAGCACCGCCGCGCGCCAACCGTGCGCGCGGGCGTTGGCGAGCCAGGCGGCGATCGCGGCGTCCCAGGACGCGTCGCGGCCGATGGGGTCGGCACTGGCCAGACTGACAGACCCCACCACCCGATAGCTCACAGCCGCTCGGCCGTCCGGAGAGAAGATCACATGCTTGTCGCGCCGGGTCGCAAAATAGCCCAGCGAATCGCGATCCCCGTCCGTGGCGAGCAGCCCGCGCACGGCGAGTTCCTCGACCGGTCCCAGCGTCTGTGCGGCCCGGCCCGATCGGGCGAAGACCCAGACCGCGGCGAGCACAGCCAACGCCGACAGCAAGCCGGCGAGAACTGAAACCCAGTGTGGGCCGGACTGGTTGTTCACCTTCAGCTCGTCCACATCAGTGATCGCGCCGAGGGCGACACGCAGTGCCCACCAGGCACGCTGGCCTTCGCCGTGCAAAGTCCCGGGGAACACGGTCGTCAGCAGCACGGTGACCCCGATGGACGTGATCAAGCCGGCGACGAGGGACAGCGCGGAGCTCCAGATCGCACCCGGTCGCAGCTCCGCCGGGAACCGGGATCGACACCACCAGATGATCCCGGCGATCGCGATGCCGAGGCAGCCGGAGACGATGAGGTAGGCCAGTCGCCCATGCTCGAACTGCAGCGACCGACCAGGGATGGGCGCCCAGCCGACCACGCCGATGGTGACCAGTTGCAGTGCGCCGACGACTGCCTCGAACAGCAGCGCCAGCAGCATGGCGACCCGCAGGCGCCGTCGTAACGCGCCGGCCAGCAGGAACATCACCGCCACGGTGAACAGGCTCGGTTCGGCCGGCACGTTGAACACACCGAACGCGATGTCGACGCCCGTGGGCCAGTCCCAGTGCTGGTGGCGCAGGGCGATGCTGATCAGAGACCACACCGCGGCCAGCAGGACGACGCGGCCCATCAGCCGAGCGATCCGCTCCTGGCCGTCCTCGTGACCGGCGGCTCTGGGCCGGTTCGGCGCCCGGGCCGGCGGTTTGCGTGCAGGGCGGGCACCCTTCAGCGTGGCAGTCACGGTGACGACCCCGGATTGGGCAACCTGGCGCAGAGCCACGTCAGCTCCTCCTCCGACTGCGCCGTCACCGACGGCGACGGGTGGGAGTGGATCACCAGGTCCACCATCATCGGGGCAGCAACGAGGGAGCTGAAGCGTTCGGTGTTCCGGTACCCGGTGGGGCCCTGCCGGTCGGTGCTGGACACCGCCATGATCGACACCGGCGGGGCCGGGAGGTGCTGCAGCCGCCACTGGAGATCGTTCTCTGCGCGGAGCACTCCCGATCCGGCCCACAGGTCACCGGTGGCAGCTGTGCGGACAGCTGTGAAGTATCCGTGGTCCAAGACCGCGGCAGTGAAGACACGGGGATGGATCATGCTGAGTTTGGCGGCGCAATACCCGCCGGTCCCTACCCCGATCGCCCCCCACCCGGTGCTGCGGATCCGATAGGTGCCGGCGAGCTGGGACGGGATGTCGCGGGCATGGAACGTCTCGGCCTGCGGCCCCGCCGGCACGTCAGTGCACTCGGTGTCGCGCGGGTAGGTCGTGGCCGGGCGCAGCATGACCAGTACGGTCGGCGCGACCCGGCGGGCGTTGATCAGCGACAGCATCGCCTGGGAGTACGGCAGCAGGCTCGACTCGGTGCCGGGATAGTCGCTGAGCGCCTCCACCGCAGGAAAGCGGACGTGTGCGTAGTCGGGCTGGAAGTACTGCGGCGGCAGGTAGACGAACGCGTGCTCGGTCAGAGTCGATGCCGCGCCGGTGATCGTGATCGATTCCAGGCGCCCGGTCCGGGGCCACTGGGTCGAGGCAGACGGCGTCGGGTCCCCGCCCTGGATGATTCCGCCTGAAGGGTCGCTCGATCCGTGCGGGCGAGGTGACGTCGAGGGCGTGCCGCCACCGGCAACGATGCGCACGCTTCGTGGCTGCGGTTGCTGCAGCAGACTGGTCCACGAACCGAAGAAACCCTCGGCGTCGTTGACCGCGACCGCAGCCAGCAGCACCACCGTGAGCTGACAGCCGACGAGCAACGCGCCGCGCAGGACCACCCGCACCCGTCTGCGACCACGTACCCGGGGCAAGTACACGATCGTCAGCACCGGCAGCCCGAGCGCCAACACCGCGCAGATCACCAGCATCGCGGTTCCCGTCAAGCTGATCATCGGTGGCCCGGCCCGCCGGCTGCGCCGTTGGTGGGTGTGTGCGGCGCGGGCGCCGGGTCCGGGCCGGGCGTCGGCATCTTGCCGGACAGCCAGCCGAGCGCCGACGGCAATTCGGAGATCCAGGTGCGGAGGTTGTGCCCGCCGTTGCGTATCGCCAGGACGTCAACGGTCATCGGCGCGGTGACCTCATGGACGAATTTCTGCGCTTCGCGGTACCCATCGGGGCCGAACTCTGCTCGCGAGGTGGCCACCAATATCGAGACCGGTGGCGTCGGAAGATGTCGTAGTCGCCAATGCAGGTCGTTGATGTTGCGGACTGCGCGCGAGCCTGCCCACAAGTCGCCGGTGGTGGCGTCGTGCAGAGCGAAGTAGTACCCCGACAGTGAGACGGCCCCGCTGAACACGTCCGGGTTCAGCATCGTCAACTTGGTGGCGCAGTAGCCGCCGGTGGAGTCGCCGATGGCGCCCCATCCGGTCGGCAGCACGCGGTAGGAGCGCACGACCTGGGCCGGAACATCGCTGCCGAAGAAGGTTTCTGCCTGCGGACCGGCCGGGACGTTCGTGCATTCGGTGTCGCGCGGGAACGTCACCGACGGTCGAATCAGGACCAGCACCATCGGTTTGGCCCGATGATGCTCGATCTGGGTTCGCAGAATGTCCTGGTAGCGCATGCGGAACACCAGGTTCTTCTCGTTGCCCGGATATCCGGAGAACACCTCGGCCGCTGGAAAATAGGTGTGCGCGTAGCGCGACTGGAAGTACTGAGGCGGCAGATACACGTAGGCGTGCGAGCTCAGTTGCGACGTCCCCCCGCGGATCTGCACCGAATCCAGCCGCCCGCGTGTCGCCCACTGCCGAATGGAGCGGCCCCCCGAGTGGGGGTGGACCGTGAGCTTGCCGGCCGATGCGACCGTCACCGGCCCCGAGTTGGCCCCCGCGCCTGTGGCGAGACTCGACCGCGGAGCGTATGCGGTGCCGAGCGCGAAGTTCGGGCCAGCATGCTCACTTGTCGCAGCCGACGAATCGTTGCCCAGACCCTGACCCAACCCGGCGGCGAGCTCGGACCAGGAGCTGTAGAAATAGCCGTAGTCGTTGATCGCGGCGGCCACGAGGGACAACGCGGCGAGTTGCGCGGCGAGGATGAGCCCCACGCGACTCAGTAGCCGCACTGACCGTGGGCCACGTATCCGCGACCACAACACGTACGCACCGACAGGCACAGCGACGGTGAGCCCGCCCAGCAACCACAGCAGCGGCGTACCCAACAAACTCATCGCGACGGCTGTCGCCGATGGGTCGCTTCGCAGATCTGCATAGCATCAACACTAGCTAGGCACATCATGTGGCGAAGCTGTACGCGTTCCCCAAGGCTTCTGTCGTCCTACGCAGCGCGTCTGATTCGGCTGAGCAGATACACATTCCTCACTCCACCGGCGCCCACACTGCCACCTGCAGATCGAGTCCCCCGGCCGAGCAGTGCTGCGGTACGCGCGGTCAGTGCTGGCGATGGCGGTTGCACTGCTCCTGCTCGCGACGCTCGCCGTCCCATCGGGTGGGCCAGCATGGTGCACGCGCGGGCCGGGGGGTGGACGCTCACCGAATCGCACCTGGTGCCGGCCAACCGTGCCGACGAGGGCGGTGACTTCAAAATGATCTTCGTTAGTCCGCAAAAAGTCCGCAAGACGTCCGATCGCTATGCGATTGCGTCATCATCAATCAACGTTGGATCCCCCGGAATTACGGGCCTCCAACGATATCCGCCGCTGTCCAACTCACCCCCGATAGTTCGAGCTCTACTACGACGTCTGATACTCGTGGGTGACGAGCCGCGCCGTTGCGGCGCAACTCGCGAGAGATCGGTCGCCTAGTGGCTGGCCTCGTACTTGAACGAGATGCGCAGCTTGGTGCGGTACGTCAGCGCACCGCTGTCGTCGACGCTGATGTCTTGCGAGACGACTTCGGCGATGCGCAGGTCACGAACGCTCTGGGTCGCGGTCGTGATCGCGGCAGAGGCGGCGTCCTCCCATGATTCGGTGCTTGTTCCGATCACGTCGATCACCCGATAGACACTCATCACCCACTCCTCTCGTTGACGATTTCTCGTGCCCATCATCTCGGGGGGCGCGGTTGCGGGCAACCGGTCGCAGCGTCCGCAGCCGGGCGACCCGGTCGGATGACGCGGGGCGGCGACCGGCTGACGACGCCGAGGGGGATCCGTGCCTGAGGACGGTGTCGGAGGCGAGGCGATCGAGCTCGAGGCGGTCACCAAGCAGTACCCGGGTCAGTCCGCCCCCGCGGTGGACCGGGTCACGATGCGGATCCCGGCGGGCGAGATCGTCGTCCTGGTCGGGCCTTCCGGGGTGCGGCAAGACCACGACGATGAAAATGATCAATCGACTGATCGAGCCAACGTCGGGACGGATCACAATCGGCGGGACGGATGTGCTGCGTCTGGACGCCGACGAACATAGACGCAACGTCGGCTACGTCATCCAGCAGATCGGCCTGTTCCCGCACATGCGCGTGGCGGACAACATCGGCCTCGTGCCTCGCATGCTGGGCTGGGATCGCAAGCGCGTCGCCGCCCGCGTCGCGGAACTGCTCGATCTCGTCGGACTGCCGGCCGACTACGACCGACGCTATCCGCGCGAACTGTCCGGGGGCCACCAACAGCGCGTCGGTGTCGCCCGCGCGCTGGCCGCCGATCCGCCGGTGATGCTCATGGACGAACCGTTCGGCGCGACCGACCCGATTACCCGCGAGCGGCTGCAGAACGAGTTCCTCCGCCTGCAGCGCGAGTTGCGCAAGACGATCGTGTTCGTCACGCATGACTTCGACGAAGCGCTCAAGGTCGGCGACCGCATCGCCGTGCTGCGACCTCAGTCGATCATCGCGCAATACGACACACCGGAGGCGATACTCGCGGCGCCGGCCGACGACTACGTCGCCAGCTTCATCGGCGCAGGTGGGCATCTCAAACAACTCGCTCTCATGCGTCTGCGCGACGCAGAGCTGGCGGCGCCGTCGGGCGCGAATCACCGCCCGTCAGTCGGCGCCGACGCCACGTTGCGCGATGCGCTGGACACCATGTTGGGCAGCGGCAGCGACAGCGTTCTGGTCACCGATGACGGCAGCGCTTCCGGACGTCCGCTGGGCGTGCTCGACCTGGCAGCGCTGATGGCAGCGGTACGAGCCGGAGATGCGTCGTGACTGCAGCCGCCCAGATCCACCTCGACCCCGATGACAGCGGTGCCGAGAAACTCGGGCTCGGGACACCGCCGGCGGTGTCGGCCCGCGCGCGGGTGCGCAGTCGCTGGCGCGGTCTCGTGGTGCGGCCGGTGCTGCTCGCGGCCACCCTCGTCGTGCTGTACCTCGTGGTGCACGGACGTCAACTCGACTCGATCGAGGCGCGCAGCCTCAACCGTCACGAGATCAGCACCCAACTGCTCGAGCACGTGCAACTCTCGCTGGTGTCGACGCTGCTGACGATCGCGATCGCCGTGCCGCTGGGCATCCTGCTGACCCGGCCAGGTGCCAGGTGGGTCAGACCGATCGGCCTCGGCCTAGGCAAAGTCGGCCAGGCGATTCCGTCCATCGGGCTGGTCGTACTGCTCGCCTTGTGGATGGGAACTGGCTTCGCCACGGCGGTGACCGCGTTGGTCGTCTACGCGGTACTGCCCGTCCTGCGCAACACGATCGTGGGGATCGAAGGCGTCGACCCGACGCTCATCGAATCCGCCAGAGGTATGGGCATGTCGAAACTTGCGGTGCTCGCCCGCATCGAGTTGCCACTTGCCGTCCCGGTCATCCTCGTCGGCATCCGCACCGCGCTCGTCCTGACGGTCGCCAGCGCGACGCTTGCCACGTTCATCGGTGGCGGCGGACTCGGTGGCGGACTCGTGACCGGCATCGGCCTGTACCGGCCGATCCTCAGCGTCACGTTCGGGATCATGGTCGCGGCGCTTGCCCTGTTCGCCGACTGGCTCGGGCTGGTCGTCGAAGAATTGCTTCGACCCGCAGGAGTTTGACCGACCCACCAGAGGAGCACTCACATGGATACACCCCGACGCCGGATGGCGGCGATGATCGCGCTTGTCGCCACTGCCGCACTCGCGGCCAGCTGCACGGTCAGCGACAAGAAGAGCGGCGCGCCTGCCAGCGGCGGTTCGATCAAGAAGATCGACTCGGTGGCCGGAGCGCGGGTCACGGTCAGCTCCAAGGAGTTCGATGAGCAGTTGTTGCTCGGGCAGATCGCGATCGTCGCGTTGCAGGCCGCCGGGGCCAAACCGGTGGACAAGACCAACATCACCGGTTCGACCAATGTCCGCAAAGCGCTGACCAGCGGCCAGGTGGATCTCTATTGGGAATACACCGGTACGGCCTGGGTCACCTACCTGAAGCAGACCAAGGTGGTCTCCGACCCGTCGGCGCTCTACGACGCGGTGAAGAAGACCGATGCAGCCAACGGCATCACTTGGTGGGCCCGCTCGCCCGCGAACGATACCTACGCGATCGCCGTCAACAAGGATGCGCTGAAGAAGTACGGCACGAAGACGTTGTCTGACTACGCGACGCTCGCGAAGAAGAACCCCTCGGCGGCGTCGACGTGCATCGGGCCGGAGTTCAAGAGCCGTGACGACGGCTTCCCCGGCGTCGAGAAGAGGTACGGGTTCGCCCTGCCGGGTAGCCAGATCAAGACGCTCAACGATGCGGTCATCTACCCCACCGCAGGCAAGGGCGGCACGTGCAACTTTGGCGAGGTGGCGAGCACCGATGGGCGTGTCGCGTCGAATAACCTGACTCCGCTGGTCGACGACAAGCACTTCCCGCCGATCTACAACCCGGCCATCACGATCCCGGCGTCGGTCGCCAGGAAGTACCCAGGGCTCCAGCAGGTGTCGGCGTCCGTCGCGGCCAAGCTCGACTCGGCCACTCGTACCGATCTGAACAAGAAGGTCAGTGTCGACGGCAAGAAGCCGAACGCGGTTGCCCGGGATTGGCTGCGGGCGGAGGTTCATCGGCTGAGCAGGTCGGCAAGCTCGCCGACCACGCTGCGGACATGGTCGGCGAAGCGCTGCATCGCGCCGGCGACCGACCGTGGTGTGCTCAGGTAGAGGTGCAGCCGATCCGGCAACAGGGCGTATCCGACACCGATGCAGGTGTCGCTGGTTGCGCCGAAGCCGAAGTACTGGACGTTCAGCGAGGCCAACCCGCTAGTGCTCAGATAGTCCGCGCGCATGACGTTCCAGCCCGGGCTGTCGTAGAGGGCGAGCGGTTCGCCCACGCCCTCGGCGCCGCGCCGCCCGAGCATCTGCAGTTCCCAGAGGTGCTGCTCGGGGGCGTCGCCCGCCTGACACTGTCTGGCCCGGGCGCCGTGTGCCTCGGCGGCCGCCTCGAATGCGGCCCGGCGCGCGTCGTCGTCCACCTGCGGATCGTCCATCGCGGACACGAACCGCACGCTCTGCGGCGTGACGACGCGCATCGCCTCGGTTCGTCCCTCCCGGAAGTGCCGCGTCGAGATCGATTCGTAGGTGGAACCTGTGCGTCCCTTCGCGCGGTGACGGCCGAGCTGGAAGGCCATCTGGACAAACGCGTCCGGCGACATCCCGAGCGCCTTCACCGCG
>JAABUT010004894.1_pt1 | contig 10327 bp, 12 predicted proteins | sample 5559281 | NCBI WGS metagenome assembly JAABUT01 (sample SAMN10711880, study PRJNA513359) | rock metagenome | isolation source: Antarctica rocks | place: Antarctica: Victoria Land, Ricker Hills nord | collected 2016-01-04 | reverse complement strand
GATGCGTATGCCAACAAATTTTTTCTGGCGGATGTAGAATTTAATCAGGCTTTTGCAGATCACCAGGTTACGCTAAAACTGGGCAATACTTCTTTTACCGGCCTTTTTCCGATGAAGGGAGAAAATCGTTTTCGGGTAATTGCTACTTTGCCGGCAAGGTTTGCAGATCAGCAAGAAATTGATTTTGAGGATGTTGAAGCAGATCTGGCCAAATCTTTACCACAAAATATCACAATAAAAAAGTGCAATGCGTTTTCTATTTACAAACTGCACCATCGGATGGCCGAAAAATTCAGGTATAAAAATAGCTTTTTAATTGGCGATGCGGCGCACATCCATTCGCCTGCTGGCGGACAGGGCATGAATATGGGTTTGCAGGATGCGTATAATTTGGCTTGGAAACTGGCGGGCGTGATCAACCAAAATTATCAGCCCGGGATTTTAGAAAGTTTTGCTGCCGAACGAATGCCTGTTGCCCGAAAACTGCTCAGCACAACCGACCAACTTTTTAATTTTATCAATTCGCAAAATGTGTTTAGCCGTTTTGTTAGGAACTGGATTTTACCTGGCGCACTTTGTTTTTTTTGGAAACAGGAAAACTTGCGGGAATTTAGTTTTGAAACGATTTCTGAAATCGGGATCAGTTATCGTGATAGCAAAATCAACCTGAACCTTAGCAAAGCCAAAAAAATTAAAGCTGGCGACCGGTTGCCGTACCTAAAAGTTTTTGACGAAAAAAAGCAGCAGGAAACGGATTTGCACGCCTGGTGCGCCAAACCGGGTTTTACTTTTATTGCCCTGGGAAAGCTAAAGGAAAGTGATGTGTTCAATCTGGCACGCTGGATTACGCAAAACTATCCGCAGTTAAACTTTTTTTACCTGCCTTTTTCTGTAAAAAACAAAGCTGTTTTTGATTGTTTTGAGATGATAGAAAATCAGCATAAAGCAATTATCGTGCGGCCGGATATGTACATCGGTTACCTGAACGATGCGATCCGTGCGGATCTGATCGGCGATTATCTGCAAAAATTTGTAGGCTATTATCCTTCAACAAAAAAACCAGTGTAAAAGAAGTATCGGCTGTAATTGTCATCTCGAACAAAGTGAGAGATCTTATTTATAGCGGTTCAATTTCTTCGAGGAAGATTTCTCCCTTCGGTCGAAATGACAAAAAAAGAATGCTTTTCACCCATGAATCGTTTCACTTCTACCATAATCCTGCACCACCTGCGCTTCGTATTCCAGAAAAGTTTTCCAGCGGCTTTCTACATCAATCGTAACTGCATATTTTTTGGCCAGGCGGATAAACATCGAATAATGCCCGGCCTCGCTCACCATTAATTCATGGTAAAAAGCTGAAAGTTCGACATCGTTAATATGTTCAGACATGACTTTGAAACGTTCGCAGCTGCGGGCTTCAATCATGGCCGAAAACAACAAACGGTCTATCAATTGCGCTTCGCGGCCACCACCTTTGATGATAAATTTGGCCAGTTCATTTACATAATTATCTTTCCGTTCGCGGCCTAAAACAAAACCGCGCTGCAAAATCAAATCGTGCACACGTTTGAAATGATCCAGCTCTTCCTGCGCCAATTGCACCATTTCCTGCACTAAATCAGATAAATTAGGGTTTTGTACGATTAGCGTAATTGCATTGCTGGCTGCCTTCTGCTCGCAAAAAGCATGGTCGATCAATATTTCTTCAATATTGCTTTGCACTACATTGGTTACCCATTGCGGGTCTGTTGGCAATTGCAGTTTCAGGATAGTTTTCTCGCTCACAAAGCAAAAATAGTGAAATGGCTGATAGTTTATTGTAAACAGTTCACGGTGTTTTGCAGGCGCAATTTTAACATGAACTATTATTTATAAAAAAATTCTCTTAGCACCTGTTTAAAATTTGTTCAATCTACTTTATATGCTTCTTTTATCGCCTTAAAAATGACAGGCAATTGTTGTAGATGGATTTAAATTGATGCAAACCCCAATTTTATAGGGTAAAAGAAGCATTGGTATTTTTCTTGTATAAATTTAAACAGGCTCTTACTCCTCATCGTTATTAAAAGCCGGATTATTGGCTAAATTGCGGGCGTGGTGGTGGATGGTGAGGATTTGGATTTTTTTATCATTTTCGATTTGATAAATGATTCGGTAGTTTCTAAAAATAAGTTCCCTTAAATTTGTTTCTTCTTGCTCCGGAACCACTCTTCCAAGCATTGGCTGCGAAATTAACTCATCAATAGCATCCTGGATTTTTTTATTTTCAAGATAAGCATATTGATTTGAATTGCGTTTAATGTAGCTAACAATATCTTTTAAATCTTGCTTTGCTACTTTAGAAAGGACTATTCGAACCATGAGTTCATTTCTTTTTTAACATCATTCCATTCAAATACTTCCCCGTTTTTAATTTGTTGCTGCGCCTGTTCAATTTTTTGCAGTAAAATTACTTTTTCAACCAGATCATCGATAGAAAAGGTGTCTGGCATGTGGCTGATCAGGTTTTGAACTTTCTCTTTGATTAGCATAAAATCTTCTTTTTTATAAAGATAATGAATTATCGGTACAGATTTTTGCTCTCGATGTATAACAATAAAATTAAGTAGCAGGATTATTTGACAATAGCCGTGAATGGTGATGGATTGTAAGCACTTCAATTAATTGCAGACGTTGATAACAATATATAATAAGGTAATTCTTAAATGTCAATTTTCGAATTTCAATATTTCTATGGTTAAAAGGAGTACCTAAATCCGGAAAAGTGTAGAGCTGCTCTATGGCTTCAATAATTAATCGTTTTTCCGTTTTAGCATATCGAACAGAATCTTTTGCAATAAATTGATAAATATCTTTGAGATCAGCTTTGGCAGTAGGAATTATTACAATGGTTACAAGGTTTCACTTAGCCATTCTTTTTTAAATTCTTCCAAATCTTGTCCTAAGCCTTGGTCAGATTCTTCAAGTGCCTGTTCAATTTTGGCAGTCAATTTTATTTGCTCAACAACTTCATCCACATCAATTTGATCTGGCATTTGATGAAGTAAATCAAGTATTTTTTCTTTTGCAACTACCATACTGTTTTATGTTTTATAAAGATAACGAATTTACCGATACAGATTTTTGCTATCAATAAATTCCAGTACATTATCAGGCACAAAATACTGGACATTTTTTTTTCGGGCGATGGATTTGCGGATAAAAGTGGAAGAAATTTCGATCAGCGGTGTATCGGTTATAATTATTGAAAAATGGCCGTTAAAAACAGTATTTTCAAAACCCGGCCTTGGGTAAACGTAGATTTTATAATCGCGCAGCAAAATCTCATAGTTTTTCCATTTTTGCAACGAGTTTAAATTATCCGAACCCATAATGAGCACGAATTCATGATTTGGAAATTTTTCATGCAGATAAGTCAGCGTATCAATGGTATAAGACGGGCGCGGCAGTTTCAGTTCGATATCGCTTATCTCGATTTTGTCTGAAGTTTCGGTGGCCAGTTTTGCCATCTCCAGCCGGTCATAAGTATTGATCAGATCACTGGCTTTTTTTAAAGGGTTATGCGGAGAAACCACCAGCCAAACCTTATCCAGATCGGTGTGGTGCGCCATATAACTGGCGATAATTAAATGGCCGGTATGTATCGGGTTGAAGGAACCAAAGAATAAACCGATTTTCATTGGGATACTGTTTTTATCGGTATAAAATTGACATTAAGCAATAAAATCCGTAACCAGCTTTTCTGCTTCTTTGCAAGCCAAATCCAGTTCATGGTTTTTCAGGACCACATCAAATTGCGGTGCATAAGCCAGCTCTTTTTCTGCTTTGGCATAGCGTTCCTGCAGCTTTTCTTCGCTGTCTGTCCCTCGGCCGCTCAACCTTTCAATCAGCACTTCCAAGGATGGCGGCTGCACAAAAATGGCAAGTGCTTTTCCGTCATATTTTCTTTTCAAATGCAGGCCGCCAATTACATCAATATCAAAAATAACGTGCTTGCCATTCGCCCAAATCCGTTCAATTTCTTTACGTAATGTACCATAAAAAGTACCCGAATACACTTCCTCAAACTCCACAAATTGTTTTTGCGCAATGCGGTGCAAAAAATCTGTTTGCGAGATAAAATAATAATCTTTTCCCTGCTCTTCCCCGCCGCGCGGCTGGCGTGTAGTGGCCGAAATAGAAAATTCCAGATCCGGAAACTTACTCAACAAATGATGTACAATCGTAGTTTTGCCGGCTCCCGAAGGTGCAGAAAATATGATGAGTTTGCCGTTTTGGTTCATAGGTTTTTTGTTGATGGTTTGGTTCATGGTTAATAGGTAATTGTTCATGGGAGCTTCCATGATCCATAAACCAACAACTATTAACTAAAGCACATTCAGCAACTGTTCTTTAATTTTTTCCAGCTCTTCTTTCATGCCAACAACTAATTTCTGGATGACCGCATTATTAGCTTTAGAACCCAGCGTATTGACTTCGCGGCCAATTTCCTGTGCAATAAAACCCAACTTTTTCCCGTTGGCATCCGCATTTTTTAAGGTTTCCAAAAAGTAACCACAGTGCGCTTTCAGGCGTATTTTTTCTTCCGTAATGTCCAGTTTATCAATGTAATAAATCAATTCCTGCTCAAAACGGTTTTGGTCGATATTTTCGCGGCCAACAGCTTCAGCCAAAAAATGATTTAACCGTTCTTTTATGGTGTTGATGCGCACCGGTTCTTCCGTTTCAACTTTTGACAAGTTTTCCAAAATGATGCTGATACGTAGTTTCAAATCGTTCTCCAGCACACTTCCTTCATCCAAACGAAACTGCTGGAAAGCATCAACCGCTTTTTTAAACAGGTTTGCTACCGTTTTCCACTCATCTTCAGATGCTTTTTCTTCCTGATATTTCATCACATCCGGCAAACCCAAAGCCAGTTGCAACAGATTATTTGCCGGTTGATCCGTTTTGATGGATACTTCTTTTAGCTGCCCTAAATACTGCTGCAATAAATTTATGTCGATACCCAAAGCAGCCGTTTTCGCTTCGTTTTGCTCTATATTGATGTTGAGGTTTACTTTGCCACGCTCAATCAAACGGCTACATTCGTTGCGCAGTTCAAATTCTTTATCTGCAAAAGCGCGAGGGATTTTGATGGACAGCTCTAAAAATTTACTGTTCAGCGATTTGATTTCAACTGTATATTTTACGTTGCCCAGATCCTGGCTGATCAGGCCAAAACCAGTCATGGATTTAATCATCTGCAAAGATAAAAATTTATCAGTATGGCTAAAGTTGAAAGGGAACTTCGCACAAAATAAGCATGATACTGTTTTTACCGGCCTAAAATTGGTGTTTAACAAAGTTTAACGTTGCTGTATTTTTGCTTTTAGTAAATTTGTGGCGATGACCAAACCTGTTTTTTTAATTTTTCTGCTGATACTGGTTTCTTCAATCTGCAATATTTCCTGCGTATTTGCGCAGCAGGATTTCTTACTGAAAGGCATTATCTTCCAAAAGCAAAGCAATTTTCGGATAGCTAATGCACTTGTTTTCAATCCAAAAACTAAAATTACAGTTGGAACGGATTATACCGGCGCATTTAATATCAAAGCCACTTTAGGCGATACGCTGAAAATTTTCAAAAAAGACTATGCTGATAACTACTATGTGGTTGAAAGCCAGAAAGATGCAGTTGTCCAGCTTTCGCAAGTAATCCAACTTAATGAAGTACGGATTGTTGGCCAAAGCAGAAAACAGGAACTGGACGAAGCAATGCGGCAATACCGCGGACAAGGCAGTTTTTATAACGGAAAACCGCCTGTACTTGCTGCTATAGCTTCGCCGATAACCGGTTTGTACGAGCTTTTTGGTAAAACGCCCGGCCAGGCCAGGCGTTTCCAGGCGTTTTCAAAAACAGAAACAGAGCAGATCAATATTGATAAACGTTTTAATAAAACTGTTGTAAAGGAGAATACGGATTTGACGGATGCGCAAGCGGATATGTTTATGGATGTTTACAGGCCGTCGTTTGATCAGCTTTCGCGTTGGAATGATTATGATCTCATCAATTATATTAAAACTTCTGCTAAGCAATTGAAAGACGGCAAAGCTCCGCCGCCGTTAAAAAAACTGTATTAAAAGAAGTATTGGCTTTGTCCATTCGATTACTGCTTTGTCATTTCGACCCTAAGGGAGAAATCTTCTTTCAATTATAAAAGGTAATAACAAGATATTTCCCTTCGATCGAAATGACAAAACAGTAATTTTATGCCGATAAAAGAAGCATTAGAAGCAATATGGTTGGTGTAATTAAAAAATAAGATTTCTCCCTTTGGTCAAAATGACAACCAACTAAATCCCCAATGCTTCACAAGCTTTTTCAGCAGCCAGTTTTTCTGCAGTTTTTTTGTTGAATTCTTTTCCGCTACCTAAAACTTCACCATCAATATTAGCTTGCACGGTAAACAGTTTTATATTTTCACCTTGCTGGTTGGTAATCAGTTCAAAACTAATGTCTTTGCCGTGGTGCTGGCACCACTCAATTAGTTTGCTTTTAAAATTGGTTTCCGTTTTTTCCAGTGTGTGGATATCGATGTGTGATTTGATAATCCGGTTGATCAAAAAATCTTTGGTAAAATCGTAACCTTTATCTAAATAAACCGCGCCAATTAGAGCCTCAAAAGCATCGCCCAGCAAAGAACTTTGTCGGTTGGTGTTGATTACGCGGCTGTCAAATTCAATCAATTGTTCAAATCCCAGTTTCCTGCCTAATTGATTTAAATTGATGCGGCTTACTATTTTAGAACGTAATTCAGTCAGAAATCCTTCATCTTCATAAGGATACATCTTGAAAAGTATTTCGGCCACAACAGAACCCAAAACAGCATCACCCAAAAATTCCAGTCTTTCATTGCTGTTTTTAACGCCCTTTTTTATAACCTGCGCTGCAGATTTATGCCGAAAAGCCAAACGGTAAAGCATTAAATTGCCTGGTACAAAGCCCAAAAGGTTCTTTAACAGTTTAACGTATTTTCTGCTGGGAGATAAATAAAGCTTATAAAACCTTAAAACCGGCATTCAATACTATTCTTCGTATTTTTTGAAAATGACAGAGGCATTGTGGCCGCCAAAACCAAAAGTATTGCTCTGCGCAGTACGAACCAAGCGTTTCTGGGCGTGGTTGAAGGTAAAATTTAATTGGGGATCAAACTCAGGGTCATCCGTAAAATGGTTGATAGTAGGAGGGACGATGTCATTTTTGACAGCCAGAATAGCGGCAATTGCTTCAATAGCACCGGCTGCGCCAAGCAAATGACCAGTCATGGATTTGGTAGAACTGATGTTCAGCTTGTAAGCATCTTCTCTGAATAAATTCACGATAGCTTTGGCTTCGCTGATGTCTCCCAGCTGTGTAGAAGTACCGTGGACGTTGATGTAATCAATATCACTGGTCGTCAAATTTGCATCGCGCAAAGCATTTGTCATTACCAAACGTGCACCCAAACCTTCCGGGTGAGGGGCGGTAATGTGGTTTGCATCGGCACTCATGCCACCACCAATTAATTCAGCATAAATTTTTGCACCTCTCGCTTTTGCATGTTCAAGGCTTTCTAAAATAAGGGCACCTGAACCTTCTCCTGCTACGAAGCCGTCACGATCTTTGTCAAATGGGCGGGATGCTGTTTTTGGGTCATCATTTCTGGTGGAAAGTGCGTGCATGGCATTAAATCCGCCCATTCCGGCCTCATTGATAATGGCTTCAGATCCACCGGAAATCAGCACATCTGCAGTACCCAAACGGATGTAATTAAAAGAATCAATTAAAGCATTGGTACCGGAAGCACAGGCAGAAACAGTTGAAAAATTGGGGCCGCGCAAACCATATTTGATAGAGATATGACCTGGTGCAATGTCCAAAATCATTTTTGGAATAAAGTACGGATTATAACGCGGTGTTCCGTCACCTTTTGCAAAATTTGAAACCTCATCCAAAAAGGTTTTCAAACCACCAATGCCCGCGCCCCAGATTACGCCGATCCGGTTTGTATCCAAATTAGGAAAATCGAGGTTGGCATCGTGCACAGCTTCATCTACCGCAACCATCGCGTAATGAACAAAGGGGTCCATTTTGCGTGCTTCTTTTTTACCAAAAACCTCTTCAGCAGAAAAGTTTTTTACTTCGCAGGCAAACTTGGTTTTAAATTTGGTAGTGTCAAAACTCTTAATGAAGTCAGCACCGCTTACTCCGGTAAGCAAAGCATTCCAATAATCAGGAACATTATTACCAATCGGAGTAAGTGCGCCAAGACCGGTTACAACTACTCTTTTTAACTCCATTTAATTTGTAAAAGCGCTATTATTTAACGTTTTTTTCCAGGTATGCGATAGCCTGGCCTACTGTACCGATGTTTTCTGCCTGATCATCAGGGATGGCTACATTAAATTCTTTTTCAAATTCCATGATCAGTTCTACAGTATCCAAAGAATCTGCACCTAAATCATTTGTGAAACTTGCTTCTGGTGTAACTTCGTTCTCGTCAACACCTAATTTTTCTACGATAATTGCTTTTACTCTGGAAGCGATGTCAGACATAGTCTTAGTTTTTATGGGTTAAATAAATCTGTGCAAAGAAAAATAAATTAAATCAATTATCAAACCTAACAAAAACTTTTGCCCGCATAAATAAGTTACAGAAAATATGCTGCTTTTATCTATGTTTTTTTGTACCGAAAACTGAAAATTATTAGTAAAAGCATTATATCGTAAAGCTATTTATGGTTTCATTTGTATCATAAAACTAATTTTATAATTTATACTATTGAACAGGCAAATACTAAGCTTTGAGTTGGACCTTGATTTTATATTGATTGCGATCACATCGCAATTAAAAGACTACAGGCTTTGCTACCACATCAACAAAGAGCTTCATGCAGATTTCAGGAAGGTTAATGATTACGAGTTAAACCTGTTTGCAGGTAATGGGCCATTGCAGTTTTCGCAGTATTTTTATCAGATCAAAGCATCACAAACAGAATTTTATATCATTTCCAATCATAGCGCAACCGGTTTTTTAATTCCTGAAATGGGAAAAGTAAATTATTTTATGCTGATCAAAAATCACTTTGATGAAGAAGATCTGGACAGCATAATTTCCAGGCTGAAGCAAATCGGAACTATTAAAACGGTGTTGCGGATCAATCCAAAACGTATCAAATCAAACGAAAACCTGTTATTTTAAACAATTCCATTCTTAGTGTGAAAATTACACTAATTTTGCTTGCATAAAAGAAGCACGATAAAATTTTAACTTTAGTATATACATGAAAATTTCGCACAAAAGAACAAAGATAGTTGCTACGCTGGGGCCGGTTTCCTCGCAAAAAGAAATGCTTTTATCTTTAATCCGGGCCGGTGTTAATGTTTGCAGGCTGAATTTCTCGCACGGAAAACAGGCTGACCATCAGATAGCAATCGATAATATCCGCGAAATTAATGAGCAATACAAACTGAATGTAGGTATTTTGGCTGATTTGCAAGGCCCAAAAATCAGGATTGGTATGGTAAAAGAAGGTGGTGTACAACTGATTAACGGCACTACCATCAACATGACGACTATTGAATGTGTGGGCGATGAACATCAGATTTATATTACTTACGAAAGCTTCCCGAAAGATGTAATTGCAGGCGAAATCATTTTGCTGGACGATGGCAAATTGCAAATGAAAGTTAAGGAAACCAACAATCGTGATACGGTTGTTTGCGAAATTGTTCATGGTGGTATTTTAACTTCTCGTAAAGGCGTTAACTTGCCGAATACAAAGGTTTCTATCCCGAGTTTGACAGAGGAAGATTTGTTTAATCTGGATTTTGCATTGAAGAATGATGTAGAATGGATTGGTTTGTCTTTCGTTCGTAATGAAACAGATATTGTTGATTTAAAGCGTATTATCAGCCGTAGCGGCAAATCAGCAAGGGTAATTGCAAAAATAGAAAAACCCGAAGCTATTGAACATATTGATGCGATTATTGAAGCTACGGACGGTGTAATGGTTGCCCGCGGAGACTTGGGTGTAGAAATGCCGATGGAGCAAGTTCCTTTGCTGCAAAAAATGATTGCCCGAAAATGCCGTGCGGCTTCCAAACCTGTAATTGTAGCTACGCAAATGCTTGAGAGCATGATTACTACGCCGAGGCCAACGCGTGCTGAAGTGAATGATGTGGCCAACTCGGTTTTGGATGGTGCAGATGCCGTGATGCTAAGCGGAGAAACTTCTGTTGGGGAATTTCCGGTGATCGTGATTGAAACGATGCAGAAAATCATCAAGAATGTAGAAGAATTTG
>JAABUT010004893.1_pt1 | contig 10328 bp, 12 predicted proteins | sample 5559281 | NCBI WGS metagenome assembly JAABUT01 (sample SAMN10711880, study PRJNA513359) | rock metagenome | isolation source: Antarctica rocks | place: Antarctica: Victoria Land, Ricker Hills nord | collected 2016-01-04 | reverse complement strand
CCCAACGCCATCACCGTACGGGATCTGCCGGACCGGAACTGCTGCAAGACGCGCATACCGGTCACCCTAGGTCGCTCCGAGCCGCCCACCGGATGCAGACATCCACTGTTCAGCAGGGCTTCACCTGCACACCGAGCCGACGCAGCTGCACCTGCGGACACTCTGCTTGACAAGGTTGTGAGTAGTCAGTTACAACTCGTCCATGACACCGCGTGGGGTCCGGGGCAGCGCTGAGTCGCGCCGCGAGGACGTGCTCCTGGCGGCAATGACGGAGTTCGCCGGCGGCGGCCTGGTCGGCACCTCGACCGAGGCGATCGCCCGTCGAGCCGGCATCAGCCAGCCGTACCTGTTCCGGCTGTTTCCCACCAAGAAGGCACTGTTCCTGGCTTCGGTCCAGCGCACCTTCGACCAGGTGACCGAGGCGTTCCGGGTCGCCGGCGAGGGCAAGCTCGGCGAGCAGGCCAAGCAGGCGATGGGTGCGGCCTACGGCGCCCTGCTGCGCGAGAACAGGACCTTCCTGCAGCTCCAACTCCAGGCGTACGCGAGCAGCGTGGACGACGCCGCCGTCCGCGACCTGACCCGGCGCGCGTTCGGCCGACTGTGGGAGACCGTCGTGTCCATAAGCGGCATGGATGAACAGATGGCCCAGGCGTTCTTCGCGCACGGCATGCTGCTGAACGTCACGGCAGCGTTCGGCAGCACCACGGGGCTCCCCGACGACGAGCTCGGCCGGCTCATGACCGCCGAGCCCGCGGTGTTCACGGCGACAACCCTCGCTCAGCCCGCGCCCCCTGACCCATCACCCCTGACCCATCACCCCTGACCCATCACCCCGACGTTTCACCTCAGTTGCTAGTGACCAACCGCTACTCCATAGGAGTTCCGATGCCCACCACCTCCCGGACCGGCTGGACCTTCGGCGTCACTTCTGTGGCAGCGTTCATGGTCGCGCTGGACAACCTCGTCGTCACCATGGCGCTGCCCTCGATCAGGGAGCGCCTGCACGCCGGGCTCGCCTCTTTGGAGTGGATGGTGAACGCGTACACGCTCACCTTCGCCGTCCTGCTCCTGCCGATGGCGGCCCTCGGCGACCGGCTGGGGCGGCGCCGCGTGTTCGTCGTCGGCCTGGCCGTGTTCACCCTGGCCAGTGCCGCCTGCGCGCTGGCCCCGAACACCGAAGTGCTGGTCGCCGCCCGCGCCGTCCAAGGCGTCGGCGGGGCCGCGGTCCTGCCGCTGTCCCTGACGCTGCTCACCAGCGCCGTCCCGGCAGCGCGACGGGGCGCAGCCCTGGGGGTGTGGGGCGCGATGAGCGGACTCGCGGTCGCGCTCGGGCCGCTGCTCGGCGGCGCCGTCACCCAGGGCGCGTCCTGGCAGTTCATCTTCTGGCTCAACGTCCCGGTCGGGCTCGTCGTCATCCCGCTCGCAGCCCGCATGCTCGCCGAGTCCCGCGGCAGCGCAACCCGGCTCGACGCCGGCGGCCTCGGCCTGGTCAGCACCGGGCTGTTCGCCGTGGTGTGGGGCCTGGTACGCGGCAACGAGCACGGCTGGTCCAGCCCCGGCGAGCTCACCGCCCTGCTCGGCGGTGCCCTGCTCGTCGGCGCCTTCATCGGCTGGGAGCGGCGCACCCCCCAGCCGATGCTGCCCCTTGGACTGTTCCGCTCACGGGCCTTCAGCGCCGTCAACGTCGCAGCACTGCTTATGAGCGTGGGCATGTTCGGCTCGATCTTCCTGCTCGCTCAGTTCCTGCAGACCGTGCAGGGGTACGGCCCGCTCGGCGCCGGCCTGCGTACCCTGCCCTGGACTGCGGTCCCGGTCCTCGTCGCGCCGCTCGCCGGGCCGCTGTCGGACCGCATCGGCGGCAAGCCGCTGCTGGTCGCCGGGCTCGTCCTGCAGGGCCTGGGCATCGGCTGGCTCGGGCTGGAGCTGACCGTCACCACGTCGTACGCGCACCTGCTCGCGCCCTTCGTGCTAGCCGGCGCCGGCATGGGGCTCTTCTTCGTCCCGGTGGCCTCCGTCGTCATGGGCAGCGTGCGCCCCTCCGACCAGGGCGTCGCCAGCGGCGCCAACAATGGCATCCGTGAACTCGGTGGCGTCCTCGGCATCGCGGTCCTCGGTGCCATCTTCTCCTCGCGCGGCGGGTACGTCAGCGGCCAGGCGTTCGTGGACGGGCTGCAGCCCGCGCTGCTGGTCGGCGCCGTCGTGGTCCTGGCCGGCGCCGGTGCGGCCGTGCTGCTCCCGGGCCGGCGTGCCGCTGAGGTAGCCCCTGCGGACCTGGCTCCTGAGCTGGTCGCGGCCTGAACCGACTCGTCGCCCAGGTCAGCAGCGGTCGCCGGGACACGGGTCCCGACGGCCGCTGCTGGACGCCTGGTCCGCCGGGTGGGACGGCGTACCGACCGCGACGTACGTCGGCCGGGCCAGGTACGCCTGGCGCTGCTGGAAGAGGCGCCGGCCATAGCCGAGGTCCATGTCGCGTCCTGGCGATCGGCCTACGCCGGGCTCCTCCCGCAGTCCCTGCTGGACGGCCTCCCGGTTCCGAGCCGAGCTGACTCGTGAGCTGGCGAAGGCCGGGCAGCAGACCTTCGTTGCGGTGGCTATGCCTGCCGAACGGTCGTCGGTTTCTCCTCCGTCGGCGACAGCCGGGACAGCGATTGCGCCGAGGGCGTCGGTGAGCTGTTCGCCCTCTACCTCGACGCGAGCGCGTGGGGCGCCGGCGTGGGAGCGCAACTGCACGACGTGGCGCTCGACGCGCTGGCCGAGCACTGCGCCGAGGCAGCGCTCCGAGCGCTCAGCCCGGGCGGGATGAGCGCGGTCTAGGGGACTGAAACGTCCGGCGGATCGTCGCCCTCTTCGTCACCGGCCTCCGCCAGGAGCAACCCGCACCTGAGGCAACTCAGGCGCCCCGACCGTGCTGACCCGGGGCAGCACAGTCGGCGACCGCCCGCCCCTCTCCTACCGTGCGGTCACCGGGAAGTCCCAGTGCGGCTCCGACCGGTTAGGCCAAGCACCGCTGGGAGATGCACGAACGCGTAATGCTCGAGACGAGACTCCTTATCGTGGGCGAGCCAGAGATCTCGGGAGGGGCAAAGCGCTTTTCGCGTGAGGGCGGACGTGACCTACGACGGCAGTGGTACGCCCTTTCGTCGAGGTGGGGGGGTCGGCACCCCGCCGCGCTGGGTCTTCTTGAGGGCCCTGAGCGGATCGCGTCGGCCTGCGCCACGCGGTAGGGCCCGAACTTGCGGATCGCCACGAACTCCGTGCCCACGACGGCCGCCGGTTACCGCCCTGGGCCGCATGCGGCTACATCTCCCGCCGGGCCGCACTGCTGGAGCCCTCACGCCGCTCAGCGGTGAGTCCGGTCGTGAGGTCCCACAGCTGTTGGGCGAGTTCGCCGTCGCAAGCGGCTTGGGGTGGCTCGATCACCTTGGGGTGTCCGCGTAGGTGCCGAAAGCCGTCGGGTCCGACGTAGGTGCCTGAGGGGATGTCTGCGGTCGCGGCATACAGCGTGGTGGCAGCGCCGCGCGCCGCGTCGTTGAACATGCGGACGGCGAGTTTCTGCAGCGCGCCGCTGGGGCCGCCGATGTGCGCGGCCAGGCCGGTCCGAGCGAAGCCCGGGTCTGAGGTGATGGCCCGTACAGCACTGCCCGCTTCAGCGAGCCGGCGCGACAACTCCAGGGTGAACAGGGTGTTGGCGAGCTTGGAGTCTCGGTAGGCCTGCAGCGCGTCGTATCGGCGGTGCTCGCCGTTGAGATCCTCGAGGTGGATGTGCCCTGCGCTTTGCAACTGCGAGGACACCGTCACGACCCGGCTACGGACGTGGGGCAGCAGTGCGACGGTCAACGCGAACGGGCCCAGGTAGTTGGTGCCCATCTGCAACTCGAAGCCGTCTCGGGTCAGGCTGTGCGGTACCTGCATGATGCCGGCATTGTTGACCAGGATGTCCAGGTCGCCGGTCCAATCTGCGGCGAAGGCCCGGACCGACGCCAGGTCCGCCAGGTCCAGGCGCCGTACGTCGGCGCGGCCGCTGATCCTGGCCGCGGCGGCGCGCCCCTTGGCCAGGTCGCGCACAGCCAGGGTCACCGTCGCACCGGCGCGGGCCAGCTCCCCGGCGACGACCTCCCCGAGGCCGCCGGAGGCCCCAGTGACCACGGCGCTGCGCCCGGCCAGGTTCGGCAGGTCCAGCGCGGTCCACCGCGGGCCGGCCATCAGTGCACGCCGCTGAGCATCGCGAGCATGTCGCCGTGCCGGCCCTGGGCTTCGGCGTGGCGCAGTGGCAGGACCTCGCTCACGCACACCTCGACGACGTCTGGGTCGCTGCGCAGGATGTCCATGACCTCGGTCAGGAAGGCCGGCAGGGGCATCCCTTGTCCGCGGGCGGCCTGACCCATCAGGTCGGTCTGCACGCCGGGCGGGATGAGCTCCACGACCTGCACGTCGGTGCCGGCCAGTTGCACCCGAAGGCTCTGAGTGAAGGAGTGGATCGCTGCCTTGGTGGCGCAGTAGGTCGGGGTGACCGGCAGCGGCACAAACCCCAGGCCTGACGAGACGTTGATGATGACCGCTGCGCTCTGCCCGGCCAGGAACGGCACGGCCTGGGCCAGCAGCCGGATCGGGCCGAGCAGGTTCGTCGCCACCGTCTGCTCGGCGACCCCCAGATGGTCCGGGTCGGTGAGGTCCTCGCTGAGCATGATCCCGGCGTTGTTGATGACCACGTTCAGGTCGGGGTACTTCCCGGTGACCTGGGCCCAGCAGCGGCTGATCGAGCCGGGGTCCGCGATGTCCACGACGACCGAGTGCATGCCGGGATGCTCGGCGGTGATGGCCGACAGCAGCTGCTCGCGCCGGCCGCCGATGATCACGACGTTGCCTTCAGCGTGGAAGCGCTGGGCCAGTCCCAGGCCGATCCCGGACGTCCCCCCAGTGATCAGGATGGTGTTTCCGGACATGCGCATGGCGTCTCCTGTCGTCTCAGGGCGCTACCCGCCCCGATGCGCTCCACGGTGCCGCCCAGGCCGCGTCGGGTGAAGAGGAGCGTTAAGCCACGGACCGGCGGTCTCTGGCTGGGACGCCGGCAACCAGGGATGCTCTGGGTGTGGAGCGATCCGACCGCCCTGGCCTGGCTGACTTCCTGCGGCGACGTCGTGAGGCGCTGCAACCCAGCGATGTCGGGATGGCGCCCGGGGTGCGGCGGCGGACCGACGGCCTGCGGCGTGAGGAGGTCGCGGTCCTGGCTGGCATGTCGGCTGACTACTACGCGCGCCTGGAACAGCAGCGGGCACCGCAGCCGTCGGAGCAGATGGTCGCCGCGATCGCGCGGGCCCTGCGCCTGACCCTGGACGAACGCGCCCACCTGTTCCGCCTCGCGGGACACACCGCGCCCACCCGTGTCATCCGCTCCGACCATGTCAGCCCCGGGTTGATGCGGGTCCTGGACCGCCTGGATGACACGCCCGCGCAGGTCATCTCCGACATCGCCGAGACCCTCGTGCAGAATCGGCTTGCTACCGCTTTGCTCGGGGATCAGACCCGGTTCGAGGGCTTGGCCCGCAGCGCCGTCTACCGGTGGTTCACCGACGCCCGCGAGCGCGAGATCTATCCCGAGACCGACCACGACCTGCAGACCAGCGTCCAGGTCGCCAACCTGCGAGTCTCCGCGACCAGGAGCGGCCCGGGCAGCCGCGCCGCCGCCGTCGCCAGACACCTGCGCCAGCACAGTCCGGAGTTCGAACGGGTCTGGAACCGACACGACGTCACCGGTCGTAGCGATGACACCAAGACGATCGTGCACCCCGAACTCGGACCTATCGAACTGCAATGCCAGATCCTGTTCACTCAAGACCACGGCCAAGCCCTTCTGGTCTTTACCGCCGCACCCGGCAGCGACGCCCACTCCAAGCTCCAGATGCTGGCCGTCGTCGGGACCCAACACCTCGCCGGCGAGCAGGCACACCCCCACGGGCTCGCCCGGTGACGCTCCGGTGCAGAGTCGGCTGCGAGGGAAGAGGTCAGCGCAGGCGGCGGGCGGGCAGCACCAGGTCCTCGGCGTAGTGGGCACCGGCTCCGCGGTCGGGTGCGACCCGTGGCCGCTGCTCGTCCAGCTCCACCTGCCAGTCGCCGTCAAGCAGCGCCGCGACCATCGCCGGCCAGACGTAGTCGGCCGGGTCGAGGCCGCTGTCATGCCCCTGCCGGGCGTCCACCCCCGCGTGGTGCACCAGCAGCAGCACGACGCCGGTCGCGACGGCCGGCCAGCAGCGCCCGCTCAGCCGCCGCGTCGGGAGTGCGGAGCAGGGCCGGGTACAGCGCGCAGACCAGGTCGAACGACCCCGGCGGGAGCGCCGCCTCGACCAGTCCGGCGTGCACCGAACGGACGGCGACACCGGCGTCCCGCGCGTGCCCGGCCGCCCGATCCAGCGCCACACCCGACACCTCGAGCCCGGTCACCTCCCAGCCACAGCCAGCGAGCCAGACCGCGTCCGCGCCCTCACCGCAACCCACGTCGAGCACCCGACCGGGCGTAAGCCCGTCGACCTCGGCCACCAGCGCACCATTCGGCTGGCCACTCCACAGCTGCTCCCGGTCGGCGTACCGGCCGTCCCACTCCGACCGCACCGTCAGGTCTCCGACGTAGCCGGGGGCGGGCGAGGGAGTGTGGGGCGCGAGGGATCCTGGCGCGGTGTCGTCGGTCACCCGCCCACCCTCGCTCATCCCGTCCCGGTCCCGCAGCTCCCGTTGCCGGATCGGCAAGCCCAGATCTGGAGCGCCTGTGACCTACCCCAAGGCCAGGTGTGATCCCACAGGCCCCTCACGATCCCGCCCGCCCATCCCTCTCTGGGACGAAGAAGGGCCAGGCCAGACTGGCGTGGGTGCGGCGCGGGTGCTCTGGCGGGTGCGTTGCTCGCGAAGGGCGCGCAGGTGGATGCTGGCCCAGGTGCGAAACGGTCGCCAGGGCTCGGCGACTGCGCTGAGGGTGTGGTCGGTGCCGTAGCGTTCGGTGATCTCGGCGTCGAGCCGGCGCTCGTGCCGGGGCAGGACGTCGGGGGTGTTAGCGCCGCGGATGACGACGAGTTCGGCGGCGAACGGGCCCAGACCTTTGACCTGCTGCACGGTGGTGATGGCCTGGTCGGGGGCGACCGAGCGCAGGGCCGAGCTGTCGAGGAGTCCTTCGAGTGCTGCGTCGGCGACCGCGTGCAGGTACTCGCTCTTGTGCCCGGGGAGGTCCAGCTCGAGGGTGCGCAGCTGCTGCGGGCTGGGGAAGGCGCCGGCTTGGCCGTGGCGGCGCAGCAGGTCGTTGCGCAGCCGGGCGGCCTGGACGATGCGGATGCGCTGGGACAGCACCGCCCAGGCCGCGGCTTCGTACGGGGAGTGGAAGCCGCACGGGCGCAGCCCAGGCAGCTGCGCCTGCGCGTCGGCGATGACCGGGTCGCGGTCCGCGACGCGCGGCCAGCCGCGGGCGTCGACGTCCAGGGACAGGAAGCGGCAGACCTGCGCTGCGGCGGCGTCCAGGTCGCCGTCGCCGGTCACCGCGATCAGCGCTGTGGGGGCGCACTGGGTCACCGTCGCTTGGGCGCGGGACCAGTCGGTCTCGACCCGGAACACCGTGGCCAGCTGCTGTTCGTGGTGGTGCTGGGAGCCGAGCGCGGCGGGGGTGAAGCCTTCCCAAAAGGCCCGGCTGGTGGTGAGCGACCACGGCCCGAGCACCTCGACCGACATCTCGTGCCGCTTCATCGTCATCGCCAGCTGCCCGGCGTCAGGCCTGGTCGTGGATCGTGACGGCGTAGCCGTCGGGGTCGCTGAAGGTGAACGTCCGACCGAACGGGCCGTCGAACGGCTCGCCCTGGATGGGCACGCCCGCTCGGACCAGCGTGTCGTGCAGCGTCTGGGCGTCGTCGGCGTGCAGCCATAACGCCACCCCGAGGCCGGGCCGCGGGCTGGCGGCGTCCAGATCGACGTCGGGCAGCGGCTCCCGGACGGCGAACGAGGCCGGGGTGGTGTCGAACACCACCGCGTGCGGCGGGCTGACCGGTGCCCGGCGCAGCCCCAGGTGGGTCTGATAGAAGGCGGCGGCGCGGTCGAGGTCGCGCACCTGCAGGGCGATGAAGTCCGGTCCGGTAACGGTCATGGCTGGCTCTTCTCTGTGTCAGGACTTTGACATCCCCAGTGTGTGTCAGGATACTGACATGTGTCAAGGGGAGACCATTGGGCCGGTAGAGGAGGCGGTGGGCTACGTCCTGAAGCAGGCCGCCGCTGCGCTACGCGCCACGATGGACGGCGCGCTGCGTCCGCTGGGGCTGACCGTGCCGCGGTACGCCTGCCTTGAGCTGCTCGGGCAAAAGCCGGGCCTGTCCAACGCCGAGCTGGCCCGTGGCGCCTTCGTGACCCGCCAGTCCATGAACGGGGTCCTTCGCGGTCTGCAGGACCGCGGGCTGCTCACCCGGCCGCTCATCGCTCTTAGAGGCCGCGCGCTCCCCACCCAGCTCACCGCTGCGGGACGCGAGAGTCTGCAAGGCGCCAGCACCGCCGTGCGCGCCGCCGAGCAGCGGATGCTCACCGCCCTGCCTACCAGCGCCCAGCGCCGCCTGCGCGACGACCTAACCGCCTGCACCACAGCCCTCGCTGCCTACACCACCGACGACCCCGACGACCTTGCGCAGCAGCCCCGGGGACTCACCAACGGGAGGTGACGCAAGACCGACGCAAGCGCCCAGCAGCCCAAGCCAGGTCCCGGCTGACGATCGTCAGCCGGGGAACAGCGTCGGCCGGCGACCGCTCACTGGGCTGAGGGCTTCGAGGCGCTCGGCCAGCTTGAGCAGGTCGTCATCGGTCCACCACCGGCTGACGAGCTGGACGCCGATGGGCAGCCCGGCGGCGGTGACGCCGAAAGGCAGGGCGAGAGCCGGGAGTCCGGTGAGGTTGAACGGGACGGTCGCCCGCATGACCGTGCGGGCCGGCGCCTGAACTCCGACGATGTCGTAGCCGGCCTGCGCGTGCAGCGGCGCCGGGATCGTAACGACCGGGCAGAGTAGAAGGTCGTGGGTCTGGAACCACTGCGCGAACGCGCTGCGCAGTTGCTCGACCTCGCGCTCGGCCACCAGGTAGTCGGCCAGGGCGACGTCCGGCGCCCGCAGCGTGCGGGCGATGACAGGTGACAGCTCGGCTTCCCGTCCAGCTGTCTGAGCGCGCAGGTACGGCACCACTTCGGCGGTGAACAGCGTTGCCGAGGTGGCCGTGTGGTCCCGCTGCGCGATGTCGGGCAGCGCCACCTGCTCTACGTCGAGACCGAGGTCGGCGAGAGCCTCAGCGGCGGAGGCGACCGCAGCCGCGACGTCGGGGTCGACCGGGCCGAACGCCTCGGAGGTCCACCCGACGCGGACAAGCCCGCTGGGCTTGCCAGCAGGCAGGGCCACCGCGTACGGATCGAGCCCGTCAGGTCCCTGCAACAGCGTCAGCGCCAAGCGGAGGTCTCGGACGCTGCGGGCCATCGGGCCCACGTGCCACCACCGGCGCAGCGCGTCCGGGTAGTGGCCGGTGTACGGCACGCGGCCGTGCGTCGGCTTGATCGCCGCGATGCCGGTGTCGTGGGCCGGGCCACGCACCGAGATCGCGACATCGCTGCCCAACCCCAGCGGCGACAGACCGGCCGCGATCGCCGCCGACTCACCGCCACTGGAGCCTCCCGGGGTCCGCTGCGGGTCGTACGGGTTCAAGGTAGGGCCGATCAGGTTGTTGTCGGTCTCGGTCCAATACGACATCTCCGGCAGGCTCGTCTTGCCCAGCAGAACCGCGCCCGCACCCCGCAGCCGAGCCACCGCCGTGGCGTCCCTCGCCGGAACGTGGTCGGCGAACAGCAGCGACCCGCGAGTGGTACGCACCCCGGAGGTGTCGAACGAGTCCTTGACCGTGAAGGGCACCCCGGCCAGCGGCCCTGACGCGGGCCGCCTCGCCGCGTCCAACGCCTGCTCGCCCAGCACGGTCACGAACGCGTTGACGCGCTCGCCCACGCTCTCGATTCTGCCCAGGTGGGCCTGCACGACCTCAACGGCCGTGACGTCCCCGGCCCGGATCAGACCGGCCAGCGACGTTGCGTCCAACCAGACGAGCTCGTCGACGTCCACCTGCGCAACCTAGACGGGCTGCCCGCCGTAGCTCGGTAGCCCGACCGTCGTGGCCACCTCCGGCCGAGGAGGCGCAGGGCCACAGCCCGCGGCCTGACCGGACTTCCGAAGATCACGAGCACACGCGGGCTTGATCGGTAGCATCGTCGCAGGTCAGGGGCCCGAAAGGGGGCCTGCAACGTGATTTGGTGTAGGCACACGAGTTTGGGCGTGTCGCTC
>JAABUT010004891.1_pt1 | contig 10331 bp, 7 predicted proteins | sample 5559281 | NCBI WGS metagenome assembly JAABUT01 (sample SAMN10711880, study PRJNA513359) | rock metagenome | isolation source: Antarctica rocks | place: Antarctica: Victoria Land, Ricker Hills nord | collected 2016-01-04 | reverse complement strand
TTGGCGGAGGGATCGCCGCGCACCCTGGGCTTCCTGGCGCAGCTGGGCTTGTGGGGCAACCTCGGCATTTCGCTGTTGTTGCCGGTGGCCGCGACCCTCATCGTGACTGCGGGGCAGTCGCTGCTGTCCACGCTGCTGGCTGTGGTGGCGGGTGCGGTGATCGGCAGCGTGCTGCTCGGCCTGGTCGCCGCAATCGGTGCGCACACCGGTGCGCCCGCGATGGTATTGCTGCGGGGGCTGTTCGGGGCCCGGCTCTCGGCGCTGCCCACCGTCATCAACGTGTTCCAGTGCGTCGGCTGGGCCACCTTCGAGGTCTTCGTCATCGCTGAGGCCGCGGCCAAGCTGACCGGCGGCCCGCGGTGGGTGTTCGTGCTCATCGCGGGGGCGTTGGCCACGCTGATGGCGCTCAAGCCCCTCGGCGTGGTGAAGATCCTGTCCCGCTACGCGGTGTGGTTGGCCATCGCGTCCACGGTGTACTTGCTGGTCGAGGTGCTGCGCCAGCCCCTGCCACCGCTCACCGACGGCGGCTTCAGCGGGTTCTGGTCCAGCATGGACATCGTCATCGCCCTGCCGATCTCCTGGGTGCCCCTGGCGGCGGACTACTCCCGGCATTCACGGTCCACCAAGGCGGCGTTCCTGGGCTCCAGCGTGGGTTACGGGGTGGCGACGATCGCGTTCTTCGTGCTGGGTGTGCTGGCGCTGGTGGCCTTCCGGATCCAGCCGGGCTTCGACGTGATCGGCTCCCTGTTGGCCGTACCGCTGGCCGGCCTCGCGCTGGCCCTGCTCGCGGTGGACGAGTTGGACGAGGCCTTCGCGAACCTGTACTCCACCGCGGTGAGCATGCAGAACCTGCGGCCCCGCTGGGACCGTCGAGTGCTGGTGATCGGGGTCGGGATCGTGGCGACGTTGCTGGGCCTCACCGTCGATGCGTACGGGTACGAGCCGTTCCTCTACCTGCTCGGCGCCGCGTTCGTCCCCCTGACGGCGATCCTGCTGGTCGCCTTCTTCGTGCTGCGCCGCGGACCGGGTCGAGACGGCTGGGACGTGTCCGAGCAGGCCCCGCTGCGGTGGGAGATGTTGATCCCGTGGGTGTTCGGCTTCATCACCTACGAACTCTTCGCGCCGACCCTGTTCACCGATCGCGGTGCGGGCTGGACGACGTGGTGGACCGATCGTCAGGCGGAGCTGCACCTTCCGACGGGCTGGTCGGCGTCGTTGGTGTCGCTGGTGGTTGCCGCGGTGCTGACGCTGGTCGTCGGGATACTGCCGCTGCGCTATCTACCCCTGCGCCGTTCGCGGTGACGACGCTGTCGCGAAACCTGCAGGCCCTCGGCGAGCCGTTGCTGGCCGATCAGCTGCGGCACCCGACGGTGGTGGGCATCGGCCGCGGCGACCTGGACCCGGCGGCGTTCCGCGGCTGGCTGGAGCAGGACTACCTGTACTTGCTCGACTACACCCGGGTCTTCAGCCGGCTCGCGTGGCAAGCGCCGGATGGGCACCTCGGTGAGCTGGTGGACTTGGCCCACGCCACCTGGCACGAGGAGCTGAAGCTGCACCGGGAGCTGGCGGCACCCTTCGGTGCCGACTTCGAGGCTGCCCGCAAGAGTCCACAGTGTACGGCGTACAGCTCCTTCCTGCTCGACGTCGCGGCCGACTACGGCACAGGGCTGGCCGCGCTGCTCCCCTGCATGTGGGGGTACTCCCAGCTGGGACAGCGGTTGGCGCAGCACCCGCCCGCCGACGAGCGGTACCGGCGCTGGGTGGACACCTACGCGGACCCGGCGTTCGCCGCGCTGGCCACCCGCTGCGCCCACATGCTCGACGAGGCCGCGCCCGATCCGGCGAAGGCGCAGGCAGCGTTCATGACCGCCATGGGGCACGAGCTCGCCTTCTGGGACGCACGATGACGAGCACCGCCGAGCAGCTGGTGGCGGGGGAGTCGGCGTTGTGGCAGCAGTGCCTGACGCATCCGTTTGTGCTGGCCACCGCCGACGATGCACTGCCTGCCGGAGCGTTCGACCGGTGGCTGCTGGCCGACCACGAGTTCGTGATCCAGTTCCGTCGTTTCCTGGCGGGGTTGATTCCGTTGGCGCCCACCGAACCTGCCCGCGACGTGCTGTGCGGGGGTATCACGGCGCTGACGCCGGAGCTTGGGCTGTTCCGGACTCAGCTGGCCGAGCGCGGTTTGTCGCCGGATCACTACGAGCCCGACACCGTCTGTGTGGGCTATACGGCTTACCTGCTCGCCAGCCTCTACGACGGCTACGAGGTGGCCTTGGCCGTGCTGTTCGGCGTGGAGAAGGCCTACCTGGATGCGTGGACCGCGGTGCGTGGACGAGCAGTCAGCTCGCCCTACCTCAAGTTCATCGACAACTGGTCGGCGCCCACATTTGCATCCTATGTGGACTCATTAGGCGACCTGCTCGGCGGTGATGCACCGACGCGTGCACAGCAAACGGCGTTCGCTCGCGTGGTGCGTTTCGAGCTGCAGTTCTGGGACTCGGTCGCGCTCTGAGCACCGTGGGTTGAGGGTTGTCCAGCAAACCCATGGACAACCCTCAACAATTCTCACTGTGGACCTCGAGGCCTACGAGCCGCCGGTGGTGGACGGTGCGGCCGGCGTGCGCGGAGTGTTGGTGCCGGACGGTGCCGGTGCTGACCCATCGGGCGGGGTGGGCGCCCCGCGCCGTCCTGGTCCGGCGTTCTGCTGTCCGTTCTGGCCTTGGTCGGCGGCTGGCGGCTTCGGCGGCCGGGGGCCGTCCTTGCCTGCCGGGCCGGCCGGGGGCTTCGGCCGGGTGCCGATCTGGGTGGCGTCGAGGCTGGTGTGGTTGGCATCGACGGTGCCGGTGGCGTGAATCTTGGCGCCAGTGGCGAGCGGAGCACTGAGTCCGTTGTCGTAGGTGGTGGAGCTGCTGGTCACGATCGTCCGGGTGAAGCCCTCGGGATCGGTGACGGTAATCGTGTCGCCCGACACCGAGACGACGGTCCCGTCGATGTGCGGCCGTGGGATGGGACGTTGGGTGGCCGCCGAGCCCGGGTTCGACGGCTGGCTCGGGCTGGTCGTGGTCGAGGAGTCACCCGAGGTAGCAGCGGTGGTTGTTCCGGCGTAGGCGATGGCGGTGCCGCCCAGCACCAGGCCGCCGGCGATGACGGCGGCGACGGTGAGGCGCCGGCCGCGCCCGTGGGCTCTGCTGGGAACCTCGGCTGGATCGCCGGCCGAATCGCGGCCGTAGAAGTCCGGAGTGCGGGACATGTGTTTCTCCTCTGGTTGGGGGTTCGAGTTCAACAGTGCCGAGCAACTCTGAAGGTGCCCTGAAGGTGGGCCTGCCCGGCCTAAATCTCAGAAATTCCTCAGGCGCGAAGCCTGGCCACTACCGTGCCGGCGAACATGCGACAGTCGCCGCGTCAACGGACACCTGCCCCGCTGTGGCGGCTGCGAGGTCGGCCCGCAGCGGGTCGAGCGTGAGCGCGAAGCCCGTGTCATTGTTCGCAAGCGAGCGCGCGTTGACCACCCCGATGACCCGGCCTGAGGTGTCCAGCAAGGGTCCACCGCTGTTGCCGGGGCGGACTGTAGCGGCCAGTCGGTACACCTCGCGGGAGACCAGCCCGGTGCCGCCGATGCGGGACTCCAGCACCGGCAGCTTCTGTACGACGACAGCGGGGACAGCGGTGAGCGCTCCGTCGCCGGGGTAGCCGAGGATGACGGCGGGCGTCCCGTTGGCCACCGGCTCGGTGGTCAACGACAGCCCTGGTGCCTGCACACTGTCTGCGCGCAGCACCGCGATATCCGCGGCTCCGTCGACGATCAGCGACTCAGCGCGATGTGTCCCACGGCGGTCGGTGGCGGTCAGTGCGGTGGCACCGGCGACGACATGCGCGTTGGTGACCACGAGTCCGCCTTCGGTGACAAAGCCCGATCCTTCCACCGATCCGCACCCGGTGCCCTCGATCTTCACCACCGAGGGGGCGGCGGCGGCGCTGGCCGCGCTGACCTGCGCCGCGGGCAGTGTCCCGACGCCGCTGTTCGGCACCAGTCCGGCCAGATCCGCCGGAAGCTGCAGCTGGGTGCTGAGGTCGGCGACGAGCTCGGTCGGGGAGGGCAGTGCGTCGGAGACCTGACGCAGGACGGCGCTGTCCTGCACGGCGCTGACCACGGGGGTCGGCGCGCCGATGGCCGTCACGGCGGCGGCCAACAACCAGCACCCGCCCAAGGCGAGGGCACCCCGGACGGCCGCGCCGACCGCTCGGTCGGGCAGCCGCAGATGCGTCCGGTTCAGCAGATGTCCTGCGGCACCGCCCAACCGGGCGCCGATGGCGGATCCGAGCAGCGCGGCGACGACCACGCAGCCGAGCTCCAGCAGCAGATGCACCAGCGGCGACCAGTGGGTGCCGATCAGCCAACCGGCAATCCAGAGTCCCACCAGCCCGCCTGCCACCAGCCCGGCGAGTCCGAAAGCGAAGCCGCTCAGACCCAGCCGCCAGCCGTGCATGGCCGCCAACACCACCACCGCCACGATGACCAAGTCGACGACGGTCAGCATGGGCGCACCGGCCATGGCTGGGGCTCACTCCTGCCGGTCATCTGCTCACCGTGCCGGACTCATCTGAAGGCGCCGGTCCGCCGCGGCGGCCGGGCGGGCTCGCCATCGCGCCCCGTCGTCCGGGCCCGGCGTGTGCGCCGGGTCCTGTGGAGCCAGGCGCAGCAGGAACGGCACCCGGTCCTCCTTGAGGCACCGCCGGTGCCTGCGGAACGGTGGCCTGCCCTGAGCCGCCTTGGCCGGAGCCACCCCGCGTCGGCCCGTCCTGGGCCGACCCACCCTGCGTAACGGCGGTCTGCGAGGACCCGTTCGGCGCGGGAGGTGTGGAGTCGTTGCTGGTGCCGATGGACCCGTTGAACAGCGTCGTGGTCAACAGCCCACCGACGATGAGCCCACCGAGACCTACCGCAACCAGGGGACCATGGCCACCACGGCTGGAGCCGCGGACACGGTTGCGTCGCGTGCCCATGCGCCGCCGGGGCGAATTGGCTTCTGGGTATTCGTCCGGTTCGGGCTGTTCGATGATGATGCGCTCGAGGGGACGAGTGTCGTCGTTCATGGTTGTTTCCCCTAGCGGGTTGCGTGTGAATTGCGACTTTCGTGGTCCACGTTGACCGACCGACCTGAAAAGAACCTGAAGGCACTGCTGGGCAGCGCGACACTCGCCCGCCGGAGGCGGCACACTGGGCGCATGGCTGCCCGGATACTTGTCGTCGAGGACGAGGCGATGATCCGGCAGCCGCTGGCGCACGCGTTGCGGGCCAGCGGCTATCGGGTGCACGAGCTGGCCGACGGCGCTGACTTCGAGCAGGTCGTCGATGCTTTCCGGCCGGACCTTGCGGTGCTGGACCTGATGTTGCCGGGCGGACGGGACGGTATCGCCCTCGCCCGGGCGTTGCGCGCCCGCGGAGACGCCGCAGTGCTCATGCTCACCGCTCGTGACGGCGTCCCCGACCGGATCCGTGGATTCGACGCCGGAGCGGACGACTACGTCGTCAAACCGTTTGCCACCGAGGAGGTCCTGGCCCGGGTGGCGGCTTTGCTGCGCAGGCTCGGCCGCATTCCGGCGACCATCGAGATCGGCGACCTGGTCCTGGATGAGGGCGCGGCGGTCGCCACCCGGGGCGGCACCCGGATGGAGCTGACGGCCACGGAATACCGGCTGCTCGCCTACCTCGCCGCCAATCGCGGTCAGACGCTGTCGAAGACGCAGATCCTCACTCAGGTCTGGGGCTACCAGGAGTACGACCCGAACCTCGTCGAGGTGCACACCAGCGCGCTGCGTCGCAAGTTGGAACAGCACGGTCCGCGACTGATCCACACGGTGCGCGGGCTGGGGTACGTGCTACGGCCGTGAGCGGATCGCGGCTGGTACCGCACCCGACATCGTTGCGCGGACGTGTCACCGTGACCACGCTCGCGCTGCTCACCGCGATCCTCATCGTGCTGTTCATCGCCGTCGATGTCGCCCTCAGCTCCCGGTTGCAGGCCGAGGCGCGCACCCGCCTGACTGACCGCGTCGGACTGGCCGGCCAGCTCAGTACGACCCTGCCCGCACAGCAGGTCGTCGACCGCTTGCGCGGCGACGGCGTTACCGCGCAGCTGTGCACGCCGGGGGCCAGCACGTGCGTCGTTGCCGACACCGCCGCCGCTCCGCCCGAGCCGCCGGGACCCGCGGCCGGCCGCAAAGCGCCCGCTCAGCGGCCGCCGCCGCCGCCGCCCGCAGCACCGGTACAGAGCGCGGGCAGCGTGCTCTATGTACGCGCAACCTTGGGCAACGGGCAGGTGCTGACCCTGTCCACGGACACCACCCAGATCACGAGCGCGTTGCACCGGCTGATCCTGCTCGAAGCCATCAGCGGGGCGGTGGCGTTGGCGTTGGCCGGACTGTTGTTGTCCCGGCTGTCGCGGATTGCGCTGCGCCCGCTGGATGACATGACCACGGTGGCACGGCGGATCGCCGCCGGTGACCGAGGACGCCGGTTGAACGTCGGGCGTTCCGACTCCGAACTCGGCCGGACGGCGGAGGCGTTCGACACCATGCTCGACGAGCTCGAAGCGGCCCTGGCCACGGCCGGTGCGGCGGAGGCCCGGATGCGGGACTTCCTCGGCGACGCCTCACACGAGCTGCGGACCCCGCTGGCCGCGCTGCAGATCAACGCGGAGAGCCTGTTGCGGGATCACCCGGACCGCGCCGAGCGTGAGCGCATCGCCGTCGGGATGGTCCGCGAGACCCAACGGGCGGGCCGTCTCGTGGAGGACCTGCTCGCAATTGCCCGCCTCGACCAGGGCGTGGAGCTGCGACAGGAACCGGTTGACCTGGTCGAATTGCTTCGCCAGGAGCTGGACCGGGCCCGGCTACTCGGTCCCGATCGGCACTTCCAGCTGGACAGCGCGGCGCACGCCGTGGTGCCCGGCGACCCGCTACGGCTCGGGCAGATCTTCGCCAACCTGCTGGACAACGCCCGGCACGCCACCCCTTCGGGAGGCCACATCACCCTTGAGCTGACCTCCACCGACGGCTGGGTCATCGTTACAGTCTCCGACACCGGTGCGGGCGTCCCGCCTGCGGACCGGGACCGCGTTTTCGAGCGCTTCAGCCGACTTGACTCCTCCCGATCACGGGCGACCGGGGGTGCCGGGCTGGGATTACCAATTGCGCGCGGCCTGGTGCGCGCTCACGGCGGCGACCTGGTGTACCTCGATGGCGCCGGGGGTGCGTCGTTTCGGGTGAGCATCCCAGCTATGTCGTGAAGTCAGCCCACCTCGGCGGCGGCGTGCGCGAACTGTGCCATGTACAGCTGTGCGTAGGCGCCCTCGGCCGCCAGCAGCTCGGCGTGCGTGCCCTGCTCGACGATGCGTCCGGACTCCATCACCAGGATGACGTCGGCATCGCGAATCGTGGACAACCGGTGGGCGATGACAAAGCTGGTGCGTCCGCGGCGCAGTGAGTTCATCGCCCGCTGGATCAACACCTCGGTGCGGGTGTCCACCGAGCTTGTCGCCTCGTCCAGGATGAGGACTGCCGGCTCGGCCAGGAAAGCACGGGCGATGGTGATGAGCTGCTTCTCCCCGACGCTGACGCTGGTCCCCTCGTCGTCGAGCACGGTCTCGTACCCGGCAGGCAGCGTGCGGACGAAGCGATCGACGTGGGTCGCCTCGGCCGCTTCGACGATGCGCTCCCGCGAAGAGGCCGGTGCACCGTAGGCTATGTTCTCCGCGATGGTGCCCCCGAACAACCACGCGTCCTGCAGCACCATGCCCGTGGACGACCGCAGCTCGTCGCGGGTCATGGCCGCGATGTCCACCCCGTCCAGGGTGATGCAACCGTCGCTGACCTCGTAAAAGCGCAACAGCAGGTTCACCAGCGTGGTCTTGCCCGCGCCGGTCGGCCCGACGATGGCTACCGTCTGGCCCGGTGCCACGCTGAGAGACAGGTCCTCGATCAGCGGTACGTCCGGGCTGTAGCGGAAGGACACGTCGTGGAACTCGGCGCGGCCACGGACCACCGACGGCCGCTGCGGCACAACAGGATCCGGCGACTGCTCCTCGGCGTCCAGCAGCGCAAACACCCGTTCGGCCGAGGCCACGCCGGACTGCAGCAGGTTCGCCATGCTCGCCACCTGGGTGATCGGCTGGCTGAACTGCCGCGAGTACTGGATGAACGCCTGCACGTCCCCGAGGGACAGCGAGCCGGTGGCCACCCGCAGACCACCAACGACGGCGATGAGCACGTAGTTGAGGTTGCCGATGAACATCATGGCCGGCTGGATCGTCCCGGAGATGAACTGAGCCCGAAAGCTCGAGGAGTAGAGGGCGTCGTTGTGCTCGGCGAAGGTCTGCGCGGCGTGCTCCTGCTGCCCGAACACCTTGACCAGGGCGTGGCCGGTGTACATCTCCTCGATGTGCGCGTTCAGCCGACCGGTGCTGGCCCACTGCGTCACAAACTGTGGCTGCGCCCGCTTGCCGATCTGCGCCGCCACGAACACCGACACCGGCACTGTCACCAGCGCGATCACGGCGAGCAGCGGCGAGATCACCAGCATCATCACCAGCACCCCGACGATGCTCAACAGCGAGGTGACGATCTGGCTCAGCGTCTGCTGCAGGGACTGGGCAATGTTGTCGATGTCGTTGGTGACGCGGCTGAGCACCTCCCCACGGGCTTGGCGGTCGAGGTAGCTCAGCGGCAGCCGCGACAACTTCATCTCCGCCTGCTCGCGCAGCCGGAAAACGCTGCGCTGCACCACGGTGGTGACCAGCCGGCCCTGCAGCAAGCTGAACACCGATGCTGCGGCGTACACGACCAGCGCGAGCAGCAGCACCCGGCCGACCGCGCCGAAGTCAATACCTTGGCCGGCGACGACGTGCATCGTCGCCAAGATGTCCGCCTGGTTGCCGTTTCCGCTCGCGCGCAGTTGTTGCACCGCCTCGGTGGTAGTGGTGCCGGCAGGAATGTGGCGCCCCAGCACACCGGCGAAGATGTAGTCGGTCGCCCGCCCCAGGATCTTCGGCCCGAGCACCGTGAGCCCGACGCTGAGGGCGCCGAGGGCGAGTACCGCCACGAGCAGCAGCCGCTCCGGGCGCAAGGTGCGCAGCAGGCGGAGCCCGGAGCCCCGGAAGTCCAGGGATTTCTCCACCGGCCTGCCCGCCATGAAGGCGCCTGGCCCGCGTCGAGCGGCGGGATCGGGACCCGGCGCGCGGGCGGGTGCGGCTTCGGCAACCGGCCGGGTCATGGTCGGATCCCCACGTCGCCCCGCCCGCTCATGCCGCTTCCTGCGCGCTCAGCTGGGACAGCACGATCTCCCGGTAGACCTCGTTGGCGCTCATCAGCTCTTCGTGGGTGCCGCTGCCGACGACCGCGCCCTCGTCGAGCACCACGATCCGGTCGGCACCCCGGATGGTGCTCACCCGCTGCGCCACGATGACCACCGTGGCCTCCGCGGTCTCCCGCTCCAGCGCGGTGCGCAGCGCGGCATCGGTGGCGTAGTCCAGGGCCGAGAACGAGTCGTCGAACAGGTAGATCTCGGGTCGACGCACCAGCGCCCGGGCGATGGCCAGTCGCTGGCGCTGACCGCCGGAGACGTTGGTGCCGCCCTGCGCGATCCGCGCCTGCAGACCGTCGGGCATCTGCTCGACGAACTCCCGGGCCTGCGCGGTCTCCAACGCCTGCCACAACTCGTCGTCCTTGGCCTCGGTGTTGCCGTAGCGCAGGTTGGACGCGACGGTGCCGGTGAACAGGTATGGCTTCTGCGGGACCAGCCCGACCGCCTTGGACAGCACAGGCTGGTCGAGCTCGCGCACGTCGACGCCGTCCACCAGCACGACTCCAGCAGTGGCGTCCATCAAGCGCGGGATGAGGTTGAGCAGCGTGGTCTTGCCGCTGCCGGTGCTGCCGATGATGGCCGTGACCTCACCCGGTCGGGCCGTCAGGCTGATCCCGCGCAGCACCGGCTCCTCCGCGCCGGGCAACCGATAACCCACGTCGCGCAGCTCCAGATGTCCCCGACGGCTGCCGCGGGCGGTAGAACGAGACGGCAGCACCACGCTGGAGTCGGTACCGACGACCTCGGTGATCCGCTCCGCGCAGACCTCGGCACGCGGCACCATCATGAACATGAAGGTCGCCATCATCACCGCCATCAGGATCTGCATCAAGTAGGACAGAAACGCCGTCAGTGCCCCGATCTGCATTCCGCCGCTGTCGATACGGTGGCCGCCGAACCACAGCACGGCCACGCTGGAGACGTTCATGACCAGCATGACCAGCGGGAACATGTACGCCATCAGCCG
>JAABUT010004890.1_pt1 | contig 10332 bp, 10 predicted proteins | sample 5559281 | NCBI WGS metagenome assembly JAABUT01 (sample SAMN10711880, study PRJNA513359) | rock metagenome | isolation source: Antarctica rocks | place: Antarctica: Victoria Land, Ricker Hills nord | collected 2016-01-04 | reverse complement strand
AGGGCACCGACACCTACGAGCTCAACCGCAACCTCGTCCTCACCGACGGCGCCCGGGCCGACTCGGTGCCCAACCTGGAGATCGAGACCGGCGAGATCGTCGGCGCCGGGCACGCCTCTGCGACAGGGCGGTTCGACGACGAGCAGCTGTTCTACCTCCAAGCCCGGGGGATCCCCGAGGGCGAGGCCCGACGCCTGGTCGTGCGCGGTTTCTTCGCCGACGTCATCCACCAGATCCCTGTGCCCGAGCTGCGTGAGCGCCTCATCGCCGACATCGAGACGGAGCTGGCACAGGCGGCCCGGGCAGGCGCCCCGGTATGAGCGCCCAGCCGACACCCGACGAGGGCTTCACCGGCTTCACGCTCGTGTGCCAGGTCGACGACCTCGCCCCCGGCACGGCTACCCAGGCCGACGTCGACGGCGTCATCGTCGCGATGGTCCGCGACAGCGAGGGCGGCATCCACGCGATCAACGACCGGTGCACCCACGCCGACGTCTCGCTCTCCGAGGGCGAAGTCGACGGCTGCACCCTCGAGTGCTGGCTGCACGGCTCGCGCTTCGACCTGCGCACCGGTGACCCGACCGGCCCCCCGGCGACGGTCCCCGTTGCCGTCTACCCCGTGAAGATCGACGGCGACGACGTCTACTGTCGCACGGGGGGACTCCGTCCCCCCGTGGACCCCCCAACGGCCCGCATCGTCGCCGATGCTGCGCCTACGGCCAGTGCCGAAGACACCAAGAGAGGGAGCTACTCATGACGACACTCGAGATCCGCGACCTGCACGTCACCGTCGACATCGAGGACGGCACCAAGGAGATCCTCCGCGGCGTCGACCTCACCGTGAAGTCCGGTGAGACGCACGCGATCATGGGTCCCAACGGCTCCGGCAAGTCGACGCTCGCCTACTCCATCGCCGGGCATCCGAAGTACACCGTCACCGGCGGCACCGTGACCCTCGACGGCGAGGACGTGCTGGCGATGAAAGTCGACGAGCGCGCCCGGGCGGGCCTGTTCCTCGCGATGCAGTACCCCGTCGAGGTCCCGGGCGTCACCGTCTCGAACTTCCTGCGGACGGCGAAGACGGCGATCGACGGCGAGGCCCCCAAGCTCCGGAGCTGGGTCAAGGACATGAAGGGCGCCATGGAGGCGCTTAGGATGGACTCCACCTTCGCCGAGCGCAACGTCAACGAGGGCTTCTCCGGCGGTGAGAAGAAGCGTCACGAGATCCTCCAGATGGAGCTGCTCCACCCACGGATCGCCATCCTCGACGAGACCGACTCGGGACTAGACGTCGACGCGCTCAAGGTCGTCGCGGAGGGCGTCAACCGGGTCAAGCAGAGCAGCGACATCGGGGTGCTGCTGATCACCCATTACACCCGCATCCTGCGCTACATCAAGCCCGACTTCGTCCACGTCTTCATCGACGGCACCATCGTGGAAGAGGGCGGCTCGGAGCTCGCCGACCGCCTCGAGGACGAGGGCTACGACCGCTACGCCACGGGGGCCAGGGCCTGAGCATGTCCACCGCCGCACAGCCGTTCAGCGAGCAGGAGGTCGCCCGGATCAGGGCCGACTTCCCCATCCTGATGCGCACGGTGCGCGACGGGAAGCCGTTGGTGTACCTCGACTCCGGCGCGACGTCGCACAAGCCGAGGGTGGTGCTCGACGCCGAGCGCGGCTTCTACGAGCAACGCAACTCGGCGGTCCACCGGGGGGCGCACCAGCTCTCCGAGGAGGGCACCGACGCCTACGAGTCGGCGCGCGCCACCATCGCCGCCTTCATCGGTGCGACCCCCGACGAGGTGGTCTTCACGAAGAACGCCACCGAAGCCCTCAACCTCGTGGCCTACGCCTTCTCCAACGCGACCCACGGGGGCGGCGGGGGAGGGGGTATGCCGGGCACGGACGGCCGAGGTCCGTCCCGCTTCGCGCTGGGTCCCGGTGACGAGATCCTCGTCACCGAGATGGAGCACCACGCCAACCTCATCCCGTGGCAGGAGCTCGCCCGCCGGACCGGCGCGACGCTCCGCTGGCTGCCCGTCACGCCGGACGGACGACTCGACCTCACCAACCTCAAGACCCTGCTCACCGACCGGACCGCCGTCCTCGCGCTCACCCACGTCTCCAACGTGCTCGGCACCGTCAACCCCGTCCGCGAGCTGACCGCCCGGGCGCACGAGCACGGCGCGCTGGTCGTCCTCGACGCCTGCCAGTCGGTGCCGCACGTCCCGACCGACGTCGCCGACCTCGGCATCGACTTCCTGGCCTTCAGCGGTCACAAGCTCTTCGGTCCGCTCGGCATCGGCGTGCTGTGGGGCCGGTCGGAGCTGCTCGAGCAGATGCCGGTCTTCCTCACCGGCGGCTCGATGATCGAGACGGTCAGCATGGAGGGCTCGACCTACGCCCCGGCCCCGCAGAAGTTCGAGGCCGGTGTCCCGATGGCCGCGCAGGCGATCGGGCTCGAAGCGGCAGTGGACTACCTGCAGGCCCTCGGCATGGACCGGGTCGTGGCCCATGAGCAGCAGCTCAGCGACCACCTGCTCAAGGGCCTCGCCCAGCGCCCGTGGGTGCGGGTCCTCGGGCCGGACGACGCGGCCGAGCGCGGCTCGGCCGTCGCCTTCGTCGTCGACGGCGTCCACGCGCACGACGTCGGCCAGGTCCTCGACCACGACGGCATTGCCGTGCGGGTCGGGCACCACTGCGCGTGGCCGCTGCACCGCGCGCTCGGGGTGGCGGCGACCACGCGGGCCACCTTCGCGGCATACAACACCCTCGCTGAGGTCGACGTCCTGCTCGAGGCGCTCGACAAGGTGCCCGCGATCTTCGGCCTGGAGCCCGCCACCAGCACGAGCGCAGAGGGGACCGGCTGATGGACCTCTATCAGGAGCTGCTCCTCGAGCACTCCAAGCGACCACGCCATGCCGGCCTGCGAGAACCGTTCGACGCCGAGGTGCACCACGTCAACCCCACCTGCGGCGACGAGGTGACCCTGCGCCTCGAGCTCGACGGCGAGGGGCTCGACGCCACCGTGCAGGACGTGTCCTACGACGCCATGGGCTGCTCGATCTCGGTCGCGTCGTCCTCGGTGCTCGCCGAGGAGGTCACCGGCCGATCGGTGCGCGAGGCCCTCGACACCTTCGCCGCGATGCGCCGGATGCTGACCTCCAGGGGCGAGGACGCCGGCGACGAGGACGTCATCGGTGACGGGGTCGCCCTCGCCGGCGTCGCCCGTTATCCCGCCCGCGTCAAGTGCGCGCTCCTCGGCTGGACCGCCTTCACCGACGCCCTGGCCCGCGCCGGGGTCGACATCACCCCCGCTGCCTCCACCACCACGAAGAAGGGCTGACCGCCATGGCAGAGACCACGACCCACACCCCGCCCAACGTCGCGGACGTCGAGGAGGCGATGCGCGACGTCGTCGACCCCGAGCTCGGCATCAACGTCGTCGACCTCGGCCTCGTCTACGGCATCACCGTCGACTCCCAGTCCCAGGCGATCCTCGACATGACGCTGACGTCGGCGGCCTGCCCGCTGACCGACGTCATCGAGGACCAGACCCACCAGGCGCTCGAAGGACTCGTCAGCGGTGTCCGGATCAACTGGGTCTGGATGCCGCCGTGGGGCCCGGACAAGATCACCGACGACGGCCGGGAGCAGCTGCGGGCCCTCGGCTTCAACCTCTGACGCGGTCGTCTGGTGACCCGCCTCCTCGAGGTGGCTCCCGAGCGGCTCGAGCGCTGGGTCGCCGGATTCGGCGAACGACACGACGGCGCCTCCGTGCAGACGGACGGCGCCGTCGTCGTGTCCGCGGCCGGAGGCGACGGAGCGGTGGCCCGCTTCGAGCACTTCGAGCACGACCCGCTCGGGGTCGTCCTTCTCCGGCGCGGAGGGTATGCCGTGGGGCTGGCTTCCGCCGGCGTGCTCACCGCCTCGAAGGTCGGCACCCGGCACGTGCAGTCCCGCACCGCCGCCGGCGGCTGGTCGCAGCACCGCTTCTCCCGCAGACGGGACAACCAGGCCGACGCGCTCGTCGACGCGGTGGGTGGCCACGCCGTGCGGATCCTGCTGGGAGGCAACGAGTCCCCGCGGACGGGGGCTCCCGGCATACCGCGTGCTCTTGTCGTCGGCGGCGACCGGGCCCTCGTCGCGCAGGTCCTCGGGGACAGCGGGCTGCGGTCGCTGGCCGACCTCCCGAGGCGCGAGCTCTACGACCTGCCAGACCCGAGGCGGGCCGTCCTCGAGGACGCCCTGCGGCGTGGCCGCGCCGTCCGTATCGAGCTCACGGACGGCACGGACGGCTGATCGAGGAAGGGCGGCTGGCCGAGGGGAAGGCATACGCCGTCATCGGCTCGCCTGCGTCCAGCCCTGCGCCGTGAAGGCCTCGGGGTGCCGCTCACCGTCCAGGACGACCCCGCCCTCCCGGCGACCTTCACGCCGTCGACGTAGACACCTCGGCCGAGCTCGGTCGCGTCGGTCGTGTAGCGCCAGCGCAGCTGTTGGGCACCAGGTGGTAGGTCGGCCTTCGCCTGCAGCCAGCGCCTCGCCCCGCTCTGGGCGATCGCGCCGTCGACCTGCGCCACCGATGAGCCGTCACGGACCGTGAACGGCATGGCCTTCCACGTCGTCCCGCCGTCGGTCGAGGACTCCAGGGTGAGCGGGTCGGAGGACTCGGTGTCCACGAACACGTCGAAGTCCACGGAGGCCTTGGCCGGGACCGGGAGCGGCTGGGTCGTCAGCGTCGCCGTCGTGGCGTCCTTCGAGCCGCCGAACCACGCGGTGGCGCCATGCCGCGGCTTCACCGCCAGGGCGAGCGCCAGTCCCTGAGCTGCGGCCCGCCGGGCGGGGTTGTTGCTGCCCCAGCTGCGGCTCGGGTGGACGCGGTTGGACAGCACGATGGCGAAGGAGCGCGACATGCTGTCGATCACGATCGAGGTGCCGGTGTATCCCGTGTGTCCCGCGGTCGACGGGCTCGACAGCCCACCCATGTAGAAGCGCTGGTCGAGCTCGAAGCCCAGGCCATGGGAGCTGCCGGGGAAGGCCGTGTTGTAGTTCGTGGTCATCTTGCGGACGCTGTCCGCCGAGAGGATGCGGTGGCCGGCGTAGGTGCCGCCGTTGAGCATCGTCTGGGCGAGCACCGCCATGTCCTGCGCCGTGGAGAAGATACCGGCGTGGCCGGCGACCCCGCCGAGCGACCAGGCGTTCTCGTCGTGGACCTCTCCCCAGACCATCCCGCGAGGCGGCGTGGCCTGGAACTCCGTCGCGGCGATCCACGGCTTCAACGAGGGGTCCGGGTTGTAGCCGGTGTCCTTCATCGCCAGCGGTGTGGTGATCCGCTCCCGGACGAGCTGGTCGAGCCCCTGACCCGTCTGCCGCTCGAGCAGGGCGCCCAGGGTGATGAGGTTGAGGTCGCTGTAGAGATAGGTCGTGCCGGGTGGAGAGGTCGGCGCGACGTCCATCACCGCCTGGATCCGCGATGCCTTGTCCGGCCACGCGCTGTACAGCGGCATCCACGACTTGAGGCCGGACGTGTGGGTCAGCAGCTGGCGCACCGTGATGGCGCCCTTGCCCTGGGCGGCGAAGGCCGGAAGGTAGCTGGCCACGGGCTCCTCGAGCCGGATGGCGCCACGCTCGACCTGCTGCACCACGAGGATCGAGGTGAACAGCTTGGACACGGAAGCCATGTCGAAGATCGTGTCGTCCCGCGTGGGGATCCACTGCTCTCGTGGCAGCTCCGTCCCGGCGCCGTCGGCATAGCGCAGGGAGTAACCGCTCGCCTCGCGCGTCACGACGTGACCGTCGTGGCCCAGCAGCGTGACGGCACCGGCATACAGCGGGTGCGAGCTGCCCGAAGGCTCCTCCCAACCAGCGATCTGGGTCAGGGCGTCCTGGATCGGCCTGGGATCCAGTCCCGCGGCCGCTGGCGTCGTGTCGGTCAACACGGTGGCGGGGCTGGCGAAACCGTGGAAGGGCTGGTTGAAGCGGGCCTCGGGCCCCCCTGCGCCGACGCCGTCAACGGCGACAGGCCGGCCCCGGCGACCAGTCCGGCACCGAGGAGCGCGACGGCGAGGGTCCTCAGGGAGTGCCTCATCCGAGCGTCCCGGGGTAGAGCAGGTACGACTGGCCGCGCCGGTTCCACTCCAGCAGCTCCTTGCGCCAGGCGCTGACGATCGCCGTGGCCGGGGCGCCGGCCGTCAGCATGTCGCGGAAGCGGGTCGAACCGGTGAGCAGGTCGATCCAGCGCCCGACATCACCGCGCCAGTCGAAGCCGGCATACAGCCGCTTCGCCTCGACCATCATGTGGGTGGCCGCCGTGATCGCCTCCACCTTGCTCGGGTCGGTGATGTGGAGCTGGACGCCGCCGCAGACCTTGCCGGCGTTCTTGCTGAACGTCGGGGAGAAGTAGGCCTCCCGGAACCGCACGCCGGGGATCGCCTTGGTGTTGAGGGCCTCGGCCCACTTGTAGTCGACATAGGGTGCCCCGATGAGCTCGAAGGGCCGAGTCGTGCCGCGCCCCTCGGACATGTTCGTCGCCTCGAACAGGCAGGTGCCTGGGTAGAGCAGGGCGGTGTCGGGGGTGGGCATGTTCGGGCTCGGCATGACCCAGGTGAGGCCGGTGTCGGCGAAGGTGGAGTTGCGACGCCAGCCCGTCATCTCGAGGATGCTGAGCTCGGACAAGCGGGCGCCGACCTCCGCCTGGAGGAACTCGCCGTCGAAGAACTTCGCCAGCTCGCCGACGGTCATGCCGTGCTGCTGGACGATCTCCTTCTTGCCCACCCCGGAGGTGAATGCCGGCTGAAGCATCGGTCCCCGTGCGGAGCCGCCGACGGGGTTCGGGCGGTCGAGGACGACGAAGCGCGCACCCGTGGCGACCGCGGCCTTCATCGCCTCGTACATCGTCCAGACATAGGTGTAGAACCGGGCGCCGACGTCCTGGATGTCGAACACGACGGTTTCGACGTTGGCCTGCCGGTAGAAGTCGGCCAGCTTGGCAGAGGTCGCCCCGTAGGCGTCGTAGACCATCACGCCGGTGCGCGGGTCGACGTGGTTGCCCTCGGAGTCACCCGCCTGTGCCGTGCCGCGGAAGCCGTGCTCCGGGCCGAACACGGCGACGACGTTGACCTCGCGCGAGGCCACCATCGCGTCGACGACGTGGGTCAGGTCGTCCAGGATGCCGGTCGGGTTGGTGATCACCCCGACCCGCTGCCCGCGCAGGGCCTTCCACCCGCTGCGCCGCAGGAGGTCGGCTCCCGTGGTCACCGGACGCTGCGATGCCGCTCCGGTGGCGGTGGCGCCCGTGCCGGCCGAGACGGTGCCAGCCGAGGCGGCACCGGCGGCGACGGGAAGGCTGGCGATGCTCAGGCCTGCTGCGCCGAGCAGCTGGCGGCGGTTGAGGTTGCTCTTGTTGCTCACGGGCGTCTCTCCGATCCTCGGGGTATCTGCACGGTGGCGACCACCGGTCGGTGGTCGCTGGCGGCGCGGGCCAGGTCATCGCCCGGGACGGCCGCCTCGACGGGAACGACGTTGGACGAGGCGGTGACGTAGTCGATCCGCTTGGTCGGCACGGCTGCCGGGTAGGTCAATCCGCTGCCCGACCTGAACGGGGCCTCGGCCCACACGTCGTCGACGCTCTGCCACAACGGTTGCAGCTCCGGTGCCGAGGGTCCGGCGTTGAAGTCACCGAGCAGCAGCTGCCGGGCGCCCGGTGGGTCCTGCGCCAGGATGCGACGCGTGTCGGCCACCTGGAGCGCACGGATGCTCGGGTCGGCCCGGTAGTCGAGGTGCGTCACATAGACGTGCGAGCGAGCCCCCCGGACCTGGACGACCGCCTCGAGGAAGCCGGGGGCCGGGGCGGGCACGGGGTCGGCGACCTGCGTCGAGAGCCGGGTGATGTCGTGGTTCTCCCGCGACACGATGGGATAGCGCGAGAGCAGACCCACGCCGTACTGGCGTCGCGGTTGCCCCGGGGCGGGCGGGTCCAGGTCGTAGATGGGCGCGAAAGCCACCTGCATGTGGAGCCGGGAGCCCAGCCCCTGCAGCGTGTCCAGCCACTGCGACCGGGCGCCCCAGTGGACGTCGACCTCCTCCACACCCACCACGTCCGCCTGCAGGCTCGCGATCGCTGCAGCCGTGCGGTCGAGGTCGAACACATTGTCCTCGCCGGCCCCGGCGTGGATGTTGTAGCTGGCGACCCGCACCGTCACCGGCTCGGGACCGGGCGGGACGCCGGCGCCCGAGACCGGCGCCGACACGACGCCTGACGTCGCTGCGACAAGCGCTGCGGCCAGTGCCAGGCGGGCCCGGGGGAACGGCATACGCTGGGCCCGGCTCACCAGGTCATCCCGAAGCCGAAGGGGTAGAGGACCGTGGACGGGTCACCGGCGACCGGGATGTCGACCGGCAGCTTGCCCGTGGGCGCCACCTCACCGGTGATGATCCGCACCGCGGACTCGATCGCCACGGGACTGTAGGAGTACGTCGCAAGGTAGGTCCGCACGCCGGGCAGGTAGGCGATGTCGTAGGGATCACGCACCGCGACGACCACGACCGGCTTGCCGGTGGCCTGCAGGGCCTTGACGAGCTTCTGCTGCCCGCCACTGCGGTCGGTCACCGCGGTGTCCCACGCCCTCATGGTCGTCACGACGACGACGTCCTGACCGGCCGACTTCGCCACAGCGTCGGCGATGGTCGTATTGCTCGGCGAGGTGCCCGTCTCTCGACGCACGACGGTGGCACCGCGCCGAGTGAGGGCGTTCGCCAGCGTGGTGGTGGTCGAGGCGCCGTAGCCGGTGACGAGCACCTTCTTGCCACTGGGCGCCAGCGGCAGCGTGGCATCGTCGTTGCGGACCAGGGTGCCGGTGCGGTCGGTGATCGCATCCGCCGCGGCCAGGTGCTCCGGAGTGCCCACGACCGAGTCGAGGCCGGAGGGGTCGGTGAAGGGGTGGAGCAGGATGCCCTGGGTGAGCTTGAGCTTGAGGATCCGCTTGACGCTCTCGTCGAGCCGCTTCCCGTCGATCCGGCCGCTCTTGACCGCGCCGAGCACGGCGTTGTAGGCCTTGTCCATGTCCGGCGCCATGAGCAGGTTGTCGACGCCCGCCAGGACCGCACGGACCGCGACCTCATCGTCGCCGTACTTGTCGCGGACTCCCTGCATGCCCAACGAGTCGGTGATGATGACGCCCTGGTAGCCGAGCTCCTCGCGCAGGACGCCGGTGAGGATCGGCTTGCTGAGCGTCGCCGGGTCGCCGGAGGGATCCAGGGCCGGGACGACCAGGTGGCCACTCATGATCATGTTGGTGCCGGCCTTGATCGCCGCCTTGAAGGGTGGGGCGTCGATCTGCTCCCACTGCGCCTTGGTGTGGGTGATGACCGGTATGCCGGTGTGGCTGTCGGTGGCGGTGTCACCGTGGCCGGGGAAGTGCTTGGGGGTGGCGATGATGCCGGCGTCCTTCTGGTAGCCGCGCACCTGGGCGCCGACCATCGAGGCGACCAGCGTCGGGTCGGAGGAGAACGAGCGGGTGCCGATCACGGGGTTCAGCGGGTTGACGTTGACGTCGGCGTCCGGTGCGAAGTCGGTGTTGACGCCCATCGCCTTGAGCTCCTGGCCGGTGATCGCCGCCGCCTGGCGCGCGTCGCCAGTGCTGCGTCCGGCCCCGAGGGCCATCGATCCCGGGAACTGGGTGGCTGGTGGCCCGATGCGGGTGACGACTCCCTGCTCCTGGTCCGTGCTGATGAGCAGCGGCACGCGGGCACCCGACTCGGTCGCCGCCTTCTGCAGGCCGTTCGACAGCCCGACGATCTGCTGGGGGTCCTGGACGCTGTCGGTCCAGGCGAAGTAGATGATCCCGCCGAGGTGGTACTTCTGCACGACCTCCGCCGGCGAGGCGACGCCGTAGAGCGGAACGTTGCGCGAGTCCGGCGTCGTGGCGTTGGAGCCGTAGACGTTCTGGACGAACAGCTGCCCCACCTTCTCCTCCGGCGACATCGAATGCAGCGCGGCGGCAACCCTCGCGTCCGAGCCCGGCGGATCGGACGGCTGGGTCCCCGAGGACCCGGTCAGGGCCTGGGCCGGGATGGAGCCAGCGGCCGCCAGCGCCAAGGCTGCACAGCCCGTGACACCGGCGACCAGGAGTCGGCGGGAGATCGCGTTCGTGGACATCGTGCCTCCGGATGTGAGGAACTACCTAATCCAATCGATTCCACGCAACTTAGTCACGGACCGGACCGAGGGTCAAGTGTCTGCCCACGGACCGGCTGACTGCCCGCCACCTACTCGGGGTTGGCGACGCCGAAGGTGTTGCACTGGTTGAGGTCACCGCTGGTGTACCCCGCCGT
>JAABUT010004887.1_pt1 | contig 10334 bp, 15 predicted proteins | sample 5559281 | NCBI WGS metagenome assembly JAABUT01 (sample SAMN10711880, study PRJNA513359) | rock metagenome | isolation source: Antarctica rocks | place: Antarctica: Victoria Land, Ricker Hills nord | collected 2016-01-04 | reverse complement strand
GTGCTGCGTTACTCGCCGTGGCATTCGGCTCCCCGCCGACTGCCGCCAAAGCTGGAATTCGCTGGGTCCTGAACGTCGACGCGGCATCCTGACCTCGCCCCGCCGGAACCAGTTCCACGTGAGCATCATCTGTGACACACAAGATCGAGTCCGGCCCGGCGCCGACTGGCCGGTGCGTCGCTGACCGTTCCCTCGGCAGGACCGCGACCCAGTCACCCACTGGGTCGAAACTCGGTTGCGCGCAGATGAACACGTGCTTGAGTGCCCGCATGGATTACCGAACGGCACGACTGGACTTGCACGCGGTCAACGAGATGGAAGCCCAGCGCATCCGTGATCGCACACCCCAGCAAGGCGACGCGTGGGCGGCGGAGTACCCGTTTGACGGAGATCTCGCGGCCATCAGCAGCTTTCTGCGCGCCACCGAGCAGAGCGGCGAACAGCGCCCGTTTGGCCACTACCAGATTAGGGTTCGCTCTGACGGTCTGGCTGTGGGTGGCGTGGGCTTTAAAGGGCCGCCCGCCGGTGACGTCGTCGAGATCGGCTACGGACTGGTGCCGTCCGCGCGAGGACACGGTTACGCGGCCGAAGCCGTAGGACAGCTCATGCAGATTGCCGCAGAGGCCGGGGTGACGACGATCCGCGCCGACACCGAGCTCGACAACGTCGCGTCGCGCCGCACCCTCGAGCGAGCAGGCTTCCACCAGGTCAGCGTGGACTCCGAGCTGTACTACTACGAGGCCTGCACCAGTCGTTGACGTAGCCGCAGCCTCCCGCCGGCCACCAGCAGACGGGGCGGCCCCGCTGGGCGTTCCCTGGGTCCTTGCGGGGCAGCTGAGCCAGGTCCGACCGTCAGTTGCCGAACGACGGCGGGGTCCCAGGCGTCGTATTCGGCCGCGTTGAAGACGTGTGATGGCCAGGACGGGACGAGCCCAGCCGCTTCCGTCCGGAACCCCGGAGTTTGGGGTGGCCCTGTCGGGTCAGGGTGTTCGGGTGACGAGCTGGTCGCCGAGGGTGGTGCGGCGGTAGATGACCCGCTGCGCCGAGCGGGTGCCCTTGACGAGTCCGGCGTCGCGGAGCACCGCGAGGTGTCCGCCCACCGTGCCGAGGGACGCCGAGAGTGCGGCTGCGAGCTCGGTGGGGGTGGCGGGCCGGTCGAGCTCACGCAGCAGCCGAGCCCGACCGCTCCCGACCAGCCGGTCCAGGGCCCGATCGTCGGACGGTGGTGAGGTTGTGGCGGCGCCGCGTGCGGGGTAGACGAGCGCGTGCGGCTGCCCGGGTGCTTCGCAGAGCCAGGTGCCGGCGGCGGCGCTCACCGGCACGAACAGCATGCCGTCATCCCCGACGACGTGGTCGGGTCCGGGCTGGTCGCTGAACCGGATGGCGTCGGTGCCGACCCACGCGCTGCGCCGACTCATCCTCTCCAGCGCCCGGGGCCACCCGTGGGCGGCCAGCAGACCGGCCCGGTGGGTGACGTCGCGCTCGAGCAGGGCCCGCCGCCGGGGCCAGTCCGGCTCTACGTGCCGGGTCCACACCCGCTCGAGTAGCCCGGCAATCCGGGGGGCCCAGCTGTGCCCGTCGAGCCACGCCAGGTCGTCGTCGGCCCTGGTGCGTCGCACCGTGTCCTTCAGGTCGGCGAGCACAGCCTCATCAGGAGTGGCCGCCAAGGTCTGCAGCTCACTCGTGAGGGTGGTGGTCATCCCACCCTCCGGCGGGTGGACGACCAGGTGCGGCAGCCACTTACCGGCGAAGGTCAGCCCCACGAACCCCTGGGCGAACGGGTCGGCATCCAGTGCAGACCGGAAGGTCGAGGCGTGCTCGGTGTGCCAGGGCAGCACCCAGTGGTCCGTGCAGGAGTCGAGCAGGACCCTCATGGAACCCAGAGTCTCGGCCAGCGGGGACAGGGCGAAACGTGAATGCGCCAAGGCCTGCGCGCTGAGCCGGAGCACCGTCACTTTCGCCTCCCACCGAAAACCTACCGCCACCCCCGTCAGCCCAGCAGCCTGTCCACCATGGGAGGGCCGCTGCGGGAGAGGGCGTTCCGCTGGTTCCTGACGGGCCGGGCGGTGTCGCTGCTGGGTAGCTCGCTGGCCCCGGTCGCGCTGGCATTCGCCGTCCTGGACGCGTCCGGGCAGGCCAGCGACCTGGGGGTGGTCGCGGCCGCCCACATGGTGCCGCTGCTGGGGTTCCTGCTCGTCGGGGGAGCTGTCTCCGACCGGTTCCCACCGCGCACCGTGCTCGTCGTGGCCAACCTCGGGTCGGGTCTCACGCAAGGCGTCGTCGCGGTCGTCCTGCTCACCGGTAGGTACAGCCTGCTCGTCGTCGCGACCCTGGAGCTGGCCAACGGGGTGCTCGCGGCGTTCACCACCCCGGCCCTGCGTGGCGTCGTGCCCCGGCTGGTCCCGCCCGGGGAGCTGCAGCGGGCCAACGCCCTGCTCGCCACCACCCGCAACACCACGAAGATCCTCGGCCCCACCGTCGCCGGGCTGCTCGTCGTCACCACCGGCAGCGGCACCGCCATCACCGTCGACGCCGTCAGCTACCTGCTCGCCGCCGCGTGCCTGCTCCGGGTGCGACTACCCCGCAGCACCCCACCGGCGCCGGCGAGCCTCCTGCGCGACCTCGCCCAGGGATGGACGGCGTTCCGCAGCACCCGGTGGCTGTGGACGGTCACGGTCGCCTTCGCCGTGGTCAACCTGGCCTTCACCGGGCCCTGGCTCGTCCTCGGACCGGTGCTGAGCTCACCGGTGACCTGGGGCGTGGTGCTCAGCGCCCGCGGAGCCGGGATGTTCGTCTCCAGCGTCCTCATGTACCGGGTGCGGGCCCGTCGGCTGCTGGCCCTGGGCCAGCTCACGAGCATCGTCGGGGCGGTCCCCCTGCTCGCCCTCGGCGCCGACGCAGGCGCGGGATGGCTCGTCGCAGCCGCCGTGATCGCCGGGCTGGGCAGCTCCGTCGCCGCCACAGCCTGGGACACCACCCTGGGCGAACACATCCCACGGGCCGTCCTCGCCCGCGTCTCGTCCTACGACGACCTGCTGTCCTACGCGGTGATCCCGGTGAGCCAGCTCGCCGTCGGACCCCTGGCAGACATCCTCGGCGCCCGGCCGGTGGCACTCGGCGCCGGTGTCCTCTACGCCGCCGCCGCGGCGGCCCCCCTCGCGGTCCGGGCCGTGCGCGAGCTTCCCGCGGGTCGACTACTGCCCGCAGCGTTGACGCAATCCAGCCCTCGCAACTGACGTTGCCACAGCGACCAGTGGGCCAGGCGATGCGCGCTCAACAGCCGAGCCGAACAACGCCTCGGGCGAACGGCCCAGACAACCCCCGGCCGAAATCGCGCTCGAGTTCTCCGTGGTGTCAGTGATCGATCGTCTAACGGATCAGGTGAACCTGGACCGGAAGGTCCAGGTCGGCCCAGGCTCGATCGGCTGTCAGCACCTCAGCCGGGTCGCTACGGACTGTGAGCGCGAGACAGCAGCGATCGCCGAGCGAGAGGGACCGACCACCGTCGAGTGCCCGCATCGCTCCGGCGAGTTCGGCGTCAGCGGCGCTGAGCGGCTCTATGGTCACTCCCGCAGCTGCGAGCAACCCCCGCAAGCGAGCGACGTCAAGCTCGGCGTCGACGAGCTTGCCCACCACTTCCGCCAGATTCGCCGTGCTCAGCAGGGCTCCAGCGATACGTGCGGCTACCAGGTCGCTTCCTGGCTCGCCGTGTATGAGCGCCAGGACCGCCGAGGCGTCGAGAATCGTCATTCCGCAGCGGCAGCGAGTCGACGCTCTGCGAGCAGCTCGTCGACGAGCGAGCGTGATTTCGACACGTCCTTGGCCAATGCACGCAACTCATCAACAGCGTCTTGTGGCCGCTCCAACACCAGCCGCGATCCAGCGACATGCAGATGCAACTGGTCACCGGGCGCCAACCCTAGAGCGACACGAACCTCTGCCGGGATCACGAGTCGCCCTTGCTGACCCAGAACAAGAGTGGCATCCATGTTGAAAGTATGCCACATACTGCCTCTCTGTGGCACAGGAATGGACACTCTGAATCTCGAGCGTCCCGCCATCCCTCACCGGGACCGCGTGGTCTCATGGGTCGGCGTTGGTGGCGGCAGGGGTGAGCCCGCCGCGGCGGTTAGGCGGGTGGGCAGGTGTCGTCGACGATGGTGGCGAGGTAGGCGGCGGCCCGGCGGGTGAGGGCCCCGGGCAGCTCGTGCTCGAGGTAGCGGCGCAGGACCACGCCGGTGTCGTGGTAGCCGACGCGGTGCTCGTCGACGGGAGGCGCCCACCGGTCGGGGGGTCGGTGCAGCAGGGCAAGGTGAGCTTGGTGCATTAACGATGGGTTGTGAGACGGTAGCGGTGGTGGTCTGGTTGGCGGCTCAGAGGTGTCCACAACGCATCGCAGAACATGACCCAAGCTCTTGATGTTTTGAGATGGTTTATGCGATAATGGTGGCATGGTGTCCGCTCAGCACAACCTCGTTGGTCTGGCCCGGGTGTCCACCGTGCTGCAGGACGCCCAGTTGCAGCGTGATGCGTTGGAGGCCGCCGGGTGTGTGCGGGTGTTTGAGGAAAAGGTCTCCACGCGCAGCACGGCGCGGCCGGGGTTGGCGCAGGCGTTGGACTACCTGCGGCCGGACAACGGCGACGTCCTGGTGGTGTGGAAACTCGACCGGCTAGGACGCTCGGTGAAGGATGTGCTGACGATTGCGGATGATCTGCATGAGGGGGGGGTGGGGCTGCGGATTCTGACGGGGAAGCTGGCGGGGACCTACAGCCCGGCGGGGGAGGGGAAGTTCTTCTTCACGATGATGGCGGCGTTCTCTGAGCTGGAACGCGACATTCTGCAGGAGCGGACGTTCGCCGGGTTGGCGGCGGCCCGCGCGCAGGGTCGGGTCGGAGGCCGGCCCACGGTGATGGATGCCGACAAGCTCGCGGCGGCCCGAGCGCGCCGCGCGAAGGGGGAGAGTCCGACCCAGATCGCGACAGCGCTGGGGGTGTCCCGTGCGAGTGTCTACCGGCACCTGGCCGCGGTCGAGCAACCCAGGCCCGACGGCGGCGAGCAGGCCGGTGCATCGGTGGGACAATCTACCGTGATCACCGGTCACATGAAGGAGGCACAGTGATGAGTGAGCCGAGCAGCACGTGGGAACGGCAGTGGCCTGAGGTGTTCGCGTCGTTGGACGCGAAGACGCGGAAGGCGGTGGTCGGTGTGTTGGCGAACCACGCCTTGGAGGGGATGGAGCCGGACCGGGAGTCCATCACGAACCTTGTTGCGCATGCGGGTGGTGCGATCAGTGAGAGAGAATACGACCGGCGGGCGGATGCGCGGGCCGCGCGGATAACGGCCGCGCATGCGAGGACCGCGCAAGCGAGCTGATGGGGCAGGAAGAAAACTGGGACGCCTACTTGTGGCCCTCGGACGACGGTCCGGGGGCCACAATGCTGCGCAACAAGTACGGCCTGCACAACCGGGCGGCGTTGGCGCAACGAGAGTATGACGCGACCTCCAAGCGTGAGCTACAGCTCGTCATTGGGCAGGCGCAGCTGCCGCAGACTCGCGATACTGCGTACCTGAAGGCAGTGCACCAGCATCTGTTTCAGGATGTTTACGAGTGGGCCGGGGAGTACCGCAACGTCAACATGAAAAAAGGCGGGCGCCCGTTCCTGGACTTCGGCCACCTCGATGAGTGGTTGGAACAGTCGTTCGTGCAGATGAGAGCAACCCGGTGGGGCAGCCTTGATCACGAGCAGTTCGCCGACGCGGCGGCCACCAGTTTCGCGATGATCAACCATGCCCATCCATTCCGGGAGGGCAACGGCCGGTCGTCGCGGATCGTTCTGCAGCAGTGCACCAGCGGCGGTCGGTTCGAGTTGGACTTCGCGGTGATCGCCCGGCAGTCGGAGCGGTGGAACGAGGCGTCACGGCTGTCGGCGCCGCGCCACTACGGTGGGCTGCCCGACCCCGACCCGCTGCGCGGAATCTTTCGGGAGATCGTGGTAGCCGCCGATCCTCATGAGGTAGCTCGGTTGGCAGCCCAGGGACGGCAACCGGGGTGGAGTCTGGCGCTGAACCCGACTCCCGCGATGCGCGCAGAGCTGGCGGAGACCGACACCACACGCGACCGGCCCGGGGTGGCCCACCCCGGTGGGCTGGCCGCTGCCTCAGCAGGGCAGCACCGGGAAACCCCACCCGCAGCCGTGAGCACCCCACCCACGGCCAGGCAGCTGATTCAGGCCACCATGGCACCCGAGGTGGCTGCGCAGCGCCCACCGACGCCCGCAACCGGCGACGAACGGTCCCCGGACCCCACCCCGGTCGCTGCGGCCGCGCCCACCGCAGCCGTGAGCACACCACCCACGGCCACGCAGCTGATTCACGCCACGATGGCACCCGAGGACACGGAACACACGACCAGCCACGAATGGGCCCCGGACGGCACCCCGGTGCCGGGGCCGGAGCACGAACTGGAGAACACCCTCGAACCCTGACAGTCGCCTGCGGCGTATTGGTGGTTTACAAGGCGGCCCGGGCGGCCTCTGCGTCGTGGTGATCGGCGGCGTGTGTCTCCTGCGCCTCGATTGGTTGCTCTGTAGCTCCACACGCCTTGCGTGCGAATGCTCAGACAAGCACCATGGGAAGCAGGACTGCGCTAGCCAAACCAACTACGGTGAGAATGACGGCGCTGACCACGGGGTGCGCTCTCACTACGGGCAGCATGGCCGGAGCTTGCCCAGCCTTCTTGCGCATCCCCCCCCAAAACAAAGGAGGTATGGATGCCAGCATGATGACGGGAAACAAATACGGGTGGCCGTTCTTCTCCGCGGGCGTGAGTGCAATCCAGCCGACGATAGAGACGAGATAGACGAGTACGTACGTCGCCATCACGGCCATCGATGTTCGCGAGGAAATCCAGGTACTCATGAACAGGTCCCCACTCGACGGACGATCGTAGCGATCATCGGCCCCATCCTACGGTGGTCACCCGCCTACTCGTTCGCACGTGTGGTGGTGGTCCCTGGGCCGCGCGCGGAGCGGGCCTGAACAGTCTCTTAAGAGTTCGAAGTGGACCAAACAGCCTCCCTTCCGCTGTTCGTGTGATCAGCCGGAGATCAGTTGGTGTGCGCGTTGGTAGGATACGGCCAGTGCGGCCCCGATGTCGCGAACCGTCAAACCTCGTTCGCGGAGTTCTTTCGCGGCGACGCGCACTTCCTGGGCGGCGAGGTGCTTGGTGCGGTCGGACTCCTGCCGCAGAGCCTGGGAACGCTTCAGGTGCACAGTGACCTCGTCGGGCAGCTCGACGGACACCTCCAGGGTGAACGACTGCGGGTCGATCTCCTTCATGACGGCGATGAGGTCGCGGGCCATGGATTCGACCTCCCCGAGGTTGCGGGCCTGGGTGTAGTGGTCAATCTCCGGGACGTGCACCAGCCAGAACACATCCCCCCGGACCACCCGTGCGTGGTACGTCGTCATTTCCACCACCGCTTCCCTAGTTTCGCTGCTGCCTCTTTGTAGATGATCTCGGCCATCTGGTTATCGAGGTCGTTGTGCCGGCCGATCGGGATCATCAACCCATCCAGGTTGTAGACCGAGTGACTGGCACCCTCACGTTCGAGCCCGAACGCGAGGCCCTGCCGCTTGGCCGCCGCCGCGACGGTCTTGATGATGTCCCGACGCTTGGTCACAACAATAGTCTAGATGAGGATAGACATATAAGTCAAGGGCGCTATAGACACAATCGGCTGCGGTCACCGGTGGCGTCGGCCATGGACTGCGCCGCGGGCCTCAGCCGGGTGGTGGGCTCCTGAGTCGCGCGCTCAACCGCTAACCCCGGTTAGGCGGGTGGGCAGTTGTCGTCGACGATGGTGGCGAGGTGGGCGGCGGCCTGGCGGCTGAGGGCTCCGGGCAGTTCGTGCTCGAGGTAGCGGCGTAGGACAGCGCCGGTGTCGTGGTAGCCGACGCGGTGTTCGTCGACGGGAGGCGCCCACCGGTCGGGGGGTCGGTGCAGTAGGGCGAGGTGGGCGAAGACGACCACGGTCCACCCGTCGAGGGTGGGGTCGGTGGCGAGGCGACCGACGAGGGTGTGCCGCGCCCAGGCCGCGGCCCCCCAGCTGACGTCGGTGGCCTCGATGACCGGGTCGACGGCGACGGAGAGGTGTGGCAGCTGGTGGCGCAGCAGCACGGTCGCCGGGAGGGTCAGTACCCACTCGACGGCGCTGCGGGTGAGGGCCAGTGTTCGGCGGATCCAGTAGCGGGTGCGGGCCAGGGGGCCGAACGACGACGGGTACAGCAGCATCACCCCGGGGGGCCGATGAGCAGGTGCGGCACCCGGTGGGCGTCGACGAGGCGGTCGTGCAGCATCACCCACCCCGCTGATTCCAGTGGCTCGAGGGTGGCGGCGACGCGGGTCTCATGCCGGGCCCGGCGGCGCAGCTCCCGGCTGGGCCCGTCCCACCCCCAACGGGCCCGGGTGAGGTAGCCGAACACCGCGGCCCCCACCGCGAGCACTACCCCCACCGCCGCGGCGGCCGCCACCACGCCGAGCGTCCCGGCGGGCCACAGGGCGACGACCGCGGCAAGGGCGAGGGCGGTGGGGACACCCACCCGCAGCGCGACCGGGCGCAGCGCCGTGGTCCGGGCCCGGGCCCGTTCCCCGCTGGCGCGGGCCCGCAGCGACGCCCCCGGCCCGGGTGCCCCACCGGCCCGGTCGGCCTGCTCCCAGTGCGGCGCAGCCCGGGACACCGAACCGTCGGTGATGAACCCGATCCGGGGCTGCTGAGGTTGGTCGTCGCTGCTCACATCCGACTCCGATGCCACTGGGTGGGACGGCATGAGAATACCGCTGGGCACCGACAGAACCGAGTCGTGAACCGAGTCTTCACCGGGGGCTCAGGTCGAACAGGGGCAGGGTCGGGGTGGGGGAGTAGGTGCGGGCCGCGGCGAGGCGGAGGGGGTCGTAGCCGCCGGTGAGGGCGGCGCGGATGGCGTGGGCTCGGCCGTGTCGCCCGCGGGGGTCGATGTCGGTGGGCAGGCAGCCGCGGTGGCGGCCGAGGGACACCGCGTAGCGCAGGTTCGCCGATTGGGTGCCGGGGTGCAGATGGGTGGGGTCGACTCGCACGCACAGCGTCTCGTTGCAGTGGTGCTCACCGAACGTGTGGTGGTCGAGGGTCCCGGCGTGAAGGAGCAACGCGAACCGGTGCGCGGACAGGGTGCGCCGTTCCCCGTCCTGGGTCCAGCTGATCCGCCCGTACCCATCGGGGTAGGACACCGCCCCGGTCCACCACCAACAGTCGGGGGTAGGAGTGACCTTCGCCCAGAACCGGGTGATCGTGTCCACCGGTGGTGGTCCCCACACCACCGGTGCCACTACGACCGTGGGTGGGGTGAGGGTGTCCATCCCCGGGAGCATCGGGTCACCGTCTGACACTGACACAAGCATTCACTACGCCCCCGATCCCTCGGCGACGGCACCGGTACCCACTGCCTCGACGACGTCACCATCCCCGGTGTCATCCCCGGTGTCATCCCCGGTGTCGTCGGGGGTGGTGGTGGTGGTGGGTCGGGCCCGCAGGGCTTTGCGAACTTCGGTGGTGCTCCACCCGGTGAGGGTGGTGATGTCGTCGACCTTCAGGCCCCGGTCGTGGAGGTGGTGCACGCAGTTCTGCTGACCCTGGTGGGCGTGGGCGGCGGCGGCGTCGTGGGCGCGGAGCACGTCGGCGAGAGCAGCGTCACGAACCTGGGCCGCGGCCTGGATTTGGTCGTCGTAGGCGAAGAACGCGGCGAGAGCATCTTCGTTGGCTTTCTCCCGCTCGCGTTGGGCGGCGAGGGTGTCGGCGAGGCGGGTGCGTGCCCGTTGCCGGGCCCGTACCTGGGTGGTGCGTGCGGTGCCAGTCACCAGGGGTGCTCCTGTCGGTCGGTGGGCGCCCGCCGTCGTGGCGGTTGGTCACACCAGGGACCAGACTCTACGTCCCCACCCGCGCGGTGTCTGCCCGTGCAACCACACCTTCACCGTGCGACGGTGCGAGGAACCCCGCCCACGGTCCTCGCCTACCGGCTCGCCCCGCCCACGGTCCTCGCCTACCGGCTCGCCCCGCCCACGGTCCTCGCCTACCGGCTCGCCCCGCCCACGGTCCTCGCCTACCGGCTCGCCCCGCCACGACAAGAACCCACCGAGGTCGGCTTGCTCTCTTCATCCGCAGCCGACCTCACCACACCTCTTGCACTCTTGAGTGCTGCGCCTAGGCTGACCCGGGTGATGACCGTCCACCGCCTGCACGCCGGGGACGGTTACACCTACCTGACCCGCCAGGTGGCGTCCGGGGACCGGGAACGCGGC
>JAABUT010004885.1_pt1 | contig 10335 bp, 8 predicted proteins | sample 5559281 | NCBI WGS metagenome assembly JAABUT01 (sample SAMN10711880, study PRJNA513359) | rock metagenome | isolation source: Antarctica rocks | place: Antarctica: Victoria Land, Ricker Hills nord | collected 2016-01-04 | reverse complement strand
GAGTTGAGGGCGACAGTTCCGGCGGCAGGAGTGCTGAGCAGCTGGCCGAACGTGCCCTCCAGGTGGTATCCGGCGGGGGCGGTGCCGACGGCGGTGTAGTGGTCAGCGCCGTTATAGAAGCGGGACAACCCACCGCTGTGGACAACGGGAGCCGGGGGAGGGGTCGGCGCCGCAGCTGGCGCTGGGCTCAGGTCCTTGAAGTGGATGAAGTTGCTCGGCCAGTCGCTGCCACCTGCATTGATGCGGCGCACGTCGAGCGGGCCCGAGGGGTAGTTGTCTTCCCCGACGACGATGTAGCCGGCTCCTACCTCCTGAACGTAGGCCACGTGGCCGTACTGTGGCGCCCACGCCGAGCCGAAGTCGTACTGGGCCACCGAGCCGACGGCGGGCGTGGAGTTCGCCAGGAAGCCCTTGCTTCGTGCGCTAGAGGCCCACGAACCAGCATTTCCGAGGTTGCCGGGGTTGGGGACTCCAGTCAGGCTCAGGCGCCAGGCGACGTAGTCTGTGCAGTTGTGTACGCCCGGGTAGCCCCATACCTGCTGCCCGTAATATCCCGTGGTGTCACAGGAGTAGTCGAAGGCCCTACACACGTAGGTGCTGCTGGCGGACGCGGCGGTGATGCTGACGGTCGCTGCTGCCAGCGGCAGGACCAGCAGCATCACAAGTCGCGTCGCCGCCGTCAGGATCCTGCGCCTGGCTGGGGTTGGTGAGCCGGATAGGTGTGGGGACGTCGTCGCCATGGCTAACCTCGTATGTGTGGACCCGTGGGGAGGGGACAGTGCGCCCGCCGCACCCGAATCCCTCCTTGGGATACCGGAGGTACCGGCCAGGGGAGTGTGCGGGTCCGCCCCAAGACCAGTCACCCCCGGAGAATTCCGGGGCTTGGCACTCACGTTGTTCACCGGCCGGGACTGGGCAAAGGTGGCACCCTGTCGACCGGCAGGATGGTCCGGGGGTGAGGCGGGTGTCCGAAGGTGAGGTAGGTGAGAATCCGGGACGGCGACAGGCCGCACGGCAGGCCGGGCCTGGTCCTCCGCCTGGTCACGGGACGAGGCCGCGGTCGGCTGCCGACGACTGCCGATGGGGCCGAGCAGTGCCTGATCATCTTGTTCCTGGGGCAGCGGGCGCTCGCGCTCGCGCAGCTGGCGGCGGCACTGCCGGCGGCCTTGGCGTCGGCGCATCGGCCCGGGCTGGACGCGGCGCTGGCGGCGCTGTTCCTGTTGGAGAGCGCTGCGCTGGCCACGGTCGTCATCGGGCGCGGCGCCTATCGGTCGACTCGTCTGGCGGCGGGCGACGTCGCGTTTGGCGTTATGCTGCTGCTTGCCGAAGCGGTCACTGTCCGGCTCGACGGACGGTTCACCAGCTGGGCTGGTTGGGGTTTTCCGGTCAGCCTGGGTGCCGCCGCTGGGGCAGCGATTGCGATGCCTCGGCTGCGGCAGGTGATGGCGAGCGTGGCCTGCCTGGTGGTCGCCTACCTGGCGGTCACTCTGGTGCCGGCGACGAATGCCGATCAGGTCAGCACCTCGGTGACCAATGCCGTCGCCTATGTCGGGTTTGCAGCCGTGCTGCGTGGTCTGAGCGGGTTCCTACGCCGCCTGGCCAACGACGCGGACCAGGCAAGGAAGCAGGCCGGGTGGCTGGCCGCGCACGCCGAACGCAATCTGCACCGTCAGTTGCTGCACGACCAGGCGGCCGTGCTGGGGCTGCTAAGCGAGCAGGTTCCGGAGAGTCTGGCCGGGGCGTTACGGGTGCAGGCGGCTCAAGGCGCCGCCCGGATCCGCTGGTTCCTGGCTGAGGACGACGTGGAATCGACCACGGCGGGCTCCGCGGTCGCCGCCCCGACGCACCATCCGCGTCGGCTGGCAGGGTCGATGCGTGAGCAAGTGCTGGCCACCTGCGCGACCTTCTCGGACCTGCCGGTCGTGGCTAACGCGGACCTCGTAGTTCGGGAACCACCGATGCCGGTCGTGGTGGCGCTCGTAGAGGCGCTGGCGACCTTGCTGCACAACGTGCGTCGGCATGCTCTGGCTCAAGAGGTCGTCGTGCACGTGGAGAGCGATGAGGTCAGCTGGGAACTGGTCGTGCGAGACGACGGCGTCGGGTTCGACCCAGCGCAGACCTCGCTGGGCTACGGCCTGCGCCGGCAGGTTCTGGCTGTGGCCGGTGAGGTCGGCGGGCAGGTCAGCATCAGCAGCGAGGTCTGCGTTGGCACTGCGGTGCGGCTGTGGGGTCCAGCAGCGTGAGCTCGCCGGCTGTTAGCGGGGACGGGTTGCGGGCCGCTGTCGTCGACGACGACACGGTCATGCGCCAGGGTCTGCCGTTGTTGATGGCGCCGTACGGCATCCAGATCCAGCCGTTCGCCGACGTCCCTGCGCTGCTGCGAGCGCAACCGAACGTTGACGTCGTGCTACTGGACCTGGACCTGTCCCGGACGGGAAGCGGAGGTGTGCTGCAGGGCCGCCACGCCGTTGCGGCCGTAGCGGTGCACTGGCCCGTCCTAATCTACACAAACCAGCGCAGACGACTCGTGCTCGCGGCGTGCCTGGCGGCCGGTGCACGTGGTGTCGCGCACAAGGCGGAGGTGCTGGAAGGGCTGCCGGCCGTGATCGCGGCTGTCGCCGCCGGCGAGGTGGTCATCACGACAGCACTCACCGGCCTCGCGGAGGCAATCGAGCGGCGCGGCTCAATGCCTGAGCTGACCGAGCGGCAGGTGCAGGTGCTACGCGGCCGGGCCCGCGGCGAGCCGTTCAAGACGATCGCGAGTCGTCTCGGCATCAGCCGCAAGACCGCAGAGGAGCATATGGCCGCAGTGACCCTACGATTCTCGACCTACCTACGGACTCACTCGCCAGGCGACCTCGAACGGCACCTCGGGGTCGGTCACGGCGACCTAGCCGAGCGGCTGTGACCGACTGGCGACGTCATGCTCAGTGAGACGCGGGACATCCACCCACGACATCGACCTGGCCCTCGCAGCCGAACTGGGCTACGAGGAACACCTGCCTGCCCTGGAACACGCCTATCACTGCGTCTACAAGCCCACCAAGGACCGGTCCGGCACACTCTTCAAGGACCCCTTCGTCTGACGTCTGGCCTGGCCGCAGATCGTGCCCGCCCATACGCGCCGGTCGGCACTCAGTGGCGGCTCTGTCCGACGACCGGCCTGAGGTCCGCGTCGTCAGCTTGCCTTAAGCGACCCAGCAGTCATCGTCGAGCAACCAGGCTGCACGCAGGGCGGCGCGCTTACCCGACCTCGTTGCTGCGGGGCATGGGACGCCCAGATCGCCGTCATGTCGACGTTCCCCAGCGCGTCCCGCATGCGCGTGAAGGCGTTGTCCGAGTACCGGGTGTGCCGCTGCGCCCCAAACACGAAGACGTGCCGGCAGGCGTCGTCCGCGTCGAGCCCGAGGTGTACCCGCAGCGCGGCTGCCCGGGGGGCGCTCAGCCCCACGTCCTTCGCGAGGTCCGTAGGTGGCCGGTGGTACTTCTTCTGCAGGTCGACCTCCCGGAAGGCCGCAGCGTCGACGTCGTCCTTGTCTATTCGGACCGGCAGGCCGCCCAGCTTCACGAACCGCACCTCGACGACGAGGCCCTGCCCGGACACCGAGGCGGCGACCTCCCCGAGCCGCGGGAACACCTGGTCCCGGGTCTTGCCCGCTCGGACCCCCTTCTCGACCCGGTCGACATCCGTGACGCTCACCCGCGAGTCCGGGTCGACGTGCGCCTCCATCGCAAGGAGCGACCTGATCCTGGCCCTAGCCGTGGAACGGGCCCGCCGCCCCGGCTTAAGGAGCATCGCAACGTTGGCGTACTCCCGGTCCACCAGGGTCACGAAGTCCTGTGGGGCCTCCACCGAGATCGGTAGGACTCGCAGTGGCAAGTGGTCAGCGAGCCGTTCCCCGAAGACCTTGTTCAGGACGTCGTCGAACAGCGTCACGGCGGCTCGAGCGTGCAGATACAGCAAGCCCTCGTCGACCTCGCCGTGCCAATGCTGCTCCTCGTCGCGCATCGCGTTGATCGCCCGCAGCGTCCCGGCCGAGTCGTTACCAAGTCGCAGCCGCGAGCTGCTGGCACATCCGGATCGCGACCTCGAACGACACTGACCGACCTGTCCGCTTGTCGAACACACTCCGACCGCCCTGCACCAGAGACGCCTTCAGCAACATCTCAAAGGCGTGCTGCAGATGCAGCAGCACGGCTGTTACGCGGCCGTCGTCATGCGGGCTGTTGAACGCGGTCATAGCCGCCCGCATGGACGACAGGGACTTCCTCTTGAGCACACGGGCGTCCTGGCGCAGCTTCACTCAACCAGGGTGCGCCTGTCCCGGAACTGGTCGATGCAGACTCGCCGAGACCCGTTGGGCAGCTTCTGCACGAGGCGGCTTGCCGGCTTGCCGGCTCCGAGGCAAGCAGGCCGACCTCGACCTACGCGACGCCCGCAAAGGACTACTTCCAGCGTGGCTTACCAGAGATCGGCGTAGTGCTCACGGGTCCTGTGGTCTGTGCTGGCTGTTCCGCCGCGCTTGACGATCGCCTCGAGCGACTTCTCCTGGACGCCGTCCGGGTTGGCGGTGAACGCGAACCAGGGGGCGGTCGTCACGAGGGCGCGCTTGAGTCACACGTAGATCAGGTTCGACGCGTCCGAGTAGTCGATCATCTTGTCGTATGGCGGGTCGGTGATCACAGCGGAGAGCGACCCGCTCCGCGTCGCCAGGGCGGTCGCCGACCCGCGTGTCAGGTCGGCGGGCAGGCCGCGGGCGCGCGGCCTGGTTGCGCAGCACGGCGATCGTGTCGTCGGCGAGCGAGGGCCAGGTACTCGGCTCGTCTCCGAGGGCGGTCTCGAAGTGGTCGTAGGAGAACCCGATGCTCGCCTCGCTCGTGAAGATGTGGCCGACCTGCACCCAGTTCTGTTGCCGACTTCCGGTGGCCTTATACGGCCGAAGGCGAGCTCCGCGAGTCGAGTAGTTGAACCGACGCATGAGCACCGAGGCGGCGTAGCCAGTGAGCGCGGCGGTGTACTTCTCCCCCATGCCGTGCTCGGAGACGAGCTCGGCACCGAGGTCGTTGATGACCCTGGCGAGCCGGACGAAGCCCAGGGTCTGCCGGTCGTTGCAGAGCTGCCCGTACGTCTTCGCGCCGTACGCGGATGGACGGACAGTGTCTTGTTGCCGGCCGGGATGGTCTCGTCCGGTCCCGCGGGCATGCCGCGAGCGAAGTCGGGCTCGTCACGCAGAGCCGCTGTCGCTGACAGTGCCTCGGCGTGTTCGGCCTCGGTCAGCTGTCGAAACGCTCTGCCGACGACCGGGTCGAGGTCTGTAGCGACGAGCAGGGCGTCCTGCCCGAGCCCCTCGGCCATGAAGCGGGCGTGGGCGGCCTTCGCGTGGACGTGCAAGCAGAACGGGCAGAAGGCGGACTTGCCGCGCACAGCCTTGCCGACCTTCAGGGTCGCGGCGAGCGACGGCTGGCCGGTAGGCGGGCCGTCGTGCACGGCTGCCGTGACCGTGCCGGGGCGCCTGCCGACCTCGTCCAGGACCGCGCGGGCGTCGCTGCCGGCTCAAAAACCGTATTGCTTGCGGACGCTGAAGCGGCACGGCTCGCTGAAAGGTCCGGCAATATCGACAGGTGGAACCAGATCCTCCTCCGTCAGGCTCATACCCGGAAGCGACTCGACCGGCGTTAGGTCCATCAGGGCGTTCAACAGCGGGATCACCTCGCCGAAGAGCTCCTCGACCACGACACCTGGGTCAACGTGAACGCGACCAGGCAACAACTCCTCGACGCCCCACCGGGCGCGGCCGCCGAGCGCATCCATTGCCTCGAGGATCTCGGCCTCGTCGTCGCTGTTGAGGCCGACGAGGGACCGATCCGGCTTCCCTGACATCTGGACGTGCAGGCCCTGGAGCGCCTCGCCGTGGATCGTGTTCCTCAGTAGGCGCAGGATTGTTAGAACCTTGGTCCCTTGCTTGCCCGGGTGCAGCACGTCTGCCAGATCTGGTGCGACAGCGGTGAGCTCGGCGAGCCAGCCGGCGTTCTGCCAGCCTGCACTTCGTTCCCTGCTCGACAGGCCGCAGACGCGGTGCGCGACCCGTGCCAGAACGTCGAAGGCCCCCATAAGTCGGTAGCTGACGTCGTCCAGCGCGGTCAGCGCGTCGTCGCGGATGTCGTTGTCCTGCTGCTGGTTCAGCGCGACCAGAATCGCGTCGCGGCCAACAAGCCCTCGCTCGAACCGCTGCAGAAGCGACCCCGCCAGGATCATCAGCCTCTCGTCACCCGACGCCGATCCGGATCGGACCACCGCGCTGAACCAGCGCCAGGCGCTCGGCAGTAGCTCCCGCGTCGCCACCCATGCAAAAAGCCCTCGGTTGAACTTGTAGCGCTGAGCAATGTGGAACAGTCCCTGCGTCCGCAGATACAGGCCGATGAGCGCGAGCGCGTCATCGACGCCGCACACGGTTGTGTCCCCGGCGACGCGCCACGTCGCTTCGTGGAGGTAGGCCCGTTTTGTGATGAAGACGTCGGCTTCGAGTGCCTGACCGGCGACTTGAGCGGCCAGACCGTCAGCCGCTCGCCGCGCGGCGGCATCCGCCGAATCCAGATCCGCGTACGCACTAGTACTCGTATCACGCTCTGCTACCTCGACCGCGTTACCAATGATCCCGGATTCCGTCCACTGATCACCATTGCCGGAGACGACCCCCCAGACCCCGTCTCGCTTTTCCGAGACAACCGCCCAGCCGGGGAAGACCCGCCATACGCCGTTCGAGACCGTCGGGGTGCCCAGGCGCGGACCCGCATCGGCGTACCGGTGGACAACAAGGGTCTCGAGGCCAAGGAGCTCGGCGAGTAGCTCCTGGCTGCGGCTGCGCGTGTCCCGACCGGTCGCGGGTGCGTCGATCAGATCGGCATCGACGAGGACCACCATCGGTCGCAGTGACGTCCCGCCGCGGAACAACTCCCCCGAGTCGCCAGGTCCCGTGCTGCGCCGCCGCGAACTCCGGTACGGCGCGATCCGCTTCATGCCCAAGACCTCACCTTCGCTGCCACCGGTCGCGGCGCAGCACACCAGCATGTGCTGACCCGCGGCAGTTCGCTACAGGCTTTCGGAGGGCGCGTCGATCTGCGCCGGCTGGACGTCGGCGCTGCATGCTGCCAGTGCTGCTCAACGGGCACCAGCAGGACGTCGGGCTTCCGCAACAGGGCTTCCGCAACAGGGCTTCCGACACACGTGCGCACATCAAGCACGAGCGGGCGTCGGTCGCTCCGCGTGTTTCACCGGGTGGACAGAAGACCTGACACGCGCGCCACGACGACGTCCCGCAATCGCTCTCGTTTCCGGGACGGTCAACGGCATCCCCAGTCGCAAGCGTGATCGGCGGGCTTCTGAGCGTGCCGCGATGACTGCTCGTGTAGCGCAACTGGTGTCCGGAACCTACGTCTCGTGTTCGGGCGGATTGGGTGTTTGCGGTACGGTCCGGGTCATGGCGCACCTGTTGGGCTATGCGCGGGTGTCGACGACCGAGCAGAACCCGGACCTGCAGGTCGACGAGCTGACCGCGGCCGGGTGCTGGAAGGTGTGGACCGACCGGGCGTCGGGGGCGTTGGACCGACGACCGCTGTTGGATGAGGTTCTGGAGCAGCTGCGGCCGGGGGACACGCTGGTGGTGTAGCGGCTGGACCGGCTGGGCCGGTCGCTGCGGCACCTGATCCAGGTGGTGACCGGGCTGGACGCGCGCGGGGTGGGATTCCGGTCGTTGCGGGAGAACATCGACACGACCACCGTCTGGGGTCGGCAGGTTGGTGTTCCACCTGTTCGGGGCGCTGGCCCAGTTCGAGCGGGAGATCATCCGGGACCGGACGGTGGCTGGGCTGACGGCGGCGTGGGCCCGGGGCCGGGTCGGGGGTCGGCCGCCCAGGCTGTCGGCGGAGCAGCGACGGCAGGCCCGGAAGATGTACGACGATGGCGAGCTCACGGTGGAGCAGATCGGCGCCGTGCTGGGAGTGAGCCGCACCTCGATCTACCGGGCACTGGGCCACACCACGGCGCCGGCGCCCTCGGGCACGCCCGGCCCGAGCGGGGTGGTCGAGCCGGCGGCCGTAAAGGCGGACACGGCAGAGGCACCTGTGGCCGTGAGCGGCGCTCCGGTGCCCTCGGCGGCCGCGTGCTGCACCCGGTTGCGCCCGACAGCCTTGGCGGTGAGCAGCGCCGCGTCCGCGGCCTCCAGCAGTCCGTTCAGGTCCTGAGGTGCTGAGCCGAGGTGAGCGACCCCGACCGAGATGGTGATGTGCAGCGGCTGGCTGGCCCGCTCGACGTGATGGGGGAACTGCTCGACGTGGGCCCGGATGCGTTCGGCGGTGCGGGCGACGCTGGCCGGGGAGGCGTCGGTGAGCAGTAACACGAACTCCTCGCCGCCGAACCGGCCGACCAGGTCCAAAGGGCGCACGGCGGCGCGCAGCTGCTCAGCGACAGCGACCAGCACCTGGTCCCCGACGAGGTGGCCGTGCGTGTCGTTGACGCGCTTGAAGTGGTCGATGTCGACCATCAGCACGGCGAGCGGCTGCGGTCCGCGGCGCGCCCGAATGACCTCCCGTTCAGCCACCTCGCGCCAATGGCGCGGGTTCGCCAGGCCGGTCTTGGCATCGGTACGGGCTGACTGCAGCAACTCGGCGTGCAGCAGCGTGCGTTGCAGCAACAGCATCGGGGGGAGCGCGAACACCGCCAGCAGCGGCCGGTAGGAGCACGCGAGCGCCACCAGAAGGGCCAGTGACAGCTCGGCGGCTTCGGTGGCCTGCAGCGGCCAGCCCGCGAGCGCCGCCCGCCACCTGGTTACGGGGGACAGCGTGCGCAGGACGCCGGCGACCAGGCACGCACTGACCGCTGAGAACACCACCGCAGCCGCGATGGTCGCGGTCAGCCCGCGCCCCGAGCCGAGCAGCTGCTGCGGACCGACCGGCCCGGCCCGGCCGACCAGCCAGCAGTGGGTCAGGTCCGCCAGGTATGCGGCGAGCCCGACGCTGGCCGTGTTGAAGACGCGTTTCACTGGCGCGATCCGGGTGACACGCCACTGCACTGCTAGGTAGATCGGCACCGGGATCAGCGCGGCGTAGACCGGCGGCAACAGCAGCGCGGCCGGCAGCATCCACGCCGACAACATGTCCTTGTACGGCTTGTCCCCGCGGGCCGACGGCGAGCCCAGGCGTCGAGATCCCTCCACGCTGATGACCCCGCACAGCGTCAGCACAGCGAAGAGGCCAAGATCGTGCACGGTCCGGGATCGGCCGGCTGACAGTTCTTGCGCCAGCGCCAGGCCGAGCACCGTGAGGGCGACACAGTCCACCGCCAGCACATACATAACCGCGCGCCGCGGGAGTGACCACAGCGCCCAGCCCCGTCCCAGCAGACCGGACATCCCTGTCCGCTGGGCAGGCACGGTCACGGGCGCCGTCCCGGCCGGCGGTAGCAACCCGCGTAGGACGTCATCCGCAGCGCACCGCCAGGCGGCCTGAACCGTTCCCGGCAGTCCGCGCCGATCGCCCGTGGGGCATCGCACCGCAGCGCCCGAGCCCACTGCGCACCACCGCACGTCAGTAACAAGGAACGTCACAGCCATCATGGAAGACAGCGGCCAACGCCCAGGTAGTCGTCACATCCGTGTGCGTCAGCACAGCTGACGCCCCCCTCCTCCAACACCAAGGACGCCAACGCCAAGCGTGTCTGAACGCACACTACGTGTGACCGGCGCTAACAGCACTGGAATCCGCGGTCCTGCCCCGTCTCGTTAAACCCTCGGAGGTGCCTCTCGGCCCACCCGAACATGACCGATCAAGCTCCTGCCAGGTCCGGACCCCCCTTTCTGGATCTGCCGTGGTCCCGGACTTCCGCGGCAAGGGGTGCTCGACGACAGACCCCGGTCCCCGACGTTTTCACGGGTGGCCGTGAAACGATCTCGAGTGAGAATGTCAGTCGCTCTACCTGCCACCAGCCATAATGCGCGTGCCAAGCCTCGGGCCGCTGCCTCTCGTGCCAACACATGCATGAGTTCGCCGCACAAAACCCAACCCGACCGACCGACCTGAGCTGGCAGGAGGTGTCTGATGCGCAGCACGAACTGGGGCTGACCCGACCGACCGACCGACCTGATCTGAGCTGGCAGGAGGTGTCTGATGCGCAGCACGAACTGGGGCTGACCCGACCGACCGACCGACCTGATCTGAGCTGGCAGGAGGTGTCTGATGCGCAGCACGAACTGGGGCTGACCCGACCGACCGACCGACCTGATCTGAGCTGGCAGGAGGTGTCTGATGCGCAGCACGAACTGGGGCTGACCCGACCGACCG
>JAABUT010004883.1_pt1 | contig 10340 bp, 10 predicted proteins | sample 5559281 | NCBI WGS metagenome assembly JAABUT01 (sample SAMN10711880, study PRJNA513359) | rock metagenome | isolation source: Antarctica rocks | place: Antarctica: Victoria Land, Ricker Hills nord | collected 2016-01-04 | reverse complement strand
GCACTGCCTGTGGGAGGCCAACGCGTCCGCCGCGGGGTACGTGTCCCCGCAGGCACTGGTGTTCCAGGCCGTGCCGGCGACGCCGCTGCCCGACGACACCGCGCGGCTGGTGATGCTGGACCGGCTGACGGGGCTGGCCGATCACTTCGATGCCGTCGCCGATCGATATCGGCAGGCGGCGGCCGTCGGCCGGGTGCCCACCGCGGTGGGGGTTCGGCAAGCGGCGACGCAGCTGGAGACCTACCTGGGCCGCCCGGTCGAGCAGGACGTCCTGCTACCGGCGGCCCTCGGCGCGCGGCGTGCCGAGGCGGCGGTGGTGGTCGAGCAGCAGGTTCGCCCGGCGATGGTCCGACTCGCGCAGATGCTGCGCGGTGAGTTGCTGCCGGTGGCCCGCGGCGACGACGACGTCGGCATCGGCGCCGTCCCGGGCGGCGCGGACGGGTACCGGGCCGCGGTCGCCCGGCACACCAGCCTCGCCAGCACGCCGGAGCAGATCCACCAGACCGGGTTGGACGTGCTGGACGAACTGCGAGAGCAGTGGACGCAGGTCGGCCGGCAGGCACTGGACCTGACCGACCCCGGCGAGATCCGTGCCCGCCTGCGGACCGACCCGGCACTCCGTTTCCGGACGCGCGAGCAGATCGTGGCCACGGTCACCGAAGCCCTGGACCGGGCCGAGGCTCATCGGGCAGACATGCTGCCCCCGTTCGACATCGGGGGCTGCGTCGTGGAGGAGATCGACCCCGCAGAGGCGGCGAGTGCACCGCTCGCGTACTACCGACCGCCGTCGGACGACGGCACGCGCCCGGGGGCCCACTGCGTACTGACCGCGGATCCGGGCGACCGGTACCGGTTCGAGTACGAGGCGCTGGCGTTCCACGAGAGCGTGCCGGGCCACCACCTGCAGCTCGCGTCGGCGCAGACCCTTGACCACCTGCCGCGCTACCGCCGGCACGTCGACGCCCAGCTCGGGGTGTACGTCGAGGGATGGGGCCTGTACGCCGAACGGCTCGCCGACGAGTTCGGGCTCTATTCCTCACCGCTGGCCCGGTTGGGGATGCTGTCCTTCGACGCCCTGCGCGCCTGCCGGCTGGTCGTCGACACCGGCATGCACGCCCTGGGCTGGTCGCGGACGAGGGCGATGGACTTCCTGCGGGACAACACCGCGACACCGGAGGCGAACGTCCGCAACGAGATCGACCGCTACATCGCCAGCCCCGGACAGGCGCTGGCGTACATGACCGGCCGCCGGGAGATCCAGCGGCTGCGCCGGCGCTGCGAAGCCGAGCTCGGTGCCGCCTTCGATCTGGCCGGCTTCCACGGTGCGGTGCTGGGCGAGGGCCCGCTGCCGATGCCGGTGCTGGACACCGTGGTCGCAGCCTGGTCGAGGACCAGACGGGGCTGAGTATCGCGCCGGAGCGGACCGGTAGTGCTACGTTGTAGCACATGCAGCGAGTGGGGATCCGGGAGCTCCGCCAACACGCCAGTCACTACGTCGGACGGGCGACGGCCGGTGAGTCTTTCGAGGTCACCGACCGCGGCCGGCCCGTCGCCCTGCTTTCGCCGCTGGCCGCGGACTCGTGGGACACCCTGGTGGCGACCGGGAAAGTGAGGCCCGGCACGTCGGGTTCGGACCTGCTCGACATCGAGTCGGTCGACGGCGACAACCTGACCGAACGCCTGCTCGCGCAGCGTGACGCCGAGCGGTGACCGTCTACCTCGACACGTCGGCGATCACGAAGCTCGTCCGGCGCGAACCTGAGACGGATGCACTGCGGCAGCGGCTCGGCGAACCGGACGGTGCGCACCGCGTGAGCTCGGCGCTCGTCCTGACCGAGCTACGGCGAGCGGTGGGTGACCCCGACGAGCGGGTCGAAGCACTGCTGTCGGCACTGGATCTGGTGACGGTCGACGACGATCTGTTGACAGACGCCGGCCGGTTGCTCACGGGAACGAGGCTCCGCAGTCTGGACGCGATCCACCTCGCGGCCGTACGTCGCCTCGGCTCCCGAGTTTCCGACGTGATCACCTACGACCACCGGATGGCGGACGCCGCCCGTGCGATGGGCCTACGGGTAACCGCTCCGGCCTGACGGAGAACTCGGGCGTCGGACTCCCGATCAGTACGGGCGGGTGAGGTCCGCGAACATCGGGAAGTGCCGCACGTTCAACGTCAGCAGCGATGCGTCGACCAGTTGAGCCGTTGCCGCGACCGCGAGGTCAGCTGCGTCGATACCGGAATGACTGGGCAGCCAGCGGCGTCCGAGTGACCCGGCCAGCTCCGCGACCTCCGCGTCGACCGGATGCCAGGTGAGAACCACAAGCAGCTGCTCCGTGGCGTGCTGCTCGGAGGGGCGCATTCCCGACAGCAGTTCAAGACGGGTGATCTCGCTGGCGTGCAGCGGCCCCGAGGACCGGTGCCCGATGAGCAGCTCGGTTGCGGCGGTGAGCCCTCGAAGGTGGTCGACCAGGACGGACGTGTCGACGACAGCTGTCATTCGGGCCGCCGAAGCCGTCGACCGGACCGCAGCCGCTCGACGTACTGCTCGCCGGTGGGGGTCGACCCGGTCCGTTCGCCCGCCGCCCAGGCGCCCGACGTCGACCGCAGCGCCGCCTCGTCCTGCTCGGCGGACCGGCCCCGGGCATAGACGAGCTGGACCGCGTCCCGGATGAGCGCGGCAACCGAACGGCCCGTCCGTGCAGCCGCGGCGTCGAGCAACAGCCGGTCGCTCTCCGTGAGCGAAATTTGCGTCCGCAACATTATGTAACGTTACATCATGACTCCCCGGCGTAGTCGTCGACTCGCCGATGTCGGTCAGGCGACGGGGAGTGGGAGCAGGTCGAACGCGACGACGACGGCCCGTCGAAGTGCCGCCCCCCCCCCGGCTGGTTGGGAGCAGGCCGATCTTGCGGACTGTCAACGCCGCGGCCACCGTCTGGATGTGCTCGCACTTCACCACCGACTCGTGGTCCACTCCCTCGACCGGTCCCACCCGCAGCTCGGTGCTCGACCCGCGGACAGTGGAGCTGATGGGTGCGACCGTCACCCGCCGGGCGTGCTCGCGCTTGTCGTCCGCTGTCAGGACCGGTGCCGGCCGGGGCTTGCCGTCGACGGCGACCAGACAGATCGACCGCATCAGTTCGCGTTGAAGGCGTCGGGGAGGCACCGGCCACCCACGCGTCGAGCTCAGGGTCCGGGTCCCAGCCGTCGCGCGGAGGATCTCGGCGTCGTGGTCGATGGCTGCCTGCTGCGCCGCCCGGGCCACCAGGGCCACCAGGGCCACCAGCATCTTCGGGCGGCTCAGTCCGGCTCGGCGGGCGAGGCCGCCGAAGCTCGCCAGTACGTCGACTGGTACCTCGAGACTGATCTTTCGGACCGTGGGCATATTGCGCAGCGCATGCGTCGTGCAGCGGCCACCCCGCTACCCGGCGGCCACGTGCCGTCCGAGGCGGACATCCCGCCGGGAGCCCGCGCACTATCGTCCGAAGGCAGTGGCGGCGGAACCGGACGCGCCGTCCCGAGGACTGTCCGGTGACGAGACGGGGTGCGGCGTGACCGATCGACCGCTCCCGGCCGACGGCCCGCCGGAACCTTCGCCGGGCCCGCTGTACCCCTCCGAGCCGGCCGACGGGCCTCGCTACCCGGCTCCCCCCGGGAACCGGACCCGCGCCCCTGGACCGCACCCCCCGTACGGACCGCAGTACCCGGCGCCGCGGCAAGGTCGGATCGGCTCATCGGCGCGGCGACCGGGCGACTACGACGGGCCGTCAGCCGCCTGGCGGTTGCAGCACTCGCTGTGGCTGCTGCTGCCGGTCTTCAATCTGGCCTGGATCGGCTTCGTGGTCACCGGCCGTATGGCGAAGAAGCGCGAATGGCTGGCCTGGGCTGCCGCGTACGGGATCGTCCCGTGGGGACTGCTCGCGGCCACCGCTGCGCAGTCGGGGTCCGGCGCGCTCGACGCGCTCGCGGCGGTGGCGTTCCTTACGGCCTGGGCCGGCGGGACGACGCAGGGCGTACTCATCAACGGCGAGTACCTGCGCCGGGCGTGGGCGGTGCAAAACGGCCGGCCGCTGCCCGGCAGCCGCACGGCCGCCATCGCGCCGCCGTCGGCCGCCACCGGGACCGGCCCGCCATCCGAGACCGGCCCGCGATCCGGCACCGGCCCGCCGGAGCAGCAAACCCGGACGGTGACGCTGGCCCGCGGTCCCCGTTTCCCGGCCGCATCGGCCGACACGGTGACCGCGATCGACGAGATCCTCCAGCCCGTACTGGCCGAGCGGCGCGCCGGGAAGCTGACCGAGCCCCAGCGCGAGCGCCTCGACCAGATCGTCACCGCCTACCTCCCCCAGTCGGTGGAGGGGTTCCTGCGGCTGCCCGACACCTTCCTGGACCAGAGCGGTCGACGCGAGCACTACACGACCGTCCTGGACCAGCAGCTGGGCGCACTCCTGGATGCGGCCACGACCCTGCAGACGGCGGTGTTCGCCGACGAGGCAGACGAGTTCGAGGCGAACGGCCGTTTCCTGCGGGACAAGTTCGGTCGGTCCTCGCTCGACCTGGACCAGCCGTGAGGCCGAGGCCGAACGCGGACCCGACCCGCGCCGACCCCACGCGGTTCCTCACCCGAGCCGCAAAGTCCCGGACACCCGTCCCCGGTCCCGAGGAGTCCCGTTGTCCGATCAGTTGAACCTCAGTCCCCGGCTGACCCCGCCGGCCGGGGTCCCCGCGGCCGCGGGCACGGCCGCCGACGGTCTGGTGCTGGACGCCCCCGCACCGGTCGGCACTGTCGCCGACGACACGGCGCCCACGATGGTCCCGCTGGATCCCGCGGTCGCCCGGGACCTGCGCGCCCGCGCGGACTCGTTCGCCGCGGAGCTCGCTGACCTGAACCCGCACAGTCCCGAGTTCACCGCCAAGGTCTCCGACATCGCCCGGATGGGCGAGACCGAGGTGCGCGCGTCCTCATCGGTCTCGAACCGGATGTTGGAGCGGCCGGCGTCGTCGCTGGCCGCGGCGCAGAACCGGGGCCAGGCCGGCGATGCCCAGACGAAGGTGGCCCGCACCCTGCTGGACCTGCGGACGACGATCACCGCGCTGGACCCGGCGCGCGCGGACCTGCGGGGTGCGAAGAAGGTCCTCGGGGTCATCCCCCGGGGCAACAAGCTCGTCGCGTACTTCAACCGCTACCAGTCCGCGCAGCAGCAGCTTGACGCGATCATCAAGGCGCTGGGTTCCGGGCAGGACGAGCTGCGCCGGGACAACGCCTCCATCGAGCAGGAGAAGGTCAACCTCTGGGCGCTGATGGGCAAGCTGACCGAGTACGCCACGCTTGCCGCCGCGCTGGACGCCGCCGTCGAGCAGAAGATCGACCGGCTCGCCGCAGCCGGCTCCGACACCGCGGACACGTTGCGGGCGGACGCGCTGTTCCCGATCCGTCAACGCCGGCAGGACATCACCACCCAGCTCGCCGTCGCGATCCAGGGTTACCTGGCGCTGGACCTGGTGCGCAAGAACAACATCGAGCTCATCAAGGGCGTCGAGCGGGCGCAGACCACGACGGTGGCAGCGCTGCGTACTGCCGTGATCGTCGCGCAGGCGCTGGCCAACCAGAAGCTCGTGCTGGAGCAGATCAACGCTCTCAACACGACGACGAACGCAATGATCCTCGGCACCTCGGAGCTGCTCAGGCAGCAGACCGGCGCCGTCTACACCCAGGCCGCGTCCTCGGCGATCTCGGTGGAGACCCTGCAGAAGGCGTTCGACAACGTGTTCTCCACGATGGACGCGATCGACGGGTTCAAGGCGCAGGCGGCGGCGAGCCTCGGCACGACGATCGCCGCGCTGGAGACCCAGGTCGGGCGGTCGCAGGGCTACCTCAAGCGGGTCCACGACGCGGACGAGAGCAGCCGGCCCTGACGGCGCTGAACGGTCAGGGCCGTCGGGTCAGGTCAGGAACGCCGGGGTGGCCAGGCGGGTCCGCCACTGCTGGGTGCCGTTCCACTCCAACCACCCGGCCGGCAGCCACTCCCCCGTCTGCAGCTGGGCATGGCGAGCGTGGCACGCGAAAGCCCAGGTGACGAACAGCAGCTCGGCCCAGTCGGAGGTGACCAGCCACGACGTCTGACCCTGCGCGCCCTGGCCGAGCAGGTGCACGGCGCCCGCGGCCTGCATCTGGGCCGCGGTGATCGACGCCCAGGTCCAGGACCAGACGCCGCGGTCGGTGGCCAGGTGGAAACCGAGGCTGCTCAGGTAGAGGATTCCGCGGTCGACCTCGGTCCAGCGCGGCGCCATCGCGTCCAGGGCGGCCCGCCGGCTCTCGCTGAGCGTGAACGGCCCAGCGGCCCAGAAGACCTCGTCGTCGGCGAGTTGCGGGCGGAAGGTGGAGCGGACGTCTTGGTGCGGGGGCGGCACGACGCCGCGGGCGAGGTCGAACGCCACCTCACATGCGCGCCACAGCGCGGTGTCGCGGTCGGACCACGGATGGTCCGGCGACCTCGGTGACATCAGTGCGCCCCTCCCCTGCTGCGACGCCTCGGCCCCGGTGCGTCGGGCGGCCCTGTACGGGTCTACCCGGGCGCGGGCCAGTATCGCTCCCGGCTCCGCGGACTCTTCGACAGAGATCGTCACCCGATCGTGACCTAGTACCTGGGCCAGGTCGGGCCTGCAGCGCCGATCCTCATCTCACCAGCCGACGTCCGGTCAGGAGCATCCGATGAACGAGTCCGAGCGTGTCCCGGCCGTCCCGGCGCTACCCCCGCCAGCCGCCCAGGACGAGTCGGTCGTCGAGCCTGTCGACCCCGCGGCCTACCCGACTGCCCCGCCGCTGCTCGGAACGCCGCCGCTCGGAACGCCGCTCGGAACACTGCCGCTCGGACCTCCGCTGCTCGGACCGCCGCCGTGCGGGACCCATCAGCCGTCCGGGACGCATCAGCCGACGGGCTACGGGTATGCGCCACCTCAGGGCGCGCCTGCCGCACCGGGCGCCGACGCCCAGCCCGCCGGTAGGCCGTTGGTCGGCCCGGGCTACCCGCCGGCGCCGCAGAACCTGCCGGTCGGCTACTACCCGGCGCAGCTGCCCGTCTACGTCGGGCCGATGAAGGAGACGGGGATCGCGTACCTGTTCCTCATCCTGCTCGGCGGCGTCGGCGCCCACGAGTTCTACCTCGGCAAGACCGGTCGCGGGATCCTGTACATCCTCACCCTCGGTGGGTTTCTCGGGATCCTGCCGTTGATCGACCTGTTCACGCTGCCCTCCCAGGTCCGACGGGTGAACACCGAGCGCGCCGTCCTCGGTCGCTGAGCTGGGCCCGGCGCGCCCATCCCGCGCGCCGTCGCTCTTGCCACCGTCATCTACACCGCGTCGCTCCGGAGATCCGCCAGCAGAGCCGGGAGGCGGTCCTCCTCGTAGACGCCGGCCACCTCCGGGCGCCACTCGCGGGCGCCGGGCAGACGGTCCAGCAGCTCGACAGTGATCGACCTACCGGCGTCGTCCCGGTCACCGGTCACGAGCAGCCGTACGCCAGCCGCGGCGAGCCCGTCGAGCAGCGCCCACGCGGCACCCGACGGCCGGCCGAACGTGCACACGACAGGTCGGCACGCCACGCCGAGCCGGTCGGCGGCGGCCTCGACCACGGCGGGGTTCTCGCACACCCGGACCTCCGCGGCCGGCCCACCGACGGGACTGTCGCCGGCCGCATCCGCGGTCCACTCGCCGGCCAGCGACCGGGCCGTCAGCCAGACCGGCTCGCCCGGTGCCGCCCCCGCAAGGGCAACCGCCGAAGCCGTGCCCGCCAGCGCGACGTTGAGGACAAGAACCGTCGAGGACACCCGGTCGCAGCTGACGCCGACCGCGTCCCACGTCGTCCGCCAGCGCGCGGCACGGCCGGCCGCCTCGTCGGAGGCTCGGGCCAGGCCGACATCGGTGACACCTGCTTGTGCGGCTGCACGCGCGGCGAGCAGGCGGCTCGCGAGCCGGCCCGCCTCCGCCGTCCGGTCGAGTGCGTGCGGGTTCCCGAGCAGCTGCGCGGCCAGCTCGGCGAGCAGGACGCCGTCCGCCGGCAAGGCCCTCATGAGCCTGTCCATGGCGTCGAGCCGTCCCTCGATTTCCGGTCCGGCCGGCGGCCCGAGCCACCGCCGGGCAACCGCGAGGTCGACGACTGCGGGCGGCAGACCGCATCCCGCCAGCCGGGACCGCAGCCGGGTCAGCGCATCGGCCCGCTCAGCCGTATGCGTCGCACGCTCCTGCCGCCGGTCGCGCAGGGGGCCACCGGTTTCGACGAGCAGCTCGACGAGGTCGCCGCCGTCCCGTGCAACGGCGGCACGCAGGTCGCCCAACCGGACGGGACGACCCGAGGCCACCCATCCCATCCCGAGGAGCTGCCCGACGTGACCACGCCCGGACTCGTTCAGCCCGGATCCGAGATCCGCCCGATCCCCGACGCCGGCCTCGATGCGCTCGCGGGCCTCGGTGAGCGTTGCACGCGCCCCGGGTAACGTCGCCCACCGCGCGAGAGCATCGGTCACGATCCGCCCGTCCCCGACAGGTCGAACAGTCCCATGTCACCGTCCGCGAGCACGCGCGGCGGGGCGTCCAGGCTGCGGTCCGGCAGCTCGACGTGCGTGAGGTCGTGCCCCGCCCACAGCATGAGCGACAGATCGACACCCGGAACCGGCGCCGGCGCGCGGGTGACATGCCAGACCGCCGCTGCGGGGACCTGCTCGACGGTGACGAGGGTCGCCGGCCCGGCGAGCAGGAGATCGAGGTCGAACCGGACCAGCAGGTCGAGCATCTGCGCCCGGTTCGCGTCGTCCACACCGGTGAACGCCTCGTCCAGCCACAGCGGCCGGGGCGCGCCCGGCGACTCGTCGTAGAGGGCGACGAGCGTCGCGAGCAGCGGCTGAAGCAGGGAGACGACCTTCCCGCCGCCGGAGTCGCGGGCGTGCACCTGCCGGGTCAGCGGGCGCCAGTCCGACTCCCCGGAGCGGTAGGAGAGCACGACGTCGAACCACCGCCGGTAGTCGAGCAGGTCCGCGAGGTGATCCGTCCACTCGCCGTCCCCGTCGCGGGCGCGGTCCTGGGCCTCGCGCACCTGTTGCTCGAGGAAGGACCGGACCTGCTGCTCGACCTCCGCGGACAGCATCGACCCGTGCTCGAAGACCGAGAGGATCTCGTAGGCGGCATGCTGCCCGGCAGCGGGGACGCGGCGGAGCCGGATGGTCCGGCGGTCGGCACCGGTCGGGTGCGCGGCGAGCACCCGGTTGACCCGGTCGAGCTGCTCGACGACCCGACCGACCCGCTCCCGCAGGTGCTCGACGAAGGTCGACGTCAGCAGCTCCCCGAGGATCTGGTGCATCTTCTCGTCGTGCTCGGCGGAGAGCCGCTCGACCTGGTCGGCGAGCCGGCCCAGCGCCGTTCGCGGCGGGACCGGCGGCCCACTGTCGACCATGAGCAGGACGCCGGGAAGCCCGGTCGGGGCCTCGGGGTCGTGAATTGCGACGTCGCGTCCGTCCGACCGGCGCAGCGCCTCCTGCAGGTCGATGAACGCCTTCCCCGTCAGCCGGCTCGTCGCAGCGGTCACCGAGGCGGTGCGGCTGTCGGCATCGGCCGCCTCGGGCCAGTCCCGCGGGCGAAGCGCGCGGCGCGCCGCCTGCGCTGCGCTGAGAGCAGCTGTCACCGTCCGCCCGAGAGCATCCTCGATCCCGCGGGCCACCGCCAGGCCGGCGTCGACCGGCACCCACCACGCCGCCACGGCCGATTCCCGTTCGGTCGTCGCGGCCGCGCGGGCGGCGTGCGCCTGGGCCAGGGTCCCCTCCGCGGCCGTGACGATTGCGACCTGCCTGCGATCCTCGGCCTCGAGCGTCCCGACACGAGCCACCAGCATCGTCCGCGATCCGTCCAACTGGTGTGCCCTCTGCAGGACCGCCGCCTGCTCCTGCCCGAGCGCGCTTGCCGCGGTGTCCGCCGACCGGCGAGCGCGGGCGCCTTCGTCAGCTCGCCGACGCGCCATGTCGGCGCCACGCCGCGACTCCGCGGCGGCGTCGTCGGTCACCCGCCGGGCGACATCGCGCGCGGCGGTCGTGGACCGCGCCGAGCCGTCCGTCACCCGCAACTGGGCAATCGCCTGCCCCGCCAGGTCGAGCGCACCACCGACCGCTGCCAGCCGATCGGCCGTGCGGGGCAGGCGCCTGTCACCCGCGACGCGGAGCAGCTCGGCGTTGGCATCAGCGGCCGCCGCCTCGAGCTCGTCATGACGCTGCCGGGCCCCCGCCCACACCGCGGCTGCCCGCTCGCGCTCGCCCTCGGCCGCTCGAGCCAGCTGCGCTGCTCGGGCGGCCGGCG
>JAABUT010004882.1_pt1 | contig 10344 bp, 9 predicted proteins | sample 5559281 | NCBI WGS metagenome assembly JAABUT01 (sample SAMN10711880, study PRJNA513359) | rock metagenome | isolation source: Antarctica rocks | place: Antarctica: Victoria Land, Ricker Hills nord | collected 2016-01-04 | reverse complement strand
CACTCACTGCTGGCAGGGCCACCGTGGACACCAGGTGTGGTTCCAGCCAACGACGTGCCCGCCATCCGGACGCAACGTCGTCGGGGTCCGGTGAGGTGATGGTGGTGAGCGCTTCCAGTGCGTAGGCGGAGTCCAGGCTTTCTTGCCGGGTCTGTGACGGTGGGGGTGTCAGGAGTTGCCGGATGCGTTCCCACCGTTGGGTGCCCATGGCGGGCATATCCGTGCCTGCGGCGTGCACCCAGCGGCGGACGGTGCGGGCGCTGACTCCGAGTTCGGTGGCGAGTACTCCGACGGGGAGCCGCGGATCGGTACGGTCAGCGGTGAGACTGATGCGGCATGCCCAGGCCAAGCGCTGCTTGGTCCATGCCGGTCCTTCCGGTGTGTTGACTTTCTCCCCACGGATAGATCCGGGGGGATGCGCGCTACGCATCTCGCTCATTCGACTCGGAGGTCGTCGATGTTGTCGAATTCCCATCCGTCGACGTAGCGGTCAGCACGTCCGCGGGCCCAGGTGGTGAAGCCTTGGTGTCCGCCCTGCTCGTAGGCGGCGTACATAGCGTCGGTGTCATCGGGGGTCATGGTCAACCGGATCGTGCGGTTGCGCTTGTAGTCGTCTTGGCCGGCCCCGTGGGGGCCTTGCACACCGGTAAGCGAGATGGCCTTCACGGGTGGGGCGGGCGCCGCGGCACCTGGTCGTGCTGGGGCAGCCTGGGCCGCCTGAATCTGGTCTCTGCGTCTGCGTAGCGCGGAGGTGCGTCCTCGTTTGGTGGATTCTGAGCGGCGGGCGGAGGTTCGAAGTCTCTCGACGTTGGTTGATTTCGGTGCTGGTTTCTGCGCTCGTTCGTTGGCGAGCCACCGTCGAACGGTGCGGGGGGTGACGTGCAGGCGGCGGGCGGCTTCGGTGGTGTCGGGGTTGCCATCGGGGCGTTGGCCGTAGGCGGCGAGCAGCATGCCGCGGATCGTGCCTTCATGACTGGGGTTGGCACCGGCACGGCCGGTCAGCGCGGTGAACACCGCGCTGCGGTCGACCTCGACCGGTGGTGGTTCGGGGGCGCTCACTGGAGTTCACCGGTGGTGAGGTCGCCTTTGCCCCGGTAGCCCTGGCCGGTGAAGTGATGGGCGTGGTTGGCCATGAGGGCGCTGCCTTCGGGTTTGTACTGCCCGAGGCCGCGGCCCAGGTGGTCGGGCTTGCCGGGCCACGCCACCGCCGGGTCGGGGACGTCGGAGGCGTAGATGATGGTGTCGGCGTTGATGGCCAGCGGCCACCGGTTGGTATCGTGTCCGATCTGCAGGATTCGCCGCATGATGTTGGCGCGGGCTTTGGCCTGGATCATGTGGCGGCGCTCGGGGGCATACCCCGGCCGGCCGGTCATGTATTGGTGGGAGCCGAGCATGCCAAGAGTCCTGGTGTAGACCACTTTGACCAGGTCGCGGACCAGTTGGCCGTCGGGGTCGTCGGTGTCCAGCTTGGTACGGGCGTCGCGGATTCGGGCGTACCAGGGATCCAGGATCCGGGTGTGTTCCGGCCAGGTATATGCCTGCAGGATCGGTGGGATCACGTCGTGTTCGTAGGCGAGGGCCAGGGTGGGGGTAGCCACCCAGATCGGCTCGGCTGGTGGGTTTTCGGTGGGCCACAGTAGGTGTGGGATGCGCCAATCCCCTGGTTCGCCTGCCTCGACCTGCCAGTAGCCGGGCAGTTTGGCCGAGAAGGTGCATCCGAGTTCGTGATGCACCGGTTTGCCGACGCCCAGCTCGAGGCCTGCCGCTCCGGCCAGGTGTGATCCCCCGCGGTCGTAGGCATGGACATAGGTCAGGCGATGTTCGGAGTCCAGGGGTTGCCGCGACCAAGTGATGTCCGCGGCAAGGTCACCTTCTTGGGCCGGTTCGACGGGGTCGTAGGGAGTGAACCAGTCGCGATGGCCGTGCCTGGTCGTCAACATCAGGTCGATGCCGGTCACCCCCGGGTGCAGGGTCCAGGGGAACTGGAGGGCTGCTGCGAAGCGGGCGAGCCGATCGGCGAGGACACCCGGTGCGGGATCGTCGCCGAGGATCGGCATCACCAGACGGTCGGGGTTCATGGCCGGAAGTGCGGCAACCCACACGAACTGGGAACTGTCGGAGCGGCGGATCCGGCTGAACGGGCTCAGGGCCATCTTCGTCGGTTCGTTCTTGGGTTTGTCGATCGTGAATCCGGCGGTGATCGCGTCAGTGACGAATGCGCTTCCCTTGGTGGCGTGCTCGAACCCTTCCCGGAGAAGATGGGGTTTGGTGGGCATGGCGGTGAGGTCGATACCGAGCTCGGTGAGCATCGCCGCCGTCAACCACACCTGTCCGGGCTCGCTCAGTCCACGCCCGGTGACGGTGCCGAGCCGGAAGTGCTCAACGAGTGCGGCGACGTCGCCGACGTGGCGGATCGGGTGCGGTGGTGGGGCGCTGGTGCCGTCGGGCAACCACACTCCGGTGGGGTCCAAGACTGCGGCAGGTCCGAGGAAACCGGGCCGGCCAACGGTCCATGCGGGAGGCGCCGGGGCGGCGGGGCGCTTGGTCGGTCCCACGGTGGTCTCGGCGGCCGGCGTATCCGCGGTCTGTGGCGCATCAGGGGGCGCCGGGTTGGACGCCGCTTCGGGGCCGGTCGCGTCATCGTCGACGGCGTGCGCAACTGCTGGTTGGCTCCGCAGGGGAACGTCGGCGTAGAGCAGGTCCTCCGGTGGGTCCTGCTCGACGACGACTTCCTCGAGGTGAAACAACCCCGGCTCATCATCGGGTCCGTTTTCATCACTGTGACGTTGCTGCGCTACGGGCGGCCCATCGAGCGGAGCTGACGGGTTCGCGCGGGTCGCTGCCGTGGACACCACCCAGCAGCGAACGTGCATGACGTCGGTCCCGAACCGCAGCGAGCACGGGCGGCCACATCCCAGACAGGATGCCGGCGACCGGCCAACCAGGAGGTCGGCGGGGCGCACGGTTCCCTCCTCGTCGGCGTAGACCTCGGGGTTCCCGTTCATTGCATACCGCCCAGTAACTCCCTGGCGTGGGCAATAGTGCGATAGAGGCGGTGGGGTGTCGTTCGTGCGGGCATGTCGGTTCTCCGGGTTACGGTGCGTGGGTGTTGGAGACGGTGCGCTACACCTACCGGGTGCGCCCGGGTGGGCAGGCGGAGCGCGCACTGTCCGGTGAGTGGCACCGGTGCCGCTTCTTGTGGAACGAGGCCGTCCACCAGAGCAAGTCTGGGCGTAAGCCGACGTTGTGTCGGTTGAGCAAGATGCTGACCGACGCCCGGGCCCGCTCCGCCTGGTTGCGGGTGGGCTCTCAGGTCGCCCAGCAACAGATGGTGCGCACCTACGTGCAGGCGTTGGACCACTCGTTCGCGGTGAAAGGTCGTGGAAAGCCGACGTTCAAGCCGCGGAAGACGACGCTGCCCTCGTTGGAATACAAGACGCGCGGGTTCTCCCTCCGGGAGGGACGTCTGGTCCTGCCGAAAGGCGTCAGCATCCCAGTCGTGTGGTCGCGGGAGTTGCCCTCGGTGCCGAGTTCCGTGCGGGTGTACCGGGACAGTCTCGGGCACTGGTACGCCTCGTTCGTGGTCCGCCGGGAGGTCGAGCCCGGACCTGTAGCGCGCAGCGGGATCGGCGTCGACTGGGGGGTGTCGACAACAGCCACGACCAGCGACCCCGCCTATGACCTGGCCTTCCTGGGGCATCGGCGCCGGTGCGCCGCGGAGTTGGCGAAGGCTCAGCGCACCCTGTCCCGGCGCCGCCGAGGCAAAGGAGTCGCCCAGTCGCACGGCTACCGGCGTGCCCGGATCACCAAGGCCACGATTGAGAAGAAAGCCGCCCGCCAGACCCAGCACGAGAGCCGGGTCTGGGCCAAGCGGGTGGTCGATGACCATGGACTGATTGCGGTCGAGGATTTCAAGCCGAAGTTCCTCGCCCACTCCAGGATGGCCCGCAAGGCTGCCGACGCCGCCGTGGGCGCGGCTAAGCGGGAACTGATCGACCGTGGCACGCGGGCTGGCCGGAAGGTGGTGTTGGTACAGCCCGCCTTCACAACAATGACCTGCAGCGGTTGCGGTACGAGAGCCAAGGAACGCCTGCTGCTGTCCGAGAGAACCTTTCTGTGCCGAACCTGCGGCCACGCCGCCTGCCGGGACAGGAACGCCGCCAAGACGATCTTGGCTGTGGCAGAACGGGGCCACACCCGTGTTGACGATGTAAGTCACTGGCTGCCCTCCTCCGGGTCGGTAGTCGATGCGGTCTGAGCCTGAAATCCCCCATGGGGAACCGTTAACCCAGCCATCCCAGGGAAACGGCGCACCCGGCCACCATGTACGGCCCGAACGCCGCGGCCCGGTTGCCCCGCCAGCGGTACAGCAGCACCGCGACCACGAACGCGAGCAGGAACGGTGTGAGCGCTCCGAGGTACACCTGCCGCCAGCCGGCGTAGCCGAGCACCATTCCCAGGACCCCGGCCAACCGCACATCACCCATGCCCATCCCTCCATGTGTCGCCGCCGCCAACGCCAGATAGCCCAGGAAGAACACCACACCGGCCAGTGCGGCTCGACGCAGCGCCATCGGATCGTGCTCGATCAACCCCGCCGCGACCACCAGGGGAACCCCTCCGAGATATGCCCACCGGGTGATGACCTTGGGGATGCGCTTCGTGCGCACGTCGATCACGGCCACGGTGACACCCACCGCCGACAGGAACAGCCACACCGGGAGAACAGCGGTCGCACCCTCGCGGAGCAGCGCCCCGATCCACACGACCGGTACCGCACACACGAACAGCACCCGGTGCCGGTTGGGGGCGAACTTGGCGGTGACACCCAGCAACCGGACCCCGACGAGGACACCGATGACCGTGATCGTGACCAGGGTCGAGGCCGACACGCCACCATGACCGGTGCTGCCGCTGTGTGCGAGCACCGCCGCGGCGATGGACCCGAGCAGGGCGGTGATCACCGGGCGGCACTGACGCGGTGGGTGAGGCGCATGCGACCCCGGCGACGCATGACAGTGGGCACCGACATCTGCAGGGTTTCCGCGAGTCGCTCGTCGCTCCAAGCGCGCTGCTCGGCGTGCTCGGTGATCAGTCGCTGCTCGTCGCGGGACAAGCTGATCGAGCGGTCACCGCACAGCACACGCTGAACCGCGACCTCGTCGATGCCCCGGGTTCCCACCGGTCGCCGCGGGTGCCCGTGGGGATCGTCGATGTCCTCGTCATCCCATGCCAGCGGGGGCGCCCAGCCGAGGGCCCGCGCAAAGTCCTGCATGCGCGGTGCGGGCCCGATCGTCATGGACAGCTCCTCGTACACCTGCGCGATGCGCACCCAGAGTGCGGTGGCGATGGTTCCTCGAGCGGGAACGCTACTGATCTGGCTCGTGGCGAGTCCGCGCTGGGCGGCGAGGTCGGGATAGTCCCAGCCGAGCGCAGCGAGTGCCTGCACTCGACGATGGGCACCCAACGACAACGTGTGGGATTGGTGTGCGCGGGGAAAGAACCCGATGCTCATCAGTCGCTCATGGGTCTGCGCGGTGATCTTCCGGCGCGGGTAGTGCAGCACCGCCACGAGCGTGTCTTGGCTTACTCCGCTGATCTCGGCGGCCACGGTCAGCGACATCCCGCAGTCCTGCAGGATGCGCAAGTGCCGGGCCGCGGCACCGACGGGCACCAACTCCTCGGCGTGCCCAGCCCGAGTGGTCGGATCGCTCGGATCGCGTAGAGAGGTTTGCGGCGGGGCCACCGCCGCGCCCGGGGCCCTTCGGACGTCCATCCGAAGGACCGCCGAGCATTCCGTCTCCGCCACGTCCGGGTACCATCCGGAACTCTTGGGTGGAGACGTCGGTGGGGACCGGAATCCGGTCTGACCCAGTGTAACGGCGGGGCGGACACCATTCGCAAGAGGCGATCGGGCGGTTCGGGGCAGGGCAGGGCTGTCTACGGTCATGATGGGTCTCTTTTCAGGTGTGCAGCTGGTGAGACTGCAGTGCTTTCGGACTGCGAGGAACGTTATCGGATCATCACCAAAGTGTCTAGGCCCCTCTTCACTCGGGGAGGTCAGAGCGCGGTGGTGCTTACGGCGGTTCCTTCGCCATGAGCCGTCGTCCGTTGCGGTACTGGGCACCCGCGGCGATCCCGGTGTAGCGATCCAACCTGGCGCGGGTGGCGCAGAGCTCGCGCACAGCGCAGGACTCGCAGACGGTGATCGCCGGCAGCGCCGCCTCAGTGATGCGCGGCGGTGGGGCGTGCTGTCCTTCGAGGTGTTCCACCGCCGCCTCACGCTGCGCCCACCACTGCCCTCGCCGGGCGCAGGGGGTGTCGGTCAACCGGCGGGCCAGCGCGCTCGCTTGGATGACCGCCATAGACCGGGGGCTGTTCGCGGACTTCACTGCGAACCTTGGAGGCGTTGCTGCACCGCACGCCGATACCGGTGCCGCAGCGCACTCACCGCACAGGCCAGCGCAACCAACACCACAGCCGCGGCGATCGCCACCCGCCGCAGGTCCAGGCCCGCTCCGTTCGTGCCGGGCACAGCCACCAGCGGTGAGGATGATGCGGCGATCAGCACGTGGTGGGCTATCAGCCACTGCGCGCCTCCTGCCCACCACATCGGCAACGAGCCCAGCACCACCACCAGGATGACGGGCGACAGCAACAGCAGGGTGTCTTCGTCGGACATGTGCCCGGACGATCCGGATTGTGGTTGTGGTTGTCCCATCGTGGTCTCCTCGTTCAGTCGGGTGAGCGGGCTTAGTTTTCGAACTCCACGGGGCGGCGAGCCGACACCGCGTACCCACAGGGCAGGGACACTGCGCCGGCGCTGTCGTCGTCACCGCGCCAGGACACGGCGATGCAGTCGTCGTCCTCGACATCAGGTTCGGGTTCGTCATCGACGACTCCCCACAGGCCGGCGGCGTCGTCGACGAGGATCAGGTCCCCGACCTGTAGCTCTTCGGGGGTGATGTCCATGACCAGGCCATAGCCCTCCCACTCATCACCTTCGCTCTCGAGGTCGGCGTCGTCGGTAGGGGCTGCTGGTTCTGGTGTGGCGTCGTGGGCGCTCGTCGGTGCGGGCTTGTCCATGATGACCGGAGAGTCGGCGTTAGTGAGCCCGAACAACGCCATGGGACTTGCCGCAGCCCTGCCACCGGTGAGGCCCCGCGCGCGGTGGTTGACCGGGTCGAGGTGGGGGAACTGGGAGGCCAGCACCCAGTCGGCTTCGGCGTAGTCGGTGTAGGTGGGTGCGACGTGTTCGCTGGTGTCGCCTTTGCCGTCGAGGTCGGGCTGCGGTTCGGGGTCCAAGATCAGCAGCCGCTCGTGCTTGGTGGTGGCCGGTCGCAGCTGCTGCAGCAGCTCATAGCCCTCGGTGCCCGGGGGGGTTTTGCGGGGGTCGGGCGTGTAGTAGTTCTGGATCTCGACCGCCCGGTTGGCGTCGTTGACCGTGGTGGCCCGGCCACGGCAACCCCGCGGGATCGTGGTGCCGGTGATCGCGGACTCCCACATCATCATGGCGCCCTGCGGGGATAGCCGGCCCATCGAGATCCGCATCCGAAAGTTGTCTCGCATGTCTCCGCCGAAGTACTCGGCATCGGGTCGCTGGGTCGCGAACACAAGGTGCACGCGGCTGGTGCGGCCCTTGCGGGCGATGGACTGCACGCGCTGCAGGACCGGGGGTTTGGTGGGGTCGCCTTTGACCTTGATGTCGGTGTACCAGGCCATCAGGTTGCCGCGGAAGTCGGCGTACTCATCGAGGAACACCAGCAGCGGCTCGAAGTCAGACTCCTTGGCCCGTCCGGTGGTGATGAGGTTGTAGCGGTGCTCCATCACCGCGTGCGCCCTGTGGATGACCGCGATTTGCTGCTCAATCACGGAGGCGACGACCTGCACGTTGGGCCAGTCCTGAAAGCCCAGGAATTCGATCGCTTTGCCGTCGACCACCCAGACCGGCCATCCCCGGAGAGTCGCCAGCGCGAGGAGGGTGTGCGCGGTCGCGGTCTTGCCTGTGCCGGGTGCCCCGACCAGCATGAGGTTCGGGTCTCGGGCGGGGCGCCAGACCACCGGGTTGCGGTCCTCGTCGACGCCGTAGGAGAGCTCGACGTCGTCGTAGGTGTCCAGGACGTCGATGGTTTCGTCGATCTCAGGTACCGGCAGCCAGAGGTTAGCCGGGAAGGTGGGGCGCACCTCGAGGTGCACCGTGTCTGCTTCCAGGTCCCATTGGGCGCGCCACCGACCGGGCAGGTTGGTGGAGACGACCTTCTCGACCCGGTTGCGGTATCCCGAGGCGGCGAGTTTCGCCCCGGCTTCATGGCGGGCGTCGATCGAACGCAACTCGCCGTCTGTCACCTCGGTGTTGGTGATGGCAGCGGTCGGTCCGAGGAGCTCGAGTATCAGGCGCTCCGCGCGCACTACCTCCGCGGGGACCGCCGCGGTCTCCGCTTCTGGTGGGGTCGGGGTCAGGCGCAGCTGGCACTTCATCCGGTCGTGGGAGTCAATCCGGAAGGGGTGCGGCATTCGCCGGGACACCGCTTCGGCGACCTCGCTCGCCCATCCTGGCTCCGTATCGGGTGTGCCCGACGGGTAGCGCACGTCGATGATGCCGGGAGTGCCTGGCCATCCCCTCCTCCAGCGACGGGCCCGGACCACTGCTCGGTTGGCGGTGCGCACCCCCACCATCGGGCAGACCGCTTCGGTGACTCGATCCATGAGCTGCGCACGCTGCGAGGTCCGTTTGCCGAGCACTGCTCGCAGGAGCGCCGCAACCACGGCGAGGATGGTCGCGGGCAACGCCCACTGGGCTTGGCCCACCAAGGGGGCGGCCGACCAGATGATGACGGCGGCCGCGGCGAGCAGCACGGCATCGCGTAACCACGGGTTGGGCTCGGCCACGAGCTGCGCGGTGGGCACAGCAGCTCGTGGCCGACTCGGGGGCGCCTTACGAACTGGGGCGCTCATCGCTGCGTGGGTCCGTGCGCTTTGGCGGCGGTAGGTGCGTCGCACCCCCGCGTCTTCGGCAACTTGGCCATCTCCGACGACTCCCCTGCTCGGTATCGCGCCCGACGTGCGGGCCTCTACCCAGAAGAAGATGCGATCGGGTGCTCGGTTGTGACCGCCACGGGCCGAATCCGTGTCCTTTGTCCGACCGACCTGACCAGCCTCAGGGTCACGGCCCGCGTGGTGGTGACCAGCCGGCGGGCCCCAATTCCGCGTACCCACCCCCTTGACACGGTGGGTACGCTCCGACGAAGGCACGAAGTGTCGAAGGACGGAGCGTCTCCCCCGCATCTCGTGGGCTCAATATTCCGTCGTCGTCTTCTCCTGCTGTCGAGATGCAGGCAAAATTAGACACCGTAAATAATGTAGGGGTCGGGTCGTCGCCTCCTCCTGCTGTTGCCCTCGTGCTGGCCGACCCACCTCATCGCTGCCACCCGGATACCTTTGCTGCCTCTGGTGCACCACCGTCCGCACCAACGTCAGTGCTATCGCCGCTGCCATCACGGCCCTATCGTCTGCGCCAACACGCGGCGGTTGTGGTGCTGACGGTGGCGCACCTGGTGGCGATCAGTCACGCTGACGGCGGCCGCCCGGTGGGTTCCTGGTCGCCCCTTGTCGGCACCGCCGGAGGGCGACGGCCACACCGTTGTCGGTGTGGCCGTCGCCTGTTACCTGCGGAATGGTGCGCTTAGGGTGTGCTGATGGGTTCGCAGACGGTGACGCGCCAGCCCAGCTGCCCGAGCTGCAGCCGGATCCCCAATTTGAGGCCGGTGTCGTAGGTGGCGACGGTGTCGACGGTGTCGGTGCTGCTGGAGTAGGTACGCAGCGACTGCAGCTTCGCGGTGTCGATCTTGGTGGGGTCGGTGTTGCGGTAGGCGTCGGCCAACGCTGGGCTCACCCACTGCGACAGGCGGCCGGCCCAGTCCTGCAGCCCGGCGCCGGGTGTTGTGAAGTCGGTGGCGAACCCGGTCGCGACCCGGCGCCATTCCTCTGGTTGTGCCGGCGGCAGGGGGTTCACCGCCCGGGTTGGCGTTGCTGATACCGACGCTGAGGGATCACCGGGTGTGGTCGTGCTCCCTTGCCCGCCCAGGTAGGGAGCTGGTGCGGGGGGTGGTGCGGTAGTTGTGATGCTGGATGGGACCGCGGCGGTGGTCGGCGCCTGGGTGGGCTGCGGCCACCATGCGAACGCAGCGAAGCCGACCACCAGGACCGCGGCACCGACCTCGAGTCGATGCCGGTACGCCCAGGAGCCGCGCATCCCCCCGGTGGGTGTGGTGGTGCGCGGGGGTTGTGGGTCCGGCTCGGTGGGTGTCATGGGTTGTTTCTCCAGGTGGGGACGGCTCGGCAAGG
>JAABUT010004881.1_pt1 | contig 10344 bp, 9 predicted proteins | sample 5559281 | NCBI WGS metagenome assembly JAABUT01 (sample SAMN10711880, study PRJNA513359) | rock metagenome | isolation source: Antarctica rocks | place: Antarctica: Victoria Land, Ricker Hills nord | collected 2016-01-04 | reverse complement strand
GGCGCCGTGTCGCCACGAACTGATGACCGCATAAAGGAGCAGAAGCATGCCCAGCCCGATGCAATAGGCGCCCATGGTCGAGACGAAGTTTCCGGTGGCGAAGAGGTTGTCGTAGTGCACGACGCGTCGCGGCTGACCCGCCAGGCCGACGGCGAACATGCCCATGAAGGTGACGTTAAAGCCTATCTGGACGAGCCAGAACGAGGCGAGGCTGAACGGTCGATTGAGGATGCGTCCGGTCATCTTCGGGTACCAGTAGAACAGCGCGCCGATCGCGCCGGTGAGTCCGGCGCCCATGAGGGTGTAGTGGAAGTGGGCGGTGACGAACATCGATCCGTGCAGCGCGTAGTCCGCGGGCACGTCGGACAGATAGATGCCGGTCACTCCGCCGATGATGAAGTTCCACAGCATCGCGTAGACCGACATCATCGGCAGAGTCGTCCACACCCGGCCTCGCCAGATCGTCCCGATGATGACGAGGAATAGCAGTCCGGTGGGTATGGAGATCAACTCGGTGGTGAGCATGAACGAGCCGTTGAGGTCCGGTGCCCATCCCGAGGCGTACATGTGGTGCGCCCACACCATCACGCTGAGGCCGACGATCCCGACGATGGACAGGACCGCGACGTTGAAGCCGAACAATGGTTTTCGGCTGAAGACTGGCGTCAGTTCCATGAGCGCGATGACCGCGGGGAGCACGATGACGTAGACCTCGGGGTGGCCCATCAGCCAGAACAGGTTGGAGTAGAGCCACCCGCTGCCGCCGCCGGCAGCCACGTAGAATTGGGCGCCGAAATTGCGGTCCATTCCCAACAGCAGTTCAGCGGACATGAACATGGGAAACGCCGGTATCGCGAGCCCGACACTGGCGACGACACCGTAGACGAAGATCGGGGTGCGACTCCAGGTCATGCCGCGGGCGCGCATCGTCAGTGCCGTCGTGGTGATGTTTGCGCCCGCCACGGCGCTGGATATCGCGAAGACGATTATTGCCATCATGTAGGCGTCCATGCCGGGAGGACCTTGGTCGGCCAACGGCGCGTAGCCCGTCCAACCCGTCGGAATCCCGCCCAGAAGGGCGGTCGACAGCAGGATCGGCACGACGGCGACCAGTAGCCACAAGCTCAGCGCGTTCAACCGCGGGAAGGCCATGTCCCGCGCACCGATCATGATCGGCAGGATGAAGTTGCCGAAGGGACCGGTCACCATGATGATCGTCGCCAAGATCATGATGAGGCCGTGCATGCCGACGACGGCGTTATAGGTTTGCGGGCCGAGGAAGCGCGAATTGGACGTGATCAAATTCGTGCGGATCAGCATCGCCAGCGTCCCGCCCACTGCGAGGAGCACGATGGTGACGACGAGGTACTGGATTCCGACGACCTTGTGGTCGGTGGTGAATCGGAAATAACGGCCGATGCCTTGGTCCTTCCCGGCGAGGAACATCTCGTCCTCATGCTCGGGGTCTTTACCGAGCAGCCACCTGATCGGCCCGGCGAACGCGCCGATTCCGGCCATGAAGCCGATGACCCAGCACACGAAAGTGATCGTGACGACCCGGTCGGACCCGTAGTCGCCGGCCTGCATGATGCGGTGGGATATGTACCAGCCGACCGCCGCGAGCACGACGCCTCCGGCGATGGCGGTCAGCAGATTGAGTCGGCGCAGCACCCCGCCACCGGACGCCGGGGGAGCAGCGGCGAGCTCGACCATCGCGTCTGTCATTGTTCAGCCGCCCCTCGCGGTGATGCCGTCATTGTTGTTCGTGTCCGCCGTGCGCGGTCAGCCACGTTGCGAAGGCCCGTTTGCTGACGACGTGCACGGTGGATTCCATGTCGGCGTGCAGCAGTCCGCACAGTTCCGCGCAGCGAACTACGAAGGTGCCGAGTTTGTTCGGCGTGACGCTCGTCGTCGTGGTTTCACCTGGGTTGGCATCGATCTTGATGCCCATCTGGACGACCCAGAATGAGTGGATCACGTCCTTGCTGCTGACGTGGAACACGACCGGCTGGTCGACCGGCAGGTAGAGCTCGTCGCTCTCGACTTTGCCGTCGTCCGGGTAGCTGAAACTCCATACCCACTGTTGGCCGGTGACATCGATCTTGAGTGGGAGGCGCCCCGCGCTCGCCGCGGTGACGCTCTGCATCGCGGCCAGCCCCCAGATCAGCAGGAACACGCAGAGCAGGCTCGACAGGACCAGCCAGATCGCGGTGACCGGTGTGTTTCCCCGGATCGGGGGTCCGTCCGTCTGCGGTTGCTCGGTGCCGCGGTGGCGCCAGGCAAACAGGCTGTACAGCGCTACCGACCACACGGCGGCTGCCACCGGGCTGGCGGCGATCGTGAACACGGTCATCGTGTTCTCCACGGCGCGCATCGTGGGTGATGCTGCCGGGCCCATCAACCGCGCCGGGACGTACACCGAGAAGACCACCAGGGCAGCCGTCATGACTGCCCAGATGTAGAGCACGCCGCGAGTTTCAGGGCGGTTCCACCATGACCGGAGGCGACCACCTACCTGGGCGGGGATCGTCATCGCTTGGCGTCCGTTCGTTCGCGTGCACCGATGATGTTCATCCGACGGTGAACGTCCCCGACATGTACCCGCGGGAGGACATTGGGCCGCCAAATTTCGCGTAGGTACCGTCACCGCACGGGTATTCGCAATTCCAGACGTACTCGCCCTTGCCGCCGGTCACGAAGGAGAACGTCACCACGTGCGGCTTCGAGTAGATGGAGTGTGGTGCGACCGGGGCGTTGTCAGCGACGGACGGAAGCGGGACGCTGACGAAAAGCGGGTCCTGGTTGGTCGGTGCACTGTGGATGGTGAAGGTGTGCCCGACGGCATCTGGATTGACCTTCGAGACCGCCTTGCCGTCGACGGTCTCGACGCCCCCGATCGTGCCCCGCGGCGTTGCGAAGAAGGCGTTGTTGAGACTACCCCCGGTGTCGTACTGACTGATCGTCATCGTCACCAGCGCATGTGCCGGTACCTGGAAGTTGGACGTGGGGCCATAGCTGACCCAGTCGGGGTGCTTGCCTCCGTCCTTGCCGTGCTCGCCGGCCATGCTGTCGGGGTAGGTCGCGACCTTGAGGAATGCGTGCGGGAGGGTGCCGTGCGCCGTCTGGGCGGTGCCCTTGACGGTGGCGCGAAGAACCTTCGTCGGTGCGCTCGCACTCGAGAGGATCGTACCGGTCAAACCGACGACCAGCGCGCCGCCGAGCAGCGTCGCTGCGAGCCCCACTACCGCCTTCGGTAGGGACACGGCCGCCTCCTAGCCCGACAAGTCCAGCTAATCGTTTCCACAGCGAAGGGTGGCCTTGGTACCCGTCGTCGTCAAGACCGACATGGGAGAAACATCGTCTGACTTGCTACCCTCCAATCGCATTTCAGAATATATCGGACTAATGCGGCAGATCACCGTCGATCCATCAGCTTTCGATCATTCATCCGTCAGCCGCGCTCAGCGCACGCAGCTGGTAGTAGCATCCCGCCAATGCGCGGCGCGTACCTCGATCGTGTCGACGCTCGACGGCCCCGAATTGCGCGGCGATGGGCCCGGGCTGCCGCCACGGTCGTGATCGGCCTCGCGTCGGTCACCGGATGCACCGCGGCCACGCCCGATGGTGCGCATGCCGTCCGCGCCTCGAGCGGTGCCCCCTTTGTCGGGGTCACGATGTTCGCGGTAGTCCGTCGCCAAGCTGCCCCGGATCTCGTCGGGAAGACGCTGGACGGACGGACAGTGTCTCTGGACAGCCTTCGAGTTCACCGGATCGTCGTGCTCAACGTCTGGGCGTCGTGGTGCGGGCCTTGCCGGGATGAGTCTCCGATGCTCGCTGCGCTGGCGAAGCATTTGCAGGGAACCGATGTCCGTTTCATCGGCCTGAATGAGCACGACGCGACCCCGGAGGCCCGCGCATTCGCCGCTGCCACGCATGCCAGCTATCCGCAGTTGATAGACACAGAAGGCTCGTTGCTACTGAAGCTCAAACTGCTGCCGCAGGTGGCCATTCCGAGCACACTCGTGCTCGACCGCCACGGCCGGATGGCGGCCCGTGTCGTCGGGCCGGCCACCGCGCCCGAGTTGAATCAGATCCTCGCCGACTTGCTCAAGGAAGCGTGATCACTAGCCAACCGGACGAATTTGGTTCAGAATCTGGCCGCGAACCGGTTGGTCGCAAAGTCGTTCTCGTCCGGTTGGATCGAAGGCGATGATGCTGTCTACGGATAGCAGCGATGGGAGCATGGTGACCAGCACCGCGGATGCCCGAACCCACACGATTCTCCAGCTGCATCACGCCGTTGGGGTTGTCGGCGACTTCGTTGCCCTCACCAAACCGCGCATCATCGAACTGCTGTTGGTGACCACCGTCCCCGCGATGATGTTGGCGACTCGGGGGCTTCCGCCCCTGGGACTTCTGGTGACCACCCTTGTCGGCGGCGCGTTGGCGGCCGGCTCCGCGAACGCCCTGAATTGCTATCTCGATCGAGATATCGACTCGGGGATGCACCGGACCGCCAACCGCCCGCTGAGTCGATCGGCGGTCAAGCCGAGGAATGCGCTGATCTTCGGTCTTGTCCTCGGCGCTGTTTCCGTGGTGCAGTTCGCGGTCACCACGAACGGCGTCTCAGCCTTGCTGGCGTTCGCGGCGATAGCCTTTTACGTCCTCGTCTACACCGCCCTGCTCAAGCGACGTACCTCGTCGAACATCGTATGGGGTGGCGCGGCCGGCTGCGCGCCCGTCCTCATCGGCTGGTCCGCGGTGACCGGCTCACTCGCCTGGGCACCGGTGATCCTATTCGCGGTGGTATTCCTATGGACACCACCGCACTTCTGGGCATTGGCGATGCATTTTCGAGCGGATTACGCCGCCGTCGGAGTACCCATGCTTCCGGTCGTCGCGCCCGCCTCCTTCGTCGCCGGCCGCATCGTGGCCTATTCCTGGGCGATGGTTGCTGTTTCGCTGCTGCTCTGGCCGGTCGCGCACTTGACGCCCGTCTACCCGATCTGCGCGGCAGTACTCGGCGCGGCCTTTCTGCGCGAGGCATACAGCCTGCGGTCTCGCGTGCGTTCCGGCGTCGAAGTCCGGCCCATGCGCCTGTTCCATTGGTCCATCACGTATCTGAGCCTGCTGTTCTTGGCCGTCGCCATCGCTGCTGTCTGGTAGCGCGGACCGATTTCTGCCCGCGCTGGCGGCGGCTCAGCGGGACTTGTCCGGCGGTCCGCCCGGCGGATCGACGGACTGCAGGTTGCTGAGGTACCGCTTCCAGGCGACGAGCTCGACATCGTCGTCAACCGGCCCCGACGGGTCGTCGCCGGACGGCGGCACAACAGGTCCGGCGGATGACACGACGTTGGCCCCTGCGCCGGTGCCGGCTGGCCGGGACGGGTGCGGAGGCGGGTCTTTCTCGCGGGAGAGCCGCCACCATATGTACACCCCGTACACGCCGAACACCGGCCATTCGAACGCGTAAATCCAGGCGATCTGACGCCCAGCCAAGGCGCGGGTGAGTTCGAACCAGCCGGCCGCGATGCACACCGGCAACCCGACCACAAGCAAGCCATGCACACGGAGGTCGACGGCGGAGAGCCGGTGTCTCCTGCGTCGCTCGCGGTTGGTCCGTGATCGAGTCATTCCGGGCGGCCAAGGGGAAGGGTCGCCTGGGCCAGAGTCTGGAGGTCGAGCTGATGCGCTAGTCGCTCCTCGCTGCGTAACCATTCGTGGACCGCCACTGCCACCCAGATGGAGTCGATGATCATGCCTGCGCCCCACATCAGCGCTCCACCGAATTGTTGGTCGGCCAAGGGTCCCGGTCCGAACGGTCGCGACACCGTTCCGTAGTAGGGATACATCAGATACTGAGAAGAGTAGATAAAGAATCCGGACATCGCCTCGGGAACCATCATCAGCCCAAGCGACACTGCCCGCAGTGCGTACGGAAGGCGGCGCGGCGCGGGATTAGCTGAAAGCAGCGGATAGTAATAGACGAGGGCCGCGCCGAGGTACAGCGGATGTTCGACATATAGATGCACCAGCGGATGCCGCAATGCGAACTCGTAGAACGGCGAGAAGTGCGTACCGATGAGCACCCCGGCAAAGAGTAACCAGCCCACAATCGGCCGAGTCAGGAAATTCATCGCTCGGCTTCGAAGCAGCGGCACGACATATCGGTGTCGGACGCGTCGGCTGCTCACCCGGAGCACCAACAATATCGGCGAACCCAGCAACAACAGTGGTGCGGCGATCATCATGATCGCAATGTGCTGGACCATATGTGCCCAGAAGAAGGTGTCATCGTAGGCACCGACCGGGCCCAGCAGGACGAACCAGGTGATCGCCAAGCCCGAGAAGAAGCTGACGGTGCATCGCCGGGGCCACGGAACCGTTGCTTGCCGCCGGATGACTCTCAGCGCCCAAATGTAGGCGAAGCCGCACCCGAGCAGTCCTAATCCGAGGAACGGGTCGAACGTCCACGTCCCCAGGACGGTCAGCAACCGATCCACGCGGCGGACGCTACTCCGAGCCATATCACTTCGGAACGGCTCCGGTCTCGAGCTAAAGAACTTGGCGCCCGGTGCGGCACGTCCCTGACGGTGGTTGCCGGTAGATGCGGCATCGGGCAGGATCTGGCGGTGGTGGGAAAACTTCGAGACCAAGTGACCAAGCTGCAGCTGATGCTCGCGGCAGGGGTCGCCATCTGCTACGGAGTCGGCTACCCACTCGGGCTGATTGCCAATTCGGTCGTCGGTTGGTTCCTCGTCACGCTGGGCGGCTTCTTCCTCGTGGCCTTGGGGACCGTGATCGTTCGGCGAATACATCAAGGATCTGCGAGCGGCCGCACAGATGCGGGCTCCATCCCCGATCCGTCGCCGCGCGCGCCTTCGGCGGAGTAGCGGCGCGGATGAGGCCAATTCACACGCCGCGGCGACGTTGCGGGCCTCGTTCTGCGTGTCGGCCTTCCCGTCGAACGAATACGCACGAGGGTGCGCAGGTCGCTACTCCTGGAGCACCGACAGTACGTTGCCGGCCGGATCCTTGAACTACGCGAGCGGGCCACCTTGCCGGTTGATGCCCTTCTCCACCCAGTCGTAGTGCTCGAAGGCGACGCCGCGGTCAACGAGCTCGTCCACCGCGGCCTCGATGTCCTCGACCGGGAGGTTGAGGATCGTGAAGTCGGCCGGGGTGTGGTGCTGTTTCGGGTAGACGAACGTCCGCCGCTCGTAGGCGGGCTTCGACGCGTACGAATTTGCCCGATGATCATGCTGGTGTCGTGGAACGCCCCGTCACCGGTCGCTCTCAGGGCTGCCCGGACGGGATCGCGAACGGGGACGGGGCGGCGCCGGCGGCCTACCAGGAGCTGCAGGAGTTCTGCACCGCCGCCGAGTGCCGCTCGCCGCCGCGACCCACCCCCCGGCCCCCCGGCCCCCCGCCTCGACGTGAGCGATGTCGGGTCCGCCCGGAGTGGCTGGCAGCACCGTTGAGGCGGCTGCGCTTCATGTCGCCGATCTTCACGAGATGTCATGACTCGGCCACGAATCGATGCATCTTGGCGCTGGCCGCAACGCTCGACCGCTGCGCTGGTGAGTGCGGTGGAGGCGCTCGTGTTGGGTGATTCCGTGACCGGGGCGCGTCCGAGCATCGGGGCGCTCGACGCCGTGGCACAGGGTTATCGCGTCACGGCATCGACGGCACCGTCTGGCTCGCGGAGGCGGAGGATCGCTAAATGTGCGCCGCCACGGTGCAGGTGTTGCCGGTGATGGTGTTGCGAGCGCGTCCGGTAACGGTGTCCGTGCCGGGCCGGTCGGTGAGGACACGGTCGACGCTGAAGGTGCCGTCGGGTGCGGCCGCAGCGCGCCGGCCGGTGAAGTAGGTGACGCCGTTGTGGACTAGGTGCACGCGCCAGACGCTGCCGACCTTGACCTGGTCGACCTCGAAGCCGGCCTCGAGGAGGCCCCGATCGCTGTGCTGCAGCTGCATGGCGACAGTGCCGCCCAGTGTGCACGTCCCACGGGGCACGGTGTGGGCCAAGGCCGCGAAGGCGTCTGCTGTGAGAGCGACGAGTCCGGCCGTGGCGAGTGCTGCGGCTGCGCCGGCGGTGGCGGTGATCGTCCTCGGCCATTGATGCGTCGTGGTGCTCGCTTGAGTGGACACGGTGTTACCTCCAGGGGGACTTGGCGAGCGGTACCTGACTCATGGTTGCGGCGCATCATGAGGTGCTCATTGCGGCCGAATGAGCCCTTTCTCATGTGCCGGATCAGGCCGCACGGGCTCGTGCCCTTCGCGGGCGACGCTAGGTGAGCCGGTAGCCCGCGCCGCGGACGGTGGTGATGCGCCCGGGGCCGAGCTTCGCGCGCAGATACCTGACGTAGACGTCAACCACGTTGGAGCCGGGGTCGTGGTCATACCCCCAGACGTGGCTGAGGATCTGTTCGCGGCTGAGCACCTGGCCGGGGTGGCGAAGCAGGAGTTCGGCGAGCGCGAACTCGCGGGCCGTGAGATCGATCGTGCGCCCATCGACTGTGGCCTGCCGGGTGCGGACGTCCAGGCTTGTCCCTTTGTGCCGGAGTACGAAAGTCTCCTGAGCATGCTCGGGGCGCAACCGCAGCCGTATCCGGGCGAGCAGTTCAGCGAGCCGGAAGGGTTTGCTGACGTAGTCGTCGGCTCCGCGGTCGAGTCCGGCGACGATGTCGGCCGATTCGCTGCGGGCGGTGAGGACGATCACGGGGAGCAGGCTGCGCCTGGCGCGGAGCTCGGTCAGGACGGCGAACCCGTCCCGGCCGGGCAGGCCGAGGTCGAGCAGCAACATGTCGAACTCGCCGGTGAGGGCTAGCGCGAGTGCCTGGTTGCCGTCGTCGACGGCGTGGGTCGTGTAACCGGCTGCGCTCAGCCCGCGGTCCAGGAAACGGACGATGCGCGGCTCGTCCTCGGCGATGAGGATTCGGCTCACAACGCCCGCGCTGTCGTGGTTTGCGCCGTTCTGGCCCGGGCAGTGGGGTGGACGGCTTGTGTGGGTTGGCGGCGGGGGATGCGGATAGTGAAGACTGCGCCCGGCGGCGGTTCGCGGTCGGCGACGCTCACCGTCCCGCCGTGGGCGTGGCTGATGGCGGCGACGATGGACAGGCCGAGCCCGGTGCCGCTGGTTCGCCGGTGGTCTACGCGGGCGAACCGGTCGAAGATGCGCGAACGCTTCGCATCCGGGATGCCAGGTCCCCGATCAGCCACCGTGAGTACCAAGTCATCGGAGACCCACCGGGTCGCGAACTCCAAGCCGACCGAGTCTGCGCTGTGGGTGAGCGCGTTGGCGCCGAGCTCGGCAATGGCCTGGGTGATGCGCTGCGGGTCGATGACGCACCAGCCGGAGGCAATGCCTCCCACGGGCCAGCGGATCGTGCCGAGGCTGTCGAGCTTGCTCGCCATCGCCCGGGTCAGCGCGCCGATCTCGACCGGTTCGCACTGCAGGAAGTCCGGCTGCTCGGAGCGGGCGAGCATCAGTAGATCGTCGACCATCCGCGACATGCGCTGCAGTTCTTCCGTGGCGATGGCTAGCGACTCGATGTCGTCGGGATTGTCGGCGGCAAGGGTGTCGAGATTGCCTTGCACGATGGTGATCGGGGTCCGCAGTTCGTGTCCGGCGTCGGCGAGCAGATCGCGGTGCGCGGTGAGACTGGCTTGGAGTCGGTCGAGCATGGCGTTGATGGTGGTGGCGAGGTTGCTGATCTCGTCCCTGCCTCGCACCGGGATACGCTCGGCGAGATCGGTTTCGGTGATCCGGCGCGCCAGTTCCGTCGTCTGGCGAACCGGGCGCAGCACTCGCCCGGCGACGGCCCAGCCAAGCAGCGCCGCGACGAACAACGCGAGAGCCTCGATCGTGATCTGTGTTCGAGTCACCTGCCAGACCGCGGCGCGGTCGGGGGCGGTGAACACGACCGTTACGAAGACCCCCTTTGTGGGGTCGCCTGCTACGTGGAAGGGCACCGCGAGGTAGCGGGTCGGCCCGGCCGCGCTGTGCCCGTCGCCGATGGTCGTTCGCGTGGTCGCTGCCCAGCCGGCGACGGCAGTACGGTCCGCGGCTGGGTCGGCCAGCGGCACGGCGGGGCTGCGGACGGACGGGTGGCCGTTGAGCAGACCGACCAAGGTGACGTTGGTCTCGGGGACGGTGCGAGCTGCTGCGGCCCGCAGTAACGCCGTCGTGCTGGTTGCGAGCGGTTCGCCGCTGCTGGCGCGCGAGGACATCAACGCATGGAACTCGTCGGCCTCGTGGCTGAGTTCGCCGTCTATTCCGACATCGACACGGTGCATGAGCACCAGATGCACCACCAGTGTCGACGCGCCCAGCGCAACGGC
>JAABUT010004879.1_pt1 | contig 10347 bp, 8 predicted proteins | sample 5559281 | NCBI WGS metagenome assembly JAABUT01 (sample SAMN10711880, study PRJNA513359) | rock metagenome | isolation source: Antarctica rocks | place: Antarctica: Victoria Land, Ricker Hills nord | collected 2016-01-04 | reverse complement strand
TAAGTCATTTTCTTTGACGTTAGTCAAAACAGCGTCGCGTGATTTTGACTGATCAGTCATCTTCGTTTCTATGATTCTACGAATAGCTTTGACTGATTCTTCAGCAAAGATGATCTGTTTAGTTGTTTGAGCTTTGATCATTGCTTCTCTATTCTTGATCTCTCGAATAGCTCGTTGATCGTTATTCAATTGAATGAGGTAGAAACGAATTTCTTTCAGAGTACTGAGTTGAATCAATTGAGTTACTTAAGCGAATCGAAGTCGAGAATTTATTTTATTCTTTAGATCGACGATCAGCTGTTTTTCTTGATAGTCTAGATAGAAGAATAGTCGTTGAAATTGAGTATAAAACTCGCTGAATTTCTTCTGTTCTTGAATCAAGTTGTAGTAGTTTCTACGAAAGTTGACTTCTTTATCTGAATCATCGAACAACTGAGCTAGCTCTTTCAAAAGCTCATCGACGATCTTGTATGAGTTGAAACAGTCACGTTCACGTCTTGACTGAGTGATCTCAGCTGCATCATCGAATAATTTGAAATGTACGTAGCTCAGCTTGACTCGTTCACTTGAAAAGAGATCGACATTGATTTTCAGCTTGTTCTGAACTTTTTCATATCAGTTCTTTCAGATAGAGTTCTTTTCATCAGTGAACAACGAAGAATCGAGTATTTTCTGAAATCTAGAACGCTCAGAGTAGATTGATGATGACGAGATAATCTCTCTAGCTTGTAGTCTAGCTTTCAGCTCTTCGCATCGTTTCTTCAAAGCTTTTATGATCATAGAAGATGTTATGATTTCAGCGAATGAGTCGTTATCTTCGACAATGAAGAATGAAGCTTCGAAACGCTCTTTGAAGAAACGAGGCATGAGAAAGAAGAGATTGAATTGAACGAGTGTTTTTAAAAGAAAGAGATCGAGCGAAGAATGATGCTCGACAATAGAAGATGAAGTCGTTTTTGTTGTTTGATTTGAGAGTTAATTGATTCTCTTGATCGATTTGATTCTCTAGCAATCAACGAAGATTCTTTATCGCTGATTCTATTAATCGAGATAAACGAAATTCTTAATGTAATGTTGAGATCGTGCCTAGATCATTCAACCAAAGAGACTCAGAACTGATATGTATGTATATTTCTTTAGAGATAGCTATAACAAGACATTAAGAATACAGAAGAGAAAGAGTGCAAGCTCTTCTATAAATAATGACTTGAGACTGCGCTAGACTCGATACAGATGTGATGTAATAGATCAGATGTGTTTGTCTAAAAGAATGATGAAAGAAGTGAATGAAGAAAGTGCTGAACAACGAGAAGAAGTGCTGAGAATAACTCAAAGAAATGCGCTAGATTCAAACTAGGCATAGCATCATGACTTGTTCTAATCAAATTGATTAGAATTAGATCTAAACTCTGATCAATTCAGACATGTTCATAACAGTTTTACACATATGATGCAGAGACTCAATGACATTACTTTTAGATCAGATTTTCGCTAGACTTGATTAGAATGAAATCAGATGAAGACTAGTTGAAGAATAGATGAAGATTAAAATCATGACATTACTTCTCTCTCTTGATTATTTATGTTTGCATGAATGTTGTTTCTTAATGCGCTTTTCTTGAATATTTAATATGAAAGTCATTAATCATTTCTTGAGCATTTATAAATTTGTCATTATCAGCATTATATCAGTTGAGATTATTGTTATAATTCTTTCATTTGATTTAATATTGAAGTTATCTTTTATAGCATTAAGAGTTCAGTATATCATTGATTTTTCATTCATCTTTATCATTTATCACTATTGATTTCAAAAATTCATTCTTTTGATTAAACAAAGAATCATTGATGACAGAATGAAGAAGTTCTGAATGAAATACATTATGTATATACATAATCTCTGATAGTTTCAACTTATAAAATGAGTTAATAGACTCAATGATCTGAAATGAGTTAAGCATCTTGTCATTCAATTTTTTGAAAGATCTCGCTGTAATAATGTTTCATTCATTCAAAAACATCTTTGATTCAATCTTGTAATTGATTTTCTTTCTATGTTTATTAGCTTAATTCATCATTTGTTCTTGTGTTTTGATCAGAACTTCATGAGCAAAGATCAAAGTCTTGTTCATTTATTCAGATATATTCTTGACTTGATCAATTTGCAAGCGTTTGCAAATGCTTTCATACTTGATGATGTCAGAGTTGAAGTTCATATGAGAATGAAAGTTCTTGTTCATGAAGAAAAGAGTCAAGAAGATGATTGATGACAAGACATTATTATCAACAAACTTGATCATGAATAGTCACTTAGATCAGTCGTTTTGCATATATGAACAGAAGAATCAAAGATAACACTTAATGTTCTGATTGACTTGTTTGCTTTGATCATTGATTTGAAGATGATAAATGATGAACAATTGAAGAAAAATGCTCAGTTGTTTGCAAAGAAACTTTCATAGTATAGAGATGAATTGCAAATTTCGATCAAATACTATGAAGCTTAATAAATTATAAGTTTAATATACTCATTGAATCAGCATTTCAGCTGTCTTTTCAGCTGTGATATCTTTATCATTAATGATGCAAAAAATATAATGTTTTTCTTTTAATAATTTGCAGATAACAGTCAAAATAGCGTTGTAATCATACAAATCAAATAAATTAATAATGAAGTTCATTGCTATGTCTTGTCATTGCTGTTCAGATATAAATAGAGATTGAAGCAAGTCATTTGATTTATTTCTTAATGTTTTTAAACGTTGATATATGTAGCAGTTTCAAATATATCAATCTATCGTTTTTCACATAGAAGATTAATAGTAATTTCGCTTTATGATCTTCATTGTTTTAAGAATTTCAGAATGATTAATCAATAACTGATCATATATCTCATGAATTAGATTCATTTGCAGAAGTTCATTAAATGAAACTCATAGCTGACTGTCTTTGTATAAGATTTCATTCTGAACTCAACAATTCTTCAGCTTGATGTCTTTGCATTGTGCTTTATTTCTGATCTTTGCTTCACAAAGTAAAGTACAATTCTTGTTGATTTCATTTGCATCAAGAACTTGTTTATAAATTGACTTGCTGACGTTTTTCTTTAGATCAGCAATCTTCATTCAATTCAACGTCAAAATAGTGATTCATTGATAGCAAATGCATTCATCATCAAAATTTCTGAGTACGAAGTCAGCTTGATGAGTTAATGCATCAATTTTAATATTTTGTTTATCAGATTGATATATTATTTTGAAGTTGAAATCAGCTAACTTTTATATTTAACACATTTAATGTTTGCTCAGCTTTTTATCTTTCATCAATAAGATGAGTGTTTGATGATTGATGAACATCTTGATAGAAATGTCAGTCAACTTCAGTTTGAATTATCAATGCTTAAATGCTTAAATGATGATCAGCAGTTTCTTATCATATATTTCGTAGTTGCACTCAGCAGAACACATGTTCTTGCTATAGAAAGCAATTAAATGTAGTACTTCTTCATCATCATATTGAAAGAGAACTTCATCATTTACATAGTTGAATGAGTTAGTTTTCAGAATAGTCTCATGAGTCTGATCAAAGTGATGAAGTATAGAAGTCTCAGTCATACATTTCTTCATGTGATTGAATGCAGTCTGACAAGTTTCATTTCATTCAAATATGATCTTCTTTTGAGTGAGTTAAATCATTGAACAAACAATCTTCAAAAAGTTCTTGATAAAGCATTGATAGAAATTGCAGAAGTCAATGAAGAACTGCATCTAAGTGAGATTATTAAATGTAAATCAATCAACTACTGCTTGTATCTTTCATGAATTCATCTTAAGTTTCTTGATTGACATCAAAAGTTTCAAAAAGATGATTTTCTGAACATGAAACTTGCATTCATTGATGTTTATCTGTAAATCAGCTTCTCATAGTTTATTCAAAATCAATCATACATGTTGCTTGTGTTTCTTCAAGATCTTGCTGTAGATGATAATGTCATTCAGATAAATCTGACAAAACTGATGAAGATATTCAAACAGCACATTGTTCATATAATGTTAATAGAATGTTGATTCGTTGATTAATTCAAAGAGCATTACATGATATTTGTATGAGTTGAAAAAAATGATAAAGATAGTCAGATCTTTGCTATCTAAATGCATTTGCAGTTTATTGAATGCAACAATGATGTTCAATCAAATTAGATATTTGCTTTCTTGTATATGAGCGAAAGTCTCATCTATCAAGAGCAAAGAATAGTGATTTCGTTTAATCAAAGCATTGAGCTTTCTGTAGTTGACGCAGAAACGCAGACTTTCGTCTTTCTTTTCAATGAATAAAATGAGCGAGATGTATGATGCAAAGCTGAAGAAAATAAATTCTTTGTTCAGATGTTTAATCAGATACTTCTTTATCTTCTGAAGCTTATGATTGAACATCTGATATAATTTGCTTCGCGAAGATGTTTCTTCATCAATCAACTCAATTTTGTGATCATAAAAACAATGCAATGATAATTGATTAATCATTGCTCGATCAAAGATGTTTAGATAGTCATGATATTCAGAGAAAAGCTTGATCTTAACTTACTTAAAAGCTTCAGCATGAGAAAGCTCATGCAGATTCACTTCTTCAGACTTGTTTTCAACTGTAGTTATGAGTCAATTGATTTTCAAGATGATAACAGCAAAGATCTTAACATCTGAATGTTTGACTAACATTTTATATGTTGCTGTCTCTATCATTGCTATGTTCATTGAATCTGACGTTGATTTAGAAATTTTGACGTTAGTTAAAGTTGTGTCACGCAATTTTAACTGTTTGATTAAACTCTTCTTTTGACTGAAAGAGAGTGATTTCTGACTGAATTAAAATGTAACGAAAGTGAAAGATCTTTTTAGTATATGAGTAAAAGTTAAGCTTTTTTATTTCGTGATTATTCTATGACTTAAGAATAGAACAATCGATTTTTAACTAAAAGTGAAATTCAAAAATTGAAGAAAATTGATTTGCATATTTATTACTAAATTGATTTTGTTCATTCATGTTTTTTCAAGAATCATTTAATATTGATTTAATCAAGTGATTAACATAGAAGCTGTGTCAAATGTATGATCTTGAACAGTTAAATTTGAATAAATGACATGAGATGAGTAATAAGTGTTAGAGATCGATCTAGAGTAAGTCATAGAAGTGTCATTTAACTAATAAATAAATGCTAAGAAAGAAAAGTATCTACAGAAAAGAACTCAATTCTTATATGTGTATTTCTCAGCTCTGTGCTAGACTCGATTGAGTTGACGTCTTACACATATGATGCAGAGTCTCAATGATATCATCTTTAGATCAGATTTTCACTAGACTCAATTAGAATAAAATCAGACGAAGACTAGATGAAGAATAGACAAAGACTAGAATTGTAACATTACTTCTCTTCTTGACTATTCATGTTCACATGAATGTTGTTTCTTAGTGCGCTTTTCTTGAATATTTGATATGAAAGTCATCAATCATCTCTTGAGTGTTCATAAATTTGTTGTCGTCAGCGTTATATCAGTTGAGATCATTGTCATAGTTCTTTCATTTGACTCAATATTGAAGTCGTCTTCTATAGCATTGAGAGTTCAGTATATCATCGATTTCTCATTCGTCTTCATCGTTTATCACTATTGATCTTGAAGATTCATTCTTTTGATCAGACAGAGAGTTATCAACGACAGAACGAAGAAGTTCTGAATGAAATACGTCGTATATACGCATAGTCTCTGATAGTTTCAACTTATAGAATGAGTCAACAGACTCAATAATCTGAAATGAGTTGAGCATCTTGTCATTTAATTTTTTGAAAGATCTCGCTGTAATGATGTTTCATTCATTCAGAAACATCTTTGATTTGATCTTGTAATTGATCTTCTTTCTATACTTATTAGCTTGATTCATCATTTGTTCTTATGTTTTGATCAGAGCTTCACAAGCAAAGATTAAAGTCTTGTTCATTTGTTCAGATATATTCTTGACTCGATTGATCTGCAAGCGTTCGCGAATGCTTTCATACTCGATGATGTCAGAGTCGAAGCTCATATGAGAATGAAAGTTCTTGTTCATGAAGAAGAGAGTCAAGAAGATGATTGATGACAAGATGTTATTGTCAACAAACTCAATCATGAATAGTCACTTAAATCAGTCATTCTGCATATACAAACAGAAGAATCAAAGATATCGCTTGATGTTCTGATTAACTCGTTTGCTTTGATCATTGATCTGAGAATGATAAATGATAAACAATCAAAGAAAAATGCTCAGTCATTTGCAAAGAAACTTTCATAGTATAGAGATGAATTGTGAATCTCGATCAGATACTATGAAGCTTGATAAATCATGAGTTTGATATATTCATTGAATCAGCATTTCAGCTGTCTTTTCAGCTGTGATATCTTCATCATCAATGATGCAAGAAATATAATGTCTTTCTTTTGATAATTTGCAGATGACAGTCAGAATAGCGTTGTAATCATATGAATCAGATAGATCAATAATGAAGTTCATTGCTATGTCTTGTCATCGCTGTTCAGATATAAATAAAAGTTGAAGCAAGTCATTTGATTTATTTCTTGATGTCTTTGAACGTTGACATACGTAGCAGTTTCAAATATATCGATCTATCGTTTTTCGCATAGAAGATCAATAGTAATTTCGCTTTATGATTTTCACTGTTCTAAGAATTTCAGAATGATCAATCAATGATTGATCATGTATCTCACGAATCAGATTCATTTGTAGAAGCTCGTTGAACGAGACTCATAGTTAACTATCATGATACAAGATTTCATTCTGAGTTCAACAATTCTTCAATTTGATATCTTCATATTGTGTCTCGTCTCTTGCTATTGCTTCGCGAAGTAGCGTACAATTCTCGTCGATCTCATTAATCTCAAGAATCTGTTTATAAATTGATTGATCATTATTCTTCTTTAGATCAGCGATCTTCATTCAATTCAATGTCAGAATAGTAGTTCTTTGATATTAAATGCATTCATCGTCAAGATCTCTAAATACGAAGTCAGCTTGACGAGTTAATGCATCGATCTTAATGTTCTGTTTATCAGATCAATACATTATCTTGAAGTTGAAGTCAGCTAGCTTCTGAACTCAGCGCATCTGATGTCTGCTCAGCTCTTTATCTTTCATCAATGAGATGAGTGCTCGATGATCGATGAACATCTTGATAGAAATGTCAGTTAACTTCAGTTCAAGTCATCAGTGTTCAAAAGCTCAAATTATGATCAGCAGTTTCTTATTGTATATCTTGTAGTTGCATTCAGCAGAACACATGTTCTTGCTATAGAAAACAATTGAATGTAGAACATCTTCATCATCATATTGAGACAGAACTTCATCGTTGACGTAGTTGAATGAGTTAATTTCAAGAATGAAATCGCGAGTCTGATCAAAGTTGTCACGATTCTAGTCTTCGTCTATTCTTCAACTAGTCTTCGTCTGATTTCATTCTAATCGAGTCTAGCACAGAGCTGAGAAACACACATATAAGAATCGAGTTCTTTTCTGTAGATACTTTTCTTTCTTAGCATTTATCTATTAGTTAAATGACACTTCTATGACTCGCTCTAGATCGATTTCTAACAGTAGATAAATGCTAATCAACTACTCTGCTATCGACGTGTAGACGATACGAAATATTCTACTTCTATTCAGAAAATTCGCAAGAAATTCTTTGAATTACTTTCATCAAAACACATCTTCAAATTTACTCAAATTTACTCAAATTTATCAAATCAATCACTCAACTTTATCACAATCAAATCTATCTATCTATCTTTCTCACAATGACACGCGACTTCGAATCAGTCGAGTCACGAACAGCTCGTTTGCTTAGAAGCACTGCTAGCAGACGCGTTTTTATTATTTCTTTCGATGCTTCAGCTGAATCTCAGAATGTCGCTATCTCATGAGACATCAACATGAGTCAACAACTTCGTCAATGAACTATCGATCAGTCAGACGAGATCATCAAGATGCTGATCGAGCTAAGAGATCAACGAGACATGACTTTGAAACTCAACAAGCAATGAATCGATGTTTAAGTCGATCACATCAAGAGACTTGATGAGCTAGAGATCAATCAAATGACAATAGACACTCAAGAAGAGACTATCGTTGAACTACGAGAGAAAGTCTTGAGTCTAAAAAAGAAACAGCGTTCAGCGAATCAGTCTCGATCTCGTCAATCTACTGAATCTCGAGCTTCTACGAAATCTCTATCTCATCAATCTATCGAGAATCATACTCGACGTGACTCGTTCACTCTATTCAATAATGATCATCACAAGTCTTTCAAGTTTTCAAACTCATCTGTATTCATCGACGAAGATGAATCAACATGAAATAGCTGAAGAATCAAGATGAACGACAAGCTTCAGACAAATGTCGATCACTTTGATAATGAGAATATCTGTATTGTCTATGTGATATCTAGACTAGAAGATGATGCTGCTGAACATATCTTCGCTCGACATCGACATGATGCTTTGCATTCATACATCTCGATCGACGAGCTATTTGAGCATCTGAAAGAAATATACAATGAACTGAATAGAAATCGAAAGTGTTGTCGCGAGTACAACACTCTTAGACAAACAGACAAGTCTTTCAATGTCTTCTACTTCGACTTTATGAAGCTATTCAGCTATCTAGACTACGACGATCACACTCTGATGAACGATCTTCAGAATAAGATCAACAATCGCTTGCAGAATGCTCTATCAGTCTGTTCAGAGAACTTTACTTTGCTCACTCGCTTAAGAATCTTTCTTCAAAATGTGAATAATAAACAGCGAGTCAACTATCAGCTACGCAGTCAGCTTCGCACTGTCATCGTCAAAGTCACTGTCGTACCTGATAAATGCGCTGCTACTTCATTGTCAGCAATGACGACTTCAATAATCGAATATGTCAAGTCGACTATCTTTTCTACCTCTGAGTCAGTCAGATCGCCTATCGTCTGCTATATCTGCAAGACTTCAGATCACTTATTCAAGAACTGCTCTCAGAACAAGATCAACATCTCGACATCTCATGCATTCACTTCTCGCCTACATGAAATCGTCATTTCGAAGAATAAAGAGAATGAGAAAATGTCTTCTTTCGAAGATAGCGAGGCAAAAAACTAGAAACTTTCATCAAAGACGCAATGAAAGATGTGTTAATTTCTTCAACGATGAGCATGTCAGATAACTCTTTTGCTTCTGAATCTTTGATTACTGAATGTGTACTTTCTAGCAATGAAATTAGTTACTCATTGAAGTCATTGATAGACATCAAAGCTGCTGACTATTCGTTCATTGATGAAGTGATCGCGCAGATTGTTTGTGATCAGTTGCAAATCGAGTCTCTGACTTTGATCAAAGCGAAGTCAATTCAAGAATTTGACGATCATTATGCTAAGAAACTCATTACTCATGTCATCTATTTGAATCTGACTGTTCAAGATCATACGATTGACACAGCTTCTATGTTGATCACTCGATTAGATCAACATCAAATGATTCTTGAAAAAACATGAATGAACAAAATTGATCTAGTAATAGATATGCAAATCGATTCTCTTCGATTTTCGAATTTCACTTCTAGTCAGAAATCGATTGTTCTACTCTCAAGTCATAGAACAATCACGAAACAGAAGAGCTTGACTTCTACTCATATACTAAAGAGATCTTTCACTTTCGTTACATCTCAATTCAGTCAGAAATCATTCTCTTTCAGTCAAAAGAAGAGCTCGATCGAACAGTTAAAATCGCGTGACGCGACTTTAACTAACGTCAAAATCTCTAAATCGACGTCAGATTCAACGAACATAGCAATGATAGAGACAGCGACATATAGAATGTTAGTCAAACGTTCAGACGTCAAGATCTTTGCTGTTATCGTCTCGAAAATCGATTGACTCATAACTACAGCTGAAAACAAGTCTGAAGAAGTGAATCTGCATGAGCTTTCTCACGCTGAAGTTCTCGAGCAAGTCAAGATCAAGCTTCTCTCTGAATATCACGACTATCTAGACATCTTCGATCGAGCAATGATCGATCAGCTATCATTGCATCATTTCTACGATCACAAAATTGAGTTGATCGATGAAGAAATGTCTTCGCGAAGCAGACTATATCAGATGTTCAATCACAAGCTTCAGAAGATAAAAAAGTATCTGATCGAACATCTGAACAAAGAGTTCATTTTCTTCAGCTTTGCATCATACGTCTCGCTCATCTTGTTCGCTGAAAAGAAAGACGAAAGTCTGCGTTTCTGCGTCGATTACAGAAAGCTCAATGCTTTGATCAA
>JAABUT010004877.1_pt1 | contig 10350 bp, 13 predicted proteins | sample 5559281 | NCBI WGS metagenome assembly JAABUT01 (sample SAMN10711880, study PRJNA513359) | rock metagenome | isolation source: Antarctica rocks | place: Antarctica: Victoria Land, Ricker Hills nord | collected 2016-01-04 | reverse complement strand
CCACCAAACCCCCTCCCCACCCCTTCAGGCCACAACCAAGCGCTCTCCCACGCCAGCCAAGCCAAGCCAAGCCAAGCCAAGCCAAGCCAAGCCAAGCCAAGCCAAGCCAAGCCTGACAACAACCCTTTCGGGAGCCAACGCCGCAACTCCCCCTCCAAGATGAAGTGCAGGCGATAACGGCAAGTGGGAGGGCAGTGATGGGGACAGAGGATCAGCGTTAAACATGGCCAGCGGCTCAGGAGCGGACCCGTCGTCCTAGTCGAGTAGATTAGCAGATCGGCATCTCGACGCTCGAGACAGAGGGATGGTTGGCGGATCGAAGAGGTAAAGCGACGTCGAGTTTCTTCCGCGCCTTGCTTCGCGCGCCGAAGCCTTGGTTGTGGAGGAGGGTAGCGAGCGGTGTTGGGGGTTGTGTGCTTGGGTGGTGGGTTGGAGAGGCTGCGTTGGATAGGGGGGGTGGTGGTGCTTGTTTGATCGAGGAAGGGGTCGTTGGTAGTTGTGGTTGTTGGGTTGGGGGAGGTTTCTTCTGGGGAATATTAGACGGGTGGGGCGGTAGATTGCGCTTGTTGTTGTTGTTGTTGGGTGTTTGGGGGCTATTGGTGGGGGTGTGGAATGCGTAAGACGGTCATGTCGTTGTCGTTTAAGGAGGGTGCCAAAGTCGTTGGATTGGGGTGATTTGTGTTGTTCTAGGTGGTTAGGTGGTTAGGTGCGGGTTAAATCGAGAGAGAGAGAGAGAGAGAGAAAGAATATAGTGATGGTATGGAGAGGGGGTGATGTTGTTGGTGGAGGGTAGGTGGATGTGGTATGGGAGGTTGAGGGAAGGTGGAAGGTTTGGTGAACGGAGAGATGGGAGGTTGCACAGGGATGAGGTGGAAATTGAGCGAGGAAGAGCATGACGGTTTCGTGTGGGGAGGTGGGTGGTGGAGGATTAAGTGATAGAGGGAAGGGGAGGATAATTTTAAGAACGAAATTGTTAATGAAGGGGAGTGGAAGAGATTTGAGATGAGTCCGGTAGAAACAAGAGGAAAGGGAAATGAGCGAGGAGGGCTAAGGTGTGTGTTGAGGGGAAAAGGGAAGAAAGGGGTTGGAAGAAGCGAGGAAGGAAGTGGGAGGGGGTGTGGATGGTGAAATGTACTCTGTATTACTTCTGGCGTACTGTAGACTGTTATGCAGTCTTCAGTCAGCGACATGGAGTATGTGACTTCCCGCCACAAAGGCGCAACGAGGACGTGTGTCTCGAAGGAGTGAGTAAGAAACCAGGCGGTTTTCAATACCCACGTTTCTACCACTTTCGAGGTATCGGCGGTGTTTTGATTCATGCAGCGCTTGAGTAGCCAGGCATCACGGTTTGGGTTGAGAGGATACGACAGGATCGCGAATGATGACATCGGTTTCGACCGTCGCAACGCTATGGAGTGGAAACGACTGCAAAGAGACAGCTTCAATCAGCTGAGGATGACGATATTAAGGTTGACTGTTCATGATCACTCCGCGTTCTGAATTGCAGGTCATACTATAGCACGTTTAATCATAGAAGCTTGAGAGAGTATTTGCAAGAGTGTTTGCGAAGAGAAACGTGCAGATGCCGGGTCGATCAGACCTAAAGATGTATGGAGATCGTCCTTTTGGGAGAGATGTGGGAATTCCGGCCGAGGACATACAGAGATAGAGAAAGGCCATGCTAGTTGTGAGCGCGGATCGGACATTTTGGCGATTTGAGATAGTATGAGGGAATGTGCAAAGTTTTGCAAGAGGATAGCATCGGGATATCCATGAAGGATACTATGACTTTCAACACTATGCTTCGGTAGGGAAAGGACAGGGCTATAGCCCAAGGCTTTATGGGCATATGGCCGCCCTATCCCATTGAGCGGCACCGCATACTATAGAGGAAAGTAATAGGAGGCGATGGTATGGCAGCAACGCGTTTATCTCATTGATAATTCACGACCTGTGAGCGATTATTGCCCTAGAAGGACAAATGTATGGGGGCTAGCGAGATATAGAGATGAAAGAGTCATAGATCGGCTACTCCCTCCAGTGAGGCGGCCTAGTCTCGTACTATTGGGAAGTACATGACATACCGGAAGATGAAGTGTCAATGCTGAGGACAAAGAGAACGCTATGTCCACATTCCTGGCGCATATATCACCCACGTGATATTGTGTCTGGAGAAACCTGTGTTTGAGGAACCTTCGGAAGTAGAAAAAGCCCAAGAGAGTAGATAGGCGATTTCATCTTGCCTCTAGTCCATAACTCTTAGAGTTACGAACGAGTATGCTCGTTGTTAATCTTGATGACAGGATCCTTGGTATAAAATCCGATCTTTTATCCACGCATAGACGTTTCGTTGTTCTTCTCGTACTTTGTCCAGTCAGCTGCCTGTTCCATGTCATATCCAGATATTGAATACGCGAAGGCTTCAGCATGTCCGCTAAGCCCTCGTTGTAGGCGACGTGGTTTGGCCCCCCGAATAGATAAGGCGACATGATAGGGTGTACTGGGGGCGATGTGTCCAACCATGTGTTGTGCAATGCCGGTGCGATGACTAAATCAAGTTTGTGCGTATGACTCAACAGTGTTTTGTGGTCATACAGATGTCAAAGAGAGAACAAAGACGATGGGATTGTTGATATTGTTAAGAAACCACAATTAAGATTTCTCTTCTCGCGTGTACATGTTTTGCCGGAAATATGACGCATGGTTAAGGCAAACATCGCACAATGAGATTGCATTTACCAAGGAGCGCAATCATTATATTTAGCAGAATTGGGGGCCGTAGGATTCTAGTGTGGGTAGAAAGCTGCGGTCTCGCCGGAGGCCTCTATATGATGACGAACCAAATCATGGGTAGCGACATATGCCCCACGAAGGTCAGTAGGTATGGATATTTGGATGATTTTGTGCTGTTGTAGTCGAGCTACGGTCGATCTGTAGCAGGCGTGAATTAGCTACGCGGCGGGCGGAAAAGAGGCGACTCGGTATGGTTGGTAAATATAACAATTCCTGTAGCGAGATGCGCTTCTGCAACCAATGTCTTGCTGTGGGCGGTTTTAGGATTGTTCTTGAAGGATGGCTTGAGATGTTTCGACCCCAGCAGATGATCGTTGTACTGCAGGTACACCTACTGTGGGGTCCAAAATGAACTCGGTCAGCAACCATAGCGGCCTAAGTTCCTTTCTTGGATAGGGTTAAAACGTGCCTATCGTCATCTTCGTGAATTGGAACCAATATGAGAAGGTCGTTAGATATGATGGGACAGAATGATCTAGATATGAGTCGCATTGCATTTCTTTTAAATGTCGAGACTTCGCTTTTATTCGTACCATCATCAAGTCAAAGCCCTTACACTCGTCCGAGGGTCAACATTTATTGAAACCTCGGGATCGATTTGACTGCTATTATGTGGTTCTCAAGTCTCATCATCTCTTCCCTCGCGGCAAGCTCCGCTCTTGCATTTATCCTACCTCCGCATCTTACCAACAAGACTGAAGTCAAAGGGTTCGATATCTCTCATCCTCAGGCCTCAACCTTCTGGTCTTGTGCCAAGAAGGCTGGCTACGGTAGGGTCGGTATCCGTGGATATCAGCAAGCTTGTGGCTCGGTATGGCCTCCGGGTTTTCCCTTTCCTCTTGACTTTCCTGATTCTAACGAGATTCCGAACTAGGGGGGTGCAGTCGATAAACACTTCGTTGAATCATACCATGCGGCCACAACTGCAGGGCTTAGCGTTGACGCCTACCTGTTCCCATGTAACTTCTACATCCCCATCTGCACAGCTTTCTTGACATGAGTTTAGGTGCTGGGACGCATCCCAATGGAGTAGCTTGCAAGCCTGCGAAGACGCAGCTTCAAGAATTCCTTCATGCGATCTCTTCGAACAATCTCAAAATCGACCGTTACTGGTTTGATATCGAGCCGACCAAGATAGGCCAAAACGGCGCTCAGTGTAACTGTTGGAACTTTGGCAAGCAGGCTAACGAAGCTCTTGCTAAAGAATGGGTTGCTGCTATCAAAGCATCAGGACGTAATTGGGGTATCTATGCCAATGGGTAAGGCAATGCTTGAAATGGATCCTGTGCTCTTTGAATGACCTAACAAGTTGATAGCAACCAGTGGGATGGAATGTTTGCCAGCAGGTCTACCAACGTTGGTAGCGATCTCCCTCTTTGGGCTGTGCAAGCGGATGGAAAGCCAGGAGTATCTACCGTACACACATTCATGGGCGGATGGACAAAGGCCTATGCAAAGCAATATAAGGAGGGCAAGTCGTCTGTCTAAGAGCTAGATGGCAGGACGCATAAACTGACTTTACGCTTTCCATGATAGATACCAAGACACCGGAGTGCGGTGGTGCCGTCGATCTGGACTCTTTCCTTGCCTGAACGGTTTTCCGCCAGATTAGCTCTATCCCTGCATTGTGACTTTTTCTATTCTGTTGACAGTTGTATTGACATGCAAACAATTTCATTGCACAGCTCATCTGTCAGTCTGCTGGAAATATTAGCTGTTCTTAGTCGATATGTCTCAATATTAGAACGATGACCCTTGACCTCACAGCATTGTAGTTCCGTGAGGTGACATGAAGAGACAACAAGATCTTGTAATACGGTCTCCTTTCCTTCCACACATACCTATTTCGTCCTACCTTGATGCCCATCAATGAACACTCCTCCGATTGAGATTTTGAAACTCCTCAACCACAAGAGTTGCACAGAGTGAATTGAGACGTAGATACCCACTTACCTTTCTGCGGCTGCGAGTGGTAAACAATCGCGTACTCATCGCAAGCATGCGACTGCATACTAGACATCCCACGGTTCAGATGATAGATTGTCCTTGCCTGAGCCGCTGTGTCAGGCACTGGATCGAATAATCCATGGGAGTAGGTGATGAATCGAGTAGCCAATGCTAGAGCGTTTCTGCCCTGGATTTATTTTCCCTCAATGCTCTAGGTAGGTCTAATCTGACTGTTCGCACATTGGCATTGCAAATGGCATGGGAGGTAGTTCTACCCAGTCGCAATACTAGAGACGTAGCAGAGGACCCTCGGTTCAGACAGCGAAGCTGTTGACGGGTGTATGAGTGATTGTCGGAGCGTTTTGAATTCCAGAGTACGGATGTTAACAGAGTCTTAACGAATCCGGGTCATCATCGTAGGGCTTAAGGCGGAAACGCCCTGTAACTGCAGTCTGACTAATCCTCTAAGTGGCACTTGAAGCTCAATCCAAGGTCAGTTCAACCACACTATAGTACCTTCATTTCATATTTAGAGCGTTCGGTAGGGAACAATACCATCCGATAGTAAATCAGGCAAACACCTAATTATATATTCGGTCAACGTTAGGGGCCTTTCTATGATATCATTTAATCTAAATGGGCCACATTAATAGCCGATGCGAGAACAAGCGGTGAGCTTATCTCAAGGCGGCGAAGACTACGTGAGTTTCGACATCGAAGGAGTTTGAACGACTTACGCTACGTCCCAGTCTCTTAACTTCCTACATCAGATGTTCTCATCTACTTTTTCGATCTCTGATCTGTCAGTGCAAATGCTCTGCGAACATTGCCGACGGCATTTGAACTTTAGCCAGAATCTCACCCGTTATAACCCACAGAGAAAACCACTTGATGGTAACACTAAAGGCCTGATTGACCCGCAGCAAAAGTGCGAAGATCCTACAACTTCTGTTGTCAAAATCTTCAAGGACACACAAAGAAATGATCTCCAGCCGGTGTGGTGGAAAACCTCTCTCTTGCAAACTGCATTGCAGAGCCCGCTGGCACCTTCTCCAGACTTTGAATGCCAGATATGTGCCATGATATTCAGCAACGTCTCGGCTTCCATCGTGAAGGGGCTTCTCAACACAGCCCAAGCTCATCAAGGTGCCCCTATCCTTTGTATACAGATCAGCAACTTCCTTATTGCACAGCGACGTCGTCCTGATGCGGGATGAGTTTGAAGCCAAAAGTTTAGCCAGGAAGCGCAGAAATCGGACTTTAACGCTTATGCCAGAAAAAAAAGATATCAATCTCTCAGTTTGGCTCGAAGTCAACCTCTAGCTGCTTTCCATGATTCAAGCTAAAGTCGATGCTGTAGCTGATAAGATCTGCAGTCTTCAACTAGTATTATGGCATTACACTGATTGTGCTAATGTAGAAACCTCGATACCTAAGTCAATTGAGGAAGCAAGAAGCCAAAAATACTGGATCACCAAGTACTTTCGCAATCGCAGCCTCCCGGTTGAGAAATTGTATAGTACATCATTCAAAATGCTCTTATTAGAGAGGCAATGACTTTCGACACTCAAGGCGCCTCGTAGGTGTTGGTTCTGCGAACGGTATTCATAGATCACATCTTTGGTTTTCGTGGAGAAAATACACCCTTAGTAGCTTACATGACACTCAGCCATCGCTGGGGGACTTCTCCACGAGTAACGTTAACCAGCAATTCGCTTCGTGCCTTGAGCGAAGAGATTGAAGTCTCAAAACTTCCTCGCTCGCACCAAGACGTCATCAGTATCACACGTTTCTTAGGCATCAGGTACCTCTGGATCGATTCTCTATGCATCATTCAAGATTCTGTTACTGACTGGCAAGCTGAGGCTGGAAATAGTGGAGACCTATAGTGATACAAACATGACAAAACCTGAGGATAAATTGGTAGCGATATCAGGTCTGGCGAAAGAGGTTCGTAAAAATACGGTAGATTTTTTTGGCGCCGGTGTTTGGAGAAGATACCTGATGAATCAACTTCTGTGGCGAGTTCAGACATCTCAAGCGTACGAAGTTATATCATACAGAGCATCAAGCTGGTCGTGGGCCTCTGTTGACGGCAAAGTTACGTTTATAGCGAGAATGGTTATTGAAAATTACCCCGAAATTACTGTCAGCAATTTCAGAACCTTTGGTGTTGAATCCACTCCCTGGTCGTTTGGACAAATTTCGTATGGCTCGATGCGCGTACATGGTACCCTGAAAACAACACAGAGGTGCGAAAGTCTATACAGAGGCTACAGGCTCCTATTAGCGGACCAACTTGAAGAGCTCGAAAACAACATGTTCACCTATGGCGAGTACTACCCAGATGTGATTCTGAATCCTTTACCAGAGACCCCAATTTGCCTGCCGATAATGTCTTACGTGAAAGGTCGATGTGTTATCGAAAAGAAGAAGGAGAATCGAGGGAAGTGCCTTTTGACTGGCCTAGTGATTGTTTCTACCGGTGACTTTTATGATGAATACCGACGCATTGGAATTTTCAGCCCATCAAATCCAGCAGGTAGAACATGGTTTGAAGATCGGGGACAGCAGGACCTCCGTGACATCACTCTCATTTAACTTCGTCAAGCGTTGACGGCAAACATGTGAAAGATTTGTTTGAAACCTGTAAATGGTTACCATACTTTGATCGCAGGGGATTTTACATGCACAGACAGTAATTGGAGATCTGTACGGCGTGCTGTCCGTTGACATGGACCACCTGATATATGAAGGAAGAGAGGACTAAAAGGGGCGACTGAATGCAAATGGTATAATGAACGTTGCAAAGCAGGCTTAACAATTGCTAAGCTGACAGATCCCAGGGAAATTGTGTGAACTTGGCTTCGTTCATGGTATCAGTCCTTTGACCGTTTACCTTTGTGTTTGCGGGGCGTGGCATTCTTCTTGCCCCACCATGGAGTCCTTGACGACCGAGACGGCTGTAAAGGGAGACTCAAACAACAAGACAGTTTTGCTATTTCATGGGACTGGCCTCGTTTCTCTTAACATGAGAGGTTTGGCTGGATCCCCCTTTCGCTTGGATGAGGCGCTTCCCTCTTTGATGGTGATGGGCCGGCATTTGTCTGTATAAGTGGCGATGACGCGGAGGTTGGTTGCAAGACCAGCGTGGTGGAGATAGCGTTCTTTTGCAACGTATGTAGCACCTCGAAGAAGAGAAAGATAAACACAACATCATTGTACCAGCGCTGTTGAGAATCGAACCTAATATAATTAAATTACCCAACGACTCTCGAAACAAGTATTAGTGTTGGAAACAGGGAACAGTACTGACTGTTACCCCTGTGTGGTTGGCAATCTCGCTTAGCCCTATAGGGCGCGGGACTCAGAGTTTCCACCTCCTTCCTCCCCCATATGTAGATGAGTGTGTATCGATTATACATGTCGTTCAATGGTCGTTGGCATCCTCCTATATCTCGAGCTCTGCCGAGTGCAGAGCTGTCTCCATTGTATCATCTGATCCTGCCAATCGTAACCATCTAATCGACTTGTAGAGGTACTGTAGGTGGTAGTGGTGCCTAGAGGCTAGAGGAATATGTCGCAGGTCTACTTAGGTAATGTAACCACCAAGATTGGTTTGAGTTGGTACCGTAGTACGGTGGTACCCTAATACACTAGCGCACTAGGTATCCGTACCCCGCACGACCTAAGCTCATTCTGCGGGGCACGCGGGGTACGGATACTCGGAGTTGGAGCAAACCGGGGCCTTGTTGGGTTGGTGTACGGGTACCCCGTACTCTCGAGTCAGTGGTTAATCTCCTTACACTTGGCATTTGGCGCGTCATCTGAAATCCCCCGTAGGTCACGTGCCGAAATTCGAACCGCAATCGACACGGCGCTTGCTCTAATAAAAGACTTTGCTACCTAGTAAGGTACTTTACCTACTTTACCTACTTTACCTACTTTACTTACCTTCCGTATAAACACTCCCCTTTTCCAGAATGCTCTCTCTCAGTCAGCTGATGGTTCATGCAGTCGACAAATAACTTAATTCGTCACACAAGTCACTCGTTCCAACAGCTTTCGGCAGTGCATCCATCCGCCTGCTCTTGTTTGTGCATCAGCTTTCGGTAGTGCATCCATCGCCTGCTCTGGTGAAATTAACAGGGCTGAAACACCTTACACAGCCACGCATGTTAACGCAAATCATACCTGACCACTTTCTTTGAGCATCTGCAAAGCGCTTTGGAGATCCTCACCTGCAACTAATGATTATGTTCACTCAAAGAGAATCGCTCAAGTTTTCTTCATCAGTCGTGTCTTGTATCTTCTCTTCTTCGTCTTCGTTGCTCTGCTCGTGCCTTGCATCATCACTCTTCTCGTTGTCTTCGAAACTAGGATTGTGGGAGTTACGTGGCAGCTGAGTTCATTATTAGCTTATGCTCATCGTATGCGTGCTTCATCTCTCCCCTCTAATTCATTCAGTCACGCAGATATCTCGTCCGCACGGTTTTCCGCGGTAATGTTTTCTTCTTCCATCGATGTCTCTATAAGCTCAGTGGATGCTGCGCATATGCACAGCTGATGCTCTCTTGAGAGTTGAGTGATGAACATAATTGCAGGTTTAGTGTTTGTGACCTCGCTGAATCCCAGATTCGGCATCGACATATGTTTCGCATCGGGCTGGAATAAGAATTCCAACCCGACGCCAAGTCTAGCGTATGCGAGGCTCATGCTAATTACAAAGTCCGGCCCTGGCTCAGCCTTTCCTTCGCTTGTTTCATACATGTATTATCGAAAGACTCGAATTATTCAATTCCTCAAGTGAGAAAGACCGTCGACATTGCAGCAGCACCCTCGGTGATATAAAAGGGTTCATATTCCCTAGATGGTTGATTACTTGTATATATTCATCAACGTCTGATTTCATCTTTTGAATGCTTTGCAATTTTCACGATTACTTCTTTAATTGACCGCTTGATTTTGTATTTGCATACGCCCGTTCCTTATTACTGTCAGTGACCTTCATCAGTCCCTCTTCCCCGCCGTCAATCCCCTATATCTAAGGCTGTTTGCCAATCGGTTCTGCGAGCCGAGAGTCTTCCTCAGCTACTTGGCGGTGTCAAGATTAGGAATGATATTGTCGTCTCTCTGTCTCATCGCCTTTGTGGTGGGAGCTTTGGCTCTACCGCAGGGTACAGCACAGATATCGGATCCTAACACCCCGGCTGCGCCGGCTTATAACACGGGTGCAGCACAGATATGGGATCCTAACGCCCCGTCTGCGCCGGCTTCTACCCCGGATGCAGCACAGACATCGGATCCTAACGCCTCGTCTTCGTCGACTTCTACCCCGGATGCAGCACAGACATCGGATCCTAACGCTTCGTCTGCGCCGCCTTCTACCACGGATGCAGCACAGACATCGGATCCTAACGCTTCGTCTGCGTCGGCTTCTACCACGGATGCAGCACAGACATCGGATCCTAACGCCCCGTCTTCGTCGGCTTCTACCACGGATGCAGCACAGACATCGGATCCTAACGCCCCGTCTTCGTCGGCTTCTACCACGGATGCAGCACAGACATCGGATCCTAACGCCCCGTCTTCGTCAGCTTCTACCACGGA
>JAABUT010004876.1_pt1 | contig 10354 bp, 9 predicted proteins | sample 5559281 | NCBI WGS metagenome assembly JAABUT01 (sample SAMN10711880, study PRJNA513359) | rock metagenome | isolation source: Antarctica rocks | place: Antarctica: Victoria Land, Ricker Hills nord | collected 2016-01-04 | reverse complement strand
CGGGGCGCCCGCAGACGGTCGTGCGCAACCCCGACGGCCGCTACCGCCTGTTCCGCATCGGCGACGCCGTCTCGAGCCGCAACATCCATGCCGCCGTCTTCGACGCGATCCGGCTGATGAAGGACGTCTGAAGTTGCCGTCGAGCGGTGCCGCTTCGGCGATGACGTCCGACGACACGAGACCGGCGCGCCTCGCCGTCTTGGGCGGTGGTCTCACGGGCGCCGCCCTGGCGATCCATGCGATCCTGGCGAGCGGGGGTCCGCTCGCCATCGATGTCGTCGAGCCCGCGGCGGAACTCGGCCGCGGCACCGCCTACGGCACGGCGGATCCCGTCCACCGCATCAACGTGCCGAGCCAGCGCATGAGTCTCTTCGGCGACGACCCGGAGCATCTGACGCGCTGGCTCTTCGCGCATGGCGTGCTCCCCGATCCGGCCAGCACCGATGCGGGGGACCAGCACTATGTTGCCCGCGCGGCTTTCGGGGGCTATGTCGCGGACGTGCTGGCCGAGACCGTCGCGGCGGCGGGTCCACGCGTCGCGTTCCGGCATCACCGTGCCCGCGCCGTCGCGGTCGTGGCGGCCGGCGACGGGTGGATCGTGAGCCTGAGCCAGGGGCCGAGCCTCGAGGCCGACGGGGTCGCGCTGTGTTGCGGCCACGCCGCTCCGGTCCTGCCCTGCCGGGTCAGCGATGCGGCCCTGCGGAGTCCCGGCTTCGTGCGCAATCCCTGGGTGTCGGAGGCCTTCTCCCCTGTCGGGCCGCGCGACGCCGTGCTCCTGGTCGGAACCGGCCTGACCATGGCGGATGCCGTCGCGTCGCTGGTGCGGATCGGCCATCGCGGCCCCGTCACGGCGATCTCACGCCGCGGGCTGCTGGCGCGCCCGCAAGGCCGGTTCCTCGACGGGTTCGACGCTTTCGCCGACGCCCCGCCGCCCGCGACCGCCCTCGGCCTGCTTCGTCTCGTGCGCCGACGCATCCGCGAACTCGAAGCCGATGTCGGTTGGCAGCCCGTGGTCGACGCGCTGCGGCTGCGGCTGTTCCCGATCTGGACCGGCCTGCCGCCCGAGGAACAGCAGCGCGTAGTGCGCCGCCTGCTGCCGTTCTGGGAGGTGCATCGCTTCCGGGCCGCGCCCCAGCCGCACGATCTCCTGGAAGCCGAGCGCCGGGAGGGCCGGCTGGCGGTCGAGCGGGCGGGTCTCGTCGGCCTCGATGCCGAGCGTGGCCGACTCGTCGCGACCCTCCGCCGGCCCGGCGGCACGACGGAGCGCCGGGCCTTCGACGCGGTGGTGCTCTGCACCGGGCCGGGCAACGCGCTCGACACCGATCCTCTGGTCGGCGATCTCGTGACCGCCGGCCTCGTCCATCCCGATGCGGTCGGGCTCGGACTCGCGGTCGATGCCGAGAGCCGGCTGCGCGACCGGCACGGCGGCTTGCACGAGACGTTTTGGGCCTTCGGCCCCGTCACGCGCGGCAGCTTCGGCGAGATGACCGGAGAGCCCGACATCGTCAAACACATGGAGCGGATCGCGCCCGAGGTGCTGCAGGCCATCGGCCCGGCTTCGCGGAACACGTCGGGCCGGTAGACCCGGAACACCGTGGCCCTGCCGCTGGCGCGGGCTGTCAGAGGTCGGTCGGCAAGCGACGGCGGTTGCGGGTAGGGCGGCCGCGATGGCGAGGATGTCGAAGCGGCACCTGGCTTTCCGGTCACTGTCGATCTCCCCATCCCGCTCACGCGCGAGCAGCTGTTGGAAGCCTTGCTAAAGCCGGTTTCAACAAGCCCTGACCTTATTAAAGGAAATGCCGTTGGCTTTAATAAGCTGACGAGCTATGACCGTTCATGGTTTGGTCTTCCAACTACGTCGATGCCATGATGTTCGGGCTTGAGCTCGCTTCACCTCATCAGGGAGATGCACGATCGGCTTCTGCAGAGTGGACGAGGAAGCAGCAAAGATCTGGGCGAGTTCCGATGCACGCAAAATTGGATTGGCGGCACGCGGCCCGGCAACGCGCTCTTTGTGCCGCCGCCAGTGTCGGAGCTCGGCACATGTCTCGACGCCCTCGAGCGCTTCATGCATGAAGAGGCGTCCGGGCTACCACACCTCATCAAGGCTGGCTTGCTTCATGTTCAGTTCGAGACGATCCATCCCTTCCTGGACGGAAATGGACGCATCGGTCGCCTGATCGTGACCCTCTACCTCTGTGTTCATGACGTGCTGCGCAAGCCTTTGCTGTATCTTAGCCTCTATCTCAAGACACATCGCGATGACTATTATCGCCTGCTGCAGGAAGTTCGCGAAAGGGGGGCATGGGAGGCTTGGCTCGAATTCTTTCTCGATGGAATAGCCGAGACCGCGAACCAAGCCTTTGATGCGGCCGGACGCATCGTCGAGTTGTTCAGGCGTGATCGCGAAGCGATAAGCATCGGCAGTGACCGTGCCGGATCAGCCCTGCGCGTTCACGAATCGCTGCAACAGAACCCATTCGCGACCGGGAGCACGCTCATCCGAAACACAGGTCTATCGGCGCCGACCGTGAATGCCGCGCTCGCAGAACTGGTCCGCCTCGGGATCGTTGAAGAAGTGACGGGGCGCCGCCGAGGTCGTGTCTATGGATACAAGGGCTACCTCGACATCCTCAACGAGGGTACGGATCCCATTGTGCCATCGTAGGCACGGCAGTTTCGGTCGGCATCCTGTCGTCCCCGATCTCGACGGGGCTCAACGGAAGTGCTTGAAGCGAGGGGGTTTCGTTTGGACTACCGGATGACGGCTGCAGCATGAAGGACGACCCGCGCAGCCACGGGCTCTGGGAGCGCTCGGCGCCGCCGCCGCCCGCCACGGCGGCGCTCGCGGCCGATATCGCGGCCGATGTCGCGGTGATCGGGGCCGGCTTCACGGGGCTGTCGGCGGCGCTGCACCTGGCCGAGGCCGGTGCCGACGTCGCGGTGCTCGAAGCGGTCGAGATCGGCTTCGGGGGCTCCGGCCGCAACGCGGGGCTCGTCAACGCCGGCCTATGGGTCATGCCGGACGAGCTGCCGGCGGCGCTCGGCGAGGTCTACGGCAACCGCCTGCTGGCCCTGCTGGGCGAGGCGCCCGCGGCCGTGTTCGACCTCGTGGCGCGGCATTCCATCCCGTGCGAGGCCGAACGCGCCGGCACGCTGCATTGCGCCGCCGGGACGAAAGGCCTGGCCGAGGTGACCGAGCGAGGGCGGCAGTGGCGCGCCCGTGGCGCGGCGGTCGAACTCATCGATGCCGCCGAGACGGCCCGCATGGTCGGCGCGCCGGCCTACGCGGGCGCGCTGCTCGACCGGCGGGCCGGCACTATCCAGCCGCTCGCCTATGCCCGCGGGCTCGCCCGGGCGGCCGTGGCGGCGGGTGCCCGCATCTTCACCGCTAGCCCGGTGGCGGGCGCCGAAGACCTCGGCACCGCCTGGCGGCTCCGCACCGCGGGCGGCAGCCTGCGGGCGTCGTCCGTCATCGTGGCCACCAACGCCTATACGGGCGGGCTGTGGCCGGAAATCCGCGCCGAACTCGTGCACCTGCCCTACTTCAACCTCGCCACGCCGCCGCTCGGCGACAATCTCCGCGGCTCGATCCTGCCGGGGCGGCAGGGCGCCTGGGACACGCGCGAAATCCTGAGTTCGTTCCGCTTCGATGCCGCGGGGCGGCTCGTCTTCGGCAGCGTCGGCGCCCTGCGTGGCCCGGGCCGCCCCATCCACCGGGCCTGGGGCCGGCGCGCCCTCGCGCGGCTCTTCCCCCAGCTCGCCGAGATCGATTTCGAGCACGAATGGTACGGCATGATCGGCATGACGGCCGACAGCCTGCCGAAGTTCCACCGGCTCGGCCGCGAGGTGGTGGCGTTCAGCGGCTACAACGGCCGCGGCATCGCGCCCGGCACAATGTTCGGCCGCTGCCTCGCCGACCTCGCTCTCGGCCGCATCGCCGAGGCCGACCTGCCGCTGCCAGTGACGGACCCCGAGGCGGTGCCCTATCGCGCGGTCCGCGAAGCCTATTATGAAGTGGGCGCACAGGTGGCCCACCTGGCGGCCGCGCGGGTCTGACCCGGCGGGCGCCCGAGAACCGAGAGAGCTCCATGTCCCGTCCCGACGCGACCATCGCGGCCGAAGCCCAGCGCATCCTCGAGCGGCTCGGCGTCGCCCGCGACCGCTTCGAGGCCGGCACGCTCGCGGTCCGGTCGCCCATCACGGGCGAGCCGATCGGCCGCGTGGTCGAGACGGCGGCGGTGGCCGTGCCCGAGGCGATTCGGCGGGCCCACGCGGCCTTCCTGCGCTGGCGGTTGGTGCCGGCGCCGCGGCGCGGCGAGCTGGTGCGCCTCCTCGGCGAGGAGTTGCGCGCCGAGAAGCAGGCGCTCGGCCGCCTCGTGACTCTGGAGGTCGGCAAGGTGGTCTCGGAAGGGCTCGGCGAGGTCCAGGAGATGATCGACATCTGCGATTTCGCGGTGGGGCTGTCGCGCCAGCTGCATGGCCTCGTGCTGCCCTCCGAACGGCCCGATCACAAGCTCACCGAGCAGTGGCACCCGGCCGGCGTCGTCGGCATCATCTCGGCCTTCAACTTCCCGGTCGCGGTCTGGTCCTGGAACGCCGCGCTGGCGCTGGTCTGCGGCGACCCGATCGTATGGAAACCGTCCGAGAAGGCGCCGCTGACGGCGCTCGCGGTCGACGCCCTGATGCGACGGGCCGCGGCCCGCTTCGGCGACGAGGCTCCCGACGGCCTCGCGACCGTGCTGATCGGCGGCCAGGAGGTCGGCGAGGCGCTGGTCGACGATCCCCGCGTCCCGGTGGTCTCGGCCACGGGCTCGACCCGCATGGGGCGGGCAGTGGGGGAACGGCTGGCACGGCGCTTCGCCAAGCCGATCCTGGAACTCGGTGGCAACAATGCCTCCGTCGTGACGCCCTCGGCCGACCTCGACCTGACGCTGCGGGCCGTCGCCTTCGCGGCCATGGGCACGGCCGGCCAGCGCTGCACGACCCTGCGCCGCCTCATGGTGCACGACGACGTCTACGAGACGCTGGTGGGGCGCCTCGTGGCCGTGTACCGCACGATCTCGGTCGGCAGTCCGGTGGCGGGCGACGCGCTCGTGGGTCCGCTGATCGACGGCGCCGCCTTCGCGGCCATGGGGAAGGCCCTCGACGCGGCCCGCGCGGCCGGCGGCACGGTGCACGGCGGCGAGCGCGTGGATGTCAACGGCGCGGCCTCGTTCTACGTGAGGCCCGCGCTGGTCGAGATGCCCGGCCAGGTCGAGCCCGTGGCGGAAGAGACCTTCGCGCCGATCCTCTACATCCTGCGCTACCGCGACCTCGAACAGGCGATCGCGCTGCAGAATGGCGTGCCGCAAGGCCTGTCGTCGTCGATCTTCGGCAACGACCTCCGCGAGGTCGAGCGCTATCTGTCGGCGGCGGGTTCCGATTGCGGCATTGCCAACGTCAACATGGGGCCGTCCGGCGCCGAGATCGGCGGCGCGTTCGGGGGCGAAAAGGAGACCGGTGGCGGCCGCGAATCGGGCTCGGACGCCTGGCGCGGCTACATGCGCCGCCAGACCAACGCCATCAATTACGGCCGCACCCTACCGCTCGCGCAAGGCGTCACGTTCGAGGTCTAGGGGGCCTTACTCCGCGGCGGCCGAGAACGGGTCGAAGCCGTTGGACCCACAGTGCGACGTGGTCACGATCCCGAGCCCGGTGGTGCTGCAATCGACGGCGCGGCTCTGCCGGGCGGCCTGCCTCTGCCCCTTCGGCGCAGCCGTCGCGTCCTGCTGAGACGCACCGCTGGCGCAACCCCCGAGCAGCGCGAGCGCCAGGAGCGCGGTCAGTGCTTTAGCCTTCGGCATGCGGATCTCCGGTCGATGCCGAACATCAGCACGGCCCGCCGCAGGTGTCCAGGGACGGATCGGAGGTTGGGATGGACGCGTCGAGGAGTTCAATCTGATCCGGAAAGGGCGCCCGAAGATCATGACCCGTCATGAAGTCGGGTGGAGTCATGGCGCGATGCGCGTCGTCCTCGCGGGCGGCTGCGTCGCGGTCGCGACCCCGCAGACAGAAGTCTGTCCTCGAGTTGATTTAAGCCCAGACGAACCGGCAAGGTGCTGGAATAACATTCAGGGACTTACCGCGTGTCTGAGCCTGCTTCCCAATTGCCCAAAGCCATTCCGCATTTGCGTACGGTCGCCATGCCGCGCGACACCAACTCCAGCGGCGCGATCTTCGGCGGCTGGACCTTGTCACAGATGGACCTCGCGGGCGGCACGTTTGCCGCTCGCGAGACACGAGGTCGCGTCGTCACGGTCAGCATCGACGCCATGCGCTTTCTTCGCCCTGTCGAGGTCGGCGACGAGGTGAGCTGCTACTGTTCGCTCGATCGTGCCGAAGACACGTCACTGGCCGTCAAAATAGAGACCTGGTCGCAAAGTCGCGACAGCGACGACGCGGAAAAGGTGACCGAAGGGATATTCACCTATGTCGCCGTCGACGAAGGCGGCAAGCCGCGTAGCTTCTGAGAGCCTGCTCGCAGGCCAGCATGGTGGAACGTGACGTCGGCGCCTGAGTGCCCTGGAAACCTCTGCTCCGGGTCGATTCCGGCAACGTAAAGATCGCGGGCTGAACGGGTCGGTGGCCGTCGCGAGCAGCCGCCCGGACGGAGAGAGGCCGATCAAACTGGCTGAGATTGCAGGTCTCAGCTTGGAACGCGGCGCTCGTGCTTCGTGTTGACCGAGGCAGTCGTTAGCGCGTCGTCGCTGATCGATCGGCCGCGCTGGAGCCTTCTATGCCACAGACAATCTCAGCCGAGTTCGAAACCCGCCGCGATGCCGAGATGGCGGTCGAGCATATCGTTCAAGAGCATGGTCTCGATCGAGCCTCCGTATCGGTCATCTCGGCATCGGCTCAAAACAGCGCTGGAACGAAACTGTCAGGAAGCGATCTGGAGGACGGACATGAGAAAGCTAGCTCGACCGTCCATCCCGCACTCGGAGGTAAGCTGAAGGTGTCGGTGGAGGTGGACGATGGATCGAGGGAAAAGGTCCTTAGCTCCTTCTCGGCCTATGGCGGGAAGCAGATAGCTTCCTGACAACCGGCCGATCCGTCCGCGAGCATCGTCTGCGACATCCCATCCGGTTTCCGAGGCTCTGAGTCTCCCTTCCGCGACGGCCCGTGCGGCGCCAGTACGACGCCGTTCTCGAAGGTGCTCCGCCGGAGACCCATGGAGTACCTCGGCGTTTTCCGGCCTGTCCGCTCGAGGTGGGTTCGATCATCGCCGTGGCACGAACGGATGAGCGTCGACAAGGACATCGGACCTACGCCCGCAGGGGCGGCATGCGAACCGCTCTCCGGTCGTCGCGAACCGGTCTCCCAAGGGTCGAAGGCATCCGAGTACGGAAAAGAAGTTTTCACGCCAGAGACCGGCGCGCGAATCCAGCCGAAAATCTCTTAATTGGCCGTCTCTGGACCGCAAACCTCCACGACCGTCCCGCTAACCCGCAGATAAATGAGAGTTTAATGGAAGGTGCGAAGACGAGACGAAATCCATACAGTACGTGGTGGAGCTGAGCGGAATCGAACCGCTGGCCTCTGCAGTGCGATTGCAGCGCTCTCCCATCTGAGCTACAGCCCCGAACGTGCCGCTAGATAGATCGGCGCCGTCCTGCCTGTCAATCCGAGACCGTCGAGTGTCAGGGGCGATCGGGTGAAGGACCTTTGCCTCCGTTCGGGCTCGCCGCCGTCATCGCGCGCGCCGGCCGAACCGACCCGGATCGACCGTCGTGGAGGCTGGGTTGCTTCGCTGCGCTCGCAAAAACGGCGCTCCAAGCTCCCCATCATCGACCGGACGTCCTTCGGTGCGTCCACCCCAATATCCTGCGTCGGTTCGCGACCCTCGAGGACCGCGCGGGGCCGTGTCAACCCTCCTGCTCGGCCCAGCTGCGCCCGTCGCGTTCGATGAGCGCGATGGCCGAGGAGGGGCCCCAGGTGCCGGCCGTATAGGGTTTTGGGGGTTCGCTCGAGGCCTGCCAGGCCTCGATGATCGGGTCGACCCAGGCCCAGGCGGCCTCCACCTCGTCGCGCCGCATGAACAGCGTCTGGTTGCCCCGCACGGTGTCGAGGATGAGGCGCTCGTAGGCGTCGGGGTTGCGCACCGCGAAGGCGGCCGCGAAGCTCATGTCGAGCGACACGTGCTGCAGCCGCATGCCGCCCGGACCCGGATCCTTGATCATCAGGAACAGCCGGATGCCCTCGTCGGGCTGCAGCCGGATGAGCAGCCGGTTCGGGGCCGGCTCGCCCTCGAACACCGAATGCGGCACCTTGCGGAAGCTCACCACGATCTCGGACACGCGCGAGGGCAGCCGCTTGCCGGTGCGCAGATAGAAGGGCACGCCGGCCCAGCGCCAGTTGCCGATCTCTGCCTTGATGGCCACGAAGGTCTCGGTCTGGCTCGGCTCGCCGAGTTCGTCGAGGTAGCCCGCCACGGCGCCGCCGGCCGAAGCCCCGGCCCGGTATTGGCCCCGCACCGTCACCTGGGCGGCGTTGGAGCCGTCGATGCGCTTCAAGCCTTTCAGCACCTTCAGCTTCTCGTCGCGCACGGCGTCGGCCTTCATGGACGAGGGCGGCTCCATGGCGACGAGGCAAAGCAGTTGCAGGATGTGGTTCTGCACCATGTCGCGCATGGCCCCGGCCTTGTCGTAATAGCCGGCCCGGCCCTCGACGCCGAGTTCCTCCGCCACCGTGATCTGCACGCTGTCGACATGGGCGGCGCTCCACAAGGGCTCGAACAGCGCGTTGGCGAAGCGAAGCGCCATGAGGTTCTGCACCGTCTCCTTGCCGAGGTAATGGTCGATCCGGTAGATCGACGCCTCGGGGAAGACCCGTCCGATGCCCTCGTTGACCGTCAGGGCCGAGGTCGCGTCCTTGCCGATGGGCTTCTCCAGCACGATGCGGGTGCGGGGCTGGTTCAGCCCGTGCCGGCCGATGCGCTCGGCGATCGGCACGAACAGGTCGGGACCCGTGGCCAGGTAGTACACCACGGTGTCGTCGCCCCGCTCGTTGACGAGCGCCGTGAGTTCGTCCCAGCCCTCGTCGTGCTCCGCGTCGGCCGAGACGTAGTGGATCCGCTCGATGAAGGGTTCGACGGCACCGTCGGCCTTGGCGGCTGCTTCCTTGACCGACTTGCGCGCCATCTCCTGGTAGTCGGCCCGGCTTAGGTCCCGGCGCGCCACGCCGATGATGCGGGCGAGCGGCGGAAGCTGGCCCGCGAGATCGCGGTGCATCATGGCGGGCAGGAGTTTGCGCCGTGCCAGGTCGCCCGTGGCGCCGAAGACCACGAGCGTGAACGGATCGACCGGAATGACGCGACTGGTCATGGGGGAAAGGCTCTCTTTTGGCGGCCGCCACGAGACCGGGTGCGACCGCCGGCCGGCCCTGCTGGATGTCGAGCATGGCGACGCGGTGCCAGGCTAGCGACATCGGTGGCCTAAGCAAAATCGCAGCAACCTGCAACTTGGCTCCGGGCCGCCACCTTCGGCCGCCACGGGCGTTGACAGCACGCTCGTCACAGCAAGAGGACACCCCCTTGAGCATCTTCGGCGCCATCGTTTCCAAGATCTTCCACCATGCCGGGGCACCAGCCCCCGCTCCGCAGACGGCCGCTTCCGCCTCGGGCGCCATCACCTCGGCTCCGGCGCCCGAAGGTCCTGCTCCGGCGACGCCGGCCGCCGCGGGCGCACCCACGGTCTCGGCCGGCGGTGGCGCCACCACGGCAAGTCCGGCCCAGACGGTCGATGTCGCGGCCGTGCTCGAGGGCTTGGCGGCCAAGAACCCGCAGAAGCTCGACTGGCGCCACTCGATCGTCGACATGATGAAGCTGCTCGACCTCGACAGCAGCCTCTCGTCGCGCAAGGAACTGGCGCAGGAACTGCACTATTCGGGCAGCACGGATGATTCGGCCGCCATGAACCTCTGGCTGCACGGCCAGGTGATGACCAAGCTGGCCGAGAACGGCGGCAAGGTCCCGGACGACCTCAAGGCCTGACGTTCCCGATCCGACGAGCCGGTCGGGGCGAATCGGGCGGGTTCAGGGTTTCAGCGGCGCTGCATCGGCCGAGGGCTGGCCGCCGATCGGTGTCGCCGGAGCCGGGGCGGGCGGCACCGGCCCGGTCGAGCCTGGGACGTCGCCGAACGACACGGGCGTATCCTTGTCGACCAGTGCGGCGAGGTTCAGCGCGTCCCAGTTGGTGAGCCGGATGCAGCCGTGCGACTGCGTCTTCCCGACCGCTTCCGGGCTGGGCGTGCCGTGGATGCCGTAGCCGTCGTAGCTCAGGTCCATCCACACGAGCCCGACGGGGTTGTTGGG
>JAABUT010004875.1_pt1 | contig 10357 bp, 10 predicted proteins | sample 5559281 | NCBI WGS metagenome assembly JAABUT01 (sample SAMN10711880, study PRJNA513359) | rock metagenome | isolation source: Antarctica rocks | place: Antarctica: Victoria Land, Ricker Hills nord | collected 2016-01-04 | reverse complement strand
GACGGTTGGATTGGTTGCGAGTACCGGCCTACGGGCGACACAGTGGCCGGACTCGCGTGGCGCGTGCGCTATAATGTCTGAAAATTAGTAGCCAGCATAGGATTTGGCGAGTGTATTTTGCATGGTTGCTGCCATGTTGATACTACTATAACGAGATATCAACCCCAGGATGCTATGAGGGTTGCGTCTGGCAGGGTGACATCTAGTGTTCATCCTGCGCCGGCCTGGAGGTGGGTATGCGTTTCGCAGAAATTGGGCAGCAGCTTAGAGCCTATCGGCTAGAGTCAGGCTTGCGGGCCGAGGAGATCGCTGCACGGCTGGGCGTTTCTCGCGCGGCGCTGTATCGCTACGAGAAGGGCGAGGTCATCAAACTCGACACGGTCAAGCGGTTGGCCGAGTTGTTGAAGGTTTCTCCGCTGTCGCTGTTGGGCATCGGGGTCGAGTACTACAGCCGGTCGGTCGGATACTTCGAGCGAATCCGGCAGATTGAGGAGTCGGCCGACCAAATACTGCAGGCTTATGGGGCGGGCCTGTATCTGACCACCTCGGACGCTTTCGACGTTGTGCTGGCGGAGGGATTGAACGAGGCCGCAAACCTGCCCGGCGTCGATGCCGCCGCCTTCCGCACCAACGCTGACCAGGTGCTCGGCATCCTGGCAGCACGGAAGCGGATCTATCTCCAACGCCGTCCGGGCATCATCGCCATCCTGTCGCCATCCGCGATCCAGAACTTTCTCAGCCTGGGCTTGCTAGGCGGCTTGACGCTGTCGGACGCATTGCGGGAGCGGTGCCGCCGGGTTGCAGCGACCGAAATCCAGCATATCGCCAGCCTAATGGAGACCGAGCCGATGGGGCTGCAATTCGGTCTTTTGGCGTCCGCCGACCCATCGAGCGGTTTCAGCATCTTCCGCTCCCGCGATCGCGCCACCCTGGCCGCCAATCCGTTCCACGCCGACAGCATGCCATCGGCGCAGACCGGAGTCGCGATGGTCACCGGTGCCGATGAGGCCATCGCCGCCCATCAACGCGTCGCCGAGGCCATGTGGCGGGATGCCGTTAAAGGCCCCGCCGCCGCGGTACGGCTACGGGAGATGCTGGCCGAACGGACCTGACCCGCACGGCTTTATCGCTTCAGGTGGTTCCACCGGCGGCCATGCCGATCTAGGTTCGGTCCATGGCCGCTATCCCACCCCATCCCAACGTGCAGATCGTCTCCAGCGAGACCGCCTGGAAAGGCCGGTTTTCGATCGAGCTGGTCAAATTCCGCCATCGCCGGTTCGATGGCGGGATGTCCGGGGTGCGCAACTGGGAGCTGTTCTGCCGCGGCCGGGCTGCCGGCGTGCTGCCCTATGATCCCTTGACGGATCAGGTTGCGCTGATCGAGCAATTCCGCCTGCCTGCGCTGGCCGCTGGGCTGGATCCCGTAATGGTCGAGATCCCCGCCGGCCTCTGCGACAGTGGCGAGGACCCAGCCAAGACAGTGGTCCGCGAAGCACAAGAGGAGATGGGGCTCGCGGTCGACCTGCTGGAAATGATCGGCGACTTCCTGCTGACGCCCGGCGGCTCCGATGAGCGCTGTACCATGTTCGTCGGCCGCTTCCGGGCGCCAAACGCCGGACCGGACGGCATCATCGGTCAGGGTGGTCTTGCCGACGAGCAGGAAGACATCCGCGTCCGCCTGCATTCCGCAACGAAGGCGATCGAGGCCGCAATCGCCGGTTGCTATCCCAATTCCGTTACCACTATCGCCCTGCTTTGGCTCGCGGCGAAGCGCGACTGGCTTCGGGCGCATTGGGCCGGCCGATGACCCAGCGGCTGTTCCTCGACGACAGCGCGCTGCGGGAGGCCCGGGCCACCGTGCTCTCGGCCGGGCCGGAAGGGATCGTGCTGGACCGCACCGTGTTCTACGCCCGTGCCGGCGGCCAGCCCGGCGATAGCGGAGTGCTGCGGTGGAATGGCCAGCAGACGCCAGTGACCGAGGCCCTGAAGGGCATGGCCGACGCTATCCTGCATTTGCCCGCCGCGGGTGCGCCCCTGCCCGCCGCAGGAACGGTCGTCGACGCCATCCTCGACTGGCCGCGCCGCCATGCGATGATGCGGATGCACACCGCGCTGCACCTATTGTGCAGCCTGCTGCCCGGCGCCGCCGTCACCGGCGGGCAGATCGGCCCCGAACGATCCCGCCTGGATTTCGACCTGCCGGGCCCACCGGCTGCCGAGGCGCTGGAAGACGGGTTCCGGACCCTGATCGCCGCCAACCATCCAGTCTCCTCCGAATGGGTGGACGAGTCTGTGCTGGACACCAATCCCGGCCTGGTCCGCACCTTGTCGGTGCAGCCGCCCCGCGGCACCGGGCGGCTGAGGCTGGTGCGGGTCGGCGGTGACCGGCTGATTGACCTACAGCCCTGCGGCGGCACGCATGTGGCTGGCACGGCAGAGATCGGCGGCGTGCGCATCCTGAAGATCGAGAACAAGGGCCGGCAGAACCGCCGCATCGCCATCGCACTCGCAACGGAGACCTGACCATGGACCCGCTCGTCAGCACGGAGTGGCTGGCTGCCTCGCTCGACGTTCCAGGCCTTATGGTGTTCGACGCCACCAAATACCTGCCGACCGATGGCAAGGACGGGGCCGAGGAGTTCGCCCGTGCCCACATTCCTGGCGCAGGGTTCTTCGACATCGACGTCATCGCCGACCCCGACACCGCGCTGCCGCACATGGTGCCGTCGCCGGGCCGGTTTGAAAGGCTGATGGGTGAGCTCGGCGTGTCGAACAGCAGCCGGATCGTGTTCTACGACCAGAAGGGCATCGCCTCGGCCCCGCGCGGCTGGTGGATGATGGGGCTGTTCGGCCACGACCAGGCCTTCGTGCTCGATGGCGGCCTGCCGAAGTGGCTGCGCGAGGGCCGGCCGGTTGAGGCGGGCCCACCCATGACGCCCGAGCCCGCGACCTTTCAGGCGACGTTCCGCGCGGCCCGGCTGCGCGGGATCGGCGACATGCTGGCGCTTGCGGACGACCTGGTGCTGGATGCGCGCCCGGCCGGCCGTTTCGCCGGGTCCGCGCCGGAGCCGCGGGCGGGGCTACCCAGCGGCCATATCCCCAGCAGCCGCAACGTGCCCTCCTCCAGCCTGTTGAACCCGGACGGCACCATGCTGGACCCGGCGGCCCTGCGCGCAGCCTTTGCCGGCGTCGGCGCCGATGGCACGCGGCCGGTCGTGACCAGCTGTGGCTCCGGCGTCACAGCCACCATATTGAGCCTCGGCTTGCTGCGTGCCGGCCTGCCGCAGGGCGCGGTGTATGACGGGTCCTGGACCGAGTGGGCCGGGCGGCCCGACACCATGAAGGAAACCGACTGATGCCCGACGACCAAGCGCCCCGCAGCCGTCCGTATGCGTTGATGACCCGCCTGTCCCACGCCGGGCGCGCGGGCACGCACATCCGCGGCTTCGTGAACCCGCCGGTTCTGCGCGGGTCCACCATGCTGTATCCGAACTGCGCCGAACGCCGGGCCAGCAACGCGACCCGGCTGGACCAGGCGCCGAACTACGGCGTGATGGGCAACGCGACGCACCATGCGCTGGAGAACGTCGTGGCCGAGATCGAGGGCGGCACCCGCTGCCAGATCGTCTCCTCGGGCCTGGCCGCCGTCACCACGCCGCTGCTGGCCTATTTGAAGTCCGGCGATCATTGCCTGGTGCCCGACAGCGTCTATGGCCCGGCTCGCTCCTTTTGCGACGGCATGCTGACTGGGTTGGGGATCGAGACGACCTACTACCGCCCGGATATCGACGGGGCGGGAATCGCCGCCCTGATGCGCCCGAACACCACCGTGCTGTATACCGAAAGCCCCGGCAGCCACACGTTCGAAGTGCAGGATATCCCGGCGCTGGCCCAGGCGGCCCACGCGCAAGGCGTCAAGGTGCTGATGGACAACACCTGGGGCATCCACTTCTTCCAGCCGTTCCAGCACGGGGTGGACGTGTCGATCCAGGCGCTGACCAAGTATGTCGTCGGCCATTCGGACGTGCTGCTGGGCAGCGTGACGACGGCGAGCGACGAGGATTGGGAGCGCGTGCGCCTGGCCGCGCTGGCGCTCGGTCAGTACGCCAGCCCCGATGACTGCTGGCTCGCGTTGCGCGGCGTGCGCACGATGGGCGTGCGGCTGCAGCACCAGATGCAGGCGGGGATTACCGTGGCCGAATGGTTCGCTGGTCAGCCGGAGGTCGAGCAGGTGCTGCACCCTGCCCTGCCCGGCGCTCCCGGCCATGAGTTGTGGAAGCGCGACTTCACCGGTGCGTGCAGCCTGTTTGGCGTGGTGTTCAAGCCACAATTCAGCATAGCCGCGACCCACGCCATGATCGACAGCCTGGAGCTGTTCGGCATCGGCGCGAGCTGGGGCGGCTATGAGAGCCTGGCGCTGCCGACCACGGGTTTCGTCACGCGCACGACGGGGCATGGGGCGTTCCAGGGTCCGGTTGCACGGTTCCATATCGGCCTTGAGGATACGGCGGACTTGATCGCCGACCTGGATCGCGGCCTGGCAGTGCTGCGGGCGCACGCCGGCTGATGAGGGCCGAAGGTATCCTTGACGCCATCCGTTTCGACGCGGATGGCCTGGTCGCGGCGGTGGCGCAGCAGCACGAGACCGGGGAGGTGCTGATGCTGGCCTGGATGAACCGGGACGCGGTGGCGGAGACGCTCGCGACCGACCGGGTATGCTACTGGAGCCGTAGCCGCGGCGCTCTGTGGCGCAAGGGTGAGACCTCCGGGCAGACGCAGCGCCTGGTGGAAATGCGGGTCGACTGCGATGGCGACGCATTGTTGCTTCTGGTGGACCAGCACGGTGTCGCCTGCCACACCGGGCGGCGGTCTTGCTTCTACCGTGCGGCGAGGGACGGCGCGTTGATCGAGATCGCGGCGCCGCTGGTGGCGCCTGCGGACCTCTACGGCTGACCGGTCCCGTCCGTACCCCGGCAGCGACGGGCATGGCCTTTGGCAACCAGCGATGCCCTTGATCTACCTGGTCGCCGGCGAGGCGAGCGGCGATGTGCTGGGCGCGCGCCTGATGGCCGCCATCCGCGTCCAGCGGCCCTGGACGGAGTTCGCCGGCGTCGGCGGCCCCCGCATGACAGAACAGGGGCTGAACAGCCTGTACCCCTTGGCCGACCTCGCGGTGATGGGCATCATCGAGGTGCTGCCCCGCGTGCGCCTGCTGCGGCGGCGGCTGCACGAGACCCTGGCCGACATCGCGCGACGAAAGCCGGACGTGATCGTCACGATCGACAGCCCCGGCTTCACCCATCGCATACTGGCCGCGGCCGCCAAGCTGGGCATCCCGCGCGTGCACTACGTCGCGCCGCAGGTCTGGGCGTGGCGCGCGCACCGGGTGCGGCACTATCCGGGCCTATGGGACAAGCTGCTGTGCTTGCTGCCGTTCGAGCCCGCCTGGTTCGCCCGGCACAACCTTCCCGCGACCTTCGTCGGCCACCCCGTACTGGAGTCGGGCGCCGGCCAGGGAAATGGAGCGCGCTTCCGGCAGGCGCATGGCTTGGCGCCGGGCCAGCCGGTGCTGATCCTGATGCCCGGCAGCCGCAGGTCGGAGGCGCCGCGCCTGCTGCCGGTCTTTGGCGAGACACTGAGACGCCTGGCCCTCCATGAACCGGCGCTGCGGCCCGTGCTTCCGGTGTCCCCCGTCGTCGCCGAGGTGGTGCGCCGCGCCGCCGCCCGCTGGCCGGTCCAGCCGTTGATCGTGACGGAGGTCGATGACAAGCACGACGCCTATGCCGCCGCCGGCGCCGCGCTCACGAAGTCCGGCACGTCCACCCTCGAACTGGCGCTGGCCGGCGTGCCGATGGCCGTGACCTACCGGGTGAACCCGCTGACGGCCGCGATGGCCCGCCGCATGATCCGCGTGCCCTATGTCGCCATGGTCAACCTGCTGGCGGGCCGCGCCGTCGTGCCGGAACTGCTGCAGCAGGACTGCACGGCCGAGACGCTCGGCCGTACGGCACTCACCCTGTTGCGCGACCCGGCCGCCGCAAACGCGCAGCGAGATGCGTTTCGCGGCGTATTGGACAGCCTGCGTCCCCGGGAAGGCACCCCGTCAGAGGCCGCTGCCCGCGAGGTGCTGCACGTCATGGATCAGCCCGGATTCCATCGCCCGGCGGCGTGACGCGTCCATGCTGTCCGTGACCGCCAGCGCCGCCGACAGCGCCCGGCGGCCAGCGGCGGCGTCCACCACCACAGGCGCGCCGTCGAGGCACGCGGCGACGAAGGCCTCATGCTCGGCCGCCATGGCGTCGCCCTCGGTCCAGTTGACCTCTTCGCGCCGGTAACCGCCGGTGCCGGGCAAAGGCAGGCCGCGCTCCTTCCCGATCATCACCAGTTTGCGCGCCATGAAATCCGCCGAAAGGTAGCCTTCCTGGGAAAACAGCCGCATCTTCCGCTCGGTCTTGAGCGAAATGCGGCTTGCGGTGATCGTGGCGACGCAGCCATTCTCGAACCGCACGCGGGCATTGGCGATATCCTCGTGCGGGCTGGACACCGCGGCGCCGACCGCGTCCACGCTGCTGATCGGGCTGTCCACCAGGGCGAGCACGAGGTCGAGGTCGTGGATCATCATGTCGAGGATCACCGACACATCGGTGCCGCGCGGCTTGAAGGGTGCGATCCGCGCGGCCTCGATATAGAGCGGCCGGGTGATCCGGGCCGAGATGGCGCGGTGCTCCGCCGAATAGCGCAGCAAATGCCCGACCTGCAGCACCAGCTTGCGGGACTGGCCCTCGGCCGCCAGCGCGTCGGCCTGCGCCAGGGTCGCGGCGATCGGCTTTTCGATCAGCACGTGCCGCCCGGCGTCCATCGCCTGCATGGCCAGCTCGAAATGCGCCTCGGCGGGCGCGGCCACGATCAGGGCGTCACAGGTCCGCAGCAGGTCGGCCAAAGGCATCGCCGGCGCACCTCCAGCCTCCCGTCCCACGGAGGCGGCGCGGGCGTGGTCCGGGTCGAACAGACCCGCTAGCACGGCCCGGCGGCTGCTTGCGACCTTCAGCGCATGAAACCGCCCGAAGTGCCCGACGCCGGCGATGCCGAGTCGCAATGGGTGCTGGATCATGCCCTGCTGTAGCAGCCGGTGGCCTATGCGGCCAATGCGCAGGGTTGCGTCTGCCGGGGGACCTCGGCATACCCGGGGAACCCCGCACACGAGGAACCACGCCTGCCATGATGCCCCGCTTTCCATGATGTACTTCAGCCGCCTCAAGATCACGCTGATCCTCGGCGTCTGCTTGCTGGGTGTGCTCCTGTGCCTGCCGAACGTACTGCCCGCGCCGGCAAGCTGGTTCCCGTGGCAGCAGGTGCATCTGGGGCTCGATCTCCGCGGCGGCAGCTATTTGCTGTTGGAGGTCGATATGGCCGCCGTCGCCCATGAGCGGCTGGACAGCCTGGCGGACGGCGTTCGCACGGCCCTGCGCGGCAAAGTGACGGGCTTCCAGCCGCCGCAGGTGCAGCCGGCGCAGAACCGCGTGCTGGTCCGCATCGGCCCAGGCCCCCAGCAGGACGAGGCGGTGCGCCTGCTGCGGGAGGCCGCGACCTCCGCCGGTCCGGCCGAATACGATGTCACGGTCCAAGGCAGCGAGGTCTCGCTCTCCCTGTCGCCGGCCGCCTTACGCGACCGTGCCAACTCCGCCGTGCTGCAATCGATCGAGATCATCCGCCGCCGCATCGACGAGACCGGCGTGCTGGACCCACTCATCACTCGGCAGGGCGAGGCCCGCATCGTCGTGCAGCTTCCGGGCGTCGAGGACCCGAACCGCATTAAGGAGCTGCTGGGCCGCACGGCACGCATGACGTTCCGCCTGCTGGATGAGTCGGCGAACCTCACAGCCGCTCCGCCGCCGGGTGTGGACTTCCTGCCAGTCGAGGGTCAGCCTGGGGTCAAGGAACCAGTGCGCCGCCGGGTCGAGGTCGACGGCGCCAGCCTAACCGACGCAAGGCCAGGCCAGGACAACCAGAACGGCCGATGGGTGGTGAATTTTACCTTCGACAGCGTCGGCTCCCGCCGCTTCGCCGACGTCACCAACGCCAATGTCGGCCGCCGCTTCGCCATCGTGCTGGACGACAAGGTCATCAGCGCCCCGGTGATCCAGACGCCGATCACCGGCGGACGCGGCCAGATCAGCGGCAACTTCAACGCCCGCAGCGCGCAGGACCTCGCAGTGCTGCTGCGCGCCGGCGCCCTGCCCGCGCCACTCACGGTCGTCGAGGAGCGCAGCGTCGGGCCGGAGCTCGGCGCCGACAGCATCCGCAACGGCGCCATCGCGCTTGCGGTCGGCTTCCTGTTGGTGATCGCCTATATGGCGGTGTTCTATGGGCTGTTCGGCTGGTTCGCCAATTTTGCGCTGCTGGTCAACCTGTTCCTGCAGCTCGGGGTGCTGTCGCTGATTGGTGCCACGCTGACCTTACCGGGCATGGCGGGCATCCTGCTGACCTTGGGCGTGGCGGTCGACGCCAATATCCTGATCAACGAGCGCGTCCGTGAGGAGGTGCACAACGGACGCACGCCGCTCAACGCGCTGGAGACCGGGTTCCGCCGTGCGTACAGCACCATCATCGACAGCAACGCGACCGCGTTCCTGGCGCACGTCATGCTGTTCGTCTTCGGCTCCGGTCCGGTCCGCGGCTTTGCCGTGACCATTACGGTCGGAATCGTCACCACCTTGTTCACGGCGACCCTGTTCGCACGGATGCTGATGGTGCGATGGTATGTGACAACCAAACCCGCTTTGCTGCCGGTGTAGCCGCCATGTTCATGCGCCCCCTGTTCCGGCTGGTCCCGGACAACACCAAGATCCAGTTCATGCGTGGGCGTTACATTGGCCTCGCCACCTCGGCCGTGCTGTCGCTGCTTTCGCTCGGGCTGTTTTTCTACCCGGGCTTGCATCTGGGCATCGACTTCCGCGGCGGCGTCGTCATGGAGGTCCGCACCCCCGGCCCGGCCGACTTCGGCAAGATCCGCACGGCGCTCGCCGATGCGCAAATCCCGCAGGCCGGGCTGCAACGTTTCGGCGGGGACGACCAGGTCATCATCCGGATGGATCCGCAGGGCGACGAGAAGTCGACCCAGGCGACCGTCACCCGCGTGCGTCAGGCGCTGGACCAGGCGCAGCCCGGCAGCCGCATCGTCCGGACCGACGCCGTTGGCGCCGCCGTCTCGGCCGAGCTGTTCCGCAACGGCATGCTGGCGCTGGGCATCAGCCTGTTGATGATCCTGGTCTATATCTGGTTTCGCTTCGAGTGGCAGTTCGCCGTCGGCGCTGTTGTGACCCTTATTCTAGATGTGACCAAGGCGATCGGCTTCCTATGCGTGACCCGCATCGAGTTCGACCTGGTGATGGTGGCGGCGATCCTGACGGTGATCGGCTATTCCACAAACGACAAGGTCGTCGTCTATGACCGAATGCGAGAGAACCTGCGCAAGTATAAAAGCATGCCGCTTCGCCAGCTGATCGACCTGTCGATCAACGAAACCTTGAACCGGACGCTTGGGACCTCGATGACGGTGTTCCTGGCGAGCCTTCCTTTGGCGCTATTTGGCGGTGCATCGCTGTCGGGGTTTGCGCTGATGATGCTGTTCGGCATCGTGGTCGGCACCTCGTCCTCAATCTTCATTGCGGCGCCCATCTTGTTGCTGCTGGGCGAGAACCGGCTGCGGCGGGACGCCCAGCCGGTGCCGGTTGCCGCGGGGCGGAAAGCGTGACTCCGGAGGCGCGCGGCACGACATCCAGCGGCAGCCAGGGGCCGCAGGTTTGAGCGAGAGGTCCTGGCCCTGCTTGCCCAACCGTGCCTAACCAATGCTTGGGATCGCTGTCTTCCGTTTTGCCGTCCGGCAATCATCGTGTCCGCTTTCCGGTGTGGGTATCGTCGTTGACGGACAAATCCGGGGTGGCCAGGTAACGGTCGTTTGGCAGACAGCTATTCTGTGCTGCTTCTGTCAGCAGCAAGGGCCGCATCTGGTGGTTTACTGACTGGCCCCTCCTGAAGCGGATGATCAAAGAGCGGCCAGAACCTTGGAAGCGTGAAAGCTACTGGTTCGTCGGTTCCATCAACTCGATACGATTGCCAAAAGGGTCATCGACATATCGCCGATCATACCCTGCGAGGGGTTTGTCTTCGACGATGCGATAACCGAAATCAGAAATGCGCCGAATCAATGCTGGAAGATCTGCAACGATAAACGCAGGGTGCGCCTTCCTTGCCGGTCGAAAATCTTGCTCCACTCCTAGCAGCCTGTCGGAGTGAGCGCGGGGCCATTCGGTCGGCGGAAGTCGCGATTGAGTTGGTTGGGTAGTCGGTGACACAG
>JAABUT010004874.1_pt1 | contig 10357 bp, 11 predicted proteins | sample 5559281 | NCBI WGS metagenome assembly JAABUT01 (sample SAMN10711880, study PRJNA513359) | rock metagenome | isolation source: Antarctica rocks | place: Antarctica: Victoria Land, Ricker Hills nord | collected 2016-01-04 | reverse complement strand
CCCCGAGCCAATGGAAGTCGGCGCGGACGACGAACGCGATCGAGCGGCTGCACGAGGAGTTCAAGCGCCGGATCAAGACGCAGACCGTGCTGCCCTCGGCCGAGACCGCCGCCATGCTGTTCTGGGCCCTGCTCGCGTCAGGCCAGATCACCATGCGTAAGGTGAACGGGTGGCAGACGTTGGACGAGAAACTCGCCGCTCCCGTCCCCGTTGACCTCGCCGCCTAACTCAACCAACTATCATCCTGCTGGAGACACGCCGCTCAAGCTACTTCCACACAACTCGCGACGGCACCCCGGACGCCGCCAGCCAGTCCAAAGTCGACCTCCGTCATGGACAAAAAGGCCTCCTCTGCCGCGACCAGGATGTCGCAACACAGCGCTAGCACGCAGCCGGCGCCGATCGCCGGTCCGTTGATGGCCGCGATCACCGGTTTGGCGCACTCCATCACCGCATCGAACCCGGCGCGCACTGCCCTGTTGTGCCGCGGATACGCGCCTGCCTCGCCAGCCAGGTTCGGCCGCTCCCGTAGATCGGCGCCAGCCGAAAACGCCCTTCCGTCCCCAGTGAGCACCGCCGCCCGGACCTCCGGCATGTCGGAGATGACGTCGAAGATCCGCACTTGCTCCTCTCGGAACCGCCGGTCCTGCGCGTTCACCGGGGGCGCCGTCATCAACACCGTAGCTACCCCGCCATCGAGCGTGACCCGAAACCGCTGGAGGTCGTCCAGGCCTGACAGGCTCATAGCGCCTGCGCCCTCGGCAGCGGCGTCAGGTCCTCGCCCGGCAAGTGCCGCAATGGCTCCTCTTCGCCCGCCGGAAGCGGGATTTCATGTGCGTTCAGGGTCATGGACACCATCGTGTAGTATCCGATCACCGCGGTCAGTTCGACGACGCCCTGGACGCCCCATCGTGCCTCGACCGAGCGGTAGGCGGGCAGCGGAATCCGGCCGGTTTGCTGCAATTGGCGGGCGAACTCGTATACCTCGGCCTCCTCCACATTGAGGATAGGGGGGCGGCCAAGCCGGATGGCTTCGATCGCCTCTGGCGACATCCCGGCGGCCAAAGCCGCCCGGGCATGGACCAGAAACTCGAGCTGACTGGTCCAGCGCCGGCCGGTCACGAGGATCGCCAGTTCGTTCAGCCGTTTCGGCAGCGTCGTTTCAAAACGCAGGACCTCGCCCAGGGCAGACCAGCGCTGGGCCAACTCGGGGTTGTGGATCGCCGCGCGGAGGGGGCCGACGACGGCGCCGCGTGGGCCGCTCACCACCTCGTCGTACACTTGCTGTTGGGCGGGCGTCATCTCGGCACGGCTCGGCAGCGGAATGCGCGCCATCAGATCACGCCCTGTTCGGCCAGTGCCCGGATGTCCAGGCCAAGCGCTCCGAGCACCTCTTCCGTGTGCTGCCCGAGCAAAGGGGGCGCTCGATCGAACCGTAGCGGCGACTGCTCGAACCGCAAGGGGCTCACCACCTGAGGCACGGTACCGGCGGTGGGGTGCGGCAGATGCTGCAACATGCCGCGGTGCCGAACCTGCTTGTCCTCGAACACCTGCGGAATGCTGTTGATCGGCGCACACGGCACGCCGGCGGCGTCCAGCGCCGTGATGAGACCGTCGCGCGCGAAATCCAGGAACCGCGCCGTCAGCAGCGAGGTCAGCTCGGGATTGTTGCGGACCCTCGCTGCGTTCGTCGCGAAGCGCTCGTTTCCCGCCCAGTCGGCCCGGTCCAAGACACGGCATAGTTTCCCGAACTGTCCGTCGTTGCCGACCGCCAGAACCAGAAAGCCGGCGGCGCAGGCAAACACGTCTTGAGGCTGGATGTTCGGGTGGCGGTTGCCCCCACGGTTCGGGACCTTTCCTGTGAGCAGCCAGTTCATCGCCTGGTTGCCAAGGAACGCCGCCTGAACGTCCAACATAGCCAGGTCGATCGTGTCGCCGACCCCGGACTCGTTCCGCTTTGCCAAGGCCGCCAGGATACCGACCGCAGCATACATACCGGTCATCAGATCGACGATCGGCACGCCCACCTTCTGCGGGCCGCCGCCGGGTTGGTCGTCGCGCTCGCCGGTGACGCTCATGAGTCCGCCCATGGCCTGGATCGCGAAGTCGTAGGCAGCTTGTTCGGTGCGCGGGCCATTCTGGCCAAAGCCGGTGACCGAGCAATAGATCAGCCGCGGATGCAATGCCCGCAGCGACGCCGCATCGAGGCCGTAGCGCGCCAGCGCGCCCGTCTTGTAGTTCTCGATGAGGATGTCGGACCGCTCCGCGAGCCGGCGTACGATCGCCTGGCCTTCCGGCTTGGACACGTCGATCGTGACCGACCGCTTGCCGCGGTTAACCGAAAGGAAGTAGCCCGCTTCCCCCGTGGTGGTCCCGTCCGCCGTTGCCAGGAAGGGCGGACCCCAGGCCCGGGTGTCGTCGCCCACGCCGGGGCGCTCGACCTTGATCACGTCGGCGCCGAGGTCCGCGAGGATCTGCGTGGCCCAAGGCGCGGCCATGATGCGGCCCAGGTCCAGCACGCGCACATGCGACAGCGGCCCCTGGCGTGGACTGTTCGCCCGCGGCGCGTGCCGCTTGTCCCAATCCAGCGACGCCTCAGGCATCGACGACCTCGGTCGCCTGCACGGAGGGCCGGCCTTCAAACATCCGGTGCCAGGCCGCGAGCGCGTCGCGCGCCTGCCGCCAGCCTTGGTCGGCAAAGCGGAAGTCGAGGTAGGACAGCGCGCAGCCGATGGCGATATGGCCGATGCCGAAAGGGGCTGCTTCGAGGGCGGGCGCCATCGCCTGCAACCGGTTCAGCGAGCTGGTCGTCTTCAGGGCGAAGCCCGCGAGCCACTCAGGCGTCTGCTGCTGAAGCGGCTTGTCGCGCTCGTTCCGCCACAGGATCAGCGTGTCGAGCAATCCATTGCCCAGCGCGTGCCAAGTCAGCGCCGTCCACCGCGCGGGCCCGGCAGCCGGGAACAAGCGGGGGCCCGCCAGGCTGTCCAGGTATTCGCAGATCGTGAGACTGTCGTAGACCGGCGTGCCGTCATCGAGCACCAACGTGGGAATCTTGCCGAGCGGATTTTCGGGCAGCAGCTCCAGGTTGGGTTTTATCATCGCCACAACGGTCCGGACGGTCTGGAGCCGGTCCGCGACCCCCAATTCGTGCGCGGCGATCATGACCTTGCGGACGAACGGGGAGCGTGGCGACCAATGCAGCTTCACCGGCATACTCCCTAGATCATGCTAAAGCTCGTTTGTATGACCTTTAGGAGAGCCGGACGAGTGCGTCCAGCCCTTACCCGGTCCGCAGGGCCACATCGATCCGCACGAGATCGCCGCGATAGGTTCCATTGGCCACCAGCACCACAACGCCGTCAGCGTCCACCGCGGCGCGGCTCACGTAGGCCACGGGCGCGTTGAGCGGCATGCCCAGGCGCTCTGCGATTTCGACATCGGCCGACCCGATCGTAAGCGTCTGCCGCGCATCGGCAATAACGATTCCTGGTAGGCTGGCAACCAGGCTCAAAGCCGTCTTGCTCGTGAGGTCGGCCGGATCGACCTTCGGCCACCAGCGCGCATCCAGATAGACGTCGGCCAGCAGGAAGGCTTGGCCCCGGCGCGAATGCCTCCGGCGCATGTGCTGATAGGATGCAGCCGCCGCGCCCAGACCTTCCGGAACGACCGGCGGCATCGCTTGGCACTCAAGGCCGAGGATCTCGATCTCTGCCCCTTCCCGCGATCGCAGCAGCCCGCCCCAGTCTGTTTGCACCTCGCACCACAGCCGCTCGGCAGCAGGGCGGCGGACGAAGGTGCCCTTGGCGCGGTAACGGTCGATCAGCCCGTCGGCCTCGATCTGGTCGAGCGCCTGGCGAATGGTCGCCCGCGCCACGCCGTACTCGGCCGCCAGTTCGTCAACGGTCGGAATGCGCTTTCCAGCGCTCCACACTCCCGCCTCGATCCGGCGCCGGAACAGGGTCGCGAGCTGAATGTAGCGGGACACCATGCTGCGGTTCAGGTCGACCGTACCGCGCGGGAACGGCGCCGCCGCGTTCTCATCTCCGGCCATACTACCTCCTATCCGACTGCACGGACACGCGCCGCAATTGCTACGCCCTGAAGAATTCGTCGAAGGCCGCCAGCAACGTCCCCGCCATCTCGCCCCGGGACTGCTGCGTCACGGCCGCGTAATGCGGCATCAGCACCACGTTCTCGAGCGCGCCGAAGCGCAGATCCAGGCCGGGCTCTTCCGCAAAGACGTCCAGCCCGGCCCCTGCGATCCCGCCGGACTCCAGCGCCGCCAGGAGCGCGTCCTCGTCCACCACGGAGCCGCGCGCCACGTTGACGAGGTAACCCGCGGGCCCGAGGCTCCGAAGTGCCTCCGCCGAAACCAGCCTCCGGGTGGCCGAACCGCCGGAGCAGCACAGCACCAAGACGTCGCTTCGTTCAGCCAAGGTCACGAGGTCGGGCACGAACGCCCAGGCGACGCCGGGCTTCTGCCGTGGCCCCGTGTAGGCCACCTCTAGCCGGCATCCCGCCAGCCGCTCGGCGATCAAGGCGCCGATATGCCCCAGGCCCACGATCCCGGCCCGCATGCCGCTGACGCGGCGGGACGGCGTCATCCGCCCTCCGGTCCAGCGTCCCGCACGGACGAACCTGTCGGCCTCCGCGACCCGGCGCACCGTCGCGAACAGCAAGGCCACCGCTGCGTCGGCAGTATCGGTCCGCACCGCATCCGGCGTGTGCCGCACCAGGATGCCTCGCCGGGCTGCGGCCTCCACGTCGATCCGATCGAGGCCGACCCCCATGCACCCGAGCAATTCCAGATGGGGCAAGGCTTCCATCTGCACGGCGTCCGCGCCCGCGATGCTGGTGGTCACCGCCGCGCGAAAGCGTCCGAGATCCCCGGCGCCTGGTCCAGCCTCCACCAATGAGTAATGCGCGGCCAGTGCCGCCCGCACTTCCGGCGCCAAGGCGCCAAGCACCAGAATTTCCGCCCGACCCACCCGCATCTCCCGATTGCGACCCTCACTGCCCACGACTATGGTGGCCTTTGAAGCAAAAGGCCAGTTGATGCGCCTTTTTGGCCGGGAGAACGTCGTGGGCGTGACATACGAGCAGATGCGGACAGTTTCCGCCGATCTTTATGCCGCCGCGCTCAAGAAGGTGCCCGACAATACGCTCGACGCCCTGCGCCGGGCGATCGGCACCGAGACGCACGAGTTGGCCCGCCGCACGCTCGAGATCATGCTCCGCAGCGCCGAGAAGGCCGAACGCGAGGACCGCCTGGTCTGCTCGGATTCCGGTGTGCCGGTCTATGTGGTCGAGGTCGGCACCGCGGTCCGGATGGAAGGCGACATGAAACGTGCCATCCGCGATGGCTTCGCGCATCTGGTCGAGACCATCAGCCCCCCGATCCTTAAGCATGTCACTAATCCGCTGACGAACGAGCGTGGCTACACCGGCAAGGACATGCCCATCATCACCTGGGACGTGGTGGACGGCGCCGACTGGATCGACATCACCTGCTCCCCGAAGGCGCTCGGTTCTGGCCGGTGGGCGGCGCTCGAGATCTTCACCTACCCGAGCCTGGAGACGATCGAGACGTTCGTCATGGACTGCGTGATGAAGGCGGGCTCGCAGCATTGCCCGCCGGTCGTGATCGGCGTCGGCATCGGGGGCACCTTTGACCATTGCGCCAAGATCGCCAAACAAGCGGCGCTGCGCCAATTCGGGCAAACGAACCCCGAGCCGATCCTGGCTGCCATGGAGGCTCGGCTGCTGCGTGCAGTGAACGCCACCGGCTTCGGCCCGATGGGCACCGGCGGCGACACCACGGCACTCGGCGTTCACGTCGAATATGCCGCAGGCCACGGCTTCACACCGGTCGCGGTCTGCTTCAACTGCTGGATCAACCGCCGCACCCGCGCCCGCATTCATGGGGACGGACGCGTGGAGCGGATGGAATAGCGATGGTCACGACTCACCATCTGCAGCTGCCCTTGAGCGAGGACGCCGTGCGCAGCCTGCATGCGGGCGACCTCGTGATCCTCGACGGAGCCATGACGATCACGGCCGGGCTGCCGACCCATCAGCGCATCCAGCAGCACCTGGACAGCGGCAGGCCGTTGCCGGTTGACCTGGCCGGCGGCGCGTTGTTTCACCTTGGCAGCTACAGCCGTGACACCGATACCGGATTCGAGGTTCTATACATGAATCCCACCACCAGCACCCGCTTCAACGGCTACATGCCGGGCTTCATCCGCCAGCTCGGGCTCCGGGCGGTGGGTGGCAAGGGCGGGCTGGACCGGACCTGCGCCGAGGCGATGCAGGAGGCGGGCTGCGTCTACCTGTCATTCCTGGGTGGCGGCTGCCCGCTGCTCTCGGACGCGATCAAGTCGGTTGTCTCGGTGCACTGGACGGACCTGATCGCGCATTTCCGGCTGGTCACGCTGCAAGTGGAGAATCTCGGGCCCCTGACGGTCGGCATCGACGCCCACGGCGGCAGCCTATACGACACGCTGCACGACGACGCGGCCGCGCGGATGCCGGAGATCATGGCCGCGCTGCGGGCCGAACGCGAGAGCGCCCCATCGTGACAGACCAACTCGTCTCCCATGACGGCCTGCAATTCCGCTGCCGAACCGACGGGCCGGACGGCGCGCCATGGCTGGTGCTGAGCAACTCGCTGGTGACCGACCTCACGGTGTGGGAGCCGCAGGTCCGCGCCTTCGCCAGCCGTTACCGCATCCTGCGTTACGACCAACGCGGCCATGGCGGGACCAGCGTTCCTGACACGCCGGCCATCATCGCGCGGCTCGCGGACGACGCTGCGGCGTTGATGATGCGGCTCGGGGTGCGCGACGCGGTGTTCGCAGGCGTGTCGATGGGTGCCGCCACCGGGTTCTGGCTGGCGCAGCGCCACCCCGAGCTCGTCGCCCGCCTGATCGCCTCGGACGGCCAGGCGGCCACCGCACCCGGTGGCGCCCAGGCCTGGCAGGAGCGGATCGAGTTGGGCCAGCGCGACGGGATGCGCGCCTATGCCGACGTGACGACCGCGCGCTGGTTCTCCACGCGGTCGCGCACCGACGGGAACCCGGCGATGCCGCTGGTGCGGGCGATGATCGAGGCCACGCCCGTTGCCGGCTTCGTCGCCTGCGCCCGGGCGCTGCAGGATTACGACTGTCGCCCGGGCCTCGGCGCGATGCGCCAGCCGACGCTGCTGATCGCCGGCGCGGAGGACGGGGCCATGCCGAAGTCGATGCAGGCGCTCGGAGCAGAATTGCCGAGCGCACGTTTCGTCGAGATCGCCGATGCCGGGCATATTCCCGGCATCGAGCGTGCGGAGGCGTTTAATGCGGCTGTGGAGGCGTTCCTGGCCTGAACAACCGGGGCGAGTTGGGGAGGCGTCGCGTCACCGCATCGGCGGCGGATATTGCAGGCCGCCCTTGTTCCAAAGGTTGTTCACGCTGCGTGGCACGTCGAGCGGGCCGATGTTGCGATCCCAGACCTCGGCGAAGTTCCCCACCTGCTTGATGATGTTGAAGGCCCATTTGTTGTCCACGCCCATGGCCTTGCCGAGGTCGCCCTCCACGCCCAACAGGCGGCGCACGTCGGGCACGGTGGACTGCGTCTGGCTGTCCGCGTTGGCGCTGGTGACCCCAAGCTCCTCAGCAGTCAGCATCGCGTAGTGGGACCAGCGCACCACGTCCATCCATTTGTCATCGCCCTTCCGGACCACGCCGGCCAGCGGCTCCTTGCTGATCACCTCCGGCAGTAGCGTGTAGTCCGCCCGGCGTTCGCCCTGCTGGAAGCGGAAAGCGGCCAGGGCCGAGGTATCAGTCGCGTAGGCGTCGCAGCGGCCAGCAACGAAGCTGCGCTGGAGTTCGGCTTGGTCCTCGATCTTGATCGGGTTCAGTTTCATGTTCTGGGCCCGGAAGTAATCGGCCACAGCAAGCTCGGTGCTCGTGCCAAGCGGCATGCACACGGTCGCGCCGTCCAGGCCCTTGGCGGACACGATCCCGGCGGCGGTCTTGGTCAGGAAGGCCGTGCCGTCATAGAAATTCACGCCGGTGAACTCGAAGCCGAGGTTCGCCTCACGCCCCAGCGTGATCGTGGCCTGCCGGAACAGCACGTCCACTTCGCCGGACTGCAGGGCGGTGAAGCGGTTCGTTGACGTCAACGGCACCCATTTCACCTTACTAGCGTCGCCCAGCACGGCCGCGGCAACTGCCCGGCAGGAATCCGCATCCAGACCCCGCATCGTGCCTTGGCTGTCCGGCAGCGAGAACCCGGCGACCGTTCCGGCCAAGCCACAGACCAATTGTCCGCGCGCCTTCACCGCGTCCAGCGTTGCCGACCCTGTGCCCTGGGCCTGCGCGGCGCCACCCAGCGCCAGCCCGGCAGCCACCAGGCCCACCGCACCCCGATTTAGCGCCATTCCATTTCCCCCGTTTGGTCGTTTGTTTGCAGGCAACGCCTTATGGCGCGGCCCAAGCGTTCGATGCCGGCTCCGATCTGGTCCGGTGGCGCGAGCGAAAAGGAGAGCCGCACCGTGTCGCGGCCGCTGCCATCCGTAAAGAACGGAGCGCCGGGCACGAACAGCACCTTCTCCTCCAGCATGGCGGCGCGCAGCAAGGTTTGCGCGTCGAGGCCGCCCGGCAGGGTGAGCCAGACGAACATCCCGCCCTCCGGTCGCGTCCAGGTCGTGCCTGGTGGCATGTGCCGCTCCAGGCCCGCGAGCATCGCGTCGCGCTGCAAACGGTAGCCGGTCCTTAGGGCATCGCGCTGCGCGGCAGGCTGGGTGCTGACCACGCGGTGCACCAGCATTTGGTTCAGCATGGCCACATGCAGGTCGGAAGCCTGCTTGAGCAAGACCAGCGTGCCGATCACCTCCGGGGCTGCGGCGAGCCAGCCTACCCGCAGGCCCGGCGCAAGCGACTTGGAGAACGTGCCGGCATGGATCACGCAGCCGGGGTCCATGGAAAACAGCGTGGGAAGCGCCAAGCCGGAGAGGCGGAGCTGGTCATAGGCCTGATCCTCCACCACAGGCACCCCATGCTCGCGTGCAAGGGCAAGGATGCGACGTCGTTGCGCTTCCGGCAGAACCAGTCCGGTAGGATTGCCGAAATCCGGCATCACGTACATGAATTTGGCGCCGCAAGCGAACGCGCGCTCCAGGGCAGCGGTGTCGAGCCCGTCGCCGTCGATCGGTACGCCCTCATAGGCAGGCTCGCCGAGACTGAAGGCCTGCAGCGCGCCGAGATATGTTGGTTCGGTAACGATCACCCGGTCGCCGGGCTCGATCAGCAAGGAGGCGATGAGCGATAGCCCCTGTTGCGAGCCGTTCGTGACCAGGATGCACTCCGGGGCGCATCCCATGCGGTCGGCAATCAATTGCCGTAGGGGCGGGTAGCCCTCCGAGGGGCCGTATTGCAGCGCGGTCTCGCGCAACGTCGGGTCCGCAATGAGCGCGGTGAGCGCCTGCTGCACGGCTTCTTGCGGGAAGAACGCGGGGTTGGGCGACCCGCTGGCAAACGAGATCACGCCGGGTTCCCTGGCATATTGGCTGACCTCGCGGATAGCGGAAGGCTTGAGCGCACGGGCGCGCTGGGCGAGCTTCGCCTGCCAGCTAAGGGTCATCGGCGGTCCATTGCGTCGAGCTTTCACACATACAACTATACTTACGGCCTTTCTACGTCACCTCCCTCCGGCCGTCCAGGCCTCGATATCGCAATGAGAACGATATAGGAGAGACCGCCTCCGGCTAGTGGTACGATCCTAACGCTTGCCTCCCAGGCGCTAGGTGAATCGGCCCACCAAACAAAGCCTAGTGGTGGCGTTGGTGCACTTCGATGGTCTGAATGATGGTAGGATGCTCTTCCCTCTCTTTGGTCCTGACCGCACCGATGCCGCACAAGCACAACGCCGACCGCCGTCACCACATCCCGAGGATGTCGTTCAAGGTGCAGAACTGGCCGGAGTATGAAGCGGGGCTGCGCCGACGTGGCAGCATGACTTTGTGGATCGAGGACGTAGCGCTGGAATGCTGGCAGACTTGTGGGCCAGGCGGACAGGCTCGCTATACAGACGCGGCTCTCCAGACGAGCCTGATGCTGCGCGCGGCGTTCAAGCTGCCGTTGCGGCAGACCGAAGGCCTGATGGCATCGGTGCTCACGTTGCTGGACCTGACGATCTCAGTGCCTGATCATACCACGGTCAGCCGCCGGGCGGTGACGTTGCCGGTGTTCCAACCGGCCTCGGTGCCGCCCGGTCCGTTGCACGTGTTGATCGATAGCACCGGCCTGCAGGTCTACGGAGCGGGTCAATGGCTGGAGGCGAAACATGGCGCGAAGTCGCGCCGGACGTGGCGCAA
>JAABUT010004873.1_pt1 | contig 10358 bp, 6 predicted proteins | sample 5559281 | NCBI WGS metagenome assembly JAABUT01 (sample SAMN10711880, study PRJNA513359) | rock metagenome | isolation source: Antarctica rocks | place: Antarctica: Victoria Land, Ricker Hills nord | collected 2016-01-04 | reverse complement strand
TCGGGAAAGGCCGCGCAAGCCGAACGCACGCCGTCCAAAAGGGTCTCAAGTATCTCCATGCCGGCTTGGATCACACATCAGGCCAGAACGAAACCCATACCCCTCAATGGCCATTTAGAATCGCTGTGCCGCGATCCGTATGGTTGACACCTGCAAACCAGCCATGCTCGGCTCCGCTCCAAGCCGGTGTTATGAACCTGGCAGAAAGGGAGAACCGATGATGGTCCGCGCCGTGGCGTTCGCAGCCGCGTGCCTCGCCGCCGTTGCCGCCAGCGCATCGCATGCCGAAAGCGCCGCCCCAACCGGCAGCCTGGTCGCCGCATTCGCGGCTGAACCGACAACGCTCGACCCCGTCCGCTATTCCGCCGGCGTCGACACCTATGGCATCAGCCAGGTCTTCGAACAGCTCATCCGCGTCGATCCTTCCGGAAAGACGGTGAACTGGTTGGCGGAGTCGTGGTCCGTGGGCGGCACGGACGACAAGCCGGTCATCGACGTCCACCTGCGCCCCGGCATCCTGTTTCAGAATGGAAACCCGCTCACGGCCGCGGACGTCGAGTTCTCGTTCGAGCGGCTGCGCGACCCGAAGCAGAGCCGGTGGTCGCACCTGCAGGCGGCGGTCGAACGGTTCGAGCTTGTGGACGACCTGCATTTCCGGCTGCACTTCTCCCGGCCGGACGCGACCTACGTCACCGACTACCTGCAGCTCTGGGTGATGCCGAAGCGCTATTTCGAGCAGGCCGGCGCCGACGGCTTCGCCCGCGCACCCATCGGCACCGGGCCGTGGCGGGTGGTCGAGTGGAAGGTGAAGGAGGAGCTGCGGCTGCAGGCCTGGGAGGGCTATTGGAACCGCGAGCAGCGACCCGGCGTGCGCGACCTGACAATCAAGTTCATCCCGGAGGACCTCACCCGCGTCGCCGCGTTCAAGACCGGGGCGGTGGACTGGATCGACGCCGTGCCGCCGGCTGCGGTCGATGAGTTCCGGCGCATGCCGGGCGTGTCCACCACCACGAAGGTGAGCGGCAACAACCTGTATATCGACTTCCCAACCCAGCTCGCCAGCACCCCGTTCAAGGACGCCCGGGTGCGGCAGGCCGCGGCCTACGCCGTGGACATGGACGCCATAATCAAGCGCGTCCTGTTCGGCCAGGGCCAACGCTACGCCGAGATCGCCCCCGACGAGACCGGTTACGACCCAGCGCTGAAGCCGTATCCGTTCGACCCCAAAAAGGCCAAGGCTCTGCTCGCCGAGGCGGGCTTCCCGCGTGGGTTCGATACGCCCTGCTACAACCTGACCACCCCGCGCGAGCCGAACGTGAAGGAGATGGGGGACGCAGTGTTCGCCTATCTGTCCGCCGCCGGTATCCGCTGCAAGGTGACGGAGCTGGAATACGGCGCTTGGATCAACCTCGGCCGCCGGGGCCGCAGCGGGCCGCCAGAGATGGACGGGGTGCTGAGCTGGATGTGGTCGCACGGCGTTCCCGGCGACCCCGGCACGCCGTGGGCCGGGCACCTGCACAGCTTCCAGCCGGGCCAGGGCTGGGGCAGCTATTCCTACACCGACGTGCCGGAGATGGACGCGCTGATCGAACGGCAGAAGCAGACGCTGGACCCGGCCGAGCGCGCGGCGCTGTTGCAGGAGATCGCGCGGAAGAAGCACGACGAGGTGCTGGGCGGGCTGACCACCTATCGTCCGCTGGTGACCCTCGCCTGGCGCACCGACAAGGTGGCGTTCACGCCCTGGCCCTGGCCGGGCGCTTGGCACGGCTTCCAGCAGATCTCCATCAAGCCTCCGGGTGCGGCGAATGGATGAGGCAAGCTACCTCGCGCACCTGCGCGATCTATGGCGGCGGCACTGGCCCGCGGGCGTCCCGCAGCAGCCCGCCTACCCGTTCGGCGAGGCGCCGCTGACCGACTACCTCCGGCGCTGGGCGGCGGTCCAGCCGGACAAGCCCGCAGTGATCTTCTACGGCACGGTCATCAGCTACTCCGAGCTCGACCGGCTATCCGACGCCTTCGCAGCCCTGTTGGCGAAGCGTGGGGTCGGACAGGGCGACCGGGTCGCGGTGTTCCTGCCCAACTGCCCCCAGTTCCACATCGCCTTCTTCGGCCTGCTGAAGCTCGGCTGCGTCCATGTCCCGGTCAATCCGATGTTCAAGGAACACGAGCTGCTCTATGAGCTCGACGACACCGGCGCGGTGGCGATGGTGGCGCAGGACCTGCTGATGCCGCTGGTGCGCACGGTCCAGCCCCGAACCAGGCTGCGCGCCGTGTTCGTCACCAGCCTTGCGGAGATGCTGCCGGCCGAGCCGACGCTGCCGGTGCTCGCGAGCATCCAGGAGCCGAAGCGGGACTGCCCGGATGCGGTCGACCTGCTGCCGGCTTTGGCCGCGGCGACGGCGGCCCCACCCCGGGTGGCGGTCGGGCTCGATGACGTCGCGGCGCTGAACTACACCGGCGGCACCACGGGCATGCCCAAGGGTTGCGTCCATACCCAGCGCGACATGCTCTACACTGCGGCAACCACCAGCACCTGCGCCAACGGCTCCACAGCCGACGACGTGATGCTGAACTTCCACCCGGTATTCTGGATCGCGGGCGAGAACTTCGGCCTGATCTTCCCGGTGTTCTGCGGCGCGACGCTCGTGCTGCTGGCGCGCTGGGACCCGCTCGCCTGGATGGCGGCCGTGCAGCGCTACCGGGTCACGCTTGCCGGGCTGCTGGTCGACAACGCCGTCGCCGTCATGGAACACCCCGCGGTGGCGGACCACGACCTGCGCAGCCTGCGGGGCACCCGCGTCTCGTCGTTTGTGAAGAAGTTGAACCAGGGATACCGTGACCGCTGGCGCGACCTGACGGGCGCGGTGATGATCGAGGCGGCCTGGGGCATGACCGAGACCCACACCTGCGACACCTTCACGACGGGACAGCAGGCGGACGACTTCGACCTCAAGTCGCAGCCGATCTTCGTCGGGCTCCCCGTGCCCGGCACCGAGTTCAAGATAACCGCGTTCGAAACGGGCGAGCTGCTGCCGCTCGGCGTCGAGGGCGAGATCGTCGTGCGTTCCCCCTCGCTGCTGAAATCTTACTGGAACAAGCCGGAGGCGACCGCGACGTCGCTGCGGGAGGGCTGGTTCTACACCGGCGACATCGGCTTGCTGGACGAGGCCGGGTTCCTGCACTTCCTCGGCCGCCGCAAGGAGATGCTGAAGGTCAACGGCATGAGCGTGTTCCCCGCCGAGATCGAGGCGCTGCTCGGCCAGCACCCGGCGGTGGCCGGCTCCGGCGTGATCGGCCGGGCGGACGAGGCGCGCGGCCAGGCCCCCGTCGCCTTCGTGCTCGCAAAGGAGGGGGCCGGGCTGACTGAGGCGGCGCTCGCGGCGTGGTGCCGGCAGAACATGGCCACCTACAAGGTGCCGGCGATCCATATCGTGGACGAGTTGCCGATGACGGCGACCGGCAAGGTCAAGAAAGAAGAGCTTGCGAGGCTGCTGGCATGAACGCCCGGCGGTTCTGATGGGTGGTTTCCTGCTGCGCCGCCTCGGGCACGGGGCGGTCAGCATCGTCGGCGCGAGCGTCGTGATCTTCATCATCTCCCGCCTGTCCGGCGACCCGACGGCGCTGCTGGTCCCGCCCGACGCGCCGCCCTCGGTGATGGCCGCCACCCGGGCGGCGCTGGGCCTCGACCTGCCGCTTTGGCGCCAGTACCTGATCTTCGCCGGGGACGCGCTGCACGGCGATTTCGGACAGTCCTATCGCTGGCAGGCCCCAGCGCTCGGCCTCGTGCTCGACCGGCTGCCGGCCACGATCGAGCTCGCGGTCGCCGGGCTGGCCGTCAGCGTCGCATTGGCGGTGCCGCTAGGCGTGCTGTCGGCGGTGCACCGGGGCAGCGCGCTGGACCAGGCGGCGCGGCTGTTCGCGCTGCTCGGGCAGGCGATGCCGGCGTTCTGGGTCGGGCTGCTGCTGATCCTGCTGTTCGCGGTAGAGCTGCAATGGCTGCCCGCCTTCGGCCGAGGTGGGCTGTCGCACCTCGTGCTTCCGGCTGTGGCACTCGGCTGGTATCCGGTCGCGGCGCAGACGCGGATCGTACGCTCGGCCATGCTCGACGTGCTCGACAGCGACTACATCCGGCTCGCCCGCGGCCTAGGCACGCCGGAGCGCACGCTGGTCTGGAAATACGCCTTCCGCAACGCCGCCGTGCCGCTGGCGACAATGCTCGGCGTCTACTTCGCATCCATGCTGGGCGGCGCCTTCGTGGTCGAGGTCATCTTCGCCTGGCCCGGCCTGGGCCGCACCGTGGTCGAGGCCGTGTTCTCCCGCGACTTCCCCGTCGTGCAGGCCGGCGTGCTGTTCACCGCCGTGCTGTTCGTGCTGTCGTCCCTGCTGGTCGACCTGTCCTATGGCCTGATCGACCCGCGGACCCGCGATGAGCGTTAGTGTTGCCCGCTCACGCTCCGCCCTGAACGGCGTGCCGTGGCTGCCGCTGCTGACGCTCGCTGCCGTGCTCGCCTGCGCCGCCGCCGGGGACTGGATCGCCCCGTACGACGCGAACGACATGGACCTGGGCGCCTCGTTCCAGCCGCCGGTGTGGCAGGCGGGCGGCGGCTGGGACCACCTGCTCGGCACCGACAACCTGGGCCACGACATCCTGAGCCGCATCATCGCGGGCTCGCGGGTGTCCGTGGTGGTGGCGTTCTACGCCATCGCATTGTCGGGTGCCGTCGGCGCGCTGGCGGGGATGGTCAGCGGCTACTTCGGCGGCTGGGTGGACGCCGTGATCATGCGGCTGGTCGAAATCCAGATGTCGATCCCCGCAGTCGCGCTGGCGCTGATCCTGGCCGCGGCGCTCGCGCCCGGGCTGTCGACCGTCGTCGTCGTGATCGTGTTGACCTACTGGACCTGGTACGCCCGCATCATCCGCGGCGAGGTGCTGTCACTCCGCAAGCGGGACTACGTATCGCTGGCGGTGGTGGCGGGGGTGGGGACGGCCAGGGTGTTCCGCCGCCATCTGCTGCCCAACATCGGCAACACCCTGCTGGTGCTGGCCAGCCTGCAGGTCGGGCAGGTGATCCTGTTCGAGGCGTCGCTGTCCTTCCTCGGCCTCGGCATCCAGCAGCCGGACGTGTCCTGGGGGCTGATGCTGGCGGATGCGCGTCAGTATATCTCCGATGCGCCCTGGGCCATCACCCTGCCCGGCGTCGCCATCATGCTGACCTGCCTCGCAGCCAACCTGTTCGGCGACTGGCTGCGCGACCGGCTCGACCCGCAACTGCGCCAGTTGTGACCCCGCTGCTAGAGGTCCGCGGCCTGCAGTCCCACCTGCATCTGCGCCGGGGCGTGCTGCGGGTGGTGGACGGGGTCGACCTACATCTCGAGGCGGGCCAGACGCTCGGGCTTGTCGGCGAGTCCGGATCCGGCAAGACCATGACGGGACTGTCTTTGCTGCGGCTGCTGCCGCAGCCGGCCGGGCGCATCGCCGGCGGCAGCGTGCGGCTGGACGGCGAGGAGCTGACGACCTTGTCCGAGCGCGCCATGGCCCAAACGGTGCGCGGCCGCCGCATCGCCATGATCGCGCAGGACCCGATGACCGCGCTGAACCCCGTGTTCAGCGTCGGCGACCAAGTGGCGCAGCCCTTCCGCAACCATGGGGCGTCGCGGGGTATGGCCTCCGGGCGGCGGTTGTGGGAGGGCGTGGTGGACGTGCTGCGCCGGGTGCGCATACCCTCGCCGGAGCGGCGACTCGGCGACTTCCCGCACCAGTTCTCCGGCGGACAGCGCCAACGGGTGGCGACCGCCATGGCGATTGCATCCTCGCCCCGGCTGCTGATTGCGGACGAACCGACCACCGCGCTCGACGTCACGGTGCAGTCGCAGGTGATAGCGCTGCTGCGGCGCATCCAGGCGGACACGCAGGCGGGGATTATCCTGATCACCCACGACCTTGGGGTCGCCGCTGGGCTGTGCCACCGGGTGGCGGTGATGTATGCCGGGCGCATCGTCGAGGACGGCCCGGTGCGGGAGATTTATCATCGGCCTGCGCATCCCTACACGCAGGCCCTGCTCGCGGCGATCCCGCGCATCGGCGGCCGCACGAGGCGGCTGCTGGCGATCCCCGGGCAGCCGCCGTCCATGCTGGACCTGCCGGCCGGGTGCCGCTTCGCCCCGCGCTGCCCCAGACGCATGCCAATCTGTGAGCAATATCCGCCGACGCTGCCCGCCGGCGCCGGCCACACCGCCGCCTGCTGGCTGCTGCGGCCGTGATCCTGCAGTTGCAGGGGCTGACCAAGCACTACCGCGGGCGGCATGGCGTGGTCCGCGCGGTGCAGGACGTCAGCCTCGACGTGCCGGAAGGCGGCAGCCTGGCGCTGGTCGGCGAGTCCGGCTGCGGCAAGACGACGCTGACCCGGCTGGCGCTGCTGCTGGAGCGGCCGACAGCCGGGCGCATCCTATTCGAGGGCCGGGACGTGGCCGCGCTGTCCGGCGCGGCGCTGAAGGCGTTCCGCCGCGGCGTGGGCGCAGTGTTCCAGGACCCCTACGCCTCGCTCAACCCGCGAATGCGCATCGGCGCCATCATCGCCGAGCCGATCCTGGCGCACGAGCGTCCTTCCGCGGCAGCGCTGCGGGCCCGGGTGCAGGAGATGCTGGCCGTCGTCGGCCTGCCGCCGGATGCGGCCCGGCTGTATCCGCACGAGTTCTCCGGCGGGCAGCGCCAGCGGGTGGCCATCGCCCGCGCCCTGGCGCTGCGCCCGCGGCTGCTGGTGCTGGATGAGCCGGTGTCGGCGCTCGACGTCTCGATCCGGGCGCAAGTGCTGAACCTGCTGGGGGACATCCAGGACGAGTTCGGGATCTCGTATCTCACCATTGCGCATGACCTGGCGCTGGTGGAGCACTTCAGCGCCACCGTTGCAGTCATCTACCTGGGGCGGGTGGTCGAGAGCGGTCCGACCCGCGCGGTGTTCGCGACGCCGGCGCATCCCTATACGCGCGCTTTGCTCGCCGCCGTGCCCCATCCGGACCCGGACCGGCCGCCGCCGGAGCAGGCCGCATTGGGCGAAGTCGGCAGCGCAATGGCCCTGCCGCCGGGCTGCGCCTTCCATCCGCGATGCCCGCACGCGATGCCGGTCTGCCGCATCACCCTGCCGAGTGCCCGCATCGCGGGGGACGGCCACCTTGCCTCCTGTCATCTGCTGCCCGAACCGGAAACCGCCGCATGAAGCTGTCCAGCGTCCTGATCGCCAACCGCGGGGAGGTGGCGATCCGCATCGCCCGGGCCTGCGCGGACCTTGGTCTCCGGTCGGTGGCGGTGTTCGCCGGGGACGACGCGGACTCCCTGCATGTCCGGCGCGCGAATGCGGCGCTGGAGCTGCCGGGGCGGGGCGTTGCGGCCTACCTTGACGTCGCCGCCGTGATCGGGGCGGCAAGGGCGTCCGGCTGCGACGCCGTGCATCCGGGCTATGGCTTCCTCAGCGAGAATGCGGGTTTCGCGTCGGCCTGTGCCGAGGCCGGGCTGGTGTTCGTCGGCCCGGCGCCCGAGACGCTGGCGTTGTTCGGCGACAAGACCCAGGCCCGCGGTTTGGCCGAACGCGCCGGCGTGCCGGTGCCGCGCGGCAGCTCCGGCCCGACCACCTTGGCCCAAGCGTCGGCGTTCCTGGCCGGCCTTGCCCCGGGCGGCGCCGTGATGGTGAAGGCGGCGGCGGGCGGCGGCGGACGCGGGATGCGGGTCGCGGCCGACGACGCGGCGCTGGCCGAGGCCTGGGCGCGCTGCGCGTCCGAAGCGCGCGCCGCCTTTGGGTCGGATGCGCTCTATGTCGAGGAGCTGGTCGCCGCCGCCCGGCATATCGAGATCCAGGTCGCCGGCGACGGCACCGGGGCGGTGACGCAGTTCGGCGAGCGCGAGTGCACCCTCCAGCGCCGGCACCAGAAGCTGATGGAGATAGCCCCCAGCCCGACCCTGCCGTCCGCCACCCGCACGGCCCTCGCTGATGCCGCAGTGCGGATGGCCTCGGCAGTGCGCTACTCCGGGCTCGGCACGTTCGAGTTCCTGGTCGACGTCCGTGATCCGGCGCGCTGGGTGTTCATCGAGGTCAATCCCCGGCTGCAGGTCGAGCATACCGTCACGGAGGAGGTGTGCGGCGTCGACCTCGTGCAGTTGCAGTTGCGCCTGGCTGGCGGGGACACGCTGGCCGCGCTCGGCATGGCGCAGCGCGATGTGCCGGCCCCGCGCGGCCACGCCATCCAGTTGCGCGTCAACATGGAGATGATGCAGCCGGACGGCGGCGCCCTGCCGTCGGGCGGCACGTTGACGGCATACGAGCCGCCCTCCGGCCCCGGCGTGCGCGTCGATGGGTTCGGCTACGCCGGCTACCGCACCAGCCCGAGCTTCGACAGCCTGCTGGCCAAGTTGATCGTCCGGACGCCCGGGCCGGACTACGCCGCCGCCGTCGCGCGATGCGCGCGCGCGGCCGCCGAGTTCCGCATCGAGGGCGTGGCGACGAACCTCCCGTTCCTCCGGACGCTCCTGGCGGATGCCGAGGTCATCGCCAACGCGGTCACGACGCGATGGCTGGATGCGCACGCGGCGGCGCTGGTCGATGCGGCCGCCCGCCTGCCGTCCGCCGCCCTGCCCGGACCCGCCGCGACGTCCGAGGCCGGGGCCGGCGCGCATCCGGCTGGGACCATCCCCGTGCCCGCGCCGATGCAGGGCCTGGTCGTGATCCTGGACGTGGAGCAGGGCGAGCTGGTGCGCGCCGGCCAGCAGCTCGGCGTGCTGGAGGCGATGAAGATGGAGCACGTGGTCGCCAGCCCGGCCGCCGGACGGGTCCATAGCCTCGTTGGCGCGAAGGGCGAGGTGATCGGCGCCGGGCAGCCGCTGCTGTTCCTGGAGCCGCAGGAGGTGGAGGGCGAGGCCGAGGAAGCGGCCGTGCAGGCCGACCCCGACGCGATCCGCGCCGACCTGCGGCACGTCGTGGACCGCCACGCCCTGACGCTGGACGCCGCCCGTCCCGCGGCGGTCGCGAGGCGCCATGCGCAGGGTGGGCGCACGGCGCGGGAGAACGTGGCCGACCTGTGCGACCCCGGCAGCTTCACCGAATACGGCGCGCTCGCCATCGCCGCACAGCGCAGCCGGCGTCCGGTGGAAGAGCTGCTGCGCACCAGCCCGGCCGACGGCGTGGTCGCCGGGTTGGCGACGGTCAACGCGGCGCTCGTGGGCAAGGACCGCGCTGCGGCTGTCGTGGTCGCCTACGACTACACCGTGCTCGCCGGCACTCAGGGCACGATGAACCACAAGAAGCAGGACCGCATCTATCGCCTCGCGGCCGACTTGCGGCGCCCGCTGGTGCTGTTCGCCGAGGGCGGCGGCGGCCGTCCGGGCGACGTGGACAAGCAATTCACCAACATGGCCAGCCTGGACGTGCCGACCTTTCATGGGTTCGCCCGGCTCTCCGGCCTAGTGCCGTTGGTCGGCATCGTCCACGGGCGTTGCTTCGCGGGCAACGCCGCGCTGCTCGGCTGCTGCGACGTGATCATCGCCACCCGCGGCACCAGCCTCGGCATGGGGGGCCCGGCGATGATCGAGGGCGGTGGCCTGGGCGTGTTCCGGCCGGAGGAGGTCGGCCCCGCCGCCGTGCAGGACGCCAACGGCGTGATCGACGTGCTGGTGTCGGACGAGGCGGAGGCCGTCGCCGCAGCGAAGCGGTATCTCTCGTACTTCCAGGGCCCGCTCGCGTCCTGGACCTGCGCCGACCAGCGGGGGCTGCGGGCGGCGATCCCGGAGAACCGCCTGCGCGCCTACGACGTTCGCGCCGTCATCGCCATGCTGGCCGATGACGGCTCGGTGCTGGAGCTGCGCGCCGGCTGGGCGGCCGGCATGGTCACGGCGCTGATCCGTGTCGAGGGCCGGCCGATGGGCCTGATCGCCAACAACCCGCGCCATCTGGGCGGCGCCATCGACGCCGACGCCGCGGACAAGGCCGCCCGCTTCCTGCAGCTCTGCGACGCCCATGATCTGCCGGTGCTGTCCTTGTGCGATACGCCGGGGTTCATGGTCGGCCCGGACGCGGAGCGCACCGCCCTGGTTCGCCGGGTGTGCCGGATGTTTGTGGGCGGCGCAAACCTGCGGGTGCCGTTTTTCACGGTGGTGCTGCGAAAGGGCTATGGCCTGGGCGCGCAGGCGATGGCCGCCGGCTGCTTCCATGCCCCTGTGTTTATCGTCGCCTGGCCTACCGGGGAGTTCGGCGGCATGGGGCTGGAGGGTGCCGTGCGGCTCGGTTTCGGCAAGGAGCTGGCCGCGATCGCCGACCCGGCGGCCCGGGACGCCGAGTTCCGCCGCCGGGTCGACGAGATGTATGCCCGCGGCA
>JAABUT010004872.1_pt1 | contig 10359 bp, 9 predicted proteins | sample 5559281 | NCBI WGS metagenome assembly JAABUT01 (sample SAMN10711880, study PRJNA513359) | rock metagenome | isolation source: Antarctica rocks | place: Antarctica: Victoria Land, Ricker Hills nord | collected 2016-01-04 | reverse complement strand
CTGCCCCAGGGCTATCCGCCCAGGCGGGTCAGTGAGGTGGTGCCGCGTCCGCCTCCCGACGCGTCCCGGCAACTAGCTGACCCAGCCCGGTAGAGGAACGCTGACCGGGACACTCGGTCTGCTGTCGGTCCGATGTTGAAACCCTCGTGATGCCGCCAGGCCTGACGTCCCGTAAGACCTGTCCGCTTTAATGCCCGGTGAAGGTAGCTCAACCGATACAGTCTGATCATGGCCGCGATGCTCATCGGATACGCCCGCTGTTCCACCGACGACCAGGACCTGACCGCGCAATGCGACGGCCTGGCCGCACTTGGCGTGAAGACCAAACGGATCTACGTCGACCACGGTCTCACCGGCCGCAACCGAGACCGACCCGGCCTCCGCGAGGCGCTCGCCGCCTGCCGCGCCGGGGACACCCTGGTGGTCACTAGACGACGGCGGGAGTCCGAATTGCTGGCAAGCACATTCAGTGTCTTCCTGGGCTCCGGACACATCCACAGTTTCTTGATTTGCTGAACGCCCCGCGTTTCCCGTCAAGGTAGAGCCCGTAGCCGCGGCGCGTCCCGGATACGCTTTTCCACAGCAACTGACGCAACCAGCACCCCGACCAACCAGTTCTGCGCTCACTCACCGCCTACAACCACTGACCCCTGGACTCAATCCTCTAGTGCTCGAGGAGCATACGACGCGCTAGGCGCGCGATCTCGCGGGTCGCGGGCGAGAGGACGCTTCCCTGTCGTTGCACGATGGCGATTCTGTCGTAGAGAGGGTCGGCGAAGCTGACCGTGTGAATATTTTCGGGAAACGCCTTTGACTTTGACACCGCGGTGGAGACGATCGTGCCGCCACCGCCAAGGGCGACGATTCCCAGGGCGGATTCGACGTGTTCCACCTCGATCTGCGGGGTCAGGGTGATGCCTTCGAGTTGGGCCCGTTCTGCGAGCTGGCGGCGCGTGGGGTCGCGCCAGCCGTAGTGGGCGTCGTAAAGCACCAGGTCGGAGGCGGCCAGGTCGGCGATGGTGACGGGTTTCGCGGTCTTCGCAGGGTCTGCCGAAGCGAAGCGGACCTCGTCGCGCATCAGCGGTGTCACGGTGAGCTTTTCGCTGTCGATCGGCAGCACCACTAGGCCGGCTTCTAGGTCGCCTGCCGAGACGGCGTCTGCCACTTCGACGCTGTTGAGCCCGATGATCCGCAGCCGGACGAGTGGATACCGGTTGTGGAACGTCTCGAGAAGATGCGACAGGGCGTAATAGTTGGCGTTGCGCAGGAGTCCGAAGGTCGCAACGCCACCGCCCAGAGAGGTTATCGAGCGGAGTGCCCGGTCAGCACCGTCGGCGGCCGTGACGGCCTGCTGCGCGAAGGGGACGAGCTGCTCGCCGGCGCTGGTGAGTACCAGGCGGCGCGAGCCTCGGATGAACAGTCGGATGCCGTAGCTCTGTTCGATCCGTTTGATGAGTTCGGAGACGGACGGCTGCGTCATGCCGAGGTCGGCCGCTGCGGCGGAGAACGTACCCAGCAACGCGACTCGGAGGAAGGCTCGAAGTTGGTTCATCGTCATAGGCCAACCCTATGGCTGACCGAAGACAACTTGGCCTTGTGTGTGGCCAGCCGAGCAGACAAGCTCGACACGTGAAATTGGGTCCCCGCTTTGTCGCCGAGCACGCCAACCGGTTTACGCAGCTCAAGGCCCCTGGTGTTGACGCGCCAGAGGCGCAACGCGACCCGGCTGTCGCCGACACGGTGACCTCGATGCTGCTCGACATCGAGCGAAACGGACTCGACGCCGTGCGTCGCTACTCGCGCGACCTCGACGGTTCCGACCGCTTCGACTTTGAGCTGAGCGCGACTGACCTGGCCGCCACTGGTGGTCGCCTGGACCCCGAGCTGTGCCAGGCAATCGAACTCGGCTCGGCCCGCACGAAACATTTCGCGGCCCTGCAGCGCGAGCACCTCAGCGACTTCGAATACGAGGTCATGCCGGGCCTCGTCGTCGGCCAGAAGTACGTCCCGGTCGGCAGCGTCGGGGCGTACCTGCCGGCCGGGCGATTCCCGTTGACCGCGAGCGCTCTCATGACCGTGGGTGTCGCCAAGGTGGCGGGTGTTCCGACCGTGATCGGCTGCACGCCGCCCCAGCCCGGCGGCGGGGTCAACGCCGCAGTTGCCTATGCTGCTCACCTGTCGGGCATCGACCATCTCTTCGTCTTGGGCGGTGTGCAGGCTCTGGCGGCGATGTCGTTCGGTCTGTTGGGCCGGCCGCCGGTCGATATGATCGTCGGCGCCGGTAACGCCTACGTCGCCGAGGCCAAGCGTCAGCTCTTCGGCACGGTCGCGATCGACCTGCTCGCCGGGCCATCGGAGGTGGCTGTGATCGCCGATGAGACGGCTGATCCCGAGATCGTCGCCGCCGACTTGTTGGGCCAGGCCGAGCACGGTCTCAGTTCTCCAGCCGCGCTCGTGACGACTGCGGAGACGCTCGGACGCGACGTGATCGCGGCCGTGGAGCGTCAGCTTCAGACGCTCTCGACGGCGTCGATCTGCGGTCCCGCCTGGCGCGACTTCGGCTCCGTCATCCTGGTCGCCAACCGACAGGACGCCGTGCTTGTCATGGACGAACTGGCTCCGGAGCACCTGGAGCTACAGACCGCGGACGACCAGTGGTATCACGACACGTTGACCAATTACGGGTCGTTGTTCCTCGGCCACTGGAGCACGGTCGCGTACTCCGACAAGGGCATGGCGGGTACCAACCACACACTTCCGACCGCCGGCGGCGCGAAGCACTCCGCCGGACTCTCCGTCTCCCGTTACTTGAAGCCGCTGACGTACCAGCGGGTCAGCCGGGCGGCCACTCCCGCCCTCGCGACCGCCGTCGGCGTCATCTCGGCCAGCGAAGGCATGTCCGCTCACCAGGCCACGGCCACTCGCCGTCTCGCCACCTACGAGGTATAGCTCCGCAACGTTCCCGGACTGTTGCGCACCTCCCTCGTTCGACCTCACTCGGAAGAAGCCATGACACAACCCCGTACCGCACGAGTCCTCGCTGTCGTCGCCGCCGCCGGCCTGGCCCTGTCCAGTTGCGCAGCTCCAGGAACCGGGTCGACCAACGCCGGCGCCAAGCAGGACGACATCACCGCGAAAGTCAGCGTCGCCGACGTCGACAAGCTCGGCAAGGTCACCGTCAAGATGTGGGCTGACCAGGCCGAGCAGCCGCTGATGAAGTCGGTGATGCCCGCCTTCGAGAAGAAGTATCCGAACGTGTCCGTCGACATGACCTACAAGAGCTTCGACGATCTGACCGCCACCGTCGTCAACGCCGCAGCCAGCGCCAGTCCACCCGACGTATTCCAGGGCAACATCGGCTACGCCGTCGACGGCGCGCTCGTGAAGGCGAAGCTCGTCCGCCCCCTCGACGATGTCGCGAGGGTCTACGGCTGGAACTCCGGCACGGGATCCTCGACACTCGCACCCGCCAAGTGGAACGCGGCGGCCACGACATTCGGCTCGGGCACGCTGTACGGGATGTCGCCGATCAGCGAGGTGCAGGGCATCTACTACAACAAGGCCAAACTTCAGAAGCTCAGGCTGAAGGCGCCCGCATCGATCGCCGACCTCGAGAAGGATCTGCCCGCAGCGAAGGCTGCGGGCGAGCAGCCGATCATGCTGGGAAACTCCGATCAGTACGCCGGCACGCACATCTTCAGCGACATCGCGGTGACTGAGCAGAAGCCTTCGAGCATCGTCGACTGGATCGGTGGTAACCCCGGGTCGACCTTCGAGACCGCGGGCAACGTCAAGGCCGCCGACACGATGAAGGACTGGGCGTCCAAAGGCTACTTCGGCACCGGGTACGACGGTCTGAGCAATCAGGACGCCATCGCCAAGTTCGCCAAGGGCAACGGTGTGTTTTTCGTCGGTGGATCGTGGAACGGCGCCTCGCTGAACAGCGCCAACTTCGGTCTGGGCTCCCTCGTCACCGGAGGCGTTGGCGCGACCGCCTCGCCCTGGCACATCAGCTCGAAAACGAAGAACACCGCGGCCGCCGTCGCGTGGCTCGACATGCTCCACTCACCCAAGGTCGGCCAGGAGATCCTCGACGGTGGCCGACTCCCGGTCATCACCGACGGCGTCACGGCCACCGACCCACTCCAGAAGCAGACCCTGACCGCACTGAAGGACACTATCGCTGCCGGAACGCAGGTCGGCTATTACGACTGGAGCACGACCGACATGCTCACCGTCATGGGCGGGGCGCTGCAGGAGGTCATGGCCGGTCGCATCAGCAGCACTGCCTTCATCAAGACCGTCCAAGCGACCTGGGCGAAAACCCACAAGCAGTGACGCTCACCAGCGGTACCAGGTGCACCAGCAGTGCCAGGACCGCCGGCACAGCCCGCGTCGGGCGGCGGCGGCGCTCCGCCCTCACCCGCGTCAGCTGGTCGAGTCTGCTCTACGTGGCTCCGGCACTGATCTTCTTCGTGGTCTTCGTCATCTACCCGATCGTGGTCTCGATCCGCACCTCGTTCTACAACTATGACGGGTTGACGGTCGCGACACCGGCTGGGCTTTCCAACTACGTGAACGTTTTCCTCGATCCTGACCTGCGGACGGCCCTGCTGCACTCGCTGCTTCTGCTGGTGTTCTATTCGGCGTTACCAGTCAGCATCGGACTCGTACTCGCCGGCACCATGTCTCGGATCCGGGTCTACGGGCTGACCGTCTTCCGGGCGGTACTGTTCCTACCGCAGATCCTCTCGAGCGTCGTCGTCGCCGTCGCCTGGCGCGGTCTCCTGGCTTCCGACGGCCCCGTCAACCGGGTGCTCGAGCACGTCGGCCTCGGAAGCCTGGCGACCAGCTGGCTGGGCAATTTCAATACCGCCCTGCCTGCGATCGGGATCATCGGAACCTGGGTCGAATACGGGCTGTGCATGGTGCTGTTCCTCGCCGGCATCGTCACGATCGACCGGTCGCTCTACGAGGCGGCTCGTCTCGACGGCGCCGGGCCCGTGCGCGAGTTCTTCGCCGTCACCCTGCCGGCCCTGCGCCCGCAGATCTCGATCGCCCTCATCCTGACAATCACGTTCGCCCTGCGGAACTTCGACCTCATCTGGAACACGACCCGCGGCGGTCCCGGTACTTCGACGACCGTCCCGTCACTCCTTGTCTACCTCGACGCGTTCCAGAACCGTAAACTCGGCCAGGCGTCCGCTCTCGCCGTCGTGCTCACGATCATCATCCTGATCGTCGTCGCGCTCGTGCAGGTCGCCGTCCGTGAACCCTCCGGCCGACCGCGTCCTGTACGCGCAGAGCGGAGGACCAAGTGAAGGTCTCGGCCCGGGAGTCCATTGGCACCCACGCATTGCTTGTGATCGCGGCGCTCTTCGCCGTGTATCCGCTCGGCTCCATCATCGCGGCGTCCCTCCAACGGCCGACCGGCGCCGGGATCGGCTGGAACAATTTTTCGGTCGCCTGGACCAATGGCCACTTCGGCTCCGCCCTGATCGCCAGCGCGGTCGTGGCCCTCACCGTGGTCGTGGTCACGGCGGTCGTGTCCTGTCTCGCCGGCTACGCGGTCGCGACGATGCGGGTGCCGGGCGGCCGACTTGTGATGGGCGTCCTACTCCTCGGTCTCGTGCTCCCCTATGAGGTCACCGTGCTGCCGCTCTACCAGTTGCTGTCCGGCTGGGGCCTCATCGACACCTACTGGGCTTTGATCTTGCCCCAGATCGGGCTCTCGGTTCCGCTCGGCGTCTTTTGGATGCGGTCCTTCTTCCAGTCGGTCCCAGTCGAGATCCTCGAGGCGGCCAAGATCGACGGCGCGTCCCGATTCAAGACGCTCCAGCTGGTGCTTCTGCCCATCGGGGGACCCGCCATCGCGACCCTTGCCACGATCTTGTTCCTTTTCACCTGGAACGAGTTCCTCCTGGCGCTGATCCTCGTTCCCGAAAACCAGGCCGTGCACACCGCGCCCCTCGCCCTGTCGTTCTTCAGCGGAACCGACCGCGCGAGCGACCCGAACGTCACGGCTGCCGCCGCCGTGCTCGTGGCCCTACCGATCATCGTGGCGTATGTCCTTCTGCAGCGTCGCCTCATCACCGGGCTCACAGCTGGAGCGGTCAAGTGACCGACGCTACGGGAGTTCGGCTGGGATGCCCGCGACGTCGCATGATGGGGCCGGTCCTGGCGAATAGGGGGCGAGCGACTCGAGGCCGCGAGACCCGACGCTCCCCGTTGTCACAGGTCACGCCGGCGCGTTCCCGCGACTGGCCCGCGACGAGTCCATCTCGCTGCACAACGACCTGCCCGTTGACCGCCGCCCCAAGGTGTACGCCAGAGGATATTTGGCCATGATCGCCCCCCGCCACACCGACTGGTGGCGCGACGCCGTCATCTACCAGATCTATCCCCGCTCCTTCTCTGACAGCAACGGCGACGGGATCGGTGACCTGCCCGGCATCACCTCCCGACTCGATCACCTCCACCATCTCGGGGTGGATGCCCTCTGGCTGTCGCCGTTCTACCCCTCGCCGCAGCGCGACGGCGGGTACGACGTCGCCGACTACCGCGACGTCGACCCCCAGTTCGGCACCCTCACCGACTTCGACCGCCTCACCGACCGCGCACACGCCCTCGGGATCCGGGTGATCGTCGATCTGGTTCCGAACCACTGCTCTTCGGATCACCCCGCTTTCCAGGCCGCGCTCGCCGCGGCCTCCGGCAGTCCGCAGCGGGCCCTGTTCCACTTCCGCGACGGTCTGGGCGCCAACGGCGAGCTGCCACCGAACGACTGGGCGTGCATGTTCGAGGGGCCGGCGTGGACCCGTGTCACCGAGCCGCACGGGACGGCGGGCCAGTGGTACCTGCACCTGTTCGACCCGTCGCAGCCGGACTGGAACTGGGACAATCAAGCGGTCCGCGAGGACTTCGAGTCCACCCTGCGGTTCTGGCTCGACCGCAACGTCGACGGCTTCCGCGTCGACGTGTGCGATGCCCTGGTGAAGGCGGACGGTCTACCCGACTGGCCGCACCCCACACACGGCGTCGTCGAGCCGATCGACGGCCGGATGCCGCCGATGTGGGATCAGGAGGGCATCCACGACATCTTCCGCTCGTGGCGACGCGTGCTCGATTCGTACGAGGGCAGCCGAATTCTGTGCGCCGAAGCGTGGCTGCCATCTGAGCGGACGGCGCGCATCGTGCGACCGGACGAGATGAACCAGGCGTTCAACTTCGCATACCTGGAGCAGCGCTGGAACGCTGTCGAGATCCGCTCGACCATCGTCTCGTCGTTGCAGGCCAATGACCTGGTTGGTGCCCCGACAACCTGGGTCCTGTCGAACCACGACGTCATGCGGCATGCCAGCCGCTTCGGCTACGACGGCCCGGTGGCCCTCGAAGGCGGCGTCGGCGCCGAGGACCCGCAGCCCGATCGTGCGCTGGGCCTGCGGCGGGCGCGAGCCGCTACGGCGATGATGCTCGCCCTGCCCGGCTCGGCGTACCTCTACCAAGGCGAGGAACTCGGTCTGCCGGAGGTGACGGATCTTCCCGACGACGTCCGGCAGGACCCGGTGTGGGAGCGGTCCGGTCACCGGATTCGCGGTCGCGACGGGTGCCGCGTCCCCCTACCCTGGGAGGCCAAAAAGTCATCATTCGGCTTCTCGTCCGTGTCGTCGAGCCACACCTGGCTACCTCAGCCCGACTACTTCGGTACTTACTCCCGCGACTCGCAGAACGACGACCCGGAGTCGACGCTGCGCCTCTACCGAAGGGCACTCGAGATACGCCGAACTCTTACCGGACCGATTACGTGGGACGAGTCAGCAGCTGACGGCACGATCGCCTTCTCGCGCGGCGATGTGAACGTGCTGGCCAACGTGAACGGCGAGCCCGCTGCGCTGCCCGAGAGAACAAGCGTGATTTTGTCCTCGAGCCCATTTGTGGAGGAGGTTTCGCATGTACCGCCGAATACGACAGTGTGGTACAGGAGTGAAAAGGCCAGACGTTCCGCCTAAGTCACGTCCACGTGAGACGTATGGTTCCGTCACAGTGACGCAACAGATGGCTGTGGCTACCGGGAAGCATTATGGCACAACACATCTAGTCGTGCCGATAACTATTATGACATATAGCCTTTCAGACGGCTACTTTCCGTAGTCAGTGTCCACATTGGCCCATTCCTCTACTGACTCCGCTCCCGGCGTCCAGGACCGGTACGTCGGCCGTAGTAGGTGGGCGGCCGGTTGAATCCTGGGAGCACCTCAACAAGGCGGGTGGAGTTCAACCGCCGGATGAGTCAGGCTGCCATCCGAGATGCGTCGCCAGAAGCAGGCGCGGATTACCCACGATAATGCAGAGAATCGGGAGTAATACGACTAGGCTGACTCGATGACGCTCCTGAAGCTGGTCGACACGTCAGTGCTCGCACGGAGCGTCGTTCCCGGTGCCGTGAACGGCGCCGCCGCGGAGTCAACATCGGCCCAACGAAATCGTCGATCATGACCAAGCCGGTCATACCCCGGGCGTCAGCCGTCACGGCGGAGCCCACCGAGCGCTGACCACTGGGCTTTCGCTCGCCGAACAGCGATACGTCACCGCGGCCCGGGCGCCGAACACGCTGCGCGGATACCGCTCGGACTGGGCCGAGTTCACCACCTGGTGCGATCACCAACATTTGGAGCCACTGCCGGCGGCGCCCGCCACAGTTTCCAGCTACCTGACCGTGCTGGCCGGGTACGGCGCCAGAGTTGGGACCATGAGCAGGCGGCTGTCGTCCATTAAGTTCGCCCATCGGGCCGCCGACCTGCCAGACCCCACCGCCAACGCCCGGGTTATCGCAGTGTGGGAAGGGATCCGGCGTACCCATGCCGCCCCACCCGAGCAGGCCACCCCGCTGATGCCACCCGAGCTGTGGGACGTCCTGGAGGCCTGCCCAGCCACCAAAACCTGGAAAACCCGCACCCGACCATCCGAACCGAGCCTGGCCGGCGCCCGCGACCGCGCACTACTCATCGTCGGATTCGTTGCAGCCCTGCGCCGCAGCGAGATCTCCGCGCTCAACATCGAAGACATCCGAGACCACCCCAACGGCAAGGTACTCACCCTCCCCCGATCCAAAACCAACCAAGCCGGCGAACACGCCGAGCTGGTCATACTCCCCCGCTCCGCGAATCCCCGCCGCTCCCCCGTCGCCCTCCTCCAACACTGGCTCGAGCTAGCCGACATCACCGCCGGCCCTGTATTCCGCCCGGTCACCAAGGGCAACCGCGTACTGGACCGCCGGCTATCGGCCGACGCTGTCAACGACATCGTTCAACAAGCCGCCGCCCGCGCCGAACTCGACGACCCAGACCAAGAATCGGATGTCGGCGCTCGAGGCCAGTTCAGCGCGCACAGTCTCCGCGCCGGGTTCGTCACCTACGCCCACACCCGCGGGGCGACCGACCGCGCCATCGCCCACCAAACCCGACACCGATCACTGGCCTCCGTCGGCACCTACGTCCGGATCCATTCGGCTTGGGAAGACAACGCTGCAACTGAGCTGGGGTTGTAACGCACTGGATGTCTAGGACACCGTGGCCGACCTCCCATGGGCAACGCGGTGGTCAGACCCGTTCCCAGCAAAGGGGACCTGGCGCTGCGGGAGACCGAGAGGTTGTCCAAATACAAGCTCACTGCCCGAGCGGCTCCCGCTACTGCGGGATGCCTCTGAGCTGCCCGATCGTTGTACGTAAGCGAGGCGCTCTCCATCTGTCAGATCAAGCTTGAGGACCGCACCACGGCCAACGGACCCATGTTCGAAGCGACACCGCCCGATACCTTGGGACGCATGCCCGCCGGCTCTGCCGTGACCGCTGTTTCGGCGGGCTCGGCAGCGGTATGGACGGCACTGCACGAAGCGAGCCCGACCCCAACCGTCTCGAAGATCGGCATGCTGGTGAGCATCGTCGTCGCAGTGGCCGGTGCCGCAGCAAGCGGCGCTGACGCTTGGTCCAAGTGCAATCAGGCTCCTGAAGGCGTCGTGCTGTCGACCCGGCGATCGAGCGCCTGGTCGTAGAGCTACAAACGTCAGGCCTGAGTTTCCCCCGGAGCCAGCAGCTACAGGCCGAGCTTGGAGCACTTTTTGGCTTGACGTGGGTTGACCGGAGCCGGACTGTCCGATCACTCCTGGATACCCGGGTTCCAAACCGGACTACACCTTCGATTGCGATGAGCGCTTTGGGGCGGTTTCGTCGCGTAAATCGTCTCGGCGGGCGGGACTGGAATGGAGTGAGCTGGAGTGTTCCCGCTTTTGTGGACTCGAGATTAAGCCGCGAGTTCGTTAATATCTCTGAATCCTAACTCATATTCCACGGGTGTCAAATA
>JAABUT010004871.1_pt1 | contig 10359 bp, 9 predicted proteins | sample 5559281 | NCBI WGS metagenome assembly JAABUT01 (sample SAMN10711880, study PRJNA513359) | rock metagenome | isolation source: Antarctica rocks | place: Antarctica: Victoria Land, Ricker Hills nord | collected 2016-01-04 | reverse complement strand
ATCTGGCGCTGCTGGCAAGACCACACCCCCTACAACCCCCAACTCCACGGAGGCGCCAACCAGCTCCAGACCGCCTGAGGTTGACCTAGGGAATCTCATGCGAGCTCCTCCGCCCTTGCCAAATCTGCGAAGGTGTCGCAATTCCACCACGGGTACCGCGCGGACGAAGCCGCTTCCACCCGGGCAGCCGTCAGCCCACCGAGAAGCCTGCGAAGGGAAAGATTTGCGACCGTACCGGCGTCGGTGACGGCACGCCGCAGCGCCTGGGTTCGCCACACACCCACCAGCAACTGGTCTCGACCTTCGCTGTCGACGAACATCGCTCCATCCACACGGAGGTCGACGCGAGCGGCGAGCAGAGTGACGATGTCGGCGGTGAGGAAGGGGAGGTCAGCGGCCAGCAGGGCAACGAGATCAGCTCTCACATACGGGATCCCGGCGCCTACGGCCGCTGCCGGCCCGCCGCCTAAAGAAGTCTCATGTACGAAGAGGACCGGCCGGGCGGCATGCCGCGGTGGTCCTACGACAACCACGACCGAGGCAAGCGGTGGCGCATCGAGTACGCGATCGAGCAGAGTTCGGCCGCCGACGCGCAGGGCGGCCTTGTCGAGCCGCCCAGTCGAAGGCCGGCTCCACCTGCCAACACGATGGCGTCGCATTGGGTCATAGCGCGTCACAGCATCGGCGAAAGGTTGGTGGCTTGCGCATTGTGGGAAGAGTAACTCCTCCTGGATGGCAGATCGCCACCCGCTTGGCAGGTCACAACGGATGTAACACGAAGCTCACGGGGACGTCATCTGGTGACCCTTGACTGGGGCCTCGGACCAGCTCTGGAGTGGAGGGCAATCCTAACCTTGGCAGAAGCCACCGTCGCCCGCGCCCTCGACGGCGTCCATGTAGCGATCACGGCGGATCGGCGTGGTGCCGAGCTGTCTGCGCACGTCGAGCGGCTCGGTGCGACGGTCGTGTGGGGGTCGACCATGGCGGCGGTCCCTCCGGAGCACGACAGCCTGCTGGAGGTCGAGACGTTGGCCATCCTGGAGGCCGAACCGTCCTGGATGGCAGTGTCGACGGGCAGCGGCCTTCGTGCCTGGCTGCAGGCCGCTGAGGGCTTTGGGATGCTGTCGCAGGTCACGGCCCTGCTGCGGACGACGCCCACGGCAGCGCGCGGCTCGAAAAGCCACAGTGCGCTCCGTGCCCTCGGCGTCGAGCCGGTGTTCGTCTCACAGAAGGAAACGATGGACGACATCTGTTCGTGGCTGAGCCGACAGCTGCGACCCCTCGACGTGTTGGCGGCTCAGGTTCACGGCGGCGAGGTCATCGGTACCCTTGCTGCCCTGCGACCGAGAATCTCTGCAGTCCTGACGGTCGCGCCGTACCGCTGGGTGCTACCTCCAGATCTCGAACCAGCGCGACACGTGGTGCGCCAGCTCGTCGCTGAAGAGGTCGATGTCCTGGCGGAGACGAGCGCGCCGAGTGTCCGCAACTTGTTCCTAGTTGCTGAGGACCTCGGGTTACGCGCCGAGTTGCTGCGGGTCTTACGTGGACGGACGTGTGTGGCGGCTGTCGGCCCAGTGACCGCACGCGCATTCGAGGAGGTTGGCGTGCCCGTCGGCGTCATGCCCATCCGACCCCGGACAGCCGACCTGCTGCGCTCGATCTGCCATTGGGCCTCGGCGCGCGAGCAGGCCGGCGTCGCGCTCGGGCCCATGACCCACCCGGTCATCAGCTCGTCGGCGCTAGAGCTGGTTCCTGGTGCGAGCGCGGTCCGAATCGGCGTCCAAGTCGTGCGGCTCGGGCGTCAGGAGTTCGCCGTGCTGGCAGCACTGGTGCGTCGTCCGGGGCTGGTCATCACCCCGGACGACTTGGCGCTTCAGGCGTGGGGGCACCGAGCTCCCGACGATGCCACGCAAGTGCGTCACCACATCGCCCGGATCAGACGCAAACTCGGCGAGCATGCGGTCTTCCTGCAGACCGTCCGCAGCGTGGGCTACCGATACCAGCCACCCGCCGACCGGGACGCGTGATCGGAACGGCGAATTGTGCATGCGGAACGCGACGAGATGTTGTGATCGACGACCCTCCGCTTTAACACGACCGTTACAGGCCGCCTGCACCGTAGGAACCCAACCAAGCGCGGTCCCACGAGGGGTTCACAATGACTACGACACCAACCACCACCCCGACAGGCGGCGATCTCGCTGAGCGACGTACAGACGCGGCCGGCCGATGGATCACCGACTGGCGCCCGGAGGAACCGGAATTCTGGTCCCATACGGGGCGGTCGATTGCCCGCCGCAACCTGGCGTTCTCCGTGTTCTCCGAGCACATCGGCTTCTCGGTCTGGACCGTATGGTCCGTCCTGGTGCTCTTCATGGGGCCGAAGTACGGCATCAGTCCGGCCGACAAGTTCCTGCTCACGTCGGTCCCGGCCCTGGTCGGATCGGTGCTGCGGATTCCGTACACGTTCGCGGTCGCCCGCTTCGGTGGACGGAACTGGACCATCTTCAGCTCGCTGCTGCTGCTTGTCCCGGTCCTTTTCGCGGCCGCCGTGCTCAAGCCGGGAGTCTCGCTGGGCACGCTGCTCGTGGTCGGCGCTCTCGCCGGGGTCGGCGGGGGCAACTTCGCCTCGTCAATGGCCAACATCAACGCCTTGTACCCAGATCGCGAGAAGGGCTTCGCCCTCGGGCTCAACGCCGGCGGTGGCAATCTAGGCGTCGCGGCCGTCCAGCTCATCGGCCTGTTGGTCCTGGCGGTCTGGGGCTCGAGCCACCCGCGTTATGTCCTCGCGATGTATCTCCCGCTGATCATCTTGGCGGCGACCGGCGCCGCACTGTTCATGAACAACCTGTCCGGAGTGCGCAACGACAAGCGGGGTCTGCGCGAGGTGCTGAGCTACCGCCACACGTGGGTCATCTCGCTGCTCTACATCGGCTCCTTCGGCTCGTTCATCGGATTCGGGTTCGCCTTCGGCCAGGTGCTGCAGGTGCAGTTCAAGGCGAGTTACCCCACCCCCATCGACGCCGCGTACATCACCTTCATCGGCCCCCTCATCGGATCCTTGATCCGACCCGTCGGCGGCCGGCTTGCGGATCGTTTCGGCGGCCCGCGCATCACATTTTGGAACTTCGTCGCCATGGCGGCCGCCGCGTCCCTGGTCCTGGGTGCGTCGATCGAGAAGTCGCTGCCGCTCTTCCTCACCGGCTTCATCGCGCTGTTCATTTTCAGTGGTATTGGCAACGGTTCGACCTACAAGATGATCCCTGCGATCTTTCGGGATAAGGCCGCGGACAAGATCCTCGCCGGAGCCGACTTCGCCGTCGCACAGGGCGAAGCTCGTCGTCTCTCCTCGGCCCTCATTGGGATCGCCGGCGCCATCGGTGCCTTCGGCGGGGTGCTCGTCAACCTCGCGTTCCGCCAGTCCTTTCTGCACCTGCAGAACGGCAACGCCGCCTACGTGTCGTTCCTCGCCTTTTACGCTCTCTGTTTCGCCGTGACATACATGGCGTACCTGCGGCCGGCGCGCTCCGCCGTGGTCGATTGAACATGCCTTCCCCCGCGGTCGGAGCTGAGTCCACCACGGGCTCAGTTCCGACGCACTGCCCGTACTGTTCGCTGCAGTGTGGCATCACGGTCGACGCGTCGGCACGGCCGATCGTCCTTGACGCGCAACCGGACTTCCCGACCAACCTTGGTGGCCTGTGCGCCAAAGGGTGGACCGCCGCCGAGCTGATCGACCACCCGCAGCGACTGACCACACCCCTGGTTCGGGACAGGGCAGACGAGCCGCTGAGGCCGGTGACGTGGGACGAAGCTCTCGACAGGGTCGCCGTCGCCATCGCGCGGACGCAGACCGCATATGGGCCAGATGGCGTCGGGCTGTTCGGCGGCGGCGGGCTGACCAACGAGAAGGCCTACCAGTTCGGTAAGTTCGCCCGTGCCACCTTGCGCACGGCGATGATCGACTACAACGGTCGGTTCTGCATGTCATCGGCGGCCAATGCGGCCACCCGGGCCTTCGGCATCGACCGGGGACTGCCATTCCCACTCGCCGACGTCGCCGAGACCGACGCCCTTCTCCTGGTCGGCAGCAACCCCGCGGACACGATGCCGCCCGCAATGCAGTTCCTCGAGGCAGCAAAGCACCGCGGCGCCCCGCTCTTCGTTATCGACCCGCGTCGCACACGGACGGCAACGGGCGCCTCGCTGCACCTGCAACCGGTTCCCGGCACCGACCTGGCCCTCGCCAACGGGATGCTCAACGTCCTCATCCGCGAGCGACTCGTGGACGAGGCCTACATCGCCGAGCGCACCACCGGTTTCGACGACGTGCGCAGGGCGGTTCGCCTCTACTGGCCCGACCGCGTCGAACGCATCAGCGGTGTGCCGGAGGCCGACATCGTCCGCGCAGCGAGGGTGCTCGCCGGGGCCAAGACCGCCATGATCCTCACGGCCCGGGGCGCCGAGCAGCACAGCTCCGGCTCCGACACCGCACTGTCCTACATCAACCTGGCACTGGCGCTCGGGCTCCCGGGGCGGCTGCACTCGGGGTACGGCACCGTCACCGGCCAGGGCAACGGGCAGGGCGGCCGGGAGCACGGGCAGAAGGCCGACCAGCTGCCCGGCTACCGCCGGCTTGACGACCCGGTCGCCCGCGCGCACGTCGCCAAAGTGTGGGGCATCGACCCGTCCGAACTGCCGGCCCCGGGTCTCTCCGCGTACGAGATGCTCGACCGGCTCGGCACCGAGGGCGGCGTGCGTGCCCTGTGGGTCGTCGCGTCTAACCCGGTCGTGTCGGCCCCTCGGGCTGGGCACGTCGCAGAGCGCCTGCGGTCGCTGGACTTTCTGGTCGTCTCCGACTTCTTCCTCTCCGAGACTGCGGCGATGGCCGACGTCGTCTTGCCGTCGGCGCAGTGGGCCGAGGAGACCGGCACGATGACCAATCTTGAAGGCCGGGTGATCCTTCGGCGCGCCGCGATGACCCCCCCGGCCGGTGTGCGGTCCGACCTGTGGGTGATGCGTGAGCTTGCGGCCCGCCTCGGCCGTCCGGCGCTGTCAGACGACGCCGGCGAGATCTTCGAAGAGCTAGGTCGCGCGAGCCAGGGCGGCAAGGCCGACTACGCCGGCATCACCTATGAGCGCATCATTGCCGAGAAGGGCGTCTTCTGGCCGTGTCCCTACCGAGGACACCCGGGGACGCCGCGGCTGTTCACGGAGGACTTCCCGACCAAGGACCGCCGGGCGCACTTCCACCCGGTAGAGCACCGCGGCCCGGTGGAGACGCCGGACGACGAGTACCCGTATTACCTGACCACCGGCCGGCTGCTGCGGCAGTACCAGTCGGGGACCCAGACCCGGCGGGTCGCGTCGCTCGCCGAGGCGGAGCCGGATGCCGTCGTCGAGCTACACAGCACGCTGGCCCAGCGGATCGGGGTCGTCGCCGGAGAACTGGTCTTGCTGCGGAGCCGCCGCGGTGAGGCGGTGATGCGCGCCCGAGTCACCGATGGCATCCGCTCCGACACGGTCTTCGCGCCGTTCCACTACGGAGGCGAGCGGGCGGTCAACCTGCTGACAAATCCGGCCCTCGACCCGCACTCCCGAATGCCGGAGTTCAAGGCCTGTGCTGTTGCCATCGAGGCGTACCCGAGCCTCAACCATAAGGAGAGACGATGAACGACAGCAGCACCCCCCGGTTCCTGCAGGGTGTTTATCCGTTCGAGGGAGCCGGGCTCGACGTGCCGTTCCTGCTTGACCCGAGCCTCACCTACACCGTGCCGCCGGGATCCTCCACCCAGCCGGTCTACTTCCGCGGCGGCAACAGCTGCGCGGACATGGTGTACATGACCCTGGTGCGCGACGGCGTCGCGGTGCGGTACTTCCCCATCGCAGCGAAGGGCGCGACACACGTGTCCCTCCGGGTGGTGGAGGACTTGCTCTCCGACACCGTCATCGAAGTCTTCGCCGCCGCCCCCGAGGGCGTCACGGGGTCAATCGTCGTCGACGTCGGCCTCGTCGAAATCTAGTCCCTCCCAACCGCAGCACTGAGGAGCACCGTGACCATTCTCGACGACACTCCCGCGTCGCACCCGACCGCTGTTGCCAAGGCCAAGCTGGTGGTCATCGGCAACGGCATGGCCGGCGCCCGCGCGCTCGAGGAGATACTCCGCCGCGTTGGCGGGGAGCTTTTCGATGTCACCGTCTTCGGCGCCGAGCCGTACGGCAACTACAACCGGATCCTGCTCTCTAACGTCCTTGCTGGGATCGAGGATACCTCGGAGATCTACCTCAATCCGCTCGACTGGTACGAGGACAACCACATCGAGCTGCGGGCCGGCGTACGCGTGGTCCGCATCGACCGGTTCGCCCGCATCGTGCATGCAGATGATGGAACGGCCATGCACTACGACCGGCTCGTCATCGCCACCGGCAGCCGGTCGTTCTTCCCACCCATGGACGGGATGTGGGCCGACGACAAGCACCTCACCGAAGGAGTGTTCGGCTTCCGCAGCCTCGACGATTGCGCCGCGATGCTCAAGTACGCCAAGACCGCTCGTACCGCCGCGGTCATCGGCGGCGGCCTGCTGGGCTTGGAGGCGGCCAGAGGTTTGCAGAACCACGGTCTGACGGTCACGGTCATACACGCCAGTCCAACGTTGATGAACGCTCAGCTCGACGACACCGCAGGCGGAATCCTGCGCAGCTCGGTCGAGAAGATCGGCATCAGCGTCCACACCGGCGCCCGCACCACGGCCGTCCTCACCAAGGACGGCCGCACCGTCGGCCTGAGCTTCGCCGACGGTACGTCGATGCCGTGCGACATGCTTGTCGTGTCGGCCGGCATCCGACCCAACGTCGGGTTAGCGCAATGGGCGGGCCTCACCGTCGAGCGGGCGATCGTGGTCGACGACCACATGCGGTCGATCGACGACGACGCCGTCTACGTGGTGGGCGAGTGTGCTCAGCACCGCGGTCAGGTATACGGACTAGTGGCACCGCTATGGGAACAGGCCATCGTCGTTGCGGACAATCTCACGCGTACCGACGTCTCCGCCGTCTACCAGGGGTCCCGGATGGCCACCAAGCTCAAGGTGGCCGGGGTCGACGTCACGTCGATGGGAATCAAGGCGCCCGAGCACCCTGACGACGAGTTCGTGCAGTTCTCCGAGCCCAGGCGGGGCGTTTACAAGACCATGATCATCCGGGACGGCAAGCTCGTCGGTGCGACGCTGCTCGGCGACACCAGCAAGGTCGCCTTCCTGATCCAGGCTTTCGACCGCGGGCTGCCTTTGCCCGACGAGCGCATCTCGATGATGTTCGACATCGGCACTCCGGCGATCGAGGTCGGTGCGGCCGAGCTCGCCGACGACGCTCAGGTCTGCAACTGCAACGGGGTCAGCAAAGGCGCGCTTGTCGCCTGTGTCAGGTCGGGCGAGAAAACGGTGACCGGGGTGATGGCGAAGACCCGTGCCGGCAAGGGGTGTGGCTCGTGCAAGAGTCTGGTCGGCCAGATCGTCGAGTGGGCGGCGGGCGGGGACATCGAGGTCGACCCGTCGGCCAACTGGTACGTCCCCGGTATCCCGTATGACAAACCGGAGCTGATGAAGAAGATTCGTGAGCTGATGCTGCACTCGGTGTCGTCGGTGTTCGCCGCCCTCGCGCCCGACGGAAAGGAAGATGCGCAGTCCAAGATGGGACTCGCGTCCCTTCTGGAAATGATGTGGGCCGATGACTACGTCGACGAACGCGACGCGCGCTTCATCAACGACCGCGTGCATGCCAATATCCAGCGGGACGGCACGTTCTCCGTGATACCGCAGATGAAGGGCGGAGTGACCAGCGTTCACCAGTTGCGAACGATCGCGGACGTGGCTGAGAAATATGACGTGCCCCTGATCAAGCTGACCGGCGGCCAACGTATCGACCTGCTCGGCCTGCGCAAGGAGGACCTGCCGGCCGTGTGGGCGGACCTGGGGATGCCGTCGGGATACGCCTACGGGAAGACTTTCCGCACGGTCAAGACCTGCGTGGGCACTGACTTCTGCCGGTTCGGCGTGGGTGACTCGACAACCCTCGGCATCCGAATCGAGGAGCGATTCCAGGGCATCGCGGGCCCGGGCAAGATGAAGCTGGCGGTCACCGGGTGCCCGCGCAACTGCGCCGAGGCCCTGTGCAAAGACCTGGGCGTCGTCGCAGTGGACGGCGGTAAGTGGGAGATCTATGTCGGGGGGGCGGCCGGGGGGCACATCCGTAAGGGCGACCTGCTGGCGACGGCCGACGACCCCGACACGGTCATCGCCCTGACCGGCCGGTTTCTTCAGTACTACCGAGAAAACGCCAAGTGGCTGGAGCGGACATACGCGTGGGTGCCGCGAATCGGGATCGAAAAGATCCGCGCCATCGTGGTCGAGGACACCGACGGCATCGCCGACAGGTTGGACGCAGACATGCAGAAGGCCGTCGACGCCTACGTCGACCCGTGGAACGAACGAGTGGACCCGATGACACCCGGCCAGTTCCGCACCTCTCTTCCGCTGACCGTGCTCCCGCAGGTTGGGCGGAAATGAACGTCGAGGACATTCCCGTCGGGGAGGGACGGGCGGTGGCTTTCGACGGGGAGCAGGTAGCAGTCTTCCGGCTAAAAGGCGGGATGCTGCGGGCGCTGGGCGCCGTGTGTCCCCACCGTGGCGGACCGCTCGCCGACGGCCTGCTCGACGCCCGGGTGGTCGTGTGCCCCCTGCATGGCTTCACCTACGATCTGCTGACCGGCGCCGAGACGGCCAACGGCGGTGCTGCGGTGGAGGCCTACTCGGCCGTGGAAGATGCCGACGGTTGCGTACATCTCACGGCCCTACAGCAGCCCTTTGGGTAGTGATTTTCGCGGCCGCGTGGGCGCGAGTGCCTCATAAGCGGACAGGCTGACCTGGGCGAATCACAACGTCGAGCGGTGGATGGTAAGGGATGCCAACCCTCTATGGTCTCACGCCGGAGCAGTTCCAAGAGCAGGCTCTAGGGGCTTTCGATCGCAGCATTGACCGTTGGGAACGTGTGGGGCGCCCGGTTGAATGGGCCATGTCTTTCCCGAACTTCTCGTCAGCTACTGCCGTGACCCCCCATCAGTGCGCCGAATCTCTCGCCACAGCTTGAGCATCAGGCTCAAGCGGTGGCCTCCCGCGTTCATGCACCTGGCTCGAATGACGTGCTGCGTTGAGCGACCGTAGCGGAGGCCGCCCGCAGCGAAGCGAGGACGGCCGCAGTGCAGGGAGCGTCGCCGCGCGAAGCGCGGCGCTTGATAGAGGTAAAGAAACTACTCACCGACCAGCTCGAGCCGGTCTGTCCTGTGCCGGGTGATGTGCGACAGTGCCGCGCCAACTGATGTGCGACGGGTGGGGGTCGAGTCGGCCACTCTGAGGCTGACGTGTCCGTGGGGCGTCGGTCTGAGGGAGGCCGAGATTGGCTCTGGTTGTCTTGTCGGTGGTCGAGCAACGGTTGGACGCGGTGCGTGCGGTGCTGGCTGGGGGTGATGTGACCGCGGTCGCGGCCGAGGTCGGTGTTCATCGATCGACCCTGCACCGCTGGTCGGCGCGGTATCTGCTCGAGGGGATCAACGGGCTGGCCGATGGATCGCATCGCCCGGTGTCGAGTCCGCGTCAGGTCGCGACAACGGTCGAGGTCGCGGTGGCGGAGATGCGGCGTGAGCATCTGCGATGGGGTGCGAAACGGATCCGGATGGAACTGCTGCGGAAGCCGGTCGAGGGTGAGGGGGTGCCGGCGGAGCGGACATCGTGCGGATCCTGGCTTGGCAGGGACTGGTTCGGTCACGACCACGCAGACGGCCGCGGGGTCGTTCGTGCGGTGGGAACGCCCCGGGCCGATGCAGCTGTGGGGCATGGACATCGTCGCCGGCATCCATCTGGTCGACCCGACCACGGGGGTGATCCGTGAAGCGAAGGTGGTCACCGGTGTCGATGACCATTCCCGGTTCTGTGTGATCGCGACCGTGGTCGAGCATGCGACCGGTCGAGCGGTGTGCCTGGCATTAGCCACCGCGTTGGCCCGGTTCGGGGTCCCGGAGGAAATCCTGACTGACAACGGGAAACAGTTCACCGACCGGTTCGGCGGTCACGGGGAGGTCCTGTTCGACCGGATCTGTCGCCGGAATGGGATCACTCACCGGTTGACCCATTCGTTCTCCCCGAACGAGAACGGAAAGGTGGAACGCTTCCACGGCACCTTCGAGCTTGTCAAGATTTCTGTGTAAGGCGTCGTGGTTAGAGGTGGGGGTTGATGCGGTCGGGGTAGGTGATGGCGAGTTGGGCGAGTGCTGCTTTCCAGTTGGTGACGACTTGTCCTTCGACGAGG
>JAABUT010004870.1_pt1 | contig 10359 bp, 6 predicted proteins | sample 5559281 | NCBI WGS metagenome assembly JAABUT01 (sample SAMN10711880, study PRJNA513359) | rock metagenome | isolation source: Antarctica rocks | place: Antarctica: Victoria Land, Ricker Hills nord | collected 2016-01-04 | reverse complement strand
TTTGAAAGAGCTAGCTCAGTTGTTCAATGATTCAGATAAAGAAGTCAACTTTCGTAGAGACTACTACAACTTGATTCAAGAACAGAAGAAATTCAGCGAGTTTTATACTCAATTTCAACGACTATTTTTCTATCTAGACTATCAAGAAAAACAGCTGATCATTGATTTAAAGAATAAAATAAACTTTTGACTTTGATTCGCTTGAGTAACTCAATTGATTCAACTCAGTACTCTGAAAGAAATTCGTTTTTATCTCATTCGATTGAATAATGATCAACGAGCTATTCAAGAGATCAAGAATAGAGAAGCAATGATCAAAGCTTGAACAACTAAACAGATCATCTTCGTTGAAGAATCAGTCAAAGCTATTCATAAAATCATAGAAATGAAGATGATTGATCAGTCAAAATCACGTGATGCTGTTTTGACTAACATCAAAGAAAATGACTTACTAATTGAAAACTGCTTTCTATGTCATAAGTCTGATCATACTTCTAAAAAGTGCTTGAATAGATCTTTCAGAATTAATGCATTAAATGATGAGTTTGATCATTCTTTGAACTTCAATTCAGAGTCTGATTCAAAAAACTAATCATCTCTTTCAAAGTCATTGAAGAGATAAAGATCATTTCTTTGTGCAATTTAATCGATGAAATTTCATCTATCAAAGAGAATTACTTCGAAAAGTCATTTCTAGTCGATGTCACTCTATTCTCGCAAGACGAATTCTTCAAGCTACGATCTCTGATAAATAGTGACTTGATGATCTACATCTTGATTCATACAAAGCTAGTTGATCAAATATGTCAGAAGCTCAAAATTCAACTCATATGACTAGCTAAAGAGAAGTTAATAAGAGAATATGACGAAAAGCTGACAAAGAAGATCATTACTCATAAAATTCTACTCAATCTCACAGTCGAAAGTTATAAGAAATTGACTGTTTCAATGTTAATAGCTGATATAGATCATCATGACATCATATTAGAAAAGCTCTGAATGAATAAAAATGAAATACTACTAAATATGCAAAACGATGTCATCGTTTTTTCAAATCAATTAGAAGCTCTCATTTCTGTTTTTTCGATGTTAGTCAGAGCTTCACACTCAAAATGATCACGATCATCAAATTCTTCTATCAGTTCAGCTTTCAAAGTGCTTCAACGATTCACTTCTACTGCTTTGAAAAAGAACTTTTTTATGTTCAGTGTGAAAACTGCATCTTTTCATGCATTGATTAAATGATCAAAGAAGAATTGCATCGAGATTTTCGCTATGTCGATCAAAGATATTGATAGAAAAATAGTTTACAACACTCAATGTGAACTGAATGTTCTAGACATCGCTTTCATCGATGCATCAGCTCAAAATCTAGAAGACATCAAAGTCAAGCTATCTTTGAAATATCAGAATTTTCTTGACGTGTTTGATCGAGCTCAAGTTGATAAACTATCATCTCATCGTTCATATGATCATAAGATAAAGCTCACTAATGATGTCACTTCTTCTAGATGTTGAGCTTATTGAATGTCACTCTACAAGCTTCAGAAGATCAAGAAATATTTGAATGAAAATCTATCAAAGAGTTTTATTACTTCTAGCAAGATCTCATATTTCTCACTCATTTTATTCGCTCTGAAGATCAATGATGATCTTCGCTTCTGCATTGACTATCGAAAGCTCAATGTCATTATCAAAAGAAATCGCTACTCTCTATCATTCATAAATGAGATGATTGACAAAATCATTGACTGCAAGCATCTGATTCAACTGAATATAATTTTCGCTTTCAACAAACTTTGTATGCATCTCGATAATGAGAACTATACAATCTTCATTATCGCTTTAGAAGTGTACAAATCAAAGATTCTATCATTCGAATTAACAAATGATTCGATCTCGTTTCAGCAATATATGAATGATGTTCTATGAGACTTTTTAAATGACTTTTGTCAAGCTTATTTAGACGACATTCTCATATACAGCAAGACTCAAAAGAAGCATAAACAACATGTCAAGATGATACTAAATCATCTATGAGACGCTGATCTGCAGATAAATATTTGAAAGTGTGAATTCAACGTAGAAGAAACAGTCTTCTTAGAAATCATAGTATCAAAACAAGATCTTTGCATGAACTTTATCAAAGTGAAAGCTATAGTCAATTGAGCTACATCTACTAATCTAAAAGAGATACAAGACTTCGTTGACTTCGTCAATTTCTATCAACGCTTCATCAAGAACTTTTTGAAACTAGTCAAGTCATTCACTCAGCTGTCTTGAAAAGACACATCTTTTGTTTGAAACGAAGTCTGCGTAGAAATCTTTGACAATCTAAAGAAGCAGATCAGCTCGACTTCAGTTCTGCATCATTTTGATGTCAAACATCAAGCTATTTTGAAAATCAATGCATTCAACTATGTAAAAGACAACATACTATCTCAGTATGATGATGAGAATGTGCTTCACTTGATAATCTTCTATAGCAAGAGCATGATTTCAGCTGAATGCAATTATCACATCTATGACAAGAAATTGCTAACTATCATTCGATGCTTCGAACATTGATGACTTGAACTAAAAGATACTAAGTTATTTATTCAGATGTTTACTGATCATCAGACTTTGAAGATCTCTGTGAAAAACAAACAGCTGACTCGACAACAAGCGAATTATCTGAATATTCTATCAAAGTTTAACTTTCAGATTATCTTTCAATCAGACAAAATAAACATCAAAGTCAATGCTTTAACTAAAATGTCGATGATCGATAGTTCTGAATCAGTTAAAGAAATAAATGATTTTTTTCAGACTATACTGATCTTGAATCAAATAGACATTTTATTGATTAAGTTTGAAATTGAATCTGAATACGAGATTAATCTTTATCAACACGTACGTCTAGTCAATCAGAAGAATGAACTATGTAATGAGTATCAACAAGCTATGAACAAAGATGAACTGAAGCTTCATGACATGAAGCTAAAGAACTGTCAAATCATTGACAATGTTTTATTCAAAAAGAGTCTACTATGAATGTCAAAATAAATGCATACGAAATTGCTTTAAAAGATTCACGATTAATCATCAATCTTGCACTCTGACATTAAATGAATGATTGATCTAGTTCAACGCTTCTACTATTGATCAGATCATTGAGTAACTATTCAATAATACATTCGAAACTGTCATGTCTGTCAGCGAAGCAAAGCATCTTGAGATGATACAAATGATTTTCTTCAGTTTCTATCAATTTTTCAGCAGCGTTGACAAGATATAGTTATGAACTTCATCACTGAGCTATCTTTATCGAAAAACTATAACGTCATTTGCATGATCATATGTCATCTCTTCAAAGAACGTCACTATGTTCTTTGTCATTGAGAAGACAATGATATCTCAATCGAAGAAACAGTATGAATCATGCTATGAAATGTTTATTGACTTCATGATTTACTCAGTTCTATCGTTTCAAATAAAGACTCTCAGTTTATATTGATCATATGACAAAGTCTTTGTAAACGACTAAAGATCAAAGTCAATCTATTAACAGTTTATCATTCAGAAATCAATGATCAGTCAAAACAAGCTAATCAAGATGTTGAACGTGAACTTTGAATTTACTGCAATTACATGCAGAATGACTGAGTTAAATGACTTTCAATGATGAAATTCAGTAATAATTTCAATACATTCTTGACTATCTTGATGATCTCTTTCTACTTCAATAAAGACTTTCATCTTCGAATGAGTTTCAATTCAGATACGACTGATTATGAAATGACTCGTCAACGTATTGAGACTAGAAAGATCGATGACATTATCATTCAAATGAGTGAACTTCTTATCTTCAATCATCAACAATTGAAAAAGATCAAGCAGATCACTGAAGCTCAGATGAACAAGCATAGATGAGACATCATTTATGAAGTAGATGATCAAGTTTGATTAGTCTTCGAAAACATCAAAATCACTAGATCATGCAAAGATTTGAAAGACAAGCAGCTCAATTTCTATTCAATTACAGTCAAAGTTGAGATCTTCTATCGTCTTCAGCTATCTAGAAGCATGAAGCATATACATTCAATGTTCAGCTTGAAGTATCTATGATCTTCATCAAATGACTCTTTATTGAAACAATACTTTAAACTCTTTAGATCGATGATCATTGAAGAGAATGAAAAGCATTGAAAAGTAAATGATATATTGAACTTCAAACAATGTAAAGAAAGACTACAATACAAGATCAAATGAATCAAGATAAATTGTGATAACAAATGATACTATGTTGATAAAGAAAAATTCGATGACTTGAAGAAAGTTCTGAATGAATTTCACAAGCTATATTTGAATAAGTTGCACTAAATTGAAAACATGATGAATTTTTTTTGCTTTTATTTTTTTTCTATTTATGCAAACATGAATGTTCGAAGAAAAGAATAATGTTATAAACATGTCTGAATTGATCAGAGTTCAGATTTAATTCTAATCAATTTGATTAAAGCAAGTCATGATGCTATGTCTAGTTTGAATCTAACGCATTTCTTCAAGTCATTCTCAGCACTTCTTCTCATTGTTCAACACTTTCTTCATTCATCTTTTTCATCATTCTTTTAGATAAACACATCTGATATATTACATCACATCTGTATCAAGTCTAGCGCAATCTCAAGTCATTATTTATAGAAGAGCTTGCACTCTTTCTCTTCTGTATTCTTAATGTCTTGTTATAGTTATCTTTAAAGAGCAATACATATATATCAGTCTCAAGTCTCTTTAATTGAATGATCTAGACATGATCTCAACACTTTGCTACTCACTTTGCTACTCACTGTGTCATTCACATCGCTACTCACTGCTGTCACTGCTATTCACTGCTGTCATCGTTATTCACTGCTGTTACTGCTATCTCATTTGCTATTCACTACTATCATCACTATCGATGATTGCTTCTACTTGTCATCAGAACTGCGTCAACGTCAACGTTGCTATCGCTGTCAGCAGAAAACAAAGTCATCATCACTTTCTCTTCTCTCATATGTCTTGCTTTCACTCGTCTGCATCATCATTGTCACTTTCATTGAATTCATCTGTTTCTTTGAATTCTTCTTCTTTAAGTGTTCTCTTGAGAGAGATCAACTTGAAACAAATCATCAAAACATTAATTACTTTTGTCATGTAACAAAGAATTAAAAACATTCATTAAGTGAATATGAAACATAAGCTGAAACAGAAGCTTCAATGACTGAAAGCTCAGAATACAATGCTGAATCAGTTAAGAAACAACTCAGTAATAAAAAGCTTTATCAGTCAAACATTAAATACTATCTTTTTAAGTGACTTTTATATTCAAACAATAATATTTTGTTATCTTTTTATTAATATCACTTAACTGACTTTCATTTTTAAAAATGAATTTTAAGCTATTAATATCTTTAAGCTGTTAATATCTTTAAGCTGATCAATGATTATATATTAAATTCAATCAATAAGCAAGATTTGTAATTATTATGAATTAATGAGCTTTAAGCTCATGATAATGATGTCACTCAGCAAAATCTCAAAAGCATGATTCTTTTTCTATGCTGTTTAAAAATATATAATCAATGTTTCATTAAAATAATCAATGATTAATTGAAACATTCTTTGCAAGCAAACTTAGCTTAATACATTAATTATCTGCAAAAACTTTATTTGCATTATATTTTTAAATTTTTGCAAATCTTTCACTTTCACTTTCATAAAAAATTTGCATAATAAAAGAAGTCAATGATTTGAATGAATAATACAATGTTAAATTGTAATTGTAATTGTAATTTATACATTCTTGTAACATTGATTTAAACTCAACTCATAAGAAACTTTATACTATTTATATCAAGTGAATAAAATTCTTTGAAAAAGAAAATTACTTATCATTTATATGATTACTTCATGCAGTTAAAACAATGAGATTGACATTGTGTTATTAAGTAATGAGATCAACAACGAGATTCATCTGTATGTGATGTTGACTATGAATCTTTTGATTTTATTCTTTAAATAGAAGTCAGAAGAGTCAAAAGATTTCAATTCAACGCAGTTTAAATGATGTTAAAACATTGCGTGATCAGAAAAGTCATCATGCAGAGTTTTTATTCACATGACAACACTCTTTCTAACAGTCATAATTAATCTACGAAGAAGATTAATGATATGTCAATGTCAGTAAGAGATGAAAAGATATCTAGTGAAAAAGTTGATCTCAGTATGAAAGTCGTGATTACAAGTGATTGAAGAATTTGCAACTTGTTAACTGCATCAATATACTGAAATGTCTTCATCACATCAACAGTATCATTAAGTAATTGATGAAAAGATATCAGATAGAATAGTCATTCTCAGTCTGAAAGTCGTGATTACGATGCTTGAAAAAGTAGTGACTCGTTGATTACGCTGATATACTGAAAGAGCTTGAACTCATCTTCTTTACTTAACATCAAGTCATACATCTATCTACATGAAAATTTGAGAGTTCAAGAAAATGATCAGAATGCATTTTCTTTCATTGATCAGAGTCAAACATCAAACGATTGCGATTGCACATTTATACTAACAATTCATTCAACGTTTATGTGACATAAGTTAAATCAAGAGAAGAAAAGAATTACTCAGTACAATTACACTTTATCTTCTCATCATGTATATCTCTCTTTCATCACATATTTCTCTGTGCAATGAATGATAATCATTGAGTAAGAGAACACAGCTTTACATACATTACAATCATGAACATCACAAATGCAATGAAAACATCTTTTGTCTTTGAATCAAGAATTGAATCAAAACATCATTGTATAAAATATCATCAATGAAGAGCAGAACAAAGATGATGCGTCATAAATGAACAACATAAACACTCATTAAGAGTTTACTTGAGCATCATGCGCTGAATAGAAGCTATAGATGCAAACTTGATACATAGTTTCATGATCATTGTTTCAACAATGTAAAGTCATCATATAAACGACGAGTGATTTTCTTTCTCAAAGAGTTTTGTTCACTCAATATAAATAACATAAAGTTTCTCATGAGTTGAGTCTAAATCAATGTCATAAGAATGTATGAATTCAAATCAAATTAAATCAAGTAATAAATTTATAGCTTTTATTCAGCTGTCAGAAACTAGACTGAACTAAAGATTCTATTAATATAAAAAATTGATTATTATATTACTTGAACTAAATACAAAATAATACATCAAATAATGTATAAGATGAAAGACAAAAAGTGAAAGAAAAGAATGAGAATTCAACTTTTATATACATGAATTAAGCAGAATCAAGACTAAACAGTAGTTGTTACAAGCATATCAAGATTGATTAAAGTTAATCAATGATTTAGTTAAGATCTGATCTAAATCTGACTCAGATTTGACTCAGATATAATTCAACATTCTTTTTCTTTCTTAACATTCTTTTCTTTCATCAATATCTTGTTCATTTACATCATTTTCTTTTCATGTTACAAACACATTTCTTTCAAGTTTAGCACAGTTTTTGAACATTACATAAATAAAAGCTTTTGTATCAATCTTTTTCTGTATTCTTAATATTCAGTTATAGCTATTTCTAAAGATCAAGCACTATTAACTCTGATCTTCATTGATTGTATCATTTAAACATGATTCTGACATTATATTAAAAATTCGTTAATCACATGATACTGATCTCATTACTCATTTAACATACTCGTACAGATAGAATGAGTCTAAAGAAATTCATTTATTTGATGATCAATGATAATCAAAAGACAGAACAACACTAGAGAGTTGAATAAAATCAACAACAAGACTATTTGAATTGCTAGACTACTTATCACTCATTAAGTATATAAAGTTCACTCAATTACAAGAATCATGATAAAGAATCTTCATGAATTGCTCAAGAATCAAATTGATCAATAGATTCAATGATAAAGAATCTTCGTTGTTTGCTAGAGAATCAATAAAATTAATCAATAAATAAATCTCATCTTTTTTGTTGAAGATTAAACATCATTTCATACATCTTTCTTTTTCAATCATCAAGCATCATCATTTATTCAATCTTCTTTCAAACAAATCTCATCATATTTAGTCATTCATTTACTGAAGAGTATTTTGAAGAATTTTGAAATCATTTCTCTTACATCTTTGATGCTGATTCATTGAAATCACGAACGAAATCATCAAGTGCTGCGTCATTCATTCATGAAAATGATGAATCATTCACTGAAACAATAATACTTCTCATGTTTTACAAAATTTGAAAGACTTGAAATCTAGCTCTTGATAAAGAAACAAATCAACTCTACAAGTTAAATAAACAATAAGAAGATGAAATCAAAGAGTTGAAGATAAGACTTCAAACTAAAGAAAATACTTCTTCTGATTTTATTTACTTTAAGCATTCTAGATTTCAAAAAATATCTGATTCTTCGCTGTTTACTAATGAAAAGAACTTTACTTGAAAGAATTGATACGAAAAAATTCAGAATAAATTAAAGATCAACATTAATCTCTTTTTTAATGAATAAGTCAAATTGAGCTATGTACATTTTAGATTATTTAATGACGCAGCAAAGATTACTTAGACTAGATGCAAATATGATTGTGTCAATATTTATAAAATCATCAAAGATCTTTTGAAAGAGTTAACTCAGTTGTTCAATGATTCAAATAAGAAAGTCAACTTTCATAAAGAATATTACAACTTGATTCAAGAATCAAAGAAATTCAGTGAGTTTTATACTCAGTTTCAACAACTATCTTTTTATCTAAACTATTATGAAAAGCAACTGATCATTGATTTGAAAGATAAAATACATCTTCATCTTTGATTCATTTGAGTAAATCAACTAGTTTAATCTGATTCTTTAAAAGAAATTCATTTCTATCTGATTCATTTGAATAATGATCAATGAATCATTCAAGAGTTCAAGAACAAGCTCAAATGCATTAACAACATTTTAAAGACTATCTTTCATAAAGTGATTGTAATCACTCAATCAGTTGATCACTTGAAGTCTGATCATTTAAAGTCATGTGACGCGATTTTAACTAGCATCAAAGAAGCAGACATTTTATTCAAAAGCTGTTTCATATGTCATAAATCAAATCATAGCTTTAAGAAGTGCTTTGATTGATCTTGTTAGAAGTCAGCATAGAGTGAGTCAATATGAATGTCATTTAACTAGAAGATAAATGCTAAGAAAGAAAGATAGTTACAGAAAAGAAGCTGACTACATATGTGTGTTTCTCAGTCGACGCTAGACTCAATAGAGACTAGTCAAGATGATGAAGCTAGAATAAATCTGACAAGACTAGAAGACTGAGTTTGACAAGACTAGAATTGTAACATTACTTTTCTTTCTTGACTATTCATGTTTGCATGAATGTTGTTTCTTAGTGCGCTTTTGTTGAATATTTGATATAAAAGTCGTCAATCATCTTTTGAGTGTTCATAAATTTATCGTCGTCAGCATTATATCAGTTGAGATCATTGTCATAGCTCTTTCATTTGACTCGATATTGAAGTCGTCTTCTATAGTGTCGAGAGTTCAGTATATCATTGATTTCTCATTCATCTTCATCTTTTATCACTATTGATTTCGAAGATTCATTCTTTTGATCAGACAGAGAGTCGTTGACGACAGAGCAAAGCAGATCAGAATGAAATACATCATGAACATGCATAGACTCTGATAATTTCAGTTTATATGAAGAGTCGATGAGATCTAAATTGATGAAAGAATCGAGCATTTTGTCATCTAGCTTTTTGAAAGATCTCGCTGTAACAATGTTTCTTTCATTCAAAAACATCTTTGATTCAATTTTGTAATTGATCTTCTTTCTATGCTTGTTAATCTGATTCATCATTTGCTCTTGTGTTTTGATCAAAGCTTCGCGAGCGAAGATCAGTGTTCTATTCATGTGATCGAATATATCTTCGACTCGAGCAATCTGCAGACGTTCGCGAGTGCTTTCATACTCAATGATGTCAGAATCGAAGCTCATACGAGAGTAAAAGTTCTTGTTCATGAAGAAGAAAATCAAGAAGATGACTGAAAACAAGACGTTATTGTTGACAAACTCGATCATGAGTAGTCACTTGAATCAGTCGTTCTGCATGTATGAACAGAAGAAACGAAAATATCGCTCAACATTCTGATTGACTCGTTCGCTTTGATCGTTGATCTGAGAATGATAAACGATGAACAATCGAAGAGAAATGCTCAGTCGTTTGCAAAGAAACTTTCAAAGAATGAAGATGAATTGAGAATCTCGATTGAATACAATGAAGCTTGATAGATCATGAGTTCAATATACTCATTGAAGCA
>JAABUT010004869.1_pt1 | contig 10361 bp, 11 predicted proteins | sample 5559281 | NCBI WGS metagenome assembly JAABUT01 (sample SAMN10711880, study PRJNA513359) | rock metagenome | isolation source: Antarctica rocks | place: Antarctica: Victoria Land, Ricker Hills nord | collected 2016-01-04 | reverse complement strand
CCTTGTCGCCGACGTCACCCAACAACAGCGACGCTACCGCCGTGACACGAAAGGAGACGTCCAGAACTTGGCATGTGGGGCCAACATCCGCGACCACGGGTGGGGCCAGACCACTTGACGAAACCCACCGGCAACGGCCACGCCCGCCGACTGCTGGTCGAGGCCGCCTGGCACCACCAGCCCCGGTACACCGTTGGGAAGACGATGCGCGAAAGGCGGGACCTAGCACCCGCCGCCGCGAGTGTCCGCGGCGACGCCGGAAACCGGCGCCTGCACCAGCAGTGGGTCCGGTTCAACGACCGAGGCAAGCGCCACGTCATCGCTAACGTCGCCGTCGCCCGTGAGCTGGCCGGCTGGTGCTGGTCGTGGGCGTCATGGACTAACCCCGAGGACTGCTCGACTCCCCGGGCCGGCTGGCGGCAGCGCGTGAAGTGATCCGCGGAACAGCTATGGGCAGCAACAGGACTCACGTCCTGTCGCGACGCCCGATCCTAGAGATGCGGACCCGCTCCAGCCGAACAGCACCGTCCTGCGGTACCCAACCCGACTCTTCTATGTCTCGTCAAGGCGTCTGGGGACCGGGTTCGGGCGCAGGGTGCAGGCTGTTCAGTGTCCGGTATAGGTGGCGGGCGAGGTACCGCTTGAGGCAGCGCCGGATCTCTTTGGTGGTGCGTCCTTCGGCGCGGCGTCGTTCGACGTAGGCGCGGGTTCGGGGTTCGTGGGTCATGCGGGTGATGACGGCCATGTGCAGGGCCCGGTTGAGTCGTCGATCGCCGCCGCGGTTGAGCCGATGGCGGGTGGTGTTCCCCGACGAGGCCGGGATGGGGTTCACACCCGCCAGGGCGGCGAACGCCGCTTCGGAACGGACCCGGCCGGCGTGGGACCAGGCCGCCAGGACGACCGCGGCGGTGATCGGACCGATGCCGGTCTTCTCCAGCAGGACCGCCGCCTTGCTCTCGCGGATCAGGCAGGTCATCTGGGTTCGGTTGGCGGTGAGCTCCTGGTCCAGTTCGCTGACGCGTTTGGCCAGGCGGAGCGCCTCGGTGCGGGCGGTCGCCACGGCCAGCGCCTCGGTCCGGGTCCGCCAGCGGGCGACCTCGCTGACCTGCCTCGCGGTGATGGGCTTGCGCGCGTCGACACCTAGGTCCGTCACCCGCAGCAGCGCGGTCAACGCGTTGATGCTGGCGGTGCGCTCGGTGTTCATGTGGTCTCGAGCGGTGATCAGGACCCGCAGCGCGGCGCGGGCGCCGTCATCGCTGCGTGGGCGGCGCAGCTGGGTGGGGGCTCCAGGGACAAGACCGCAGCGGCGACACGCCGGGCGTCAAGAGAGTCGGACTTGCCGGTACCCCGGTGCTGGCGAGCGTCCATCCGTGCCGCTCGACCACCTCATAGCCGGCGTGGTCCACCGCCGCCGCCAAGCGGGCACCGCAGGTGGCGACACCCTCGATGACCCACAAGGCGGCCAGGTCGCCGCCGGCGCGGCGGGCCGCCCAGGAGATGGCCCGATCCATCCCGGGCGCAGCGGACGGGAACTGTTCGGTGGCGATCGGTTCACCGGTGGCGGCCACCAGGATGGCGATGGTGTGGCTACGGGCGTGGGTATCCACGCCGATGACGAACGGGTGCGCATGCGCGACGATGGTCACGGCGAGTTTGCTTCCTTCCAGAGACAACGGACGGGGATCCGGCCGCCAATACGGGCCGGCGCAGGCCTGGATGGAAGTCACTTCGGGGCAGCACGGTGAAGAGCCACGACCCCGCCACAACGCGGGAACGGGCAGTCTTCTGATCAAGTCACCGAGGTGGAGCCGGGTCAGCGCCGGCCACCCGTCCCGGGTCGGACAAGTCGAGTTGAAGGCATTCCGAGGAAGCCATGCATATCAAGAGTCACGACCCAGGACGAAGCGACCGCAGCTAACCCTGCCAGCCAGTCCCAGACCAGCCACCCCAAGACTCACAGCGCATATCAGCCCTGACCACGCGTCGCCCTTACACGCACGCAGCACAACCCCCCGGAGCCGAGCACAGAGGCGCCGACCAGACCACAATCCGGCCGGCGCCTCACCCTTGCCCACCTGACAGAACGCCCCTACATATCACCTAGCGAACCTTGGGCGGACGTGCTGTTGGCGGGCTGGCGGCCCGTCCTTGGCATGCGCACGGGCGCCTCGAGCGCCCCCAAGGACGAGCATTGCTGCCGGGCAGACGGTTGACAGGGAGCCGATCATATATAGTATTATATCCTGTGAGGCTTGCAGGGCTCATTTAATCCAGCGAGGGGAACGCACGTGACCGAAGTCGTCAGAGCGGAACTGGCCCGCCGGCTGGGTGGTCTTTGGGCCACTCAAGGCCACAACTTTTACGGAAGTGGGGGATCGGGGGGACGTGCTGGCATCGGTGAGCGTCCCTGCCTGGTGATCATCGACATGCTCAACGCATTCAACGACGCCTCCTACAAGCTGGGCGGCGACCAGGACTCCGCCGTGGAGTCCATCGCGTCCCTAGTCGAGGTCTGCCGGACGGCGTCCGTGCCGGTCGTCTTCGTCACGACGATCTATGACCACTTCGGCGCCGAGGCAGGCTTCTTCGGTGACAAGATCCCGGCCCTCGCGGAGTTGGCCCGCGGCAGCAAAGCGGTTGAGATCGACGAGCGCCTGGGGTACGTCGCCGACCAAGACGTGGTGGTCGAGAAGAAGTTCGCGTCGGCCTTCTTCGGAACGTCGCTGTCCAGCGTCCTGCGGCGTTGGGCCATCGACACGGTCGTGCTCACTGGCTGCTCGACGTCCGGTTGCATCCGTGCAGCGTCCATCGACGCGGTCGCCCACGGGCTCCGCGTGATCGTGCCTCTGGAGTGCGTGTCCGACCGCGCCGAGGGCCCCCACCTGGCGAACTTGTTCGACATCGACACCAAGTACGGCGATGTCATCCGCACGCATGAAGTCAGTCAGATGCTCTCGGCGGTCACCGCACACAACTGAGCACCTGGGTTCGAGCGCGACCCATCAATCAGAAGGGGCACTCAGTGTCACAGGACAAGACGAAGGAACTCGTCCGCGGTCACAAGGACGTCAGGGCGATGCTCTTCGCCCCCGGCAGCGAGCCGCGGAAGCTGCGCAGGCTCGGGTCCTTCGGGGCTGACATGGTGGTCCTCGATCTTGAGGACGCCGTGGCCGAGAGCCAGAAGACGGCGGCCCGGGCGACGGTCGTCGAGTGGCTGCCCAGCATTGCCGGGGGTCAGATCACGTCGGTCCGGGCCAATGGCCTCACCACGGGTCGCCTTGTGGACGACCTCGCGCACGCCATCACCGCTGACGTGGACGCGGTGGTGGTGCCCAAGATCGAAAGCGCCGGCGACCTCCACTTCATCGACGGCGTCATCTCGGCGCTTGAGGTAGCGAACTCCTGGCCGAAGTCGCGGCTGGCGGTCTTCCCGCTGATCGAGACCGCCCGGGGCTTCGTGAACCTAACGGAGATCGCCATGGCCGCCAGTAGCCTCTCGCGGATGGTGCGCCTCGTGTTCGGCAGTGGCGACTTCGGTGCCGACGTCGGCCTGGAGGAGTTGCCCCTCTCGGCCCATCTGATGGCGGCCCGCGCGCAGTTCGTGACGGCGAGCCGGGCGGCGGGGCTGCCGGCCCCGATGGACGGTCCCTTCCTGCACATCGAGGACCTCGACGGCCTGCGTGCGGACACCGAGGTGTCGCGCGCCTGCGGGTTCCGGGGACGAGTCGTCATCCACCCCAGCCATGTCGGGCCCGTGCAGGATGTGTACAGCGGTGCCGGGTCTGGTCACGTGGGGATCGACCCGCGGCGGATCATCGACGAGTTCGAGAAGGCTGAGGCCCAGGGTCTGGCCTCTATCCGCGTCGATGGGCTATTCGTTGACTACCCGATCTATCGCGACGCGCTGACGAAGCTCTGAGGAGACCCACTGCTGGGCGCGCCGCGCGTCGCTCGTCCTAGGAGAGTGGTGATCATCTGCAGGGCCGCAGCGCCCGGCTGGGGTGGGCCATTGCCCGGCTGTTGCCCTGGGCCGGGTCGATGTGGCGTCACTCTGAGTAACGCATATACAAGAAGTTGAACGGCGTTATGTACAGGCGCCGCCTCAGCCCAAGGAGGGCACTCCGCATGACGGACATTCGGCGCAGCGAGCGAGTCGAGCAGTATCTCACCCGTTTCCGGCGGTTCCTGGATGAGGACGTCGCCGCCCTGACCAGGGAACTTAACGAGCAGGGTGTGGGCACGCCAGCCCATCCGGCCCTCGACGAGTTCGGTCGCATGCATCAGGTGGTGTGGGAGGCGCGTCGCGAGATCCAACGCCGCTCCTCGAAGGCCGGGCTTTACGCGCCCAACATCGCCGAGACCGCCGGCGGTGGCGGCTTCAGTCGCGTGGAGATGCACCACGTCGAGGAGTTCGTCTACCGGGAGTCCGGCCTCGGCCTCGGCCTTGCCGCGCTGGCCTGGACCGAGGGTCCTAACCCCGCCATCGAGCACTGCTCCAACACCGCCCGCGAGCAATGGCTGCAACCGCTCATGCGGGGGGAGATCACCGCTGCGTTCGCCAACACCGAGCACGGCGTCGGCTCTGATGTGCTGCAGATGATCACGCACGCCACCCGGGACGGCAGCGACTGGATCATCAACGGCGAGAAGGCGTGGATCACGAACGCCCACTTCGCTGACGTGCTGCAGGTGGTGGCTGTCACAGAAGCCGACGCCGGCACCCGCTCGCTCTCGATGTTCTTGGTGGACGCGGAGGCGCCCGGTGTCACCCGGGGCGGCGAGATCCCGACGATGATGGACGACGGCCTCACCGGTAAGCTGAAGTTCAAGGACGTGCGCGTCCCTGCCGAGGCAATGCTGGGCGAGGTCGGTGACGGCTTTGCGCTGGCCATGTCGTGGATCAACTGGCGCCGACTCTGTCGTGGCGGGATGTGCGCTGGGTGGGGAGCCTGGCTGGTCGAGCGGGCCGCCGACTATGCCCAGACCCGCACATCGGGGAGTCAGCCCATCGCCAGCCTCCAGGCCGTCCAGCATCTGATCGCCAACATGGAGATCGACGTCTACCAGGCCCGGGCCACCTCCTTGGTGGCCCAGGCCGAACTCGACGAGCTCGGCCCGCACGCGATGCCGCTGCACCGGGACGCGCCCCGCCTAATCAGCCTGGTCAAGGTCATCAACGACGAGGCCTTTTTCCGCGTGGCCGACAACGCCATCCAAATCCACGGCGGCAACGGGTTGCGGTTGGGATGCCCAGAGGAGAAGCTATTTCGGGTGGCCCGCAATCTGCGCATCCCGGCCGGCACCTCAGAGATCCAGCGCAACGCCATCGCGCGCGGCGTGCTGCGCCGGAACTGACAACTCCATGGCTAGCGCGGCGCTCACGCAGTACTCACCGGCCGGCGGCTGTGGCTGCAAGATGCAGCAGCAGACCCTCGACTCCGTCGTCTCCTCGCTGCGGGACAGCATCCGGGCCTCCGCGGGCTTGCCCGAACTGCTTGTTGGGCTCGCCAACCCGGACGACGCGGCCGTGTTCGACGCGGCTGGCTTGGCCGACGAGTCCTTGGTCTTCACATGCGACTTCCAGACGCCTGTGGTCGACGACCCGACCGATTGGGGTCGCATCGCCGCGGTGAATGCCCTCTCCGACGTGTACGCGATGGGCGGTCGCCCTCTTCTGGCCCTGAACCTGCTGTGCTGGCCCGCTGACCTCGAAATGCAACTGATGCTTGACGTCTTGACCGGCGGCGCCGAGGCGGTGGCCGCCTCGGGGGCACTACTGGTCGGCGGGCACAGCATCACGGACCCGAGCCCCAAGTACGGGCTCGCGGTCGTGGGCCGTGTAGACCCCCAACGCCTGCTGCTGAAGGGGGGCGCACGCGACGGCGATCGGCTGATCCTGACGAAGCCACTAGGCGTCGGCGTGGTGGGCACCGCGATCAAGCAACGCAAGGCAACCCCGGGCCAGGTGCGGGCAGCGGTCGAGGTGATGACGCGCTCGAACGCTGCTGCCTCAGGTATTGCGGTCGGGGCCGGCCTTTGTGGTGGCACGGATGTCACTGGCTTCGGGCTGATCGGCCACCTGCACGAGATGACCACCAGCGCGGCCTTGAGCGCGGAGGTATGGACGTCGCAGGTCCCACGCCTGGACTTCGTATCCAGCCTCATCGAGGCCGGCTGCGCCCCGGACGGAACTCACAGGAATCTCAGCCACGCCCTGGCCGGAGGCTGGCTCAGGCCGGGCGACGTGACGCTGCCCGAACAGCTCGTCCTGGCCGACGCGCAGACGTCCGGGGGCCTCCTGCTGGCCGCCCCGCCCGGGATCGCAGCCGATATCGTCTCGGACCTGAAGGCCCGAGGAGACCTCGCGGCCGCCCAGATCGGGGAGTTCCACCGGGGTGAGCCTGGAGTGGTCGCACTGATCCAGGACCAGAGACGAGGGGACCAGTGATGCCGGAAGTGGTTGACCTGGCCTGTGTTACCGGTCGCTTCCAACCCGTCCACGGGCAACACCTCGAGCTGTTCGAGATCGCCTTGCAGTTCTCCGAGCACCTGGTCGTGGCGGTCACCAACCCCGACTCCCGCTCGTTGTTCCAGTCTACCTCCTCCACGCACCGCCACCGAGAACAGGACAACCCCTTCACGTACTTCGAGCGGGTCGCTCTGTTGCGTGCGGCCTTGGCCGAACGCGGATTGCTGGAGAAGACCACCATCCTTCCGTTCGACCTGGGTGCGCCAGAGCAGTGGGCCGAGTACGTGCCGCTGACGGCCAGGCAGTACGTCCGCATCTACAGCGCATGGGAGCGCGACAAGGCCGAACTCCTCCGAGCCGCCGGGTACGCCGTCGTCGCATTGGACGGCGACGTCGCAGGCAGACTGTCCAGCTCTGAGATCCGGGCCCGGATGGCCACGGGTGGCGACTGGCAGTCGTTGGTCCCGGCAGCCACCGTCGCGCCACTGCTCGGACACCCCCTCGCGGGCCCCCATGAAACCCGCGAGGCACAGGCATGAGGCCGGCCGGCTACGGAGAGGACCAGCCCCGCCTGGACGATGATCGCCTGCCCATCGTGCTGATCATCCTTGATGGGCTGGGTGACCGGCACCTGCGCGAGCTAGGCAACCGAACGCCCTCTGAAGCCGCCCACACCCCCCACCTTGACCGGGCCGCGGCACTCGGGATGAACGGGTGGCACGTGCCGTTCGGGTGGGGAAGGGCGCCGACCTCCGAGCTGGCACACTGGGCCATGTTCGGCTTTAGCGAGGTGGCCTTCCCCGGGCGCGCCGTCCTAGAGGCGATCGGCGCCGGGATCGATGTGCCCACCGGCGTCGGGACGCTCCACGCGGCGCTGCGCACTTCGACCGTCGACGGCGAGCAGTTGTGGATCACGGGCCGGGCCGAGCGCGGTATCGATGACGCCGACGCCAAACTCCTTTTTGACCAGCTCGGCAGCGTGCTGGCGCGGCACGAGATGTCCCTCGCCACGCTCGGTGGGCGGGGCGAGGCCCTCTTGTGCGTCCACTCGACCACGTTCGCGGGCGTCACCGACAGCGATCCGTTCTTCGAGACGTTCCACCCCTGGCTCCGGCCGCTGCCCACCACCGACAGCGCCAGCCGCGATCCGGCGGGCTCGCAGACCGGGGAGCGGCTGACCAGCATGCTGCTGGAGGCCCGGGCCGTCCTACTGGCGAGCCCGACGAACGTGCGCCGAGCGCAGGCCGGGCGGCCTCCGCTTGACGTGCTGACCACCAAGTGGGCCGGCGGGCGGGGGACCACGCCCAGCTTCCTGCAACACCACGGGATCCCGGGTGCAGCCGTAACCAGCACGCGGCTCTACCGAGGCCTCGCGACGATCCTGGGGATGGACTTCGTCCACGTCGACACCGTGCGCGACACAGGGGCAGACATGAGGACCCGGCTCGAACGCGCCGACGACGTCCTGGCTGGCGGCGCACAATTCGTGCACGTGCACACCAAGGCCACCGATGAGGCCGGGCACACCAAGGACCCGTACGCGAAGCGGGACGTGCTGCAGGCCATCGACGAGGGGCTCGCCGGACTGGAGGAGTTGGCCACGCGCGCGGTAGTCGCTGTGACCGGTGACCACGCGACCCCGTCCAGCCACGGGGTGATGCACACGGCCGATCCGTCCCCGCTTGTGGTGCTGGGCCCCACAGTGCGCCAGGACCCGGTGGACGCGTTCTGTGAGGATGCCGCAGCCTACGGCTGGCTGGGTCGGGTGGATGCGGCGAGCCTATTGCCGCTGCTCGCTGGGTTCGCTAACCGGCCCGCGCTCATGGGGCACCGGGTGTGGCCGGGGCGGACCGCCTTCCTGCCCGACGCGCCCGCATCAATGCCTCTATCCGGGCCGCTGCCGCCCCACACGATGGACGCACCGACCACATGACCAAGCGCGACGTCGCGGCTGAGCGCCGCTCGGATCACGTGCGCGAGTACAAGCGCTACATGATTGGAACCGCTGCCAAGACTGTCGTCGCCGAGCACGGGATCGGGGGTGCCTCGATGCTCCAAATCGCGAGCCAGGCCGGGAAGACGACTGGCGCGATCTACCAGTACTTCGAGTCCAAGGAAGACCTCTACCCTGCGCCGAGGTGCTCCGTGACTCGCTAACCAGCCTGCACCACCATGTCGAGCAAGCCATCGCACACACCAGCACGAGCCGTGCTCGAGTCGGCCTACAGGCCCCCTGTCGCACGTGAGGCCCAACCGACGAGCACCAATCCCGTCCCCCCCCCCGCACGCAACTCTAGAGAGCTACGGAGAACGCGATGGCTTCCCTGTCCCTGGCCCCTGTCGCTCGGACCGTCGCTACTGCTAGCGCCATGACAACGCTTGGCGCGATCCCGGTGTTCCTCCTGAGCTCCCAAGCGGTCTTCATCCGCGCGGATTTGGACTTCAACGAGATTCAGTTCGGCATCGCCGTGAGTGCGTTTTTTGCGTCGGCGGCGGCGGCGGCGTTGTTGGGTGGGCGGCTGCCGGACCGTCTGGGGCGAAGATGGAGTACTGTCCTGGCCGGGTCGCTCGCCGCCACCGGCGGGCTGGGGACAGCGTGGGCGACCCGCTCATGGATCAGCCTGCTCGTGCTAATGGTCGTCCTCGGCATGGCGAACGCCGCCTGCCAGTTGACCTCGAACGTGACGCTGGCACGAGCCGTGCCCCCGAACCGGCGGGGTTTGGGCTTCGGCGTGAAGCAGGCTGCCGTGCCCTTCGCCATCTTGATCGCCGGTCTAGCAGTGCCGTTGGTGAGCGTGGTCTTCGGCTGGCGATGGACCTTCACAATTACGGGCGTTGCCGGTCTGGGCATCATGGCCAATGGGTTGCGGCTGCCATCTCGGTCCGGCGTCCATGCCGGTCAGGCCAAGGGTCGGGACCGGGCACCGTTGTCCGCGTTGCTGGCCGTGATGGCCGCTATGATAGTGGCGAGCGCGGCAGCCAACGCAATGGGGTCCTTCATCGCCACCTGGGGCTCTGAGGTCGGTCTCACGCCTACCGAGGCGGGCGTCCTCATGGCTGTCGGAAGCGCTCTAAACATCGCCGGGCGCGTCTTCTCTGGTCATCGTGCCGACCGCCGGGACGGCCGGAACCTGCCCGTCGTTGCGTTGCAGTTGCTCGTGGGCGCGGCCGCGGTCGCTCTCCTGTCGGTGCCATCTACCTGGACCTTGGTGCCGGCCACCCTGTTGGCTTTCGGTCTGGGCTGGTCCTGGCCTGGGCTCCTGCTCTACGCCGTGGTCCGCGTCGGTCGTGACTCCCCGGGGTCGGCCTCCGGGGTGGTGCAGGCCGGCGCCTTCGTCGGCGGCGCGATTGGCCCCGCCCTGTTCGGGCTCGTTGTAGGCCATCTCGGCTTCGCCGCCGCGTGGAGGATGACCGCCCTCCTGTTCCTCGTGGCCGCCCTCCTCGTGGTCTACGCCCGGCGCCTGTTCATCGCCGACCTGGTGGCGCGCCCCCCACGGACCCAACTGCGGTACGCGGGTGGGCGCAACCGCCCGGCCCGCACAACCCACTCGGCGTCGGAGGGTGAGTCAGGACTCAGCACTTAGGGTGGAGCAAGGCTGCGGCGTGGGTGGGCCGGGGTCAGCCCAGGCCCCGACCCGCCCCATCGACTGGCGGACCCCCGAGCTGGCGACACAGCTTGGTGAACGAGTTCGCCGTGTAGGTCAAGCCCAGGTCGGTGTGAAAGACGACCCGCTGGGACTCGTCCTGACGCCAACCGCGCACGTTGCGGTAGTTGTCAAGGTGTGTGAGACATCAAGCGGCTGTAGAAGTGTGGGAAGTGGTGCTGGTTTCGATTGTCGGTCTGGGCTGGTTGATCCAGGCCTTCACGGGCACGGTCGGGATGGTCGGCCGG
>JAABUT010004868.1_pt1 | contig 10362 bp, 8 predicted proteins | sample 5559281 | NCBI WGS metagenome assembly JAABUT01 (sample SAMN10711880, study PRJNA513359) | rock metagenome | isolation source: Antarctica rocks | place: Antarctica: Victoria Land, Ricker Hills nord | collected 2016-01-04 | reverse complement strand
AGGCGGCCCCCTGGGCCGGGCCGCCGCACGAAACCCGCACCCCGATTTCCTGTTCCCCCAAATGACCCAGGAACACCTGGTCAGCGAACACTGGGAACCGCATTTCGGGGACTACCTCTACGTCAGCTTCACCAACGCCACCGCCTTCTCCCCCACCGACACCATGCCGTTGACCCGCGGCGTCAAATTTCTGATGGCCCTGCAAAGCGCCATAGCCCTGTCCACCACCGCCCTCGTCATCGCCCGCGCCATCAACATCCTCAAATAAGCCACCCCACAGCAATGACTCACCGTCCCCCGCCCCGGGCTCGGCACACTCAGATGACGGCGCCCGCACCGACGTCCACCGCGACGGTCACCGAGTAAGCGCTGCGACTACCGTTGACCGGAGCCGACGCCTGCGCAAACAACCAGCGCCCAGCCTCGCCACAGGTTCAACGGCACGGCACGCCGCCGGCGGAAAACGCAGAAGACCCCGCTGCACCTCACGATGAGAGGGCAGCGGGCGTCCGCGTCAAAGGGAAATGGTCCCGGTTACGGCCACCGCCTCAGCGACGGTCCCAGAGCCACCGCAGCGTCAAGAACTCCAAGATCTTCTTCAGCATCGTGCCCACCTCCGTCCCACCGGAGAAACCGACGCTACCCGCGTGGGCTAGGGATCGGGAGGGGGCAGCGGGGCCGCTCCGAGGTCAACGGTGAAATGGGGAGTGCTCCCCTGGATCCGGTCGATGCGCACCGTCGCCGCATGGCGTTGCTCACGGAGGAAGTCGGTGACCGCACACTGCTCGGTAGCTCCTACCTGCAGCGGGAGGTCGGTGGGACATACCACGGTCGGTGCATTCTCCTGAGCCTGCGCGCCCAGCTGTGCGCTGGCGCCAAGGGCCACCTCGCTCTTGCTCACCACCGGCCCGATAGCCCCATGATCGCCGGCGTTGTGCCCGGTACCCGCGCAGGCGGCGGCGACCAACGGCAGCAAAGCCATCACCCACACACGGTGCACGCTGTTCAGTGTGACAGCGCACCCCAGAAAACGGTCACCATCCGCGAGAACAACGGGACGTGCCGGACCGGTTCGGGCCGTGGCAGACGGTGTGGAAGCGCCACGCCCGGTTCAGTCGGGACGGGACGTGGGACCGGATCCTCACCGAGCCGACGCCGACGCCGACGCCGCCGGGGACCTGGACTGGTGGGTCAGCGTGGACTCCACGGTGTGCCGGGTCCACCAACACGGCGCCGCACTGACCCGGGAGGTCTCCTCCGAGGTGCCGTCGCACACGGGGGGCTCGGTCGAATGACACGAGCCAGGTCACCGAGCCGGTCGATCACGGGATCGGGCGGTCCCGCGGCGGGTTGACGACCAAGCTCCACACCCTCGTCGACGGCCGCGGCCGACCCATGGTCGTCCTCACCGGGCCTGGTCAGGGCGGGGACAGCCCGATGTTTCCGCTGCTCCTGGCCTCGGTGTCGGTCGCTGCGGACAAGGCCTACTCCGCTGCCGCCCACCGCCACCTGCTGCGCCGGCGAGGCATCACCGCGGTCATCCCCGAGCGGGCCGACCAGATGTCGAACCGCCGCAACCGGGGGTCAGCGGGCGGGCGACCGGTCCGCTACGACACCACCGCCTACCGCCGACGCAACGTCGTCGAACGCTCCTACAACCAGCTCAAGCAGTGGCGGGGACTAGGCGCGCCACGCGGGAGTGGTGTGCTCGGGGTCAGGCGGTGGGATCGAGCCGTCAGCGGCTTGGGTCATGATGTCGTCTCTCGTGTTAACTCCGCTGCCCGGGACGCAACAGCAGGACCCCATCTCCAGATCCTCCAGGTCATCGTCGCCGATCACCGGACCGGGTTACTTCCCTGCCTTCACTGTGATGCCTTGCAGGGTGACCTGCACGGTGTGGGTTCCACCGGTGGAGTCCTGCACAGTGAGGCTGATGGTGTCCCCCGGTGCGTGGGAGCGGATCGCGGCCACGAGGGAGTCCCCGTCGGGGATGACGCGGTCATCGACTCGGGTGACCACGCTGCCCGCGGTGATGCCGGCCTTGTCCGCGGGGCCTCCCGGGGACACCGCGGCGATGATCGCACCCGTGGAGGTACTCAACGCGCCGGCCGGGGTGGCGGTGATGCTCACGCCCAGCACGGCTTGGGTGGCGGTGCCCTGGGTGATCAGTTCCTGGTCGATGCGGTTGGCCTGGTCGATGGGGATGGCGAAGCCGAGACCGATCGAGCCGGACTGGGCGCCCCCCGAGCTGCTGCCGCCGAGGGAGGCGATGGCGGAGTTGATGCCGATCAGCTGCCCGTTCATGTTCACCAGCGCACCCCCGGAGTTGCCCGGGTTGATGGCGGCGTCGGTCTGGATGGCATCGAGCACCGAGTTTTGCCCGCTGGCCGCCCCGCCCGCGGACACCGGGCGGTTCAGCGCACTGATGATGCCGGAGGTGACCGTGCCCGCGAGACCGAGCGGTGATCCCACGGCGACCACGTTCTGCCCGACCGCGAGGTTGGCGGAGCTGCCGATCGCGATCGGGGTGAGATTGGACTGGTTGGCCATCTTGATCACCGCGATGTCCGCCGAAGGATCGCGGCCGACGATCGACGCCGACGCCGAGGTCCCATCGTTGAGGGTCACCGTGATCGCACCGCTCCCTGCACCGGACGCCGACTCGACGACATGGTTGTTGGTCAGGATCAGACCGTCGCGGGACAACACGACCCCGGAGCCCTCACCGCCTTGATTACCCATGATCACCTGAATCTGCACCACGCTGGGCAGGACCTTGGCCGCGACCTGCTGGACCGACCCGGGCGTCACCGCGACCGGCTGAGCCTGGGTGGTAGGCGAGCCCAGCGCGGGGATCACAGCGGGGTTCTGGTGGTCCAGCGCGACCCCGACGCCGCCGCCGATACCACCGGCGACCACGGCCAGCGCCACCGCGGCGGCGACCAGTCGAGCCCCCCGCCGTGCGGGGGGCGCGGCCTGCGGACCGCCCACATACGGGTAACCGCGAGGGTACCCCGGAAAAAACTGCTGCCCCTGGGGCTGCTGGTAGGGCTGCGGCTGGCCTGGGTGCTGCTGTGCCTGCGATTCTCGCTGTTGGTGTTGCTGGGCTTCGGGAGACCACCACGATGGGGGCGTACTGCCACCGGCAGCCTGGGGACCCGGCGGGGCTGGGGCCGGGCCCACGGCGGGCTCCGTGGGCGAGTTCCCTTCGGTGGGGGAAGTCGGAGGCTGCTCTGCGGGTCGCTGGCCACCGTCCGTCATGGGAACATAGTGCCCCGCGCGCCTGTGAACGCACTGTGACCAAGCTGGGTGTCTTGCCATGACCTCGATCAGCTCCGCCACCCGCCCCAAGCGGGGCAAAGAGCACGATGAAAACCAAAGCCCCACGACCCCGCGTTGCAGCAACCAATCGGCCACGCACAACACCGGCACCGGCACCGGCACCGGCAGAAGACACGTAGATCGGAACTGCCCGCCATCCGCGTGCAGTGTGCCCGGCGGTGATCGGACCGCGCGGCTCGGGCCGCCCCGGAAACCGGGCGCCCGCATCGCTCCGTATCCGTCCGCGAGGACTGACCCAACGAGCGGGGAAATCAACATCAGGGCAGTCGTTGGGTGAGGACGAGCGCCGAACCGGCGGAGGTCAGCGCGAGGAGAGTACCCAGAATTAGCCACCCTCGGCTGGCATCGCCGGACACCGTTTGGTAGCCGATCTGCTCGGCGAGGGTGCTGTAGATCGTCTTCAGATCCGACACACTGGAGGCGGTGTAGAAATCACCGCCGGCGATCGTGGCGATCTGACGCATCGAGGGCTCATCGACAGGCACCGGCGCCCGCCTCCCGTCGATGTTCACGGTGCCATAGCGGGTGCCGAAGGAAATAGTGGACACCGGAACACTTTTCTTCTTCGCCTCCGCCGCCGCCGTGAACGACCCACGAGGGTCGTCGGTGAACTCAGGCACCGTCTGCGCACCATCGGATAACAACACGATCCGCGCCGGCGGCGGGGCACCACCACCGGGCAGCACCGCGGCGACGGTGTCGATGGCCTGCAAACAGGTGAAGATCGCCTCCCCCGTCGCCGTCCGCCCCGCCAACTTCAGGTGATCGATCGCCGCTTTCGGGGCGACCCGATCAACGGTGGGTGACACCAACACCGTGGCGGTACCGGCGAAAGCGACGACACCCAGGTTCACCCCCGGACTCAGCCCGTCGATGAACGCCTTACCCGCCGCCTGGGCGGCCTGCAACCGGGTCGGGGCCACATCGGTGGAATCCATCGACAGCGACACGTCGATCGCCAACATCACCGTCGCCCGGTTACGGGGAACCTTGTGCTGCGCGGTCGGGCCGGCCAACGCCACCGTCAACCCCACCAAGGCCACCAGAAACAACCCGGTCGGAACATGCCGGGCCCACCCCTGCCGCTTCGGTACCACCCGCTCCAACAACCCCAGGTTGGCGAACCGCATCACATAGCGCCGACGCAACCGCAGCACGATCAGGTAACCCACCAGCAACGCCACCACACCGAACAACAACAGCAACCACCACGGGGAGGTGAACCCGGTGATGCTCACCGGCCCACCCGCCACCGACCACGGTCTGCACCCATCCGAAAACCGCGCCATACCCCCCGTGCGCCCACCGTGAGCAAACGATCCAACAAGGCGGCAGGGTGCCGGCCTGGGTGTACCCCAGACGGACACCCGAGGAGGTCCCGCCTGCAGGCCACCCACATCGTCACCTCGGGGGCCGCACCACCAGGCGACCGCCCGGGCGCAGTGGTGGGAGACGGGCCCCGCCCAGTGAGGGGCAAGCTCACCGGCACTCACTCGTCGGCCGGTGATAAGCCGCTGCCCGCTGCGGCATGTCGCTGCATCGGCTCTGTTCCCGACGTGCCACGATCACCGGAAGTTGGCCCACGAACGCCTGGAGGAACTGATGAACCGTGGACAGTTGATCGACGCGGTGGCCGCTGCGACCGACCTGCCCCGCACGCAGGTCGAGGCCACGATCACCGCCACCCTCGCGCAGGTACGGGGAGCCGTGGCGTCCGGGGAGAAGGTTCAGCTTCCCGGGTTCGGCACGTTCGAACCGCGGGAGCGCGGCGCGCGTACCGCCCGCAACCCCTCGACCGGGGCCCAGCTGCAGCTGGCCGCCACTCGGGCCGTGGGATTCAAGGTAGGCGCCACGTTCAAACAGGAAGTCGCCGACAGCCTCACCGCCAAGGCGCCGAAGAAAGCGGCGGCGAAAAAAGCCCCGGCGAAGGCCACTGCGTCGAAGTCCACTGCGTCGAAGTCCACGGCAACGAAGAAGACCACGAAGAAGGCCACGAAGAAGTAGCCGCCCACACCAGAGTTGCGCGCCTGCGTGTTACTGACCGATCGGCAAACTGCTGCACGGCGCGGTGGTGCTGATCCGAGGCCAAGGCCGAGGCGTGACCGCCGGCGCGTCTGTGACTGCAGCCGCTAACGTGTTTCCGGGTTGCCGCGGCGGCGAACCAGCTCTCCGCGCATATGGTCGCGCCGTCAGGTGCGAGTCGCTGAGTCACCGGGGTCGAGGGTGCCACGACGACCCTGTGCGAATTCGACGCTGTACCCGTCGGGGTCATACGCCGTCATCGACCGTTCCCATGGCTCGTCGTGCGGCGGGGCAGCGAACTGGACCCCTGCCGCCTTGAGGTCGGCGTACAGACTGTCAAGGTCGTCGGTCGTGAACTCGACATGCACGCCGCGGTGTTGCTCGGCCGTCCCCGCCACTACACCCTCGTTTGCGGCTTCCTCCCGGGACAGCAAACCGATGGTCCCGCCGTCGGCGCTACGGATCATGGCGAACGCCGGTGCGGCGTCGTGGGCGAGCTCCAACCCGAGCGTGCCGACATAGAACTGCACAGCACGCTCGACGTCCTCCACCGTCAGACTCAAACCCTCGAACCGAAAACTCTGCATGACCGACAGTCCCACACCCCATCAGAGAGCTCCCGTCGCCCCGCCCAGCGATGAACGGCGCAGCAGCTGGGACGTGACCCTGCGCCCAACCGAACCTCCCGCACGCAACCCGCGGCGGTGACGCGTGCTGTAGCAAGCGGTTGGTCACCTCACCGGCACCCAGCCCCAGCCCATCATTGAAATGTTTAAGGTGCTGCCCGCAGCGCTTCGTGGCTCCTGGTGCGGTGGGGGAATCTCGGCGACCACCGAGGGCTTCCGGGGCTCACCGGTGCTCACCGGGTGGCGAGAAATCGTCGGCTCCTTTTTTCGTGGAGCCGCCGCGGGTGGAGCACGTCAACGTCGTCGCAACTGCGTAAACGGTCGTCGAAACTGCGTAAACGTCTGCCGCACAGCACGTCGCCTACTGTTGAGGCGTGCCCCGCCGACGTCCGAAGCGCCCCTGGCTTGCGCTCGGCGTAGTCCTCCTCCTGTTGCTCGCCGCCCTCGCTACAGTCGCGCTCACCCGATCCGCTGCGGCCGACCCGGTGGGCGAACGGGCGCTGACCGTCCATGTCAAGGACGGTCCGGCGCGCGACCAGCCGGTGGCCATCGATGCCACCCTCTTCACCCCCGCTCTCACTCCGGCGCCCGCCGTTCTGCTGGCCCACGGCTTCGGCGGCAACAAGGACTCGGTGGCCGATCAGGCTCGTACCCTGGCTCGCGACGGGTTCGTCGTGCTCACCTACAGCGCCCGCGGTTTCGGCCGGACCAGTGGGCAGATCGCGCTCAACTCCCCCGACTACGAGGTCACCGACGCCCGAGCCCTGATCGACTTCCTGGCCACCCAGCCGCAGGTCCTCCTGGACGCACCCGGGGATCCGCGGGTCGGCGTGGCCGGCGGCTCCTACGGCGGCGCGCTGGCGTTGTCGCTGGCCGGCGCCGACCGCCGTGTCGACGCCGTCGCCGCCGCCATCACCTGGAACGACTTGGGCCAAGCCCTGTTCCCCGACCTCGCGGCCACCCAGGCGCAGCTGCCGGTCACCCCGGCCGCGGGCAGCACCGGCCCCGACGGTGTGCTCAAGCGGAGCTGGGCGGGCATCTTCTTCGGCACCGGCTCGGCCGGTCCGGGCGACGGGGCCTGCGGCAAGTTTGTTGCCGCGGTGTGCGCCAACTACGTCAGCGCCGCGCAGACCGGTCGCCCCACTCCCGAGCTCCTCGACCTGCTGCGCCGTAACTCCCCGACGGCCACCAACGCGCAGGTCCGGGCGCCCACGCTGCTGCTGCAGGGCCAGCAGGACACGCTGTTCGGGCTGGACCAGGCCGATGCCAACGCCCGTCAGCTCGCCGCGGCCGGGGCGCCCGTGCTGACCAGCTGGTTCGCCGGCGGGCACGACGCCGGCGGCACCAACCCCGACGCCGATGCCCAGGTCCAGCGCTTCCTCGAGTTCCACCTCGCCGGGCGGGGTAGCGACCCGGGCACCGGGCTGAGCTACCAGCTGACCGGCTCGGTGGGCTCCGACGGCACGGAGGCCACCCAGACGGTCACCGCCGACGCCTATCCCGGCCTGCACGGCAACCCGACGCCGACCCGACAGGTCGTGCTGACGGGCGGAACCCAGCCGGTCACCCGGCCGCCCGGGGGGGCACCTTCCTCTATCAGCACTCTGCCCGGGCTCGGGTCCGCGGTCGCCGGGCTGGCCGGTTCGGGGCTTTTCACCTCAGCGCTCACCAGTGGGCTCGCCCTGGACGTGCCCGGGCAGTCCGCGACGTTCCGCGGTGCGCCGCTGGCCTCCGCGGTGACGATCACCGGGTCCAGCCGGATCGGGCTGCACGTCGCTGGGGTCGGCGGGACCACCGAGGCGGTGCTCTTCGCCAAGCTGTACGACGTTGCGGCGGACGGTCGGCGCAGCCTGCCCGGCGGCGGTGTTGCGGCCTTCCGGATACCGGCGTTGCCGCCCGATGGCGCCACCGTGGCCCTCACGCTGCCCGGCGTGGTGGCGACGGTCGCCGCGGGGCATCACCTCGAGTTGGTCGTGTCGACCACCGATCAGGCCTACGCCACTCCGCTTACCCCGGCGACCTACACAATTGCCCTCGCCCCGGACTCGGCCGCGCTGACCGTGCCGGTGGTCACCGGCCGGGCCGCCGGTGGCGCCCGGGTACCGGCGACGCCGCTGATCGGGATCGCAGTGATCCTGCTGGGGCTGCTCACGGCGGCCGGCCTGGCGCGGCTGCGCCGGCGGCGGGGGGCAGCGCAGCAGGGGGAGGGGTCCGAGTATCCGCTGGTGGTCCGGGGGCTGGCGAAGTCCTACGCCGACGGCTACCGCGCGGTGGACGGGGTGGATTTCGAGCTGCACCACGGCCAGGTGCTGGGGTTGCTCGGGCCCAACGGAGCCGGCAAGACCACCGTGCTGCGGATGCTGATGGGGTTGATCAGCCCGAGTGCCGGGGAGATTCTGGTCTTCGGGCAGCGGATCACCGCCGGATCACCGGTGCTGTCCCGGCTCGGCTCCTTCGTAGAGGGTTCGGGTTTCCTGCCGCACCGCTCCGGCGCGGACAACCTCGTCATGTACTGGGCGGCCACCGGGCGACCGCCCGCGGATGCACACCTTCACGAGGCACTGGCCATCGCCGGTCTCGGTTCGGCGATCGACCGCAAGGTGCGCTCCTACAGCCAGGGCATGCGCCAACGCCTGGCCATCGCCCAGGCCATGCTCGGCCTGCCCGAAGTACTGGTGCTCGACGAGCCCACCAACGGCCTCGACCCACCGCAGATCATGGCGATGCGGGGTGTGCTCCGCGACTACGCAGCAACCGGGCGGGCGGTGCTCGTGTCCAGCCACCTCCTGGACGAGGTGGAGCAGACCTGCAGTCACGTAGTGGTCATGCACCGCGGCAAGGTGGTGGCCGCGGGCACCGTGGCCGACATCGTCTCCGCCGACGGCCGGGTGGTGCTGGCCGTGGACGATTCCGACCGCGCCGTACACGTGCTCAGCGCCCTGGCCGGTATGGGCACGATCACCGTGGTCGACGGAGCGAGCAACGGTGGCCCTCGGCACGTGCAAGCCGACCTCGAACGGGTCCCCCCCGAGCACGCCGTCCGGGAGCTGGTCACCGCCGGAGTCGCCGTCAGCGCGTTGGCCCCGCGCAACCGCCTGGAAGACGTCTTCCTCACCCTGGTGCAGACGACGGAGCCCCCCGATACGAACGGCACCCATGCCCGCGATGACTGAACAGACCACGGCCAGCGACGGTCGAGCGCCCGGTTACCGGAGCGAGGCAACGCTGAGGGTGGCCACCGAGCTGCGCCGTCAGCTCACCCGCCGACGCACCCAGATCAGCGTGGGCTTTCTTGTCGCGCTCCCGTTCCTGCTCGTGCTCGCCTTCACGCTGGGCAACAGCTCAAGCAGCAAGGCGAGATCTGGCAGCTTCGTCGACCGCGCCACCACCAGCGGGTTGAACTTCGCCGTGTTCACATTGTTCGTGTCCATCGGTTTCCTACTGGTGGTCGTGGTGGCGTTGTTCTTCGGCGATGCGGTCGCGAGCGAAGCCTCGTGGTCGAGCCTGCGGTACCTGCTGGCCATCCCGGTTCCGCGCGCACGGTTGCAGCGGCAGAAGGCCGTGGCCGCGGGGCTGCTGTCTCTGCTTGCGTTGGTGGTGCTGCCGGTGGTGGCCCTGGCGGTGGGTTATGCGGTCTATGGCGGCGGGGGCATCACCAGCCCGCTTGGCGACGCGTTGGGGTTCGGCACCGGCATCGTGCGGCTGCTGCTGGCCGTGGCCTACATCGCCGTCAACCTGCTGTGGGTGGCGGGCGTGGCGTCCTTGCTGTCGGTGGCAACGGACGCACCCCTGGGGGCGGTCGGTGGCGCTGTGATGATCACGATCGTCTCGGAAATCCTGGACGGCATCCCCGCGCTGGCAGGGCTGCGGGACTGGTTGCCCACCCACTATGCGTACTCCTGGACGGCGTTACTCTCCGCCGACATCAACTGGTCGCAGATGGCCTGGGGTGCGTTCTCCGCATTGGCCTACGCAACGATTCTCAGCGCCCTGGCCTGGTGGCGGTTCACCACCAAGGACATCACCAGCTGAGCGGACGCTCGGCGGCTAAACCTCCCCATGGTGCCGAGTCAATCTTGTCCTTCACTCAGCCGATCAGCCAGTCGGTCCATTCCCAGAGGAGTTAACGAGCCCTCCATGTAGTCGCCGCGAGGCCTTGTTGTCATCACATATAGTTGCCGCGCACCATCTCATCCCCTGCCGGTGTTCCCGGCTGCCACGGTGTTCTTGCCGTGCCTTGTTCAGCGTGGCGTACATCGCTGAGCGGGACAGACCGCTGATGTCCATCAGCTGCGCGGCGCTGTACTCCCCGGATTCGTAGTCCGCGAGGAGTCGCCTCCGTTGCAGTACCGACAGTTTTGAGGGCTTGCCC
>JAABUT010004867.1_pt1 | contig 10362 bp, 7 predicted proteins | sample 5559281 | NCBI WGS metagenome assembly JAABUT01 (sample SAMN10711880, study PRJNA513359) | rock metagenome | isolation source: Antarctica rocks | place: Antarctica: Victoria Land, Ricker Hills nord | collected 2016-01-04 | reverse complement strand
CACGGGGTTGTAAACCACCAATGTTTATATCGGCCTTGCAAAGAGTCAGCATAAAGTTCGGACTGTTCATCCGTTAGCCAAAGAATTTAATTCTGTTCCGGAATAGGGGGAATTGCAGCCAACACGAATATATGCGGTCTATCACAAAGAGTCACAAAAAAAATGACCCCTGATTATCAGGTATTTCCTTTCGTTATTTTATGTTGCAGCGACGCAAACACGTTTTTTTATATTTCTATTCCTCCCTTTCTCCACAGGTCATCAAGCGGGCTTATTATTGTTTAAGCTTTGAAGTGATTACTCCTGAATTTGAAAAAATGAAGGAAAAACAGATAGATAATGCTGAAAATTTTATAAAATAGTGCCTGATTTTAATAAATGGATAAAGAATAACTTTGCTAAAAAAAGATGGTATGGTCCCAGGAACAGAAACATTGGAGGAAGCTCTTACAGACGTACTTACAGACTTAGAAAAAAAATATCATATAATCGTCTGGAATGATGAGGTTAATACTTTTGAATGGGTGATAGAAACGCTGATAGAAGTGTGTGATCACACAGGGGAGCAGGCCGAGCAGTGTGCTATGTTGATCCATACAAAGGGAAAGTATGCAGTAAAAAACGGCAGTTATGAGAAACTGAAGCCGCAGTGTGATGCTATCACTGAGCGTGGAATTGGCGCAACAATAGAAGAAATGGCTTGATGCGGTAATTAATTTTTGCAAAAAAATTATTCGAGATAAAAGCAAAGCCAAAAGATTTAAAAGGGACTCAGCTCTCTTTTGCAGTAGAAAAAATTCTGTTCAGTCTTTCTTAAAAGTAAATGCAATAAATTAAATAAAAAAAACAGCTCCTGTTCCCTCAACAGTTCTCCGATAAAATGCCGTTATATGTACTTGATAAAAATCTTTGGTTCCCGTCCGCAACAGAAGCTTTAGTTGATGGTTTGCTCTCTATCGGCGGAGACTTGTCAGTTGACCGTTTACTATTAGCTTATCAACAAGGCATTTTTCCCTGGTTCGATGGAGATATACCTATGTGGTGGTGTCCCGACCCGAGGTTTGTACTGTTTCCTAACGAACTGAAAGTAAGCAAAAGCATGAAAGTGCTTTTGAAACGAAATACATTTAAGTTTACGGTCAACACAGCATTTCAAGAGGTGATAAAAGCCTGCAAAGAAAAAGAACGTGAAGGCCAGTATGGCACATGGATAACTGATAATGTAGAGTGTGCCTATAATGAATTACATAAACTTGGACATGCGCACAGCGCAGAAGTCTGGATAAATAACAAACTGGCAGGCGGGCTTTATGGAATACGTATGGGCAATATTTTTTTTGGTGAAAGTATGTTCAGCCACGTAAGTAATGCCAGCAAATATGCTTTTATAAAATACATAGACCTGCTTGAAAAAGAGGGCGTACGATTAATAGATTGCCAGGTGTACACAGAACATCTTGAAAGCCTTGGTGCGAGAATGATAGAGAGGAAGGAATTTTTAAAACGCATAATGAATTTATCAATTTCCAATGAGTGACCGCACTGCCGCTTAAATGCTGGCCTCAACAGTTTTCACTATCCCTCCAATATCATGTTTTTCCATACATTTAAAATGTCCCAACGGGCATTTGTTGTACCCGATTTTACTGCAGGGGCGGCACCATAATCCGTTTATTTCAAACAGATCATTTGCTGCCATTTTTTTTCCGTAGTAAGGGCTCATACCAAACGCAGGCACAGTGTTTCCCCAAATGCTGATAACCGGTTTTTTAAAAGCAGCCGCTATGTGCATAAGACCTGTATCGTGTGTAATTATAAGTTTTGCCCTGCGCACCAGGTCAGCACTTTCATTTAGATTAAATTTGCCTGATGAGTTGTATATTTTCACCGGGTCGGCTACCGCTATTTCGTCACCTGCTTTTTTGTCTTCGGATCCGCCTAATAAGATGATGGGATATTCTAAGTTTTTACAAAGTTCTTTCAACTTATGCAGCGGAAGTTTTTTGGTATTATGGGCAGCGCCTATTACTATACCAATGTATCCTAAAGACTGGGCGGCAGGTATATCGGTATCGGGAACTGCATCTTTTTCCGGAATAAAATAATCTAATCCTTTGCCGTCGTTTTTTACACCAAAAGTTTTTACGGTAGCCAGGTAACGGTCGACAATGTGCATCTTCGGCATTATATTTATTTTCAGCGCAGTCAGCAACCATTTTTCTATATTCAACTTATTGAAGGAAAAAGAAGGGATTTTTTTTAAAGCACGTTTTACTTTCAGTGTTCTGAGATTGTTATGAAGATCGATGATGTAATCAAAATTCTCTTTCTTCAAATCATTAATTATTTCCTCAGGATTATTGTCGAGCAAATGCATTTTATTGACATATGGATTATTTTCAATAATTGCGCTAAAGTTTTTTTTTGTCAGATAGTGTACTTCTGCACCCTCAACCTGCTGTTTGAGACACCGGACAACTGGCGTAGTAAGTACAATATCGCCAATAGAAGAAAAGCGTATAATCAAAAATTTCATAGCGCGAAGGTAAGAATCTGAAGATAATGATGAAATTTATTGCTTTTAAGTCAACAAGCAAAGAGAAGCTTAAGCAGAAATTAATGTAAACAGTTTTAAGAAAATTTGAGGTTGAAATTGTTAAGAAAGCAGTAATTGAAATTTAAATAATGAAACAATATTCTATTATTGCAAAAATCCTGTAAAATAGTATAATGATTAATCTACGCGTTTTAGCGGCAGTTTTGTTTTTTCAGTTGCCTGCTCATTCATTTGCGCAGCAGACCTTACCTGTTCCGGTCAACATACAATCGTTGTATGAAGGAGGAACCCGTTCAAAGGATGGAAAGCCAGGAGCAAAGTACTGGCAAAATACTGCCGGCTATACTATAGACGCAGATTTTAATCCTGCTAATTTATTACTAAAAGGTTCCGAGAAAATCATTTACTTCAATAATAGTTCTGATACTTTAAATAGTATTGTTTTTAAATTGTATCCTAATTTATACCAAAAAGGCTCTGAACGTTTGTCTAAAATAGAACCTGAAGATGTTGGTGAGGGAATGTTGATAGATAAGGTTAATGTCACCAACAGCCCTGTGCTGACTTATTCGCTCGATGGAACTAATATGAATGTCATTATACCGCCTTTGCTTCCAAAAGACAGCATAGTCTTCAATATTGGTTTTCATTATACACTCAACAAAGGTTCACACATACGTACCGGCCAGGTGGAAGAAAATGCAGATTTTGTGGCCTATTTTTTTCCACGAATAGCAGTATACGATGATATAGACGGCTGGAACAAAAATCAATACATAGGCACTCAGGAGTTTTATAATGACTTTTGCAATTTCAAAGCATCTATAACGGTTCCTAAAAATTTTGTTGTTTGGGCTACAGGCGACCTTACAAATTGTAATGAAGTTTTTACAAATAAATATTGCCAACTTATACAACAGGCCGCAAAAAGCGATTCGACAACCACGATTATTGATTCTGTTGACTTGCAAAATGAAAATATAACTGCAAACAATACAACCAATACCTGGCAATTTACTGCAAACAATGTAACAGATTTTGTGTTTGCCACCAGCAATCATTACATGTGGAAATCAACAAGCCTGGCAGTAGACGCAGCCACAGGCAGAAGAACAAGAGTTGACGCAGTATTTAATCCTACACATCATGATTTTTTTGATGTAGTACATTTTAACCGCGAAACGATTAAGGCAATGAGTTATTCATTTCCCAAATGGCCTTTTCCTTATTCTCACGAAACGGTCTTCGATGGCCTGGATCAGATGGAGTATCCTATGATGGTAAATGACAATCCTGTTCAGAACAGCACCGATGCCATTACACTTACCGATCATGAAGTTTTTCATACTATGTTTCCATTTTTCATGGGTATTAATGAAACCAAATACGGCTGGATGGACGAAGGCTGGGCAACTTTGGGTGAATGGCTCATATCGCCAATGATAGACACAACAATTACAGATGACTACGGAATGAAACCTTATGAGGAAAATGCAGGCAAAGAACTTGACCCGCCCATAACAACACTGACAACACAACTTAATGGTATGCCTATGTTTCTGAATTCTTATGTAAAACCTGCGTTGGGATATTTGTATGTCAAAGATTATCTTGGTGATGAATTGTTTACAAAAGCCCTTCATTATTTTATACGGCAATGGCATGGTAAACATCCAATGCCTTACGACTTTTTTAACTGTATAAACACAGGTTCGGGAAAAAATCTGAACTGGTTTTGGAAACGTTGGTTTTTTGATAACGGCGTACCCGATCTTTCCATAGATAAAGTAAAAAAAAGAGGTAAAAAGTACAAAGTAACTATTGTGTCAAAAGGAACAAAGCCAGTACCGGTTGATCTGAGCATAACATTAGATGATAATTCTGTAATGAAGGAACATGCAAGTATTGGTGTATGGGAAAAAGGAAATACAAATACTACTGTTTCGTTTCGCACCAACAAAAATGTTTCGGAAATAATTTTAGGCAGTACTTATGATGCAGATGTAAACAAAGATGACAACAAATGGAAGGAAAAATAAAGTTTTCACCGAAGGTCAACTTTCGCAACACATTTAGAACAACTATTCATAAAAGACTACCACACCTGCATTTTCAAATCTTTGTGCGACTATTTTTCCACGTAAAAATATTTCTATAAGTTAAACATATATGTTAACTCTTTTCCTGCCTTTAGCCTGATAATAAACTTTATTAATTAAATACTTGTAAATCAATACTTCTTGTAAGCATTTATCATACATCCACATTTCGGTTTAGACTTTGCTACATACCTGTAATTCTACGAAACAATTCCACCAACCCGATTATCTGACGATATGCTAAAATTTTATTGCTTTTCTATAGCGCTGCTTAATTTTATAAATGCCTATACCCAGGATACAGCAAAAGCAAAACTGAAAGTTTTTGTTGATTGCCGCGCGGGCTGCGATTTGCAATATCTTAAAACCGAGATTACTATTGTAGATTTTGTGCTCGACAGAACTGCTGCAGATGCTCATATACTCATAACTTCTCAGCCGGTTGGAAGTGGCGGAAAACAATATCAATTAAATTTTTATGGGCAAAATAATTATAAAAATTATATTGATACCCTGTATTTTAGTGCTACCCCTAATGCTACCCCAACTGAAGTTCGCGAAAACCTTTTGAAATATTTAATGTTCGGCCTTACTCCTCTTATCTCTAAAACTCCTTATGCTTCTGATGTTTCCATATCGATAAAGGCTAAAAAAGCAACAAGTGAAAGTGCGCCTGATACAAGTAACACGAAGGATAAATGGAATTATTGGGTATATACGGTAGGTCTTACAGGACAATTAAATGCCGACCAGGTTTATAATACCAAAATTTTTAGATCAGACTTTTCCGCTAATAGAACTACTGACAAACTAAAAGTAGATTTTTCAGCATATGGAAGTTTAAATAATACCACTTACAATTATTCACAGGGGGACAGCACCACAAAGTTTTTAGTAAAGAACAGGGAGTACGGATTTTTCCATTATCTTGTAAAATCTCTTGGACAACACTGGGCCGTTGGATACCAGGCTAATCTTACCAATAACAGTTTTACTAATATCAAACGAAAACTTTACTTCAAACCTGCTATTGAGTATAATGTCTTTAAGACTAAAGATGTTAACAACCGTTTTTTAGCCCTCCGTTATGGCGTTGATATAAGTAATTATCATTATTATGATACTACAGTTTTTAATCAAATATCAGAAACGCGGTACGGCCACAAACTTTCGGCAACGCTGACTTTGAACGAAAAATGGGGAACAATCAATACGGGAATTTATTATCGAAAATATTTTAAAGGCATAAACCTAAACAGCATGGGAATGAGCGCTAACGCAAATGTAAAAGTTACGGGCTCCCTTTCGTTTTTCATTAATATAGACGCAACCGTAGTACATGATCAGATCAACCTGGTAAAAAGCGGGGCGACAGAACAGGAAGTGCTGACAAGAAAACGCCAGATAGCCTCTAACTTCAACTATAATACTTCTTTCGGAGTTAATTTTAGATTTGGAAGCATTTTAAACAATTTCGTTAATCCCAGATTCCAGGGATACGCAGGCTTTTAACTTTTACCTGCATTGCAGCTAAAACAATTACCAAAACATATTAACAATCAGGTTTATTACATATTTCATCGCCAAACTCGGTTTCAATAGTTAAGTGGTGAATATTCATGTGTTGCAATTTGTGCTTTAAATTGTCGGTAATAGCTTTTACCTGGTTTTTATTTATATTATTTCCCACTACCACATGTCCGGTCATTGCGTTTTCATTTGTGCTCAGCGCCCATACATGCACGTGATGAATATCTTTTACTCCTTCAACTTTAAAGGCTTCGTTTTTTATTTTTTCCAGGTCAATGTCTTTTGGCACGCCGTCCATTGATAACCGCAGGCTTTCGGTTAATAAGCTCCACGTGCTTGCTAAAATAACAATCGCAATTATAATGCTTAATACAGGATCTAACCAAAACCAGTTGGTATAAGAAATGAGTGTACCGCCAACTACAAGGCCTGCGCTTACCATAGCATCTGCCATCAAATGCAAATACGCACTTTTGATATTAAGATCCTTTTCCTTATTTTTTTGGAACAAAAATGCAGTGACTGAATTTATAACAATACCTACACCTGCTATGATTGCTATTGTTTTGCCAGGTAATGGTTCGGGATGAAAAAAACGATGTATAGCTTCGTATGCTATGGCTCCTATAGAAACCAGTAAAATCATTGCGTTAAACAGAGCTGCCAGTATGCTTGTTTTTCGATAGCCGTAAGTGTATTTTTCGTTTGATTTTACTTTCAACAACCGGAAAGCCAGTAAAGACAAGGCGAGACTTCCTACGTCTGCAAGATTGTGTCCCGCATCCGAAAGCAGTGAAAGCGAGTGAATATGAAAGCCGGCTGTTACCTCGATTAATACAAATACAAAATTCAATACTATTCCAAAAATAAAGGCATTGTTTACATCTTTTAAAGCAACTATATGACCGTGACTATGGCCATGATGAGAATGATCGTGATCCATTTTAATCTTTTAAAATAGCTAAGATACCACAATAATTTTTTTACAAGAGGCTATATACAACTTAAGGCATCCTATAATAAGGCCTGAAGATTCACAAGAATTTGCGGATGAACGAAATGCGTCGCAACAACGATGAATGAGGAACTGATAACGTATCAAGAAATAAAATGCGAATGGATCCAAATAAGCCATTCGCTATTATAATTGTTTAGGTGCCTTTTTCTTATTTCTGACGATATCAATACTTTTTGCCGGTCTCAGAAGCGTTATTTTGCCTTCTCCGCCAAATTCGGAAACATAAATATCGCCATTTTTAGTATTTTCTATAAGATCTAAAGGATCGATAAAACCGGAAAATCCTTTAATTGAATAACCTTCCGTAGCACTTATAATATCATTATGCGGGCCTCCGGGAGTAAGGGTCATAATATCATCGTGCTGGCTGTACCTAACAACGAGCAATTTGCCTTTAAGAGCTCCGTGAAAAGTATTGCTTTTATACTCGATTACACCGTTGGGCGAGGTATTGTTGTGAAAGTCGAAAGAAAAACCTCTCCAGTTTGCATCAGGCAAAGTGCCTACGGGATAATAAGTAACTTCTGACGGATCCATTGCCGGCGTAGGGTTTCCTCCATTCATCACATACTCTCCGCGTAAGGGATTGGGATGACCGTAGTACCCGCCTTTTACCACTCTGAAAAGAAAATCTTTCTCCGTTTGTTTAACGTACGATAAGGCAGGAATAGAAGGCCCTTTATAAGTAGTACCATCAGGCCTGAGCGTACCATTTTCTGAAGCAGGTGTATTTCCGCCTGCAGCAGAGCCATTTGTGGGTGCGTAAAGACTGCCGTTGCTATGCCATACCAGGTCGTAAGCATTACGAATACCTGAAGCATAAATGGTTAAAGGCGCATTGGCAGCATAAGGATTATAATGACCGCCGCCTTCCGCAGTTTTAGCATCAAGGGGAAGGGTGGTTAATTTTGAAACATCCAATCGGAGAATTGAACCTGAAAGGAGGTTTTCTTCTCTTGATCCCCATGTATTATCTGCGCTTCCCATAGCCGTATTACTACCCTGTGTAAAGTATAATGCTCCGTCAGGGCCAAATGCAATACTGTTGGTAAGGTGATCTTTGAAAGATCTTGGAAGGTTTATTACTACGTCCTGAACTTTGTTTAAATCCGGGCTGCTCAGGCGGCTTAGTTTGCCATCCCACTCTGGTCCGTTTTGGAAGACAAACGTGCTGTGCGTTACCCATGCAACCAGGTTTGTGGCAGTAGCAGACGGGTCGAAAGTCAAACCAATCGCAAGTCTTTTTGTTCTCGTACCATACTCGTCCTGCAAAGAATACAATAATTCCGGGTCATTAAGTGTTCCATCCGGTCGTATTGAAAATCTTTTAATTATTCCATCTACCGATAATGCATATAATTTCCCGTCTGGCCCGATTGTAAGCGTGGAAAATTGGCCGGTAGCATTAGGTAGTTGTACCTGGTCGAATTGAGCACCTATAAGTGCACTGGTAGAACCTGCGCCTGTAGTGAATGTGCTGGAATAAGGAATAAATGAAGAATCTGATAAATCTTTTACGCCTGCGGTAATAGTAAATCTATAAGTAGTGCTCAGTTTCAGCGGAGAGGAAGGTACCAGTGTTATAGCATCTCCTCCACCTGTGCCATTAGCATGAGACGGTACTATTGCCCCGGTTGCTTCTTCGGCCAGGTATACCGATGAAGGAGTGATGGTAGTATTATTGATGCCGCTATTAGGTAATTTGAGAACACTTGTAGATATAGAAGTATTTTCACTCACATTTATAGAACTGTTGTCAGGATTTACAGAAGAAACATAAGGTCTTTTAGAAACAGATGGGTAAACAGTAACTGTATTTAATTTAGTGTTTTTTCCACCAATAGCATCAATAGTGAGATACCCGTCGGAAACAGTTACAGTAACAGTTGCCGATTTAAATCTGGCTTTTGCGGTAGGAACAAAATTTGAAATTACACTTACACCTTCAACATTTATACAATGCCTGCTATCAGTCTGCGTGCCATCGCCTACCGTTACCGTCACATCATAATTTCCATTAGCTATTTGGGCTTCCCATATTCCTTCAACAGGAGTTCCGGTAAAATTCCTGATATCATTACCCTGCATAGCTATAAATGTCTCCAGCAAGTTATCTGATGGTGAATTTCTTTTAAAAACATTTTTAGTAAGATTAAGAGGTTTTTTATCTGACCTTCTTAGCCATCCATAAGTAAAACCTCTGCCCTGGTAAGAAGAAGTACGTAAACCAAAGGGCTCGCCAAAATCACTCAACCACCCTGTAGGAGGCACGGAACCCCGATCCAGAATAGCAATTTTTAAAGTAGTTACCTGTTTTGAAGTTTTGGGAAAATAAGCAATACTAAGAATAAATACTACTAAACTAAATAATAGAATAAAGCCTGAAAAGGTTTTTTTCAGAAAAAAAGGGTATTTATTTTTGACTATCATTTGCTTTGTCACCTGCCCCTTTTCACTTTTTTCTTTTAATGTTTCAAACCCAACACTCATAAGTTATTTTCTATATTTATTTAAACTGACTTTTAATGCTATTTAAAATTTACTTATTTGTATTTTACCCATTTATGAGTTTTTATGCTGAAACAATTTATAACACAATTGAAGTTCGCTGTATCAAAAAAGAAACTATCTTTTTAAAACAGATTCATCTTATTTAAGCGCTCCGGTTTTTTTCTTTGCATCATACCTTGCCAAAGTAAATTTAAAGCAACGTATTCTTAACGCAATTTTTAAAATTTAATTGTCTGTCTCATTTGAATTCACTAATAAACTGTTTGTAAGCAGTGTAACTGCTGACAGGTTTAATTCATAAGAAAGTTGGATGGGAACTATTTTCATCGTACTTATCCGGTCACCTTATATAAAAATAATTCCAAGATTCTCTGCAACTAATGTTATAATAATTATTTATAATAATAAATATTCTATTATAAGAAGCTGCATCATAAAGAATTTAAATCAAATATGTAGCGTTTTTTTCGTTGTTTGTTTATTTAAAGTATAAAAAAACTATAAAATGTATGTAATGAGACTTTAGGCGCTAAGGCGCAAATATCTAAACTTTTTTTTCGATAATCTATGCGGCTATTTTTACCGGGCTTAGCTTAACAAAATTCCTGATAGAACCCTTTAATTGAAAGTAAGCATCTCTATAATTT
>JAABUT010004866.1_pt1 | contig 10363 bp, 9 predicted proteins | sample 5559281 | NCBI WGS metagenome assembly JAABUT01 (sample SAMN10711880, study PRJNA513359) | rock metagenome | isolation source: Antarctica rocks | place: Antarctica: Victoria Land, Ricker Hills nord | collected 2016-01-04 | reverse complement strand
GCCGCCGCCCCGCCGGACGACGCGGCGGTCTGGCCCTGGTCCCGCTGGCGACGGCGGCACCAGGCCCTGGCACGCGCGTACCACTACCGCCGCCGCGAGGCCAGCTAATTACAACTGTAGTACTAGGCGGAACAGCACAACCTCGAATTGTACGTCACCACTGTGACCTTCTCCGGCACGTTAGGGCAGCGTCTGGGAGAGCACGATGACAACCCAATCGTGAACTTGCGCTTCTGCTCGCAGACCGCGATGCAGACACTCGCTGTCTTTCCGACCGAACTCAAAGACTTGTTGTGGGACGATCTACACGCCCACTTTCCACAAACACGTTATCTCGGTATCTTCATCCGCGAATAGCCAGTGCGCCGCCATATTGATGAACAAGACCAGGGGCGACGCAGAAAGGCGTCGCCCCCGTCTCCGGCGATGGCTTGAAGGCATTACTCGGCGTTCTCGCGCATCCAGCGCAGGGCGCTCTCGACCATCACCTCCACGCCGATGCTCAACGCGCGCTCGTCGATGTCGAAGCGCGGATGGTGGTGACCCCAGACCTTCCCGCTCGCCTCATCGGCGGAGCCGACGTGGAAGAAGACCGAGGGGACACGCTGGGTGAACTCCGAGAAGTCCTCGGAGCCCATGATCTGCACGCCCGGCGTCGCGTTCGTTACCCCCTCGATCCCCGCCGCAACCTCGCGCACCAGGGCCGCCATCCCCGGCTCATTCACGGTCGGCGGTACCCCACGAGAGTATTCGACCGCCGCCGTTGCACGCAGCGACACCGCGATCCCTTCGATCAGCGCTGGAACCCGCTCGGCGAGCTGATCGCCGACCGCGAGATCGAAGGTCCGCACCGAGCCGGAGAGGGTCGCACTGTCGGCGATGATGTTGCTCGCCGTGCCACCGGCGTGGAGGGTCGCGGTCGTCACCACCGCCGGCATCAGCGGATCGACCTCGCGGCTCACCAGGCTTTGCAGGGTCGTCACGATCGTCGCGGCGACCAGCACCGCATCGACCGTCCGGTGCGGCGAGGCGGCGTGCCCACCCACCCCTTGCACCTTCACCCGGAAGCCATCGGCGGCGGCCATCCCCGCGCCGGGATAGGCGACGATCGTGCCGAGCGGCGCGTCCTGCGCGAGGTGGAGCCCCATCGCGGCATCGACGTGCGGGTTCTCCAAGACCCCCTCCGCCACCATCCGCTTCGCGCCGCCGCGCCCTTCCTCGGCAGGCTGGAAGCAGAGGACCACGGTGCCGACGATCTCATCGCGCCGACCCATCAGCACGCGCGCGGTCGCCAGCAGCATCGCCGTATGGCCGTCGTGGCCGCACGCGTGCATCGTCCCGCTCGTCTGCGAGCGATACTCGACCTCGTTCTCTTCCTCGATCGGCAGGGCGTTCATGTCGCCGCGCAACAGGAGCACCTTGCCCGGTCGTTCGCCCCTGATGATCGCCTTGACGCCGGTGACGGCGATCCCGGTCTGAATCTCGGTGATCCCGAGCAATCGCAGCCGCTCGACGACGATGCCGCTGGTCCGAAACTCTTCCAGACCGAGTTCCGGGTGCATATGCAGATCGCGCCGCGTGGCGATCAGTTCCGGCTCCCATTCCCCGACCGCGTCGTGAACCGACATCTTAACCGTCATGCACTCGTTCCTTTCCTGCCCTGTCGCCAGTACTCCACTCTCGCTCGCATCCCTCGGCCACGCTCGAACGAATACAACCCACATGCGGGCCGATTTGTGCCGATAACTGCGCCGCAGCCTGTTGGAACGTGCGCATCATACCATCGCGCGGGTCGTCTCAACCGTGGCGAGTCTGTCATCGGCTATCCTCGGAATCCCCCACGGGTCCAGCGTTCATCCGTCACCGACCAACGCCAGCTCAGAGGAGATACCGCAGGATCGTCTCGGCCACGCACGCCGGGCGCGATTCGCCCTCGATCTCGATGGTGCAGCGCTGTCGAGAGATCGACCGCGCCCGCCTCGTCGCCGCGCCCGAGCAGATGCTCCCAGGTCTTGCCGCCATCGGCGGAGCGGTAGACGCCGCGCTCCGGGTTGGGGCCGTGCGCGTGGCCGAGCGCCGCAACGTAGACGAGGTCGGGGTTCGTAGGGTGGACGCGCACCTTGCCGATATTCCGTGTCGCAGCCAGCCCGCAATGCGCCCAGGTGCGCCCACCATCGAGCGACTTGTAGACGCCATCGCCGTGCGAGACGCTGCTACGGATCGTCGTCTCGCCCATCCCGACGTAGATGATGTTCGGGTCGCTCTCCGCAATCGCCAGCGCCCCGACCGAGGCGCGCGCGAAGAAGCCGTCGGAGATGTTCTCCCAGTACGTGCCACCATCGGTCGTGCGCCAGATACCCCCGCCGGTGGAGCCCATGTAGAAGGTCGCCTGCTCGGTCGGGTGTCCGGCGACCGCGACGACCCGACCGCCCCGGAATGGGCCGACGTGGCGCCAGGTGAGTCCCCCAAGTATCGAATCGTGTGGTGCAATCATCGGCAGTTCTCCCGGTCATGTTCTGCTGCGGCAGCGGCTTGCGGCCACAGTTGTCCTCGATCGTGCTATCCCTATCCTACCGTAGGTTGAGTCGCGGTGAAATTTCGGCCTGTTCTTTCGTGATCGATTCGAGGAAGAACAGCGTGTGACCTTCAGGGATATGTCGTGTAGCTTGGCCGACAGTCGTGCGTTGCAATGGTATACTCGGTCCTATCGCGCCAAGTAGCCGTCCTCGTCCTTGGTCGCGCGTTGTTGCCCGCCTTGCCAATACGGAGAATGACACTATGTTCGGCATCGGTGCCCAGGAAATCATCATTATCCTCATCGTCGCCCTCATCGTTGTTGGTCCGCAACGACTCCCCGAAGTGGCCGGGCAGGTCGCCAAGGCGATCCGCGATTTCCGCCGCATGTCCGATGATTTGACCGGCGAATTCACGCGCAGCCTCTCGCTCGATGACGACAAGAAGCCGAATCCGCTGCTAACCGACGAGGTGATCACCGCCTCCTCGACGCCGGAGCAAGTCGGCTCGTCGATCGCGCAGTCCCTCCGTATCGAGACGATCCCGAACGAAACCGTCACGCCCGCCCTCGCGGCGCAGAGCGAGTCGACCGCTGTCTCAACTGTGGACGAGCACCCGGCACACAGCACGCTCAACGAGGATACGGTGATCAGCCTTACACCGGTCGCTACAAAGATCGCACCACTGGTCGGCGTTTCCGCCCTCGACGGTGATGCGACGTACGTCGGCACGACCTATCCGGCGAAGGTAGCACCCGCGCCGATAGATTATGTCTACGAGCCGAGCGCAATCCCCGAGCACGCTCCACTGGCGCTCGATGCAGAGCCTGTACCAACCGGCGAGGCCGATGCGGTGCGCGCGCAGAACGGCATCTCCGATGCCTGGGATGCCGTGATCAGCACCGAGGCGACCGCCGGTCCGGTCGTCACCGAAGTGGCCCCGATCGATGAGAGCGCGCCCGATCTGATCGGGACGACCGCCTACCGCACGCCCACCCGCGAGCCGATCGATACACAGGCAGAGCCGACGATTCGTGAGAAGATCGAGGCGCAGGTCGCGGCGGAGGCCTTCCGCGAGCGCCGCCGCATCGCGAGCTACCAGCGCAGCCGCAAGCGCGACTAGCACATCCCGGTGATGCTGCGAGGTCGGCGCACGAGGCATCGCTGGCGCTGGATCGCGCTCGTCCTGCTCCCGCTTGCCCTTGGTGGCTGCCTCGCGCGGGTGCCCGAACAGGCGCAGTCCGAGTCGGGCGCGGTCGCGACGGTTCCCGCACGTTTGTTCACCGCCACCGTCGCGGCTCTCCCGCCATCATCGCCGCCATCGGGGCGCTACACGCTCGGGCCGCTGGCTGTCCTCGAACCCGGCGATCCGGCCAATCTCTATGCAGCCGCTCTCGTCCAACCCTAAACGAAGGGATTACGCCTGACCTTGCAGGTGGAAGGGTTAAGCACGCCCGCGCCACCGGCGGTGAGCTACGAACTGGTGACGTCGAGTGGTGTTTTCCGTCCGCTGGCCGATGGGGAGTGGGACCGTGCCAAAGCGCAAGGCGGCGGCTGGGCCGCGTCCGGCACGCTAATCTTCGTCGTCCCGCGCGATCTGCACACGGGCCAACTCGCGATCGTCGATTACTACTATCCGCAGTTACGCGCCGAACTCCAGGCGACGCCCAGCCCGCTCGCGCCGCTGATCCGGCGGATACTGGCAACCTTCGCCCTCGATCCGATCCCCTGAGAATACGTGGTTTTTGCCAATTGACGCCATTCCCTCCCGCCTGTACCATACATCCAATCAGCGTCGCGCTTGCATGGGCTGGCGATCTGCGTGTACTTGTGGGGAGGGAGAAGCCCATGTCGATCAAATTGTCGCGGCGACAGTTCGTCAAAGCGAGCGGCGGCACCGCCGCAGGGCTGGCGGCGGCGAGCGTAGTCTCGGTCGCCACACCACACGGCGCATCGGCGAAGATCACCCAGGATTGGAAGATTCGCGATACCAAGGCCGCGCCGAGTATCTGCCCGTACTGCGCGGTCGGTTGCGGCACCCTGGTCCATTCGCGCGAGCGTACGCCCGGCAAGAAAGACTGGCAGATTATCAACATCGAGGGCAACCCCGATAGCCCGATCAGCGGCGGCACGCTCTGCCCTAAGGGCGCGGCGACCTACCAACTCGCGGTCAACCCCGATCGGCAGACGAAGGTGAAGTATCGCGCGCCCGGCGCGAGCGACTGGCAGGAGATTCCGCTCGATCAGGCGATGGATATGGTGGCCGACCGCGTCAAGAAGACGCGCGACGCGACCTTCAAGATCAAGGACACCTTCACCATCGGCGGGCAACAGGTCGAGAAGACGGTCAACCGTACCACCGCGATCGGTACCCTCGGCGGCGCGACGATGGATAACGAGTGGAATTACATCCACGCCAAGCTCTTTCGCACCCTCGGCATCGTCTACGTCGAAAATCAAGCCCGGATATGACACTCTAGCACGGTCCCCGGTCTGGGGGTCTCCTACGGTCGCGGCGGCGCAACCAACTTCCTGATGGACTTGCAGCGTACCGACTGTATGGTCGTGATGGGCTCGAACTTTGCCGAGAACCATCCCGTCGGCTTCCGCTTCGTGCTGAAGGCGAAGGAACTGGGCGGCAAGATCATCCATGTCGACCCGCGCTTCACGCGTACGTCGGCGCTCTCCGACATCTACGCACCGCTGCGCGCGGGGTCGGACATCGTCTTCCTCGGCGCGCTGATCAACTACGTCCTCAACTCGCCGCGCTGGCAGAACGAGGCGTTCTTCCAGGAGTATGTCCGCACCTATACCAATGCGGCAACGCTGGTCAACCCCGATTTCCGCAAGAATAATCGCATGGATGAGACTGGCTTCTTCGCCGGCTGGAATGAGCAGACGAAGAGCTACGACACGCGCCTCTGGGCATACGAGACCGAGGCGGCGGCGGCGGGCGGCTCCGCCCCCGCGCAACCGACAACGGACACGGACGCGCAATCGTTCTCGCAGCGTGTCGGGCAGTTGCTCGGTCCGCAGCCGCGCAGCGATCCGTCGATGCAAGACCCGAACTGCGTCCTGCAACTGCTGAAGGCGCACTACGTCCGCTACACCCCGGAGATGGTCGAGCAGGTCTGCGGCACGCCCAAGGCGACCTTCCTGCAAGTCGCCGAGACGATCCTCGCGTCGTCCGGGGCGGATCGCACAACCGCGTTCGCCTACGCCGTCGCCTGGACGCAGCACACCACCGGCGTGCAGATGATCCGCACCGCCTCGATCTTGCAGCTCTTGCTCGGCAACACCGGTCGACCGGGCGGCGGGATCATGGCGCTGCGCGGCCACGCCACCATCCAGGGCAGCACCGACATCCCGACCCTCTACAACCTCCTCCCCGGCTATCTCAACATGAAGACGGTCGCCGGGGGGAAGAAGCACGATACCCTGACCGATTACATCACCAGCGAGACGGCCCCGACCAGCTTCTGGGTCAACGAGCCGAAGTTCATGGTCAGCCTGCTCAAGGCATGGTACGGCGCGGGCGCGAACAAGGACAACGAGTGGGGCTATGGCTATCTCCCCTGGAATAGCGGCGACCATTCGCATCTCCCGATGTTCGTCGACATGTACAACGGTGCCGTCAAGGGCTTCTTCGCGATGGGACAGAACCCGGCGGTCGGGGGGCAGAACGCCGGGATGCAACGCCAGGCGTTGGCGAAACTCGATTGGCTCGTCGTCAAGGATCTCTTCTTGACCGAGACGGCGCAGTTCTGGAAAGCCGCGCCGGAGATCGCCGCGGGCACCCTGAAGACGGCGGACATCAAGACCGAGGTCTTCTTCTTCCCCGCCGGGGCGGTGCCGGAGATGGATGGCTCCTTCACGAATACGATGCGCCTGATGCAATGGCACGATAAAGCCGCCGATCCGCCCGGCGACGCCCGTTCGGACATCCACTTCACCTACCATCTCGGCGCGCGCCTGAAGCGCCTCTACGCCGATAGCGCCGCCGCGCAAGACGCGGGGATCAAGGCGATGACCTGGGATTATCTGCCGCTCGTGCAGGATGAGAACTTCGCGCTCACCGATGAGCCGTCCGCCGAGCTGATCTTGCAGGAGGTCAACGGCTACAAGATCGGCCAGGACGGGACCGCCCGTTATACCGATCTCGCCGGGAACGCCACCAGCCGCGAGAAAGGGACGCTGGATCTGGTCAACAGCTTCAACGACTTAAAGGACGATGGTACAACCGCCTGCGGCGCGTGGATCTATTCCGGGGTCGCGCCACTGGCCCGCACACCCGACGCCAAGCTGGTCGACGACGGGAGTGGTCGTCCGCAATTCGTGAATCGCGCGCGTAACCGCAAACCGGACGAGTATGCCTCGCTCGGCTGGGGCTATGCGTGGCCCGCAAATCGCCGCATCCTCTATAATCGCGCATCCGCCAAGCCTGACGGAACCCCCTGGTCGGAGCGGAAGAAATATGTCTGGTGGGATGCCGGGGCGAAGCAGTGGACCGGCTACGATATCCCCGACTTCCCCGCGACCAAGGCGCCAACCACGGCGGCGCAGTGGGACAAGGGCGGCCTGGATGCCCATTCGGGAACGGACCCATTCATCATGAAGGGGGATGGCAAGGGCTGGCTCTTCGCGCCGAGCGGCCTGGTAGACGGCCCGCTCCCCGCCCACTACGAGCCATACGAATCGCCGCTCCAGAATCCGGTCTACAAACAGCACGCCAATCCGTTGACCAAGGTCTACAGCGTGAAGTCCGGCGCGAACGAGCTTAACCCGTACGCCACCTCCAGCGACCCGCTCAAGGCGGCGGCGGTGGACACGACGAAGTACCCCTACGTCGTGACGACCTATCGCCTGACCGAGCACCACCTCAGCGGCGCGATGACCCGCTGGCTCCCCTGGCTGGCAGAGTTGCAGCCGGAGATGTTCGTCGAGATCAGCCCCGAACTCGCCGGGGAGCTGGGCATTCAAAACACCGAGATGGTGACGATCGAGAGCCCGCGCGGCAGTATCGAGTGCAAGGCGCTCGTCACCCGCCGCGTCCGACCGCTAACGATGAACGGCAAGACGATGCACCAGATCGGCCTGCCGATCCACTGGGGCTATGAAGGTGTGGTCACCGGTGCGAGCGCCAACGATCTCGCCGCGCTCGTCGCCGAACCCAACGTCACGATCCATGAGGGGAAGGCGTTCGTCTGTAACGTCCGCAAGAAGGCGTAACACAGGGGCCACGGCGGGTAGAAGCGCGCGGGCGATGATTCGCTCCCCGATGCGTTTCGGCCCGGCCATGAGGCATTCCCTTGGAGGGCGGCGATGGCACAGGGATTCTTCACCGACTCGACACTCTGCATCGGCTGTAAAGCTTGCGAGGTCGCCTGCAAGCAATGGAACGCCTTGCCAGCCGATGGCTACGCGCTGACCGGCGACAGCTACGACAATACCGTCTCCCTATCGGGGACGACCTGGCGGCATGTGCAATTCATCGAGCAGTTCGACGACACGCAATCGCGCTGGCTGATGAATAGCGATGTCTGTCACCATTGTGTGCAGGCGGCCTGCCTGGAGGTCTGCCCGACCGGTGCGATCATTCGCACCGAGTTCGATTCGGTCTACATCCAACCGGACGTCTGCAACGGCTGCCGCGATTGCATCGCCGCCTGCCCCTTCGGCGTGATCGAGACGAACGGGGTGGGCATCGCGCAGAAATGCACCCTCTGCTACGACCGGCAACAGAACGGGCTCGAACCGGCCTGCGCCAAGGCCTGCCCCACGAAGTCGATCCAATTCGGCGATGTCGATGAATTACTCGCCCGCGCCGAGACCCGCGTGCAGCAGCTCCACGCCAGCGGCGTCAGTAGCGCCTACATCTATGGTAAGGCCGGCGACGGCTATACCGACGACATCGGCGGACTCAACGCCTTCCATCTGCTCCTCGACAAACCATCAACTTATGGGCTGCCAGAACGCCCGCAACTCGGTTCGCGCGCCACGGCCCCCTCGCAACTCGGCGGGATCCTCACCGGGGCGATCCTCGCACTCGGTGCGGCGCTCACCTTCCGCAACCGTCGCACGAAAGACACCCCCGAAGCTTGAGCGATCATCGCCGACAACGTACCCGCCCGGTGATGTCCGGTGACACCAAGGAGGCTACCGATGCTACCGCTCGCAGTGATCACCGGGCGCGTCGCCGACCCGCACTGGTACTGGTGGATCATCGCCTACTTCTTCCTCGGCGGGATCGCCGCCGGGGCCTTCCTCATCGCCTCGGTGGTCGATCTCTTCGCCGGGGCGGAGAATCGCCCGGTCGTGCGCGTCGGCTATCTCCTTGCCGCGCCGCTCGCCGCCCTCTGCGGCCTCTTCCTCGCCGTCGATCTCGGTCAGCCGCTCCGTTTCTGGCATATGCTGGTCAACGTCACAACCGCTCAACCGGCCTTCAAGTACTGGTCGCCGATGTCCTACGGCTCGTGGATCCTGACCGGCTTCGGACTCTGCGCCGGCGCGGCGTTCCTGCTGGTCGCCGCCGAGTGGCGCGGTTTCGGGTGGGCGCGGCGACTGAGCAAAATCCCGGCGGCGTTCGGCTTGGCCTTCGCGATCCTCCTCGTCTCCTATACCGGCGTCCTGCTCAACGCGACCAATCAGCGCGTGTGGGGCGACAATGTCATCCTCGGTGCCCTCTTCGCGGCATCCGGGACATCCACCGGGATCGCGACGATCGTGCTGATCATCAGCCTCTGGCGCGGGCGCAGTGAGCTGATCCTCAGCCGCCTCGAACGCGCCGATCTTTTCACTATTCTGGTCGAGCTCGTCTTACTGCTCGCTCTCATCACCATCCTCGCCGCCGCCGGAACGGGCGGCGTGCTGCTCGCCGGAAAACTCGCGCCGCTCCTCTACGGCGGTGTCCTGGTGGCGGGATTATTGATTCCCCTCGGACTCTATTTCCGCCCACAGTTCCTTGGCCACGCGACGCCGATCGTTGCCTCGCTCCTGGCATTGGTCGGCGGCTTCATCCTCCGCGCCGTGATCGTCTTCTCCGCCCATGCCTGAGCGCGCTACCGAATCGCTCACCGGGGACCGTGCGGGCGCGTCATGGTGATCCCCATGCTGCCGCGCGACGCGCGTGCGCGTGAGAAGCTCCATCGCGAGGCCGATCGCCGCTGGCTGCGGCTCGAACGCCATCACCCGGAACTCGCCGACACGATTCGGTACGGGCGACGGCTCGTCGCGCTCTTCATCGATGAACGCCCCTCGACATCGCCCTTCGTGCTGACAGCGGGCCAGGCGAGTGCGAAGCTCGCCACAGGGCTGCCGCTCCTCGACGACGAGACGCTCGATTTCGATCTGCCGCGCCTCCACCATTTCGCCGCGCTTTTGTGCGATTGGGCGGGCGATCAACCACTCCTGGCCCCCGCCGCAGCGGCGATGGCCCAGGCCCTCTCGGCTGGCACACTCACGATCGAGGAGCTCCTCGCCAGTACCGCCAGCGGTGAAGACGAGGCGGTGCGCGTCCTCGCCACGCGACTGACACTCGATCCGGCGCTACTCCGAACGCTGGCCGAGTTGACGCTGAGCGCGGGATTGATGGATCTGGCACAATTCCTGACGCCACTCCTGCGCGAGGCCGCGATACCCTGGGATGCGCCGATCTGCCCGATCTGCGGCGGCGAACCACTCCTCGCCGAGTTGCAGGGGTCGGGAGGCGAGCGGATGCTCCGTTGCGCGACCTGTGGCGGTGGCTGGCGGACCCTGGTCAGTCAATGCGCCTATTGCGGCACCGGCGATAGCACGATGCTGCACTACCTGGCTGCCGAGGGCGAGGAAGGAAAGTACCGCATCGACCTCTG
>JAABUT010004863.1_pt1 | contig 10365 bp, 8 predicted proteins | sample 5559281 | NCBI WGS metagenome assembly JAABUT01 (sample SAMN10711880, study PRJNA513359) | rock metagenome | isolation source: Antarctica rocks | place: Antarctica: Victoria Land, Ricker Hills nord | collected 2016-01-04 | reverse complement strand
GACGAACTACGGCTCCACTCCAGCGTGCGAGGTTCAGGTCACTTTCGATCCGCCCCTGCCCAAGCTCGAGGGCGCCGAGGCGGCGGGCAAGATCACCCCGTTCCTTGAGAAGCGATACGACCAGGTCATCCCAACCATCGCGCCTCGGATGGAGCTCATCAACGTCTACACAGTCCAGGGGGACCGGAACGACGAACCGGTCCCAGCCGACTTCACCATCACGTTCACGTACGCGGATGCCAAGGGCCGCCGATACAAGGATGCATACCGGCTGACAGTCGAGACGCTCAGGAACGCCACGAACACCAATCCGTCGGACAAGCCCGATGGCTCCGACCTCCCCAAGCGCGCCGTCCAGGCGGTCGAGGCCATCGCCCGAGGCATCGGGCGGCAGTAGTCGTACGTCCTGGTGAACCGGGAGACCTCGACCGCCTCCTGCGACGCGCGGGCCCGGTAGCAGGCATTTTCCGGTGTGCCTAGTCGCGGCGAAATGACTCACGTGACTCTCAAGGCGGCTCCCGGGCGCCAGATGGTTCCTGAGCGGCGGCGGAGTAGATCGGCGCCAGGCCACTATTTCGAGGGACCAGCGGCGCCCGCTGGGGGATGATGACGTGTGCGCATTCAGTCTTTAGATGAACTGGCCGCCGCAGACCAGCGCTCTCTGCGTTTCACCCCCTACGGATTCGGCCTCGACCGTGCCCTCACTCCGGAAGGAGCGGTGCGGCATCAGCAACAGCTGGTTGCCAACTGCGACCTGGTTCAGGAGGTGCCGACGGCGACGACGTGTGCCTTCGAGCGCATCCGTGGCCTGCACGCGTATGGGGTTCTGTTCTACGACGCCTACACGGTCGCGCATGACCAGTGCGGTCTCGCGCTCGAGCTGGCCCTGCGCGAACGTTTCCTAGCCTGGCATCAAGAGCATCCCCGTGCGCTAAAGCACAAGAAGAGCGGACGAGTCGTCGTCCTTGAGGCAACGAGTTGGGACCAGATCGACCATTGCCTGCGCTCGAAGGAGTATCGGGCGCCTTGGGTCATTGAGACCTCGCACGGCGGTATGGACTTCACAGGCAACGTCAAGACGCTGATGGCGTGGGCGCGCGGCGTCGGCCTCCTCCCCGGGCACCGCAGTCGCGGCATGGATTCGCTCTTGCACGACGCTCGCATCAGGGCCGGCCACCTGAGCTACCACCTGTTGAGCCCCGTCGAATCCGTGCGAGCCATCCGGGACCTCGCCGAGATCATCAACCAGTTGTGGGATCACCCGACCCCCGGCGGCCGGCTCTTTCCCGGCCCGCTGGAGCTGGAGCCGATCGTAATCAGCTGGTCGGCGGACGCGCTGACCGCGACCGTGGCAACACGCGAACAGTTCAACGCGTGGAATCCGCTCCCCGATGAAGAATGCGTGATCGTCGCGGGTAGCCGCGATGACCAGGAACTGATGTCCTTCGACAGTTGGTACGAACGGACGGACTATCCCACTGTCCTCTTGTGGGGCCCAGGGGCCCTCGAAGACGCGAGGACGTGGCTCGAGGGACGTCACATCGAGCCACCAACCCTGTCGCGGTTAGATCGGGTCTTCGCCGTCAGGTATGACGAGACCGGCGTTGACTTGCCGATGGGCGCAGCGACGGCGGCGGCGTTGAGCGGAGCAGCCGCCGACGACCGGTGGGTCCTGGTACGAGCCGACCACCCCGATGATGCATTCAGGCACGCGATGCATCGCTCCGCTGGACGTCGCTGCGTTCGACTTGACGAGTACAGCTTCGAAGACGACGCGGTGCGCTGTGCGACTGATGAGTTATACGCAGGCGATCACGAAGGGCTTCGGTTCACGCTGGAACAAGATGGAGCAACGCCCCGGCTGCAGCTTGGCGACCTCAAGCTAGCGCCGCGCGTTCGCGTGCCCAGCTGGCGTTAAGCGAAGGTTGCTGACCCCCGTCGCGGAAAGATGCACCGTGATGCGGCGGCTGGAGGGGAGCACAAGGACTTCTCCCACTGAGCCGACGTTGCCACGACAACTGGCACGCGGAGTGGTCCGTTGGCGGGACAACCTGACGCGCCGTCGGCAACGTCTCGGGTCGGGAGTAGCCCGGCGGGGCGCATCGTCGGCGCAGCAGAGCGCTACATCAGCTCCGACCGGCCACCGGGGCCGCCGCCGCTACGGGATCCCATCGACTGGCGCCCGCTTCACCCGTGATATTGAGGCATCCGTGACTGTCTCCACGCCGATGTCAGCGCAGGTCGACTTGGCGCACGAACACGCAGCACGCGTCCGCGCAGCGCACGATGTCCTGCTCCGTCACGTGGACCGCACCTCGCAGCACCTTGGCGCCGGCAGCCGCCAGCCACTCCTCCACCTGTTCGGCCAACTTGCCCTTCACCTGCCTTGGTGTGAGGCGCCCCCGCCCGTGGAGTGCCGCGTTTCGCATCTCGTTGAAGCCACGCACCGCCGGGTACGACGGCAAGGTCTCGAGGTCGAGCCCCGCGTGCGTCTGCCACGCCAGCTGCTGCTTCGCCCAGCTGGACACGTCGTTCTCTACAACCCCCGGAAGGCTGCGTAGCACTTCGGCGCTGAACAGCTCAGCGCAGGACACCACGTTGGCCAAGGCCAGCTGGGCGGCACGTTGACCCACGGTGGGTCCGTGACCAGGGACGCGTCCGGGCGGGTTGTCCGCCGGGACCGCCTGCGCCCGCTGAAACTCCAGGACAACGAGGCGGATGTCAGCGATGGCCTCCTCCGCCCTCTCAGACTGGACACGGCGGCTCATGCCAAGGACCTACCGAAGTCGAACATCCACGAGCTGAGCTGGTGATTGGCCTTCACCGACCGCGCCTTCCCGCTGTTGGCAGGCACCCCTGTCAGACCAATGGCCGCGGCCAGCGCGGGACGGCTCGTCTGGCTGAACGTCTCGAACGCAGCCAGCAGCTCTTCGACCGAGACCACCTTGTGCCGTGCCAAGCCCGAGGAGACCGCTGCGCGCATCGGCTCCGCGGCGCGGCCGTCCGCCCAGATGCTGCGCAGCCAGTCCGCCCGCGCCTGCCCGCCCCGGGCCGCTCGCGAACCCTTCGCAGCGGGACAAAGCCGGTGTCACCCAAGCCGCCTGCCACGGCGTCAGGTAGGGGTTGAGAGCGAGCAGGTCGTCAAAGGCTGTCAGAACGTTGCCTTCGTCCCTGTCGGTCGCGCGCAGCAGGTACCCGGTGACGGCCGGCGTCAGCGCCTGTTGCTCGGTCCGCAGCATCTTCATGCAGGCCGCCAGCACCGTCGGGCCCTCGACATCCGCCGGCAGGTGGCTCAGTGTGAACGGCATGAGCTGGGTCAGGATGCTCGAGCGCCGCGCGTCGTCTTCGTGCTCCGCCCAGCGATCCAGGAGCTTCATCAGGGCGGTGGTCGCCACGTCGTCCTGCTCGAGGTCGACCTCGTCCGGGTCGTAACCGCGGCCCAGGTGTACAGCGGTCAGGTCGAGCTCCGCCTCGTCCCCCACCTCCTTGAGGAGCTCATCGCACGCCTTGAGTGAAGACTCGTACGTCTCCCCCCGGCGGATGACGGTCTTGGAGTCGTTGAGGGTGAGTCCGATGCGGCGCGCCTCGTTCTCCAACCGGTCGACCGCCGCCAGCGCCTGCGACCACGAGTCGGTCACGATGCGGAAGTCGTCGTTGTACCGCCAGACGCGCACGTCCGCGCGGTGCAGCCTGCGCTCGAGCACGTCGATGTACGCCTCCGCGACCACGTCCGAGGCGGTGTTCTGCTGCGGCAGCCCGAACCGTCGTCCAGTCACGACTGTCAGAACGGCCAGAAGAGCATCGACCCGGCCACCGTCACCGGTCTGAGCGACGAGCTCGCGCGCAAGCAGGTCATAGTCCACGTACTGATAGAACGCCGCCACGTCCGAGCTGAGCACGTATCCGGGGGTTCCGTCGCTCAGCGGGGCGCGCTCGAACTCCTCGTGGGCGGTTGCTGACCGGCTGAACGCGGGCAGGTAGCCAGCCATCTGCGCGACCAGGGCCCGGTAGGCGAGCTGGTCGCGCAGGTACAGCTCGGCCACCGGCCGCACAGCGTGACGCGTCTTGCGCACGGGTACGACCTGCTCGGGCTCGGGGTCGAAGTCGGACCGCACCTGCCCCAGAGCCCAGGCAGCGAGCTCGTTGGCGTACCCAAGCAGCGCCGGAAGCAGGATGGGCTGCGGCATGAGACCACGCGTATGTGTCCCCTCGGCCTTGAGGGCCTCCGCCATCACGGACTCACTGATGAGCTCTTCACCGATTCGCATGACCCCTCCGAACTGCCGCGCGCGAGGCACCCTGGCGGACGGCACAGCGCCAAACGACCCTACAAGCGCCTGCGGATGCTGGCCACGGCATTTCATCCTGTCTGTTGCTCGGCCCGGCGGCCCGCACGGAGAGCGTGAGGACCGTCCGAGCTGTGCGGCATCATGACGGTGACAAGCAACCTGCCCCTGACGGCTGGGACGTGGAGGAGGACAGCAGTGAGTAGCCAAACGGTCGTGAAACAGCACGTGGTCTCCCAGGTCGTACTGTCCGAGTTTGCCGTCGACCGGCAGCTCGAGGCCGAGGACGTCCGACAGCCCGGACGGTGGCGACCCAAGTCCCCCGCAGCAGTCGGATACGTGAACGACTTTGTCCCGCACGACAGCGCCACCATCGAAGCGCTGTGGCACTCCGTGGAAACCCGACTCCCCCAAGCCATGGAAGTGGTCCGCGGCGGCACGGCACCGAGGCCAGGCTCCCCCGAGGAGTCAATCCTGCGTGACTGCGTTGCCTTGCACTGGGCGCGAAGCAAGGCCACCAAGACCGCAGCCAATCGCGCATGGCTGAAGGTGCAGGCTGAGCACGAGAAGGAGTTCCGCGTCCGTGGCAGGCGCGTGCTCGCCGCGCTGCACGAGAGGCGCACGGGACGTCCCGGCTCACGTAAGGAGCTCGACGCACTCAACGCCGAGCTCAACGCCGGACCGGAGGAGGTGCTCGACGGGCGCCATTTCGCATCCGCCGTACCGCAGTGGTACGAGTTCGCTCGGAAGCGGTTCGCGACCAACCGCGTCCAGGTCCTAGTGTGCGACGACCGGGTGGATGATCTGGTCATGTCCGACACGCCGGTACTCACGCCGACGCGTCGCGGGCCCGGCCTAAACCCTGCCCAAGGGGTCGCGCTCGGGGACGCCACCGGGGCAGGTATGCCGCTTGGACCGCGAGTGTTTGTGTCCCTACACGACGCGGCTGAAGTCGTCGTTCTCGACGCTGCCCAGGTGCGGCAGCTCAACGCTTTCCAGGCCAGCGTCCGCGACCTGCAGATGTTCCGTCGCCGACCGCAGGGCCGACCCAAGAAACGCCCGCGACCCAGTAGTCCCGGCCAGAAAATGTAGAGGTCTACACGCCAGGTTCTGCCTGCGAGCTATCACCGTCGGCCTCGTCGGCCTCGTCCGCTCCTTCAGGGCCGTTGTGCTCGAGCGTTCCGAGGAACAGCATGGCCTGGATGAGCAGGGCCGCCTCCCCCGGCCCGTGCGGGACGCGCACACCGTGGAGCACCAGGTTGCGCATGTTCATCCCCACCGGATGCACCAGCAGGTGGGACAGGTGCCGCCGCCGGGACGCGTCGAGCTGGTACTCGTCGGCGAGGATGGGTAGCAGGGCCCCCAGGGCCGGGAACTGTGCGGGGGTGTGGGCCCGCTGGCTGCGGTGGATGCCGCGTTTGCTGGCCAGGACGAGGGCCAAGACCTGCGCCTCGGCCTGCGGCAGCAGCGTGTAGACCGCGCCCAGCCCGTCACCGCACCACAACCGGACCAGCCCGTCGGCCACACAGGACGCGACCGTGTCATTCATGCCCGGCCACTGGCGTAGGAAGCCGAACAGTTCGATCATGCGCGGGATGCCGAACCGGGACGGGAATGTCATCAGCCCGTCCAGGACTGGCTCGACGCACAGTCTCAGGTAGTGCTCCTCGTGGTGGACGAGCTCGACGTCGAACACGTCTTCGCGTGACTTCGCCTCGTAGTAGGGCATCCCGTCGGGGCCGTACATCACCGTCGGGAAGAGGGTCGCCAAAGGGTGCTGGCTCATCTGTTCCCGGACGGCGCGCTCGTTCGTGCCCGCGTCACCGGTGAGCGGGTCTGCCCCGGCGAGCGTGACGAGCGCTTGCTGCCAATTGTCGCCGGCGACCAGCGAGTCACGCATCAGCTCGAACTGCTCGACGAACAGGCGAGACCCGGCCGAAATGTGCATCATCTCCAGCACGTCGTCGCGGACGGCTTGCAGCGCACTGACAGCCCGGTCACGCAGCGAGGGCAGCTCCGACTGCTCCGCCAGCTGGACAGCCTCCCGCAGCCGCATCGAACGCATGATGTTGCTGTCCGCCGCGGCAGCCTCGGCCAGGGCGGCGTCAACGCGTCGCCCCCACACGGTCGCGCGGTTCTCGTCCTTGGTCGCTCGGCGCAGCATCAACTCCAGGGCCCGGTCGCGCATCCGGGCAGACGTCAGCGCGGTGGCCTGCGTCTCGAGCAGGTCGTCGACGTCGCCTGGGCAGTGGGCTTCGTCGATGAGGTAGTCCAGGGTCTTCAGCGCGACCCCACCGACCTGGTCTCCCTCGGCGACCAGCTGGCGCGCTTGCTCCAGCAGCGCATGGACGGCGCGGTCGGCGCGGTCGGTGTCACCGACCGCTCGCGCGAGCCGCAGGCCGGCGCCCAGCGCCTCGACCCGGTCGTGTCCGCGCGCCCACGTCGACGCGGATACCAGGTACGCATCCACCGCGGCCTGCGCCTGCTCACGCGTTCCGGCGCCGCCGCGCTCGAACAGGGCGTGCCGCAGCCGGGCCTTGGCCACGTCCGTCACGACCAGGCCAGCCAGGGTCGACCACGCCTGGGCGACGTCATCGGGGACGTCCTTGGGTGCCGGCGGGTACACCTCGCCGTCCGAGTTGTCGCGTGGGTCGAGGTGGACGCGGCGCCGACCGGTCTCACCGGAGATGGTCAGGTGGTAGTCCCAGGCCCACCCAGCCGCTCGCACCATGACATTGGCGTGCGCGGGCACGCGCAGCCCGTCGCCGTGCAGGCGCTCGCGTACCGCGAACGCGTTCGCCATCACTCCGCCGGTTGAGCTTGCGCCATCAAGAATGCGCGCGCAGGCAGCCGCGTCAAGACCAGCACGGTCATCGTGGAGACAGCTTCCCTCACCGTCACCTGCGGGCGAAGGCTCGGATGTCGCATCGTCGCGGTCGCCCCGGCCAGCATGCTCGTCGCTCACAACTCTCCTTCGAACCTTGTACCCGGCCTACGGGCGGGACTCGACATGCCTCTTGTAGCCACGCAGTTGGCGTGCTTGACACAGATCGGAACGTACGGCACCGCGACGCGTATGCGACATGAGCGGACATCGGCTCAGTCAGGACTTGGACTTGTCGGCCCGCAGCTAGCGGCCGTTCAGTGTCCCAGAGCCATCTCAGGCGGCGCTATGACGCGCGCCGTGGGCGGACACGAGATCTGAGCACATCCGGTGCCGCGACCTTTGGACGCCAGAGTTGTGATGTACGTGGATGCGAGACCGCTCGTCACTCCCGGGGGAGCGACTCTAGAAACTCCGCGATCGCGCCGACGGCGCGCCGTTCGAGGAGCGCCTCGTCATCGGGCGCACCGGCGAGGAATCGTGCGTAGCTTCGCGGACCGATCCTTTCGTGTGCTGCGAAGGCGTCACGCAGGTCCGCGAGCGCGACCTTGACTTCAGGTGACGTATACGCCGCGCGCGCGGCGAATGCCTGGGCGGCCGCTGCCGGTCCCCCCGGCCAACTTTCGATCAACCAGACGATGTCGTAGGCGTCCTTTGGCTTGTCCCGTTCAATGAGAGCTTGGACCTTAGCGACGATGAAGGCGACGGCGCCCGTGACGCGCAAGGTGATCGTGACGCGCCCCTTCTGGTCGGGCAGGTCAACTTCGCGCCGGATTACCTCCACATCGTCGGTCAAGATAGCGCCCGCCGAGAGAGACAGCGCCGACAGATTTCCGCCCAGGTTTTGTTTTCCGGTGGGGTTGTCTGACGCCTTCGGACGCCACATGCGGCCAGCGGGTCGATCAGGCCCCGAGGGACAGAAGAACTCGACCGTCATTGGCATCCCCTCGCGACGCACCCATCGAAAAGTAGCGTCGCCCTCCACGAAGCCCAGCCGCTTCAGGACACTCTCAATGCGGTCATAGGTGCCCGTGTCGCCTTCCACCAGTGCGAGGCTGAGGCACAGGTCCACGTCGGCGGTTCCGATGTGGGGATCGATACCTGCATCAAGTACGGGCACCAGCAGACTCGGCGCGAGTCCACCAATGACCACGATGTGCTCAGCAGCGAAGCCAGCTGCCCGAATGATTTCGGCCGCATGGGCCAGGACCAGATCGGACGAGGCCGACTCGTATTGAGCATGGTGCTGGCCGTCGGGTTCAGTCAAAGTGCCTGCTCCTTGAATAGGGCCGCCGCGTCGGCGTCGCGGCCGCCAAGCCGGATCATGTCAAGCCAAATCCGGACGCGGGGGGCGACTCGTACTGGGACAGCTCGCCGGTGAACGGCCTCGGCGGCGAAGGTGCCGAGTTCCCCTACATCGGCCCAAAGGTCGATGTTCATTCCGCGTCCCGCGTCCTCCGCTTCCAAGGGGGCAAGCCCCAGCAGGTCTAGGGCGTGTAGGGGATCGATGTGACCAACGCGAACTTGCAAGACGATGGGATTTGTTAATACCCGATGGCCGAGGGCCGTTGCTCCAGCGCCCGCGGTAAGCGCGTAGGACAACTTCACGCTCTCCGCGCGGTCGGCGAATCGGTCGATGAGGTCCTCGAAAGTCCGGGCGTAGAGGTAGCTTGCGACCGATTGTGGCCTACGTCGCGTTCGTTCGATGTCAGCCAACCACTCCAACGTCTCACCACGGTCCCGAACGAATCGGCGTTGCTTAGGCCCGCGACCCTCCGTCCGCATTAGCCGGTTGGCCTCCAGAGTCGTGAGGATGTTATGGGCCTGGCCATTCGACAAGGCCGCCGCCCGTGCGAGCTGGGCGACAGTCCACGGCGCTTCGGGTTCAGCAAGCATCGCTTGAATCCCACGGATGCTGGCCAGGCCGACCCCCGGATGGGACTGCCGGACTGCCTTCGACGGCGCGCGGCGTTCGCGGTCAACGTGGAAGTAGACGCCCGGCCAAACCAGATGGATCGCACCGCGGGAATCGCACCACGAGAGCCCGGCATCTTCAATGCTCGCTCTTTCCGCTCCCGTCAGGCTTCTAGCGATCACGATCCCCGTTGTGTCTGGAGGGAGAAGCGGTTCCTCAGTTTCCAGTGCGGCGCTGAGTCCCGACGGCTTGGGTATGATGCGGATTCGCCGGCGAAAACCCCCCAGCTCGACAAATTCATCGGATCCCGTGGCGACCTCCAGTTCCGGAATGGACGCGAACGCGGCACGCAGAAGCGGCGGCACCTCCGACGACAGTTGCACTTTTCCCTTCACCCCAGAGCGCCCTTCAGTCTGTATTGAACACTGCCTCTGAGTGGAGGGTAACTCATTCCCGGACCGACGCACAGGGCCGCCCAGCGCGTCCGGTATGAAGTGCAGCATCCCGTAGAGGCACCCACAGCCATCATCGTGCTTCTCGTGCTCGTCGTCCTCGTCTAGCTCAGCCCCCTCGTCGTCCTCGTCGTCCACTTCATCCTTCCTGATCTTCTCCCTCCTCCTCTTCACCCTGACCCGCGGTCCGTGCGACCGCAGGTCCGGTGTCGAGATCGGCCGGGATGCCAGATTGGGACCGCAGGGACCAATGGCGACGGCCATACTCGGCGGTAGGCAACAAGCCTGGCCACGCCCTATCTGGGCGGAGTGACGCGCACGCTCATCGGCAGGTCCCGTTGCTCGGTGCAGGTGCTCCGTGCTGCTGTTCGTGGCAAAGTCATGTCCAACCAGCTGTCGGACGTGACTTTGCTTCCAGGGGATGCGCTGCGGATGAGAGCGGGCGCTCGGTGCGTGAGGTCGATGGCCGGGCGTGACAGCACGAACAGGTTGGGGGAGGGGACGGTGGGCGCACCGCCGGATGGGATCGACTACGTGGATGCCCTTCCGGGATGCTGCCAGAGGCCCAAGCGCGGTGGGAGATCACGGCGTTCCCGGTTCGGTCACCTCCGGCGTTGCGTCTTCGGGGCGGCCGGGACTTACCTGGCGCTGGCTTGCAGGGTGTCGAACATGATTCGGGCTCCTGCGCAGGTGGGCGATCAACTGCGTGTTGGGGCGGACGTGGCTGAACGGCACCTGACGATCGTGGAGTGCCGGCGCCGTGGCGTGCGGATGTCGGGCGGGAGTGGACCCGGTTCCCGATCGCGGTTGCGGTACACGAAGGCGGCG
>JAABUT010004861.1_pt1 | contig 10369 bp, 17 predicted proteins | sample 5559281 | NCBI WGS metagenome assembly JAABUT01 (sample SAMN10711880, study PRJNA513359) | rock metagenome | isolation source: Antarctica rocks | place: Antarctica: Victoria Land, Ricker Hills nord | collected 2016-01-04 | reverse complement strand
TCAGTGCCTCTCTCTGGGCAATGTGCCAGGACTGCACTTAAGTTGCCCATCGTCCCGGTGGGCACAAGCAGAGCAGCCTCCTTGCCCATGATCTTGGCAGCATATTCCTGCAGCCTGTTTACAGTGGGGTCCTCTCCGTACACATCGTCCCCAACCTCAGCCTGAGGTTTGACAAAGATGTTTGGCCTGATCCATAAGTATGAAGATCAACGACGCCGTGATTCTTGCAAATGATGACCTCAAAAACGGCGTGGCGCATAGCATCGGTCGGCCTGGTGACAGTATCGCTCCGGAAGTCCAGCAAGCTTAAGCGACCACTATTGCGAGGGGTAGGGGGAGCCATCTCGTCGCTGGCCAGACAGGGCAGCAAACGAGTGCTGTAACTAGTTCGTCTTCGGGTGAAGACGGTGACAACCCGGCTTGAAAACTCTGACGCGAGGCACCTATGACGTACACGATGATCACCGAGTCGTGGTGGTCTACTTGCAACTTGAGGCAGACGTACTGCAAGTGTGACCCTATTTACACATTGCTAACCTCAAGTAACATCTCGACCAGCACAAAGCCTAGCCGTTTTGCAGAAGCGGTGTCGTTAGGTCGCTGCTCGTGTCCGTCCAGGAAGGCAGCGCCATGTGAAGCATGTGCTATATTAAAAATTGGCTGAATGGGACTGGGGTGTCAAACCCCCCCCCCCCCCCTCCCGGGGGCGCAGAGCACTTCTGGTGAGGGCGCCTTTAGAGAAAACGGTTATGAACCCTTTTCCTAAATGCCCTCCAGCTACGCCAGTCAGCTGGAAACACTCAGAGAGATGCTGCACAGCGCCACCTGTGGCGCCTTAGTCAGAGCTTCAGCTGAACTTGCTTGGTTGCTGTACACTGCCCAAGCGCAGGTGCACCTGCCAGGCACTGGTTGTTGAGGCAATTTCGTTTGCCAGCCAGCTGCAAACAATGAAGTGTCTGCATTCTGAAAAACATAATTGAACCGTCATACATTCCATGAGAGCTTTGTGTATACATGTCCAATTTGCCCTATGGGGTGGCAAGTTGCCCATAGGTTGACACAGCTTGTGCATGTTGATCTCCAGTCATTTCCATTTTGGGGTCACTGGCTCAAATAAGTCCAGGGTCTGAACTGTTTGGTGCATTGGTCAATCACCCTTTGGACAGTGAGCAGGTGGCAAGTACACAAACTGCGCGAGCACAATATTGTTACTACTAATAGACTTTCAGTGCATCTTCCTAAAAGTTGTGCATGACTCTTGATTGGGATGCAGAGCAAGAGCTCGAGCGTTACATTGCCCAACAAAGTTTGGCACAGCCACACATTAAATTTTGCTCAGGTTCCTCAGGCAGTGTTGCTGCCAGTCAATGGAGCCACTTCAAACATATGATAAATGAAAAAGGCAGTCACATTCATCAAGCTGCGTAACTGCTGGAGTACATTGCACAGGAGGCTGCGCAACAGGGAGGTAGCACAAATGCAAGTGACGTATGAACGTGCCCAGTACACACAATTTTGAAAATACTGCTGTGTAAAGCAACAGGTACAACGTTTGACAGCCAAGAACAGGAGTGCACAGTACCAGTTGACAGTGCTGCATGCTGTGTCCGCCTGCACTGTGTACAGACCCTGGCGGCCATGTGTCCAACATATGCATGGGGCCCCTGGGACATGATGGTTTTGTACCCCTTGCCTGTCCTCTGCCTGCTGGTGTGGACTCAAGAGGCAAGAAAGGTTGATTTAATGACCTGACTGACAGTAGCCCTCTCTGCCTGGATTGAGTGCAGCACGTGACGCAACAAGTGCCATAAGTCTGCATACTCCCTGTCATCATCAGCCTTGTCTGCAATCAGCTTGAGGGGCATGGGCAGGCTCTCCTTAGCACTACTGCCAGCAGCATGGCTTCTGGCCTGCATCAGCATCATGTGAGCTTTGGTGGGTGGCAGCAGCTCCACATCAGGCAATGTGATGAAGACCACAGCAAAAGTCACAAGCCATGCTTCAGGGTTGCAGTACAGTTGGACTGACAGGGAAAGGACAATCGCTTCGTCAATTGTCTGTTGCTGACGCATCAGCTCTTTGGAGTTGCATAGGCCTGGCAGTCGGCATCAAGAGCTGACAGTACATGGACAGCCAACACTTAGGTCAGCTGCAGCCAAGTCATGCTGAGCTTCGTGAGAGCAAAAGCGAGTCTTGCCAGCTAGGGTCAGCCATTCACACAAGCAAGGACCTACCCATATCTGCTGCATCACTGAGGCTTGCTTGACCTCCTCATGCACAGGGTGCTCTACAAGGGCCTCTGCTCCAGTGAAGTCAAATGGATAGGCGTCAGTGGTCAGCCATGCCAAGCCACAGGCCAGCGTCCAGATGTCCAACGATAGCAAGTCTGCCTTTGGCTGCGATCCAGGCAGGTAGGTGTTGCCTTTCCAGGTTGCTGTCACCTCTGGGCTCATGTTAAAGCAGCTGGCGTGGATAGCCTTATTTGCAATGAGACAATGCCCCAAGTGAAATATTGACAGGCACAGCGTGAATGTAGGTCACTTTGTGTGCTAGATCCATTGAACAGCAGTCGCATCTGGCATGGACAGATGCATGAGATCCTGACAGACACACAGTGGATGGCACAAAAATGAGCACACACCACAACCTGTAGATTTGAAAAGTCAAGAACTCTCAGGCGCATGCTCTTGCTTTGCACCTCGCACGACAAATCTTTATGCAACAATCCATGCCACAACACACATATCAAATGCTTACCATCTCTGATGTGCTGAGCTCCTCCGAAGTCAATGATGATGACCCAGAAGTCCAGTGGTCCTGGCCCCGAACGGACCTTGATGTTGTCCAACTCAAGGTCACTGTGGCACCATCCACGGGCATGCAGCTCATGCACTCCCTGCATACGTTTTGCACACTCACACTTTTAGTGGCTCAAGCAGCTCTGCTTGTGTAGTGCACAGCGCCATGTTGACCGTGTCAGACTGCTGCTGCTGGCACGCTCCTGAGAGCAACGCAGTCCCAAAAACAAAACATTCAGTGACACATTTACTTGCTGTGCACAGTGTGCATGGCCCTTACAGCAGCCCAAGGGGGCAGTCGAAGGGTCAGAACAAAAGAGCATGAGAGAGCAGTGCCCACCTCCAGAGTCTGCCTCATGATGATCTTGATTGTTGGCATCATCATCTGCTGAATCCAGCCTGCCTGCTTGCGCAGACGCTCAAACAGATTGATAAAATCTTCTCCAAGCGCATACCTGCAGAAAGCAATGGCATGTCTGCCACACCTGCTCTGGGGGAACATTGTCCTAGCAGTCACATGCTCCTGAATGCAACTTCTGTTTTGTCAGACACACAGCTGTGTGCTGTGTTTTGCAAGGCTGCTAGGCATTGACAACGCATCAAGAGCTTGTGATACGCACGATATGGGCATGAAAACCAGATCAAACTCGCAAAAGTCACAGCCTGATTGCCTCAGACACTATCAGACTGCAAGGCTTGCGCTACAATCTCCAACCATTCCTTCAACACATCATGTATTGATGTGCTGTACAGCCTAAGCCTGCCAGGCCAATGCAGTTCCATGCTGCCAGACCAGTACTACATGCTGCCAGACCAATGCAGACCAGTGTTACACGCCAGACCAGGTAGAAGGTACATGGCAAAACACGCTGCAGAGCAAGTAACACCGGTCTTGCGCTGCCATGCTGCCAGACCAAGCCTGCCAGACATGCAGCAGGAAACCATTCAGGCACAGCCCACCGCAGCAGAAGGACTCACTCGGTGATGATGTACAGGCTCTCCTGTAGTACACCAGCAGGAGCAAAGCCGAAGTGTTCCACCATCTGGAGGGTATGAGGCAGGCCACCAGCAGCATCCAGACCAGTCACCTCCCTGTTCCCATGCTGCCTGTGCTTGCCTGGAAAGATCTTGACCGCAACAGCTCGCCAGCCGCCCTGAACTGCTGCTCATAGCTGCAGCAGACCAGCCACGGCAGAGTGAATGCCAAGCACGACAAAGCGTCACGTATAAGGTGCATGTGAGATCCCTCGTCTTTCACGAGCTTGTCACAAAGTAGGGGGTACTTCAACTGTCTGTAGACACTGAAACCACGTGGTCCTTACACCTAGCAATGCATGACAAAAGGCTTGCAGGTGACCAGACAGCAGGGCCCTCAAGCAGCAAATGATGACGGGCTTGCACATGACCAGTGGCAGGATGCAGTGACTCACTAGTTCACCGAGCTGAGGTCTCCTCTCCACATCTGCCTCAGGGCAACATCCTTGAGGCCTCTGTACACCCCACAACAGCCAGCAGCCCTGTTGAAGTCTGCCGCCACCATCTCAAAGGGCCCTTGATGGTAGGACCTCTGTCTGACGCGGGCTTCAAAGTCTGGCGCTGCCAACTGCATCCAGTCAACAAATGTCAGCCGTCACAGCGTTGTGGCTTTTGCAGTGACTAGGCATTCCTGTCAGTGGTTTCTGTTGTGCTACACAGGCTTGGTCCACCTGTTGCTTGTCAACAACCTGATCGAGCAATGCAATAGCAAGGCTGGGGACTTCAAAAGCTCCGAAACCTTGCGGCAGCATCAAGTTTGAACATTGCCACTGAACAATTGCTGACTGATCTGCATTCGGGCTGCATTGTGGTCTTACACAGTCAGGCTCAGCTAGGATCACCTGTGCAACAGTCTGGCTTTGATCTGACGCCATGCTGAGGCCAGAGAGGTGTGAGCAAGCATCCTGCTGGGCTGCATACTTTGCACGCTGAGCCACCGCGGCATCAGGCCGCACAGCTGATGGGCCGCCACTGGGAAAAAGTGATGGGAAGACCAGCAGGGGTCTCCATTAGGCTGCTGCCCAGAGGGCTGGGCTGCTGTGAACCCAGTTGGCAGTGGTGAGGCAAAGGGCTGCATTGCAGGACTGCCGCTTTGTGACTTGGTGGGCATACAAAACAACAGTGATGGCTGCACCAGGCTCTGATTGGTGCCACTTGCAGCACTGCTGTGCTGTGATTGTGACACCTGCAGAGACTGATTGATTAATGACATGCCAGTGAGGATGGCTGTGAGTACAGCAGCATTCAGGATGGGCAAGGCAACGTGATGCATGCTGGCAGCAGATGCTTTGCGAGCAGATGAGTGAGCAATTTGTGTTGCCACTTGCAAATACCCGGGAGAAGAGAAAACGCCATTCATGCTAAGTACAGGTTGTGGGCAAGGTTCTGAGCCTCCAAAACACAGAGGCCTGATACACAGGTACCTGATGATTCATAGTGAGTGCAAGCGGTAGCTAGTGATACATGGTGAGTGCAAGCGGTACCTGAGCAACAGTGGGCTGCACAGACTGCCCACACATGTCCACATCTGCCGAATCATCAGCAGAGCATGCTGTGTCGGAGCTTGTTGCATTGACCTGCGTTTAGGATGACAGCGACAGGTAAAGTTGTTTGGTTTTCTGGAAGTGAGGGTCATGTAGGTATGGATCTGCCTGGGTTGATATGTAGCATAGCGCTTGCGGCATGCTCTGCCCAACTTTGGGTGCTCAAGATAAAAGCTTGATGGGCGGGTTTCAACATCAGAGTGAGGCGTTCCCTGATGGTCACTCGGCTAAGACCGTCACAGGTTGAGTACGTCACTCAGATTCATTTGTTAGTGAGCTGTACATACTGCCCAGCATGTATGCCATCAACTGACATGAAGCAGGCGACGTAGAAGGCGCAGGTACACAAGCAGAGACCATGGCTCAACTTGCCACCACAGGTCCAGGCAAGCCAGCAGGCCTGCAAATGAACAGATGACGCAAACAGGAAGCCAGATTAGGAATTGCTCACCCGTGGGCGCTTAGGGCCTCTGCGCGCCGGCCCATCAGCACCGCTGCCCTGCATCACTGCCCCTCCAAGCCCAAATCCCAGAGCACCGAATCTCAAGCCCCCAAGTGATGGGGGCTGCTGTCCCTGTATGACCGCAGCCAGCTCTGCAGCATGAGCCTTCATTGCTGCATCCAGTTCCTTAGCGTGCTGACTCTGCAGATCTGCAACCTCTGCTTGATGCTGAGTGTTTGAGGGTGCAGCCTGACAGCTGAAGCTCGCAAGCTCCACCTGATGCTGTGCACGGCAACGCTGGAGCACTGAGTCAGCGTCCTGGCAGCAGGCAGCCAGGACCAGTGCTGATGACAAACTGGTGCAGCTGCAGCAGCAACTAGCTGAAGCACAAGTTGCATCTGAGGCAGCTAACACAGAGGCCGCCAAGCATTTGGAGCAGAACAGCTCGTTGCAGGTGAGTATTCATGCGCATGGCAACATTTGCTCACTGTGCCATGCTGCTGTGTGACGTTTGAGTGCATAGATAAACGTGAACGTATTCCGTTACAGTTTGATTGCCTGCATGGTCTTTGCGTTGGTCAATGGTCCATTTCACATGTTCTGAGTGCTGAGGATGTGTGTCGGCTTGCTACCTACCATCTGTGGTGTGCTTGGCCTCAGGCATTGTGCTCATTGTTGCAGGCTGGGAGCGCCACCCTGCATGCCAGGGTGCATCAGCTTGAGCAGCAGCTGCAGGAAGAGCAGAGCAGCCACCAGCAGTCCTTGGCTGCAGCCCAGCAGCAATGCCAGGCTAACTTCCAAGCTCAGATGGATGAGCAGGAGCTGTCTCATGAGCAGAAGCTGTCAGCTGCTGCTTTAGCTGCATCACCTTATCTCCAAGACCAGCACTTGCCTTGCTGTCCTCTGTCAGCTTCTGCTGCAGGTGCACCACTGTGTCATCAGGACTGACTCTCACATCCTTCTCCTCGGTCAGCAGCCGCTGCAGCTGCAGTACCTTGTCATCAGCGCTAGTCCTGGAGTTTGTCTGCTCAGTCACGTGCTCATTCACGTGCTGAATTGCGCAACGCTTGCTTGAGTGTTTGCATGTCAGCAAGGCTCAACACAGCAATGTAAGCACAAGTGGCCAGACACGCCAAACTATTTTGCCTCATCACCAAGACCATGGCCAGGCGCTGCTGTGTTGTGGGGTCTGTGCTGTGCTTTGCTGCGCTGTGCTATGCTGTGCCATCCAACCCTTGTCCAGCTCCTGTATTGCCTAAATGCTTTGTCTTCAAGCTGCATGCCACCTGCAGCCTGCTTAGGTAACCCATCATCGCTATGCAGGCTGAGCAGCAGTTACGTGATGCATCTGACAAAGAAATGGACCTTGGCAAGCAAGTCACGGCCCTACAGCAAGCCCACACTGCTGGTGAAGCTGTGCAAACCAGGTGATCTCAACTTCTTCATGCTGCTACGTGCCGCATGTGCATTTGAGACAATCATGAGATCACAGTGGTCTGTGCAGCTTGTTGCAGAAGACTGGTTGTAGCTGACCCCATTGCAGCTTGGTCAGCTACAACCAGTGCAAAAGCAGCGGTGATGAACCAGCATGTTGCAAGTTTGTGCCCAAAGTTCAAGCAGCCATTCATGCAATCTGCAATGCGCATCGCCTATGCTACACTAGGATGTGACCACACCCAAAAGTGCTGAATGTATGTGTCAGTCCCCACAATTTTACTTCAGTTGCTGTAACTGGTCCATGTCTTGTTGCAAGCTGCAGTGCACACTCTCTGTCTGAACAAGGGGTCACCAGCACCTACCTTCTGCTCCTGATGAGCACGCTCACACTGTGCAGCAACAAGCTGCTGTCTGGTGGCCTGCTGCTCAGCCTGGACAGCTGTCAACTGCTGCTGCAGCTGCAACTTGTGGGCTGTGGCCTCATCCTTTGCAGCTCTTTCAGCATGAAGCTCCCTGGACAGAGGCACATATAGCAGCAATCTCCATAGTAGTATCCTGACACTACTTTGGAGCTTGAGATGGCAGCATGCCCTTGCCATCAGCCGTGCATGACCAGAACCATACTGCACCGTAATCAAAGTATAACACGCAACAACATACCTTCCTATGCTATTCTGTTTCTACTGTTGCTGAGACTCCCCATGATATCGCCCTTATCAATAGTAAGAAAGAATGCTTACGTAATCGTTGGGGTTTCAGCTTTATGAAGTCAGACAGCACTGCATCTATGCTGATGTGCATAAAGATCACATGTTACCAGACTCATGCAGGAAGAAGGTACCAAGCACATACAGGCTATAAGTCATTTGCATCACTGTTAGTGGGCAGTACACATAGCAGCAGTTGGCAGAATCTGCCAACTTGGCATCACTGCAACAGACTGAAGCAAAGCATGCAACACCTGCAAAGCATGTGCCTTGTCATATCTGGCAACAGCATCTGCTTGAATTTTCTGTGCAGCGCAATGCTCAGTGTGTAGCCTGCTGGCGGTCTCAATAGCCTGCTCCTTGTCTGCTTTGAATGTATTGGCGGTCAGTTCAGCCTGCAGAAGCAGAGCAGACAGGCAAGAGTGACTTGTGGCTGTGCAACGACCCTGGAGATCACAACCCCAGCAAAGTTGGCCAACACAAGACATTGGGCAAGGCCATCAACCACAACTCACCATGCAACTCAAGCCTGTTGTAATGAAGACCAAATTTGCATGTAGCCAAGGCATACTGTGCTTATGGCATGTGTGGCAGCAGTGTGAGCGGTGACTTGGCCTGCGCTGCATGCAAATGAGAGTACTGCAGGAAGTCATGCGTGGAGAGAGTGGATACACACCTTCAGGAGAGCAGCAGAAGTCTTGGAAATTTGCTGCTCCAGATCAGCGTTGTGCTCACAGAGTACCTCCACCTGTTGACCTGCCTCGCCGCTTGCACATGATGTTGTATGTGCCACATTACTACATGCAGCACATGCAGTTCCTGGATCAAGAAGCCGCCAGGAACTCTGGTATGAACACAGTGACCAGAAAGCAGACTGCATGCGAACATTGTGCATGGGTGCAGGGCAGATGGCAAGTCTGCTAGCTTTGCTTGCTGTGCAGAACCATGCAAGGGTTGAGCACAAATAACAGCAGACTAACACATCGCACTTGTGCTGACAGTGGTGGTTCAAGGAAACAGATTGCCCTTGCAAGTTGTAGTCAACATGACAATGTACAGAGTCATTGTCCAACTTCATCTATATGCTGCGTGAGCTGTAGCTTTGCACTCAACGAATGCTTGCAAAATGCCTTGTTTGCCAGCAGCTTACATTCGACCATTGCTGTATTGAGCTGCATTGCCATGTCATGCAGGTCTGCTGCATGCCGAGCAAGTTGCAGCTCCAACTCTCTGACACGGTCCTGAGCAGTTGATCAACACAAAATCTCAATCTTGTCAAACAGAAGCGTTTTCAGGGTATTCTGCGTACTGACAGGGCAGCAAAACAGATGCAAGGGCTTCATTAGGCATTCAGCATTCTGCACAGGATATTACAAGACTTTCGATAGGGAAACGTATGCACCTGCAGCTGCGCCTGCACATCTGCAGTTTGAAGGGCACCCTGTCGCAGCAAAACAGGTCTGAGGCTCTTGAAGCCGTCGATTGCTATTGTCGACAACACGTGAGTGGTGTATCAGTCGAAAGAACCAACACAAAGTACCTTATCAGCAGCCTCTAGTTGTTGTCTGGCTTCATGCTTCTCTGCCTGCAAACGCTGCAGCAAGACACATAGGTCAGTGCCGGCTGGCACAATGCCTGAAACTTCACAAGCTGTGTCAAGTCAAACTGAAAATGGATAATTTAAGCTGTGCATCAAGGTGTGATGCAGGGTCCACCTGCCGCAGCTGATATAGGCTCGCCAAGCCAACAACTGCTGCCACACCAGCTGCACTGCTGACGAGACAAACGACTTTGTCTTTCCCCATGATGGCTGCAGGGCTTCTCAGAGCGGTCTCATGCTGAGTGCCAGGGCCGCTTTCCACGGGTTATCAGCGTCGGCATAGCACAGCGAGCTGCTCGTTCGAGGGCCATTTTCGACCGTTGCTAACTGAAAGTCTGCCTTGTTGCGCTAGCGCTCACCGTTGCTAGCACAGTGCTTGCTAAGCATAACAAATGTCTGTTCGGGCGTGCATGCTAGCTCATCTTTTCTGATATGATGGTCCTGCAAACACACATGGGTTGTTGTGTTGAGTGACAGCTAAAGACGTTACACAACATGTTCTTGTGCAGGCATCAAGTCACAGTGCTGGTCACAAGTTTCCATATATAGTATATTTTTTGCTGCCCCAACACAAAAGTGAACAGCGCAAGCACAAATGTCGACACCACCCTGCTAGTTGCATCATAGATCCGTCATAAAACTGTAGCAAAATCTCACGAATCCGTTGGTTGACAGAGCAAGTGAATAATTTGAGTATATAATTTGCTTCGAAGCAATGGTAACATAAATGCTGAGCAGAACTTGATTTGTGTAAGTTGCAACTGTCTTGACAGCTTGGCACTTGCCAGCGTGAACAGCAAACTTTG